>Ga0210385_10002027_pt1 | contig 12278 bp, 8 predicted proteins | sample IncBWH26OmetaG_FD_160107 | JGI IMG/M metagenome (GOLD analysis project Ga0210385, IMG submission 160107) | Forest soil microbial communities from Barre Woods Harvard Forest LTER site, Petersham, Massachusetts, United States - Inc-BW-H-26-O ... | reverse complement strand
CAGGCTCAAGCCCCATTTCAGACGGCTCGTGTCACTCAGATGACGCGGAAGGACGTGGACGGGACCATGACAACAGTTACCCTCGAGCCTGTCGCTGCTAGGCCGCAGAGCCTCACTGACATCGCCTTTGACCGGATTCGCACCGCCATCCTCACGCGCAAGCTCGAGCCTGGCACCCGGGTCAGCGAGGCCATGCTGGGCGAGATGCTGCAGGTCAGCAAGACGCCGGTGCGCGAGGCGCTGCTGCGCCTGTGCCACGTGGGCCTGGTCGAGCCGACCACGCGCGGACTGCGCGTCGTGCTGCCCAACAGCACCAGCATCCGGAACGCCTACGAGGTGCGCACCGGCCTGGAGACCGTGGCGGCCCAGCTGGCCGCGACCAGGGCGACCGAGGAGCAGCGGGCCGAGATCATTACCGCGGCGGCCAACTCCCTGAAGTGCGCCCAGGCGGAGGACACTGAGGGATTCGCCCACTGGGACAGGGAATTCCACCTCTCCGTCGCCGAGGCGAGCGGCAATAGCCTGCTGTCGAAAGCGGTCGACGACTCGGTGACCCTGGCCTTCACGCTGCGCTCACGGGATGTGATGGCCGTCGACGACTCAGTGCGGTGCGGCCGCCATCACGTTGGCATCTCCCGGACGATCAAGAAGGGGGACGGCGAGCTGGCCAGCACGCAGATGCGGGAGCACATCCTATCGGTCACCCAGTTCGTGCTCACCGCGGTCAGCTGAGCTCCGCCGCGCCCGGCGGTCGCCGCCTCACCTGATTCGCCGGACCCGCGTCGGCGAGCCTGGCAACAACGCAAATCTGGCATTCCGCCAGGTCCCGGCCTTGATCGGGACGGCCGCGGACGATAGGCCGCCCCCGGGTAACACGCGCGCACCCGGCCGTGGAGCCGGCCGGCGGCTCCGGCTGGAAGGACATCTTCACCCCTGGCTGGCGCGGTCAGGCGGCCGACCTTCGCCGTTGCCACCCCGACGTCGGCCGATGCGCCAAACCGGGTCATGACCGCGCGCCCCGGCGCGATCGCGCCGCCGGAGAAGAACCCGGGGAAGCTCCTCGACCTGGCGGGGAACCGCCGGTTGCGCCCCAGGATGCCTTCTGCCGCCCGATCGCCCTTCGGGCCGGGCGTCAGCTACGCCCTCACTCCTGGCCAGCCGCGCCCCCGAAGCCGTCCTTGACCCCGGCCGGGCTTTCGCGTAGCTTAACATACCAGATACTGAAGTATCAGATATGGCGTCTCGCATATACGTGCGAGACTGGCATGACACACCGGTAACCAGCTCGCGGCCCAGCCGACCCGCTCACCGATGCCGCGGAGCCGCGCACGGCCCGGCCCGCGCTCCGCCCGGCCCAGAGGCCGAGGCGCGCGAAGCGAGCCCCGCCGGCCCCCGGCCGCACGCCGGAGCCGGCCGTCACGTGAAAGCGAGTGATATGACGACAGAGACGACAAGTCCGGATTCGGGCATGCCCACGGCACTGCGTCACCGGATCGGTCCTGAGCTGGTCGGTCAGCCCGTCATCGAGCGGACCAACCCGGCTGACCCGACCCAGGTCGTGGCCGTGACCCCGGACGGCGACGAGCGTACTGTCGACGAGGCCGTGCAGGCCGCCGCCGCGGCCCAGCCGGCCTGGGCGCGGCTGCCCGCGCCGGAGCGGGGCGCGATCCTGCTGCGCGCCGGGGCCCTCATGGCCGGGCGGCGGCACGCCGTCGCGGCCGACCTGGTCCGCGAGGAGGGCAAGACGCTGACGGAGGCGCTCGGCGAGGTCGACCGGGCGGTGGAGATCCTGCTGTACTACGGCGGCGAGGGCCGCCGGGGACGGGGCGAGGTGGTGCCTTCGGGGACGCCGCACACGCTTGCCTACACCCGGCGCGAGCCGCTCGGCGTGGTCGGCATCATCACCCCGTGGAACTTTCCGATCGCCATCCCGACCTGGAAGACCGCGCCCGCCCTGGTCGCCGGCAACGCCGTGGTCCTCAAGCCCGCCTCCATCACTCCGCTGTCCACCTGGCACCTCGCGCAGGCACTGGACGAGGCCGGCCTGCCGCCCGGCGTGCTGAACGTCGTCTTCGGCCCGGGCGGCAAGGTCGGCGGGGCGATCGCCGCGCACCCGGGACTGGCCGCCGTCTCGTTCACCGGATCGAACTCGGTCGGACGCGGGATCGAGTCCGTGGTCAGCGCCCGGCGCGCCCGGATCCTGCTCGAGCTGGGCGGCAAGAACCCGCTGATCGTGCTGGACGACGCGGACCCGGCGGTCGCCGCGCACATCGCCGCGGCGAGCGGCTTCGGGCTGACCGGCCAGGCGTGCACGGCGACGAGCCGGGTGATCTGCACCCCCGGCATCCACGACGCGCTGGTCGACGCCCTCGTGGCCGAGGCCGCGCGCTACCGGCCCGGCGACGGGCTGCTGCCGGGCACCGTCATGGGGCCGGTGGTCAGCCCGGGGCAGCTGACGACGGACCTCGAGTACATGGCGGTGGGTGCCGCCGAGGGCGGCACGATGGTAACCCCGGCGGCCGAGCCGGACGGCCAGTTCCTGCCGCCGACGGTGTTCACGGACATCAAGACCAGCCACCGCATCGCCCAGGAGGAGGTGTTCGGCCCGGTCGTGGCGGTGATGCACGCGGACGACCTCGACCATGCGATCGACATCGCCAACGACATACCGTTCGGGCTGTCCGCTGGCGTCGTCACCAACGACATGCGGTCGGCGAACCGCTTCATCGACCGGATCCAGGCCGGCATCGTCAAGGTCAACCGGCCGACAAGCGGGGTCGACCCGAACATGCCGTTCGGCGGTGTTAAGGAGTCGTCCACCAACACCTACCGCGAGCAGGGCAGCGCCGCCACCGACTTCTACACCTGGACGAAGTCGGTGTACCTCGGGATGGACCATTGACCGACCCCGCAGGCCTGGCCAGCGCGCTGCGCCGGGCGGGGGTGGCCGAGGTCGACCAGACGAGCCGGCGCCGGGCTGAGTACTCCTCAGACGCGTCCAACTACCGGGTGGTCCCGGCCCTGGTCGCGTTCCCGCGCGATGTCGATGAGGTAGCCGCGGTGCTCGCCACCTGCCGGGACGCCGGGGCCGCGGTGACCTGCCGCGGCGCCGGCACGTCGGTCGCGGGCAACGCCATCGGCCCCGGCGTGGTGCTGGACTTCTCCCGGCACCTCAACCGGGTGCACTCGGTCGACCCCGAGACGCGGACCGCCGTCGTCGAGCCCGGCGCGGTGCTCGACGACGTGTCCGCGGCCGCGGCCAGGTACGGCCTGCGGTTCGGCCCCGACCCGTCGACGCACTCCCGGGCGACGGTCGGCGGCGCCCTCGGCAACAACGCCTGCGGCGCGCGGGCGCTGCGCTACGGCCGGTCCGCCGACAACGTCACCGCCCTGGACGTGCTGGCGGCGGACGGCAGCCGATTCACCGCGGGCGCGCTGGACGATGCCCCCGCCCCGGTCCGCGAGCCGCTGCAGCGGCTGGTGGCCGCGAACCTGGCCGCGATCAGAACCTCCTGCGGGCGGTTCCCCCGGCAGGGCTCGGGTTACCTGCTCGACGCGCTGCTCCCGGAGAACGGGGCCGACCTGGCCCGGTTCCTGTGCGGAACCGAGGGAACCCTGGCGGTCACCGTCGGCGCCACGGTGCGGCTGGTCCGCCAGCCGCGGGCGACCGCGCTGGCCGTGCTCGGCTACGCCGACCTGCCCGCGGCCGCCGACGCGGTGCCGTCGCTGCCCCGGGCCCAGCTGGTCGCCCTCGAGGGCATGGACTCGCACCTGGTCGACGCGCTGCGGGCCCGCGGCCGGGGGCTGCCGGGCCTGCCCGACGGCGGCGGGTGGCTGTTCGCGGAGGTGGAAGGGGACACCCTGGCCGAGGCGGTGGACCGGGCCGAGAAGCTGCGCGGTTCGGCCGCCTGCGCCGACGCGGCCGTGCTGACCGGCCCGGCCGCCGCCGCGATGTGGCGGGCCCGGGAGGACGGGGCCGGCCTCGGCTCCCGCACGCCCGCGGGGGCGCCCGCCTGGCCGGGCTGGGAGGACTCGGCCGTGCCGCCTGAGCGGATGGGCGACTACCTGCGCGAGTTCCGCCGCCTGCTGGACCGGTTCGGCCTCGACGGGCTGCTCTTCGGTCACCTCGGTGACGGCTGCGTGCACGTCCGCATTGACTTCCCGCTGCGGGACCGCCCGGCCCAGTTCCGCGCCTTCGTGGAAGAGGCGGCGGCCCTGGTGGCCGGGTACGGCGGCTCCCTGTCCGGGGAGCACGGGGACGGCCGGGCCCGCGGCGGCCTGCTGCCGGCCATGTTCCGGCCGGAGATCATCGGCCTGTTCGGCCAGGTCAAGCACGTCTTCGACCCGGACAACGTACTCAACCCGGGCATCATCGTCGAGCCCGCCGCGCCCGATGCTGACCTGCGGCTGCCGCTGCTGCCGGCCCGGCCGGGCAGCGCCGCGCTGGCCCTGGCGCACGACGGCGGCGACCTCGGCGCGGCCGTGCACCGGTGCGTGGGCGTCGGCCGGTGCCGGGTCCACACGCCGGGCGCGACCTCGGTGATGTGCCCGTCCTACCTCGCCAGCGGCGACGAGCGGGACAGCACCCGCGGCCGGGCCCGGGTGCTGCAGGAGGCCGCGGCCGGCACGCTGATCGGCGGGTTCACCGCCCCCGAGGTGGCCGAGTCGCTCGACCTGTGCCTGTCCTGCAAGGGCTGCTCGCATGACTGCCCGACCGGCGTCGACATGGCCACCTACAAGGCCGAGGTGCTGTACCAGCGTTACCGGGGCAGGCTCCGCCCGGCCGCGCACTATGCCCTCGGCTGGCTGCCCGCCTGGTCGCGCGCCGCGGCGCGGGCGCCGCGGCTGGCCAACGCGCTGCTCGGCCTGCCCGGGCTGGCCGGGCTGGGCAAGCGGCTGGCCGGGGTCGACCCGCGCCGCCGGCTGCCCGTCTTCGCCCGGCAGCCGCTGCACCGCTGGCTGCGGCAGCGGCCCGCGCCGCCCAGCCCGGCGGCGGGCGGCGGCCCGGGCAGGCGGGTGCTGCTGTGGGTGGACACGTTCACCGACCGGTTCTCCCCCGAGGTCGGCCAGGCCGCGGTGCGGGTGCTGGAGGCGGCCGGGTACCGGGTCGAGACGGCCACCGAGGACAACGCCTGCTGCGGGCTTACCTGGATCTCCACCGGCCAGCTGGACGAGGCCCGCAGGCAGCTCCGCCGCTCGCTGACGGCGCTGGCGGGCGCGGTCAGCGAGCGGGTGCCGGTCGTCGTCCTCGAGCCGTCCTGCGCCGCGGTGTTCCGCTCGGACGCCCTCGAGCTGCTGCCCGGCGACCCCCGGGCCCACGCCACCGCCGAGGCCGTGGTCACCCTGGCCGAGCTGCTCAGCCGGACCCCCGGGTGGCAGCCGCCGGACCTGTCCGGTGTCCGCGGTGTCGCCCAGCCGCACTGCCACCAGCACGCCGTGCTCGGCTGGGAGACCGACGCGCGGCTGCTGGAGCAGGCGGGGGCGGAGGTGACCCGGGTCGGCGGGTGCTGCGGCCTGGCCGGCAACTGGGGCGCCGAGAAGGGGCACTACGAGCTGTCGGCCGCGATCGCGGGCACCTCGCTGCTGCCGGCGCTGCGCGGGCTGCCCCCGGGCGACGCCGTGCTGGCGGACGGGTTCTCCTGCCGCACCCAGATCAGCGAGCTCGGCGGCGTCCGGGCGCGGCACCTGGCCGAGATCCTGGCCGAGCGGCTCGGGTAACGAGACCTGCCGCTGGCCGCATGCCGAAGGCCGGCCCGCACGTCACAGACGGCGGGCCGGCCTTCGCGGCGTCACCCCTGGTTCGGAAGGGCGTCCTTCATCTCGGGGAAGAAGGACAGGTACTGCAGGTACTCATCCTCGATGTCGAGGTCGACCGCGCCGGCGATGCGGATCGTCATGTTGTAGAACGAGATCATCATGACGAACTCAAGGCGCTCGGCCTCGCTGAACCACTGGCCCAGGGCGGTCCAGGTGGCGTCGGAGATCCGGATGCCCGACGTAAGCTCGCGGGCGGCCCGCAGCAGCGTTCTCTCCTTCTCGCCGAGGCCGTTCGCCTCGCCCCGGGTGTCCGCGGCGATGGCGGCGATGTCCTCGTCCGAGAGCCCCGCTTCCTGGGCCAGGTGGACGTGGTGGCTGGTCTCGTAGGGACTGCCGGTCAGCACCCCCACCTGCAGGATGACCAGCTCCTTGAGCCGTTGCTCGAGGGTGCACTCGAACCGCAGCCAGCGGCCCATCTCCCGGTAGCGGCGGGCCAGCTCGGGCAGGTGGGCGAACATCCGGTAGAGGTTGATCGGCCGTTCCAGCACGTCGCGGTCCGCCTCGGGCAGGTCCTCGACGTTGAGCAGCGGCAGTCTAGCCACGGGTGTCTCCCTCCTCCTGGCCCCACGGGACCGTTTTTCCCTCGGGCACCGGCACGCGGAACGCGTCAAGCAGGACCGAGGTGAAGCAGTAGTAGCCGCTCAGCGCGACCAGCTCGACCAGCCGCCGCTCGCCCAGCTGAGCGAGGGCCGCGGCGTACCTCTCGTCGCTGACCCTGCCCTGCTTGACCAGCTCGAACACCAGCTGGTAGATCACCTGGTCGCCGTCGGAGTCAAAGCGGGGCTCGCGGCCCGCGGCGATGTCGGCGACCGCGTCGGCGCTGATCCCGGCCTCGATGGCGTAGGCCTCGTGCGGCGGCCAGGCGGCGGTGGACTGCCAGTGCGCGACCACGACGAGGATCGCGAGCTCGCGCTCTCGCTGGGTCAGCTCGGTCTCGAAGCGCAGCACCTCACCCAGCCGGCCGGCCGCCTGGGCGACCTCAGGCGACCGGACCAGGACGTCGAACGGCCCGACGAGGAACCCCTCGGACCGGATCGACTTGGCTCCGCGCTTGCCTCCGGCCAGGCCGTCCCAGACGGGGCGCTGCTCAGGCCGGAGATCCTGCTCGGTGACCGGGACCAGCCGGTAGTCCGGGCGTCCCATCCGCCTCAGCCCTTCGACCCGGCCGTGGCGTCGTTCTCCGCGGCCTCGGCCGCCATCGGCGGCCGGCCGACCATGATGCTGAGCCCGCCGTCCAGCGGCAGCTCGGCCCCGGTGACGAAGCTGGACTCCTCGCTGGCGAAGAACAGGGCCGCGTTGGCCAGGTCCCAGGCGGTGCCCATCTTGCCCCGCAGCGGAATGTCGGCGTCCCGCTGGCGCACGACCTCGTCGAAGTCCAGGTTGTACTTCTTGACGCGGTTCTCGATCGCGGTGGGCGTGTTCAGGCTGCCGGGAATGATGCTGTTCGCGCGGATGCCGTACTTGGCGTTCCAGATCGCGATGTGCTGGGTCAGGGCGAGGACCGCGGCCTTGGACGTCTTGTAGGTGACGTAAGGGTAGGAGTTGCGGGCGGCCGAGGAGGAAATGTTGATGATCGACCCGCCGGTCTCCTGCTGGCGCATCACCGGGACCACGTACTTGCAGGTCAGGACCATGCCGCGCAGGTTGATGGCGGTGATCGTGTCGAACGCCTCGACGGTGATCTCGGTGAGCGGCGCGTCGTTGAACGCGATCGCCACGCCGACGTTGTTGTCGAGCACGTCGATCTTGCCCCAGAGGTCGACGCAGCCCGCCACCACGGCCTTGATGGCGTCCTCGTCGCGGACGTCGGCGACGGCCGCTTCCGCGGTGCCGCCCTCCGCGCGGATCGCCGCGACCGTCTCCTCCGCCGCCGCCTTGTCACGGTCGACGCAGAGGACCTTGGCCCCCTCGCGGGCGAAGACCATGGACGTGGCCTTGCCGTTGCCGGTCATCCGGCCGGGAGCCTGACCGGCCCCCACCACCATGGCAACCTTGCCTTCGAGTCGCACCTGAGATCTCCTCGCTTCGGTGTTGGTTCAGAACGATGCCGCGGTGGCAGTGCCGCGGCGCCGGGCGCCGGGGCACTGCCACCGCGAGGGCCTAGCTCACGGAGAGTTCGGCGGGATGGCCGGCAGCGGGACCGTGCCGCTGAGCCCCGGGATCTTGAATGCCTTCGCCTGCTTGGTGATCGCCGCCGCGTTGACCGCCGCGTTGGCCGGCCCGACCAGGGCATTCGTCCAGTACGGGGTCATGTCCAGGTACGGCGGGCTGTCACTGAGCAGGATGGACTGGTCGTTCACGAACTCGGCCTCGTTCATCGCCCCGTACTGGACCGACGCGTCGGTGCTGTGGAACAGCGGCGCGCGCAGCGTGATCCCGATATCGAGGTTGGCGAGCTGCTTGGCCAGCGGCTGGCCCACCAGGCCCAGCTGCGGGTACTCCTGGAGCAGGATGTAGGAGGCGGCGGCGGGGTTGGCCGCGGCGAAGATGTCGCCCTCGGTGGAGCAGGTCGCAAACGCCTGCATCATGGCCTTGTCGCTGCTGAACTCCTTGGCGGTGGTGAAGGCGAGGATGCCGCCCGCGTTCAGGAACGGCTTGTTGCCGTCGACCAGGATGAACGACAGCTTGACGCCGTCACCGAGGATCGCCCCGGTGCCGCTGTCGTTGAACCACAGCGCGGACACCTTGCCCGTGGTCAGCGCCTGGGCCGACGCCGCGCCGGTGCCGGTGGCGACGGTCTTGATCGAGCCCACGGCGAGGCCCGCCTGCTTCTCGACCGCGTCGAGGGTGACGTTGCTGCTGTCGGACTCGGTGTCAATGCCCACGGTCTTGCCGACCAGCTGCTTCAGCGACGTGATGCCGCTGCCCGGCTTGACCGCCATGCCGTACCGGAACGGGTACGCGAGCTCGTAGAAGGCCTTTAGCGGCGTCGAGTTGCCCGACTTCTTGATGGTCTGGGTGAAGCTGGTGTACTGGTCCGAGCCGGGAATGCCGACGTCCACCGACCCCTGCTGCATTGCCGCGAGCAGTTCCGTCGGGCCGTTGTAGCCCTGGACGCTGACCTTGTAGCCGTATTTGCCGTAGCAGCCCAGGTACTGGCCGACCACGTAGTTCGCCGAGTAGGCGGTGATCGCCGAGTTGGTAAGGCCGATGCGGATGGTCTTGGCCGACGACGAGCCGCCGGCCGCGGCGCCGCCGGCGGACCCCCCGGACGTCCCGGCCGAGGAAGACGCGCACGCCGCGACGGCGGCGGCCAGCGCGACGGCCGCGAGCCCGACGGCGATTGCGCGGACCGGACGGAGCGGACCACGGCCTCTGCCGCGTCTGCCTTCGGAATATCTCATCAATTACCTCCCAGAGTGCAGGCATGGCTACGCCGGCACATCGAATGAGCGCCTTAACGGGATTGCGTGAAGCTCGCGAGCCTTAGTTCGTCGTGGACAGGCTCATGCCGCCGGAGGATTCCTCCCAGAAGACGACCTTGTGGTGGATGAACCGGACGATCGTGTTCAGCAGCAGGCCGGCCACGGCCAGGACGATCAGCATGGCGAAGGTCGCCTCGGTGTCGGCGTTGGTCTGGAACTGCTCGATCATGACGCCGGTACCGCTTTGCGAGCCGGTCATCTCCGCCAGGACCGCGCCGAGGAAGGCGTACACGATGCCGAGTTCAAAGCCGGTGAACATGTAGGGCATCGCGCTGAAGAAACGGACCCGCCACAGCTGCTGCCAACGCCCGCCCCGCAGCGACCGCACCAGGTCGATCTTCGCCGGGTCGGCCGTGGCCACCCCCTGGAAGGTGTTGACCAGGACCGGGAAGAAGACAAGGAGCACGACCAGGGCAACCTTCGCGTTCAGGCCGAAGCCGAACCAGGTGGCGAGCACCGGGACGAGCGCGACCTTGGGCAGGCTCTGGATCGCCACCAGGTACGGGTAGATGATCTGCCGGACAACCTTGAACTCGCCCGCGGCGATGCCGAGCACCACCCCGGCGGCGCACCCGAGCACAAAGCCGACCAGGGTCCCCTCCATCGTGGCGCCCAGCTGCGACCACAGGGTGCGGGTCTCGATCAGGTCGACCAGCGTCTTCCACACCGAGAGCGGCGTCGGCAGGATGTAAGACTGCGCGTTGGTCGCGACGATGATGAGTTCCCAGACGACGACCCCGAGGGCCAGCGCCCCGATGACGTACGCCAGCGTGGTCACGAGCTTGCGGGTCCGGCGCAGCAGGACAGCGCCGCCCGCCGGGTCTGTCGACGGCTCCGGCGAGATGGCTGCCTGCGATATCGACGTGGCGGTTGAGCTCATTTCCACTCCTGGGATGCGTCGCGCTCAAGCACGGTGCGGATGGACGCTGCGATCTCCTCGGATTCCGGGCTCACGTGATCGATCCCGCGGGGACGGGCATCGGGCACGGTGAACTCGGCGATGATCCGTCCCGGGCGCCGGGACATGACCAGGACCCGGTCCGCGAGGAAAACCGCCTCGCTGATCGAGTGGGTGACGAAGAAGACCGTCTTCCCGGTGGACAGCCAGACCGACTGCAGCTCGACCGACAGCCGTTCCCTGGTGAGCGCGTCGAGGGCGGCGAACGGCTCGTCCATCAGCAGGATCTTCGGGTCGTGGAGCAGGGCGCGCGCGATCGCGACGCGCTGCTGCATGCCGCCGGACAGCTCCCTGGGGTACCGCCGCTCGAAGCCCTTCAGGCCGATCATGTCGAGCAGTTCCATCGCCTTGTCCCTGGCCGGCTGGCGCGGCAGCTTGAGGATCTTGGCGGGGAGCATCACGTTGTCGATGACCCGCAGCCACGGCATCAGCGTGGCCGCCTGCGGGACCAGCCCGACCAGGTCGGAGGCCGACCGGCCGTCCTCGCCGACAAAGCTGACCGTCCCCACCGTCGGGAGGATGAGGCCTGCCAGGACCCGCAGCAGGGTGCTCTTCCCGCAGCCGGAGGGCCCGAGGACCGCCACGAACTCGCGGTTCTTGATGCGGGCGTCAATATGGTCCAGGGCGTGCACCTGGCTGCCGTCCCGGCCCCGGTACCGCAGGGACAAGCCTTCGATCCGGACGTGGTCGGCGGCATCGCCGGCCGCCGGCCCGGCCCCTGCCCCGGCACTGCCGTCCCCCGCGAGATGAGCGACTCCGGCCTCAGCCGACGAGTTTTGAGGACTCACTCGGGTTCCTCTCTACGAAACCGTTGACGTCACGGCATTCCGGGTTGCCCGCGGCTGCCCCGGCGCTCTCCGAATTCTGATAACCGCGGAGTCCAGCGCTCGAGCACGGCACCGTTTCCCTACCCGCGACTGTCGGTACGTTCAAGCCCGGATCCGCAATATGAAAGGCCATATCTGGATATCTGGTATCTCGTACACTACGACAGTGTTACAGGGGCGTCAAGGGCATCTTCCCCTGCTGCCGGGGCCGGTACCCGGATCCATTACCGCGGCAGTAAAGGCACCCGCAGTCAGCCCATTCTCCGGCGACTATTACACCCTTGTAAGGTACTTCATATACGAGATACTGTATGGACCGCAAGGGCAGGTCTTGAACGGAACCGTTACGATCGCGAGGAGTCAGCATGGCGGGACAGACGATCGCCGAGAAGGTGATGTCCAGGCAGAACCTGGCCGGCAAGGACGTGGCAGCAGGCGACCTCATCGACGCCCGGGTGGATGGCCTGCTCGCGATCACCTACCAGCACATACGCGCCGCCTACCGGCGCGCGGGGTTCCCCGACGGGCCGCCGACCGTCTTCGACCGCGACCGGGTCTTCCTGATGAACGAGCACAACCAGCCGCCCAAGACGGTGGCCCTGGCGCAGACCAACCTTCAGTCCAGGCAGGACGCCGGGCGGCTGGGGCTGGCGAACTTCCGGTCAGAGATGGGCGTGTGCCACCAGATGATGGTGGACTACGGTTACGTCCGGCCGGGCGAGTTCGTGGTCGGCAACGACTCGCACACCATCTCCTACGGCGGGATCAACGCCGTCGCCACCGGGATCGGCAGCGAGGAGGCCGCCTACGTCTGGGCGTTCGGCGAGCTGTACTTCACCGTCCCTGAGACCATCAAGGTCAACCTGGCCGGCCGGCCTCGCCCCTATCCTTTCGGCAAGGACATCATCCTGCACCTCGCGGGACTCTACGGCGATGCCTTCGGAGCGGGGTACTCGCTCGAGTTCGCCGGGCCGCTGGCGAGCGACATGGACGTCGCGGACCGGCTGACCATCGCCGACCAGGCCGTGGAGGTCGGCGCCAAGTTTGGCCTGTTCGAGGCGGACGACAAGACGGCCGCCTACGTCCGGGCCCGGACCGGCAAGCCGTTCACCCCGGTGTCGGCCGACCCCGGCGCGCGTTACGCCCAGGTCATCGACCTCGACTGCGACACCCTTGACTTCCAGGTGGCCAAGCCGTTCCGGTTCGACAACGTGGTCCCGGTGACCGAGGCCGCGGGTCCCCGGATCGACC
>Ga0210385_10002026_pt1 | contig 12281 bp, 6 predicted proteins | sample IncBWH26OmetaG_FD_160107 | JGI IMG/M metagenome (GOLD analysis project Ga0210385, IMG submission 160107) | Forest soil microbial communities from Barre Woods Harvard Forest LTER site, Petersham, Massachusetts, United States - Inc-BW-H-26-O ... | reverse complement strand
TCCCTCGAATTTCCGGAATTCGGGGACGTCGGTCATTTCCTGTTGGATGGAGATCTGCATGTGATGTCCGGGAAGGCCTTCGTGGTAAGCCGTCGCTTCCACCTGGTCAAGATTGCGATCAGCAAAGTTGTAGGTGTCGATAAACAGGCGCCCAGGCCGGCTTCCGTCTGGAGTGCCCGGTTGGTAGTAAGCCGACGAAGAAGTCTTCGCCATGTACTCGGGAACCGGAACGACTTCAAAGGGCGTTTTGGGCAAATGGCCGAACAGCTGCGGCAGCCGGGCTTGCATGGGAGTGAGATAGCCGCGATAGGCATCAAGCAGCGCTGCGGCAGAAGCAGGCTTTAGCTTCTGATTGGTCTTGAGGCTTGCGTGGAAGCTGGCGAGGTCCTTGTATCCGAGCTTCTGCGCGATGGCCAGCATTTCGGCTTCATCTTTCTTCACCTCGTCCAGCCCGATCTGGTGAATCTGGTCGGCGGTCAGATCGGTGGTTGTGGTGCGCCGGATGAGGAACTGGTAATATTTGGCGCCATCCGGCAAGGCCCATATGCCGGGATCGGTGCGGCCGGCGGGGACGTAACTCACCTCGAGAAAACGCGCGAAGCGGAGATAAGCCGGCAGATCCTGCTTCGCAATCACTCCAAGCATTTCGGTCTTGATGCGCTCTTGTTCCGCGGCGGGAATAGAGGCCGGAAAGCTTTTCAGCGGGAGAGCGAGAGGCGAGTCTTCGGGCTTTTGATTTGCAAGTTCCTTCACCTGGTCGAGCGCCTTTTCCAGCAAATACTTTGGCGGCACGCGGTGATCGTCCATTCCAATGGACATATTGGTCGAGACTTGATCGAAGACATGAGGCAGTTCCCGCAAGCGGGCGATCCAGTCGTCGTAGTCCTTTACGGTGGTGAAGTTCAAGGCGGCAACGAGTTGAGGAAAGTCTGAATAGATGCCGTTCATCTGGTTGATCGGCATCTCCCATTCTTTGAATTCGGCGGATTCTTCATCCATGGCGAGGTCGCGCAGCAGCATGGTGCGGCTGGTGACTTGCTGGTCAGTGAAGCCGGTGGGATCGATGGCCGCCAAGCGCAGCATGAAGTTCTGTTCCTGCTCGAGCCACGCATTGATGGCTTTTACGGAGTAGTCCGAGAGCTTGTCGTTGTAGCGCTTGTCGCCGATGTAGGAAGCAAATTCCGGCGAGTTGGCGAGGTTGGCTTCCCAATAGTCGTGGAATAGGTTATTGAGGGCCTTGCGGCGGTCTTCTACCGGGCTTGGTGGGGCGGATGCTTGCGCATGCAGCGCGGGAGGAACGGGAACGGAGAGGAATGCAAGTGCAAGGAGAGTGGGGAGCGAAATTCGTTTCAAAGCTCAAACCTCGGCGCAGATTGGGGAAGATGCCTGCCGTCGAGTGTAGACGATCAGGCATCGGCCGCGACAATGGAGTGACGAGTGGGCTTGGCCCTGATGCGAGCCGTCCGAGGAACCGGATCCGGCATTTGAATCTCACCGGGCAAGCAGTGCCTCGTTGCCCAGAATGCGGTAGAGTGTGGAGCGGCTGATGCCGAGCTGGTGCGCGGCGCGAAGCTTATTGCCCCGATTGAGATCGAGCACAAATCGCACATGGTGGTGAATGATTGCGTCGAGCTGCAGGCTCTCAGCGTGCGCTGTCGGAGACGTCTCTGTGCGGCTGTCGGCGAAGTCAGGCAGAATGAGATCTTCTGGACGAATGACTCCATTGGCGGCTTCAAGGAGCGCCGCTTCGAGGACGCTGGCGAGCTCACGGACGTTGCCTAGCCAGTTGTGCTGTAGCAGCCGCGCCAGCGAACCGGGTCCCATGGCAACCGGTCGTTGTTGATAGCGTTTGCAGATGCGGTCGAGCAGAGCCTGTGCAAGTGCCGCGATATCTTCTTTGCGTTCACGCAGCGGCGGAACTGCAAAGCGCACGGCCGTGAGCCGGAAGGCAAGATCCGGCATCAGGAAGCCCTGTCCAGCCATTTGGCGCAGCGATGTTTCCGACGATGCGACCAGGACGGTACGGCCGGAGGGCCGATCTTGCAGAGCTTTGAGAACACCGAGGAGGAGACCCTGACCGGGCGCAGCCAAAAGGTCCACGCGGTCCAGGTAGAAAAATCCGGTCATCACGGCAGGATCGGCTTCATTTACCAGCCATTCGCGCGCATCATGACGCTGAAAGGGAGAGCGGGCAAACAGCGAGCGTTGGTGAAGAAAGCTGGCTAGTGTCTGTTTTCCCGATCCATGCTCGCCTTCGATTGCGGCAATATGCAGATGCGGGGCAACCATCTCCGCCTGCAACAGCATTTTTCGCCACAATGCATTCGCGCCCACAATCTGCAAAGGCTCAGGGATGTCGGGTTCGACGAATCTAGACGCGGCGAAAGACGCATCGGACGAGAGAGATGCCGCTGTAAACGGAGCCATCGGCTTTTCACGCCTCCACGACCGCGCGAAGTCCGCTCGGCCGTCAGAGAACACATCGGCGCAGACAGCAAATACATGAGCCGGAGAGATGTTGTGTCTCCGGCTCGTCTGTCCAAGGTAAAAGCCTCAGTGTTAAGTCTGTGCAGTGTTTTTGCGGAAGCGTTTAGAGGGCTCATCCGAGAAGATCTGTCCGTCGCGAATATGCACGACGCGATGTGCGTAATCAGCAATATCCGGCTCGTGCGTGACCAGGACGATTGTGTTGCCCTTGGCGTGGAGAGTGTCAAACAGGGCCATAATCTCGACGCCGGTTTTCGAGTCCAGGTTGCCCGTGGGTTCGTCGGCGAGGATGATCGATGGGCTGTTGACCAGTGCGCGCGCGATGGCCACGCGCTGCCGCTGTCCGCCGGAGAGTTCGTTTGGCTTGTGATTCATGCGGCTCTCCAAACCGACACTGGTGAGCGATTCCCGGGCGCGGATCAGGCGCTGAGCCGCCGGAGTGCCGTTGTAAATGAGCGGCAGCTCCACGTTGTGCAGCGAACTGGCGCGCGCCAAAAGATTGAATGTCTGAAAGACAAAGCCAATTTCCTTGTTGCGGATGCGGGCAAGCTCATCGTCGTCGAGTTCGCTGACCAGCTGGCCGTTCAACCAGTATTTGCCTTTTGACGGCGTGTCGAGGCAGCCGATCAGGTTCATCAGCGTGGACTTGCCCGAGCCCGATGGTCCCATGATCGCGACATACTCATTGTGCTTGATGCGCAGAGAAACTCCGCGCAATGCCTGAACCTGCTGTTCCAGGCCCATGTCATAGGTTCGCCACAGGTCTTCCACCACGATAACGTCGCTGGCCGACGGCGCACCTTGCCGCGTTTCGATCTCAGGGACTGTGCTGTTCAGACTCATTCGGTTCTCTTCCTCGGTTCGCTGCGGATCGTCCGAAATTTCTTGGGGCAGATTTCGGACTTGCATCGAGCACTAACCTTGCAGCCTAGGAACTGCTTGGCGGAGTATTGGTCAAGGGCTTCTCAGTATCGCGTTTCAGGAGAGCCCCGTCTTTCAAGATTCGCAGTGTTTTGTAGGGTCCGGTGACGACTTCATCGCCTTCTTTCAAGCCGCTCAGCACTTCAATGTCAGTGGCGCCGGTGATGCCTGTGGTGACGGGAATGAATTTTGCGCGTTGTTTGCCGTGCGCGTCTTTCTCAATGACAAAGACACCTTGCTTGCCGGGCGTTGGGTTCGACGAAGAATCTGCCGAGGCCGCTTCGACTTTTCCATTGCTTCCCGGAGCGGGGGGCGTATAGAGAGTGAGCGCCTGGATGGGCAGCGACAGGACGTTGGCCTTGTGTGCCGTGGTGACTTTGGCTGTGCAGGAAAGGCCGGGCCGCAGATCGTCATTCGGACTATCCAGCGTCACGACCACTTTGAAGTCCTTGGCCTCTTCGGTGCCTGTGGTGGATTGCGATGTGGCCACACCTGTGGAGCGGAGCAGAGCCTGATCGCCGACCAGGATTACATGGCCTTTGAAGACTTTGTTCGGAATCGCGTCCACCGTGATGTCTGCCGGTTGGCCGATTTGAACGTTCACGATGTCGGTTTCGTCGACCTTGACTTCCGCGGTGACCACGCTCATGTCCGCTACGGTCATGAAGGTTGATCCATTGGAGTTCTGGATGCCCGGCACCACCGTCTCGCCTTCACGAACCGGCTCATCGGTCACAAGGCCGTCAAAGGGAGCGGTTGCTTCTGTCAGGCTCAGCGCATTTTGGTAGGAGCGCAATGTCGCTTGCTGCGTGCCGAGATGCCCGCGCGCGGAGTCCGTATTTGCCTTGGCCTGGTTCACCTGGGCCACGGCTTGCGACACAGAAGCCACGTCAGTGTCGTACGCGGCCTTTTTGGCGTCAAAGTCCTGCTTGGCCAGGATGCCCTCTTTATAAAGACCCTGGGCGCGTTCCCAGTCGAGTTTCTTTTGCTCCAGGTCGGCCTGCGCGTGCTCGACGTTGGCTTCGGCAGTCTTCTCAGCCGCGATGTAGGAATTGATGTCGGTCTTTGCCGCCGAGATCGCAGCCTGCTGCCCGCTTACCTGAGCTTCCTGCCCGACATTCTCGACGACCGCCAGGACCTCTCCCTTCTTTACGTGATCTCCTTCTTTCGCGTAAAGGTGGGTGATCCGTCCCTCGGCGGTAGAGCCGATGACAGCAAAAGTCTTCGGCTTAATCTGGCCCGTGCCGCTGATCACCGTCGAAAGATCATGGCGCACCAGCTTTGCCGTAAGGACCTTGGTATAGCCGGATTGCTGCTTATAGACCATGAAGCCCACAAGCCCGGCAGTCACAACAATGGCGAGAACAATGAGAAGAATCTTTTTCATGTGAATTGGTTACTCCAGGCTATCCCCAGTGTAGTGTACGCAAGGGTTTGCCGACCGGTTCCCAAAGCACTTTGCGGGTGCTTTTTAAGGGCCATTTCGCTGCTGGTCCGCCCGGCATTTACCCCACTTTGCGCACCCCTGCCTGACCAGTCCCGCCCGCCTCCGCGGACGAGAATCCAACCCGGAACGTGCCCTTCGATGAGTTTATAGAGGGTTTACCGCTCTGATGGACGCAGCCGGGCGGCTTTCGGCTTCAAAAATGCTTCCGGAAATTCGGAAATCTGATCCAGCCAAATTGCGCTGGAAATTCACCAAAGGGTGCGCGATGGTTAAAGTGAGCACAAGAAGGGCCATTAACCTTTCCCGCTCGAAGGCGTCCAAACCCCAGATGGGGACCCCGGATGAAGCCTTGCTCAGCCCCGCTTGGACCCGTAGAATAAGGCATCGCAGGAGTAACTTGAGGCAATGACGTTCAGCGGTCGTACCGTTCTTTATGTCGCATTGGGTTGCGGCCTTTCCTTCATTCCAATTGCAGGGCTTCGCGCCCAGCAAACTTCAGGCTCAACGGCTCAGTCGCCTTCCTCCACCGAGGATCCAAACGACCCCAATTTTGACCCCCTGAAGCGCCCCCGAAGCGATGAAGAGATCCGCAAAGCTCAAAAGGGCGTGCGCCAGGAATTGAAGGGCGCATACAAGACATGGCTGGATCAAGACGTCGCCTACATCATTACGGACGAAGAACGCAAAGCTTTCAGGAATTTAAGCAACGACGAAGAGCGCGAATCCTTCATTGAGCAGTTCTGGCTTCGGCGTAATCCCAATCCAGATTCCCCTGACAACGAATTCCGCGAAGAGCACTACAGGCGCATCGCCTACGCGAACGAGCATTTCGCAGCCGGCAAGCCAGGTTGGAAGACCGATCGCGGTCATATCTATATTTCGTTCGGCGCCCCAGATTCCATTGAGTCGCATCCTTCCGGAGGCAGCTACGAGCGCCCCATGGATGAGGGTGGCGGCGAAACTTCGACCTTCCCATTTGAGACGTGGCACTACCGCTATCTCGAAGGCATTGGCGAGAACGTCGATCTTGAATTTGTGGATACCTGCATGTGCGGGGATTATCACTTCACCATCGACCGCGGCGAAAAAGATGCGCTTGCCAAGGTCCCGGGCATGGGCCTGACCCAATGGGAAGAAATGGGCATGGCCAAGAAGGCTGACCGCTTCAAGGGCGGATTCGAGAGCCTGGGCACTGGGCCGCTTGCTTCTTCGCAATCGTCGAAGCAATTCGACCGGATCGAACAGGAGGCCAAGCTCTTTGCGCCGCCACCGATCAAGTTTCAGGATCTGGACAACTTTATCTCTGAGCACAAGCTGATCAATGGTCCTATTTTCCCGTTTGATGTGCGCACAGACGTCATCAAGGTGACTGACAACACCGTGCTGGTGCCCGTTACGGTGCAGATCAAGAACCGGGACGTCACCTTTGTGACGAAGGATGGCGTCGCCCGCGGCGTTGTGAACATTTTGGGCAAGGTCACCACCATCATGCACAAGACGGTGCAGACCTTTGAAGATACCGTGGAAGTTGAGCAACCTTCAGAGTTGCTGGAAAAGTCCCTCGACCGGCAATCGATCTATTGGAAGGCTGTTCCGTTGCCGCCCGGACTGTACCGTCTTGATATTGCGGTCAAGGATGTAAACAATCCGGACCATGTCGGGATCTACGGCCGCGCCCTGGAAGTACCAGAGTTCCACAACGAGAAGCTGGCAACCTCTTCGCTGATCCTGGCCGATCAGATGAACACGGTTTCGTCGCATGACATCGGCGCCGGCAACTGTGTGATCGGAAACACGAAGATTTGCCCGCGCGTCGCGACCAATCCCGCAACCCCGGTTTCGTTTAAACGAGCGCAGAATTTGAACTTCTGGATGCAGGTCTACAATCTGCAAGTCAGCGACACGACAAAGAGTAACGAAGCCAAGGTTACCTATCAGATCATTGACACGACCAACAACAACGTTCTATTTGAGAAGCAGTTAGATTCAAAGGATTTAGGGGCGCACAGCGACCAGTTGACGGTCGAAAATTCGCTGCCCATGGCTGGTCTCCAGCCCGGTAAGTACAAGGTGACGATCAAAGTTAATGACGAAAATTCGAAACAAGAGATTGCAAAATCGGCACCTTTTGTCGTCGAATAGTAGGCATCCCGCGCAGAATGGTTATCCGGCTCAAGATCGGTACACCAGCGCGGGCAGTTTTGGGAACAGATCTGCCAGGGACGCCGCCGGGTCACGTTAACGAATTGATGATGCGCAGGCTTCATCTCGCGTTCTTCGTCGCGCTGATCGCCATGGGGGCACTTCCCGTCCGGGGAGCGAACCCCGGGTCGGTTTCAGGAGTGGTGCGCGACTCTGCCGGAGTGCCGCAAATTGGCGCGGTGGTCCAGCTTCTGCGTCCCGATCTGAGTATCGTGGCCGCCGTCTACACGAACGACAAAGGCCAATTCCTCATCAGTTCCGTTTTGCCCGGTGACTATTCACTGAAGGCAATCTGTACGGCTTTCTTGCCATCGTTGCGCGAGAATGTGCGCGTGCGGCGCAGCACCGTCGTAAATCTCACTCTCAATACCCTCTATGAGGTGATGCAGTGGCTGCCGGCTCAACCGCGAGCTGCCAATGCACAGCAGGACGATTGGGCCTGGACGCTGCGCTCTGCCGCTAATCGGCCGTTGCTGCGCTGGCTCGAGGATGGGCCGCTTGTCGTGGTATCAGAAGGATCGGGTGCGAAGCCCCGACTGAAAGCCCGACTGATGGCAACCGGAAGCGCAGGTACTTTCGGCGAGAGCGGTGAGCGCATCACGGCAAGCCTCGAGAACACGCCATCCAACAGCCGTGAATTGCTGGCGCGCGTTGACTTCGACCCGGGCACGGATGCAGGGATGGAGTCGATGCTGGGGTTCCGCCAGGATTTGGGTTTTGCCGGTTCAGTTCAATCTGTAGCAGCGGTTTCCATTCATCCCGAGATTGAAAGCCAGGATTCCGATGGGCTGGACGAAGCAGCGATGCGCACCTGGGAATCAATGAACCTTGGCGATGAGTTTGTGGGCGAGGCGGGTGCGGAGCAGGTGCTTGCGCGCTTTGCAGTGAATTCGCCCAACACCGTGGTTGCTGCGCTGCCTTTTGTTTCGTTTGGCTGGCGCAAGGATGACAACTCAGTTATTCGGTATCGCATGACGACCATTGCTTCGCATGGGCAAGACACCGACGAATCGCAGGTTGCCCACTATCTCCCCCAGGTAGCGATGCGGAACGGCGAACTGGTGCTTGAGCATGGAATGCACCAGGAGATTGGCTGGGAGCGGCAAACTGATAAATCCGATATCGCTTTGACGGTGTTCGCCGATAGCCTGCGCAATCCGGTGATGGAAGCTTCAGGCCATTGGACGGGTAGCACCGGTTCCAGTGCTCAGGGCCTTCTCTTCGATCAGGCCAGCGGCCTCATGCACCTTGCAGGGCCAAACTTTTCCGGAGCCGGCGTAATGGCGGAGTTCCAGCATCGGCTGCCCGCTGGAAACTTTGTCCAGCTTACCTACGCTTTCGGGAATGCTCTTGCCATGCAAGCCAGCCCACACGCAACTGCGCTTAGCCAACTGGTTGCCAGCGCCCGACCGCGCCGCGCGCAGTCGTACTCCATTTCGCTCTCGGGCACACTCGAGGGAACAGGTACGCGTTGGCGCGCGAGCTACCGCTGGCAGCCGGAAGATACCGCTACGTCGGTGGCACCGTTTGCTGCCGATGCTGTGCAGCCATATCTGAACCTGCACTTGCGTCAGCCGCTGGGCACGCATCGCGAAGGATCGAACGGGATTGAGGCTTTGCTGGATGTGCAAAATCTGCTGGCGCAGGGCTACCATCCCTACGTGCTGAGCGACGGCTCACTCCTGCTTTTCTCGCAAGATCAACGTGGAATTCGCGCTGGTCTTTCCTTTACGTTTTAGTCGTTGATTTTAGTGCAGACGCGTCCCCTGCTCACTTTGGAACCCCACTCAAACTGTGATATATTTTTCAAGTGGCAGCGAGTTTTTCGCCCGCTAAAGCCGTGCTCCGTACCTCCCGTCGCACGGTTCGCTCCGACCCAATGGACGCGTAGCTCAACTGGCAGAGCATTCGGCTCTTAACCGACAGGTTGAAGGTTCGATTCCTTCCGCGTCCACCAATCCATCCAATCTCTTAGAATCTTCTCCCTTCTTGAAGTTCGGAGGACTTGGGAAAACTTCTTCGCAGCCATTCCCCTTTGCCCAACCTTCGACTGCCGTCGCGCTCTTTTCATCGGCTCCAACGCCGGCGCCCACCCTTCGACGAACGAATTGGCGCATTGACAACGTTCTCGTCGATCCTCTGCATGTAAACATTGCCCGCCGTTGTAATGCTGGGATGACGCAACGCTACTTGCGCATCCTTGAGCATGCCATGGTTCTGCCGATCGGTTCCCAGAGTTCGCCGGATCCCTGGAAAAGGGACGAGACGATTTGGAATACCGAGCTTTGAAGGAACCCGGCGAGTGCGTGAATCGAGGAAGTTCCTACTGGAAATGGGGGACGAGTTGTCCCTTTCGTCCACGCCGTCCGAAGGTCGGAAGCACACGCCGGCAACGGGTCACCGTTCATTCTTTATGGCTTGGGCGGGGATTCTGAGCACACTGATAACGATCCCGGATGTTCTATTCCAGAATCTTTACTTGCCTTTCCTCGCAAGGCTCGGCTATGCTTCGCTCCTGTCATTGACCTAGGTTCCCGTTCGACTCCTCCTGCAGTACAACGAGAACGGATCCTCCGGTTCCCCCAACTCCCCCACCGGCCTCGCTGTAGGAGGGTCTCAAAGTGTCTTCTTCGCTGCGTTCGCTGCTGCTCTACGATCTCCTCGCCCCGGAGTTTCTGGGGGGATTCACATTTCCAGCTTTCATCGACGATTATTTGAAGTTGCTCGCGGTCTCGAACTTGACGATGACCAGCGACGACACGAGCGGCAGCTACACGGGCGGAGTTCTCTACACGGGCACCGTCTTTTTTCCTTCGGCTCCCGGCGATCCCGCTCCGGTGACCACGCACACAGACCCGAGCGGCGCGATCTTCCAGTGGAGCGACGTCAATTTTCAGTTCAGGCTGAGAACCTGGCGAGAGGGATCGTCGGACGTTCAAAAAGTTGTCAATGCCGTGAGTGGAATTACCAGCGGCAGCAATACGATCCAGGGTCTGTTCAATAACTTCAACCCCAATTCCGCAGCGCCGCTCAGCAGTCCGGAGTATCCAGGTCTGCGTTTCCGGCTGGAACTGCTTGTGTCTGTGTTGACGTTTCACATGGGCAGCGACTGGGTTCCGGGCGTGATGGACTCGACCTACCATGTGGTGCAGGACACAACCTCGGCGTCAACAGATGTTGAGATTTTGCTGCCAAAGATCACTCTTTGCTACGAGCAAGTGGAAGATTTTTCGCAGGCTCCGTCTTTCTCGCTTGCCTCATGGGGCAGCTCAGGATTCGACGCACCGAGCGATTTGGGTGCTGGGCAACTGGTGACGATGCAGCCGCCGCTGGCGCTGCATACGAGCAAGCGTGTCGCCTTCAGCGTGCAGAACATTCTGCTGGACCTGAGCCCGAATGACACGCCCTACGAGATTCTTTCCATGTTCGGCGTCGGCTCAGATTTTACAGGTGTTTATATCAAGGCGATGCAGTTCTACTATTCCGATGCCGACAAGGACTTCGCCTTCAACGTTTCGGTGCAGGATGCCTTGATCTCGTTCCAGGGACAGGTGTGGCTCGAAGCGGAGCTGGACCTGATGTTCGATGCCGCCTCGCATCCAAACTCGGGCGGATTGAGCGTTACGCCAAAATTCATTGCGGACAACGTTCCACTGCAGTTTAACGACAGCACGCAGACGAGCGACCCATCGGATCAGACGAATGTGGTGTACCAGGGCGGCTCGATCGCAGCGCCCCCGAACGTCTACCTGCAACTGATGGTGACGGGCGGTGTCCCGCCGTATACCTACGATGTTGAATACACATCGAGCCAGGGCGGCAGCTCGCCAGTCGCGATGTGGGACAAAGATCAGAACCAGGCGTACTTCACTCCGCCCACATTCACACCTCCGACAAGAAACGACTCAGGCTCGCTCGTCATCACGATTACGGATTCAACAGCGGGAACGCCGCTGAAATATACCAACACGTATGCGGTAACGCTCGGTCCGATTCAAGGAACGTTGCCGAATGGAGCGCCCGAGGACACGGCGGTGAATGCGACCATTCCGCTGGCGACGTTTGCCGCAGATGCGAGGCCCTCTGGAATTCCTGCAAGTTATCAGATCGCCTTCACTCCGAGCTCGACAGGCACGATTGAAACACTGGTGATTACCGGCTGTTCCAATCCTGTGCCCACCGCGACGGCGACAATTACTCCGCAGGGAGGGTCGGCAGGATCGGCGCAGGCACTTTCGATCAGCTCTTCAGGAATGGCGATTTTGCCCGTCAATCCTGGCGACAGCATCGCAGTCTCGGTAAACTTTCCGGCACAGAACGCACCTTCGGGAACATACAAGCTCTATTTCAATTACGGCGGACCTACGTCAGATGCCGCTGTGACCAGCTACAGTGCGGGTGCTCCCTCGCCCGACGATCCCATTTTCGATGGCAATACAATTCCTTCCGACATTCAGGGCGATGGGGCATCGCACAGCGGCGGCAATGCACTGACGTATTGGGTGAAGACCGCGCTCGACACGACGCAGGCCATCACCATCAGCGGGCAGTCAAGTTATGAGGGCTACGACGGAACTCAGGATTCGAGCCAGGCTCTCTCGCAAAGACGTGCCAACGTGGCGCAGAATTTTGTGAATGCTGCCGCCTCAGGCCTTTCCGTGACGGCTACGGGCAACGGCCAGACTGCGGCGCAATCAAGTGGGAGCGTTTCGAATCCGCAGGATCGCGTTGCTATAGTCACGGGCACACCGGTGGCCGGTCAACCGCAATACACGCTGACTGGAACGCTAGCGCGCGCCGCGACTGCTGCTTCAACGGCGGCGGCTTCCGCGCCGGCTCCAAGCACGCAGCCCAACACGCCGCCTGCCGGTTCGAACAGCAGCAAGCCGCCTTCGCTCAAGCGGCTCAGCTTCAGGGTTCGGCTTGAAAAAAATATTCCTGTGATGATGGAAATCTCGGGGGAAATCGATTTCCAACAACAGACGCAAAGCGCATTGCAGAGCGCGTCGGGAAATAGCAGCGGCAATCTTGGCATGCAGAATCAGCCGGGTGCGACAGGCAACAAGAACGCCGGTCCAACGGTTGTCGATTTTCTGCTGAATGTCACGTACGATACGGCGACATGCGATCTGACCGAGACATTGACGCTCGGGTCTGGACCGGCCTCGCCAAACGGGTTGCTGCAGGTCACGAACGGGACACCCTCTGCGAGCGGGCCGCCGAC
>Ga0210385_10002023_pt1 | contig 12298 bp, 10 predicted proteins | sample IncBWH26OmetaG_FD_160107 | JGI IMG/M metagenome (GOLD analysis project Ga0210385, IMG submission 160107) | Forest soil microbial communities from Barre Woods Harvard Forest LTER site, Petersham, Massachusetts, United States - Inc-BW-H-26-O ... | reverse complement strand
ACTGTAGATGCCGAGCACAGCGAGCAATAAAGCGACAGCGGCAAAGCACGAGATCAGCACGGTGTTAAAGCGGCGTGGCGCCTCGGAGCCACCCACAGTTTGTTCGATGGTCTGCATCTGTGCCGGTGGCAGTTGCGGGTCGAGGGAGCGGATGGCGGCGCGCAGCTGATTCTCAACGAGCTCGGGCTCGACCGAGGTGCGCACCACGACGAAGCCGACATTGCCGTTGAGATCGCCGGGGTTGGCGAGAGAGCCGTAGAGGGTCTCCGCCTGCTCGATCGGGGAGTAGTACTGCTGACTGAGGTCGGCGTCGGGAGATCCTTCCTTCACGCTGGCGACTTCACCGACGACGATGGCCCACGGGGTCTGCATCTCGGCGGTGCCGACGCGCAGCCGCTTGCCGATCGGGTTCTGCCCCGGCCAGGACTGCCGAGCCAGTTGATGATTGACGATCACGACCAGCTGGCCCCCGGGGTTGTTGTCGGCCTCAGTGAACAGACGGCCGCGCAGGAGAGGAATGCCCATGGCGTGGAAGAAATCGCCCTGCACCAGCATGGCGCTGGCGAAGTCGATCGCGCCTGGTTTCGCAGCAACGTAGCCATCGGGGACGAAGGCCGACCCCCCCTGAGCCCTGGTCGCAGCGAGCCAGGAAGTCAGTCCGGCGCTGGTCACACCCGGCAGGACCTGGATGCGACGGACAATTTCCCGATTGAACTGATCGACGGCAGTCTGCGTGCCGTACTGCCTGCGGGGGAGATTATAGGCAGCCGCGATCGTGTGGTCGGGCCGGTAGCCCAGGTCGGCTTCGCTCATCTTCTCGAAGCTGCGCAGCAGTAAGCCTGAGGCCGCCAGCAGAACGATGGCTACGCCGATTTCCGCGATGACCAGGCCGGAGCGGAGGCGGGCATGGGCTGCACCGGAGGTCCCGGTGCGTCCGCCTTCTTTCAGCGTGTCGTTGACGCTGGTGTGCAGCGCAGCGAAGGCCGGAGCAATGCCGCAGAGGATGCCGGTGACGACCGCGAGTGCAAGGGCAAAGGCGACAACGGTCCAGTCGAGACTGATGCTGGAGAGGAGCGGCAGGTTTTCGGGCAGCAGCCTGGTTCCCAGGCTGAGCGCGACAGAGGCGAGCGCGAGACCGGCGAGGCCCCCGGTGACGCTGAGAACGAGGCTTTCGAGCAGCGGCTGGCGCAGCAGCGTGGAGCCGCTGCAGCCGAGGGCGAGACGGACGGCGATTTCGCGGCGGCGGCGAATAGCGCGGACCAGAAGAAGTCCGGCGAGGTTGGCGCAGGCGATGAGCAGAAGGACGATGACGGCGAGGAAGAGGGTGCGGACCAGGGGGCGCGCCTGGGCGACGATGTCTTCATGGAGCCCGCGAACGATGGGAGTGATGTGCAGGTCGGCCATGAAGGCAGGGTAGTCGCGCATGGTTTCCTGGGCCACGCGATCCGCATCTTCGCGCGCCTGCACGATGGTGATCCCGGGCTCGAGGCGACCGACCATGTTAAAGGCCCAGTCGCCCTGCTCGCTCCCTGTCAGCTCTGCCGGTTGCAGGCTCATGGGAATCCAGAGCTCGCTGCGATTCAGGTGGCCGGGAACCAGCGGGAATTCGAAGTTGGCCGGCATGACGCCGATCACGACATAGGGCTTGCGGTCGAGAAGGATTTTCTGACCGACAATGGCGGGGTCGCCGAGGAAACGGCTTTGCCATGTGGTGTAGCTCAGCAAAGTGACCTGCTGGCGCTGGTCGTCTTCCCGCTGGGTGTAGAAGCGGCCGAGCAGGGGCTGGACGCCAAGGGCCTGGAAGACGCCGGGGGTCGTGCGAGTAGCGAGAATCTGAACGGGCTCGCCTGCGCCGGAGAGCTCGTAGGTGGTTGGACGCTTGTCGAAGCCGCCCAGCGCGGTGAAGCTGTGCGCGTCACGGGTGTATTTGACGATGTCGGGTCCCGTGACGCCACTTTCATGGTCGCTCGGGACGGCGTCTCGGCCATGGAGGTTATCGGTCAGGATGACGAGTCGATCGGGGTGGGGGAAAGGCAGTGGGCGAAGCAGCACGCCTTCGACGATGGAGAAGATCCCCGTGGTAGCACCGATACCGAAAGCCAGCGTGAGAATGGCGGTCAGTGAGAATCCGGGGGATTGGAAGAGGTGGCGGATGACGATCTTCAGTTCGCGCAACAAGGCTCGGTCCTCCCGGCGCAGGGAATTCCTCCAGTGAAAGCATGCACGGTGCCACATTCGGCGCGCTGAAGTCGTTGTTCTGTCAGCGCGCCGGCGGGATCAACGACGATCGGGGTGTCCGGATTCCCGGCCTGGTGTCCGGATGGGGACAGGCCGCGCGTCCGGTCTGCCGGGTTCGGGATACGCCGCCGGGACATCGGCCTCGGATGACCGCAGGAACCGTTCCCCAATTGAGTTGAAGAGAAGCGCGATCCATTAAGAATGAACCCCCTGCTGGCTGGAGCCGTCGAGTCCGGTATCCCGCTGCAACTAAAGAAGGATTGGGAGTACCACCCCTCCCCCGCTAACATTCAGCTGATCCTAACCCGCGGCGACCCCAGGGAAACTGCGAGCATCTTCGCCGCCGCGACTTTTGAGCAGTTTGAGTCCTGAGAAGTGAACCGTGCCGATTCGTGTCAAGGCTCTCGTGTGCATTGTCGTGACTGGCGCTGTCGCAAGTGTGTCTGCCATTCACGGACACCCCGCGCAGCAATGGATTCACTTCTCCGTCTACCTCGTCGTGATCCTTCTCAGCTCCGGCATGAAGGTCGAATTGCCCAGGAGCGAAGGGACCATGTCGGTCAACTTTCCCTTCATCTTTTTAGGAATTCTCCAGCTGTCTCCGCAGCAGGCAGTCATCCTTGCCGTCTGCAGCGTGATCGCACAGTGCCGCTTCCGGGTTGTCAAATCGTTCACGATTATTCAGATTCTGTTCAACGTCGCGAACGTCGCCACCGCCACCGTTCTCGCCTGGTGGACATTTGCCGCCATCGTCCACCTGCATCCTGAAAGTGCGCCCGCGCTGGCGGTCGCTGCCACCGTCTACTTCCTGGCGAACACCGTTCCCCTGGCTTTGGTCCTGGGATGGGTATCGGATACCTCCCCGTTCATGCACTGGCGGCAGGAATTCCTGTGGTATCTGCCTTTCTACCTGGTGGGCGCCATGCTGGCGGTCCTCGCCGACTTCATCGGGATCCACTTCGGCTGGCTCACTTCCCTGCTGCTGATCCCGATGGTCTACACGGTCTATCGCGCCTATTGCGGCCAGGTGGCCATGGCGCGCGATCGCGAACAGCACATCCGCGAAGTCGAGGCACTGCACATGCGGACCATCGAAGGTCTTTCGATGGCCATTGAAGCCAAAGACGAGGGTACGCACGATCACCTGATGCGGGTCCGTGTCTATGTTGCCGAGCTGGGCAAGTTCATGAAGCTCGAGCCCTCCCAAATGCAGGCTTTGCATATCGCCGCATTTCTGCACGACATCGGCAAGCTGGCGGTTCCCGAACACATCCTGAACAAGCCTGGCAAGCTCACGCCCGAGGAGTTCGAAAAGATCAAAATCCACACGGTCGTGGGAGCGGACATTCTGGAACGGGTCAAGTTTCCTTACCCCGTGGTACCGATCGTGCGATCCCACCACGAGGCGTGGGATGGCAGCGGGTATCCGGATGGACTCAAGGCCGAAGAGATTCCCATCGGCGCGCGCATCCTGACCGTAGTCGACTGCTTCGATGCCCTCGCTTCCGATCGCCCCTATCGGAAAGCGCTTCCCATTGAGGAAGCGATGGCCATCCTGAAAAACAAGGCCGGCATCCAGTTCGACCCGGCCATCGTGCAACTGCTCGAACAGCATTATCCCGAGCTCGAGAGGCTGGCTCGTCAGCGGACCAGCGAGATGGAGCCGCTCAGGACAGATATCTTCATCGAGCGCGGTGCAGCTCCTGGAGCCGGCTTCGTCGATCCGCCAGCTTCAGCAGGCACTCCGCGTGGCCGCGGAACGGAGCGAGAGCCGGCAGCCAGCACTGCAGATCCTGTTCTCGCAGGATCGCCGACGTTATGAAGCCGGCGATTTCCGCCTTCCGCTGGATCGCTCGGACCCTCATCATCGTGCTGCTCGTGATCCTCGGCTCGACGGTCCTGGTGCGTTTCGCTCCCGGTTATCTGAGCGATGCGCGCGAGATGGACAGCCGCTATGCGGTCGCGGCACGATCCGAGCTTTCGGCAGAGGCTGCCCGCAGTCGCTCGCTTCCTCAAATGCTCCTGGCTGAGATCAAAGACCCCATCCGTGGCGAGTTCGGTACCTCCCGTCAATTTGCAGTTCCCGTCTCAGAGTTGATCGAGCCGCGGCTCGCCGTCAGTGGCCTCCTTCTCGCCCGCGGCATCGGCCTCGCCTGGATGATCGCGCTGTGTGCTGCTCTGCTTTCGAGCGCTGGCCGGAACCCGTCGATGTTGCGCCAGGCCCCGGCCACGCTGCTGCTGGCCATCCCGACAGCGGCTCTGGCCACGTTCTGCCTGCTGGCCGATTGCGGCGGCCCCGTGTTGGTCATGGCCCTGCTGCTGGCTGCGCGCGATTTCAAGTTTCTCGATCGCGCTCTGCGCGCAGCCTGGCTCGAGCCGCACGTTTTGCAGGCGCGCGCCCAGGGCGTTCGTACCGGACGTCTCCTTGCCGCGCACATTCTTCCCTCTCTGGCACCCCAGCTCGGCGCCCTGGCCTCACTCTCCATCGTCACTTCGCTCAGCGCCTTAGTTCCCGTAGAAGTTCTCTTCAATGTGCCGGGCGTGGGCAGTCTGGCGTGGAACGCCGCTCTCAACCGCGACCTCCCGGTCCTGCTCGCGGTGATGATCGTCATGGCTCTGGCCGTCACCTGCAGCGGAATGGCCACGCCGTACGCCGCGGAGTGGAAACAGGCATGAAGCTCCGGCGTCCGATTCTGTGGCTTCTGCTCGGGCTCGTTGTGGCCGCGTCCGTCATCCTCTCGATGCCGGGCGCAAGCTCGACCCGGCAGGACCGCGAGGCGACCCTGGCCGCTGCCTCGGCAAACCATCCGGCCGGCACGGATGCGCTGGGTCGCGACCGCCTCGCGCGTGTCGCTGCGGCCTTCCTGCTCAGTCTTGCCGGCGCTATGGTCGCCTCTGCGCTGACCACCGCGGCGGCTGCGGGAGTCGGAACGCTGGCTGCGTTTGGCCGCCCTTCCATGGGATGGGGCCTCATGGTGGTTTGCGATGTTTTTCTCGCGCTGCCCTGGATGTTCCTGCTCATGATGGTGCGCTCGGCCTTGCCGCTGACCACCTCGCCTGCGCGATCGGCAGCGATCACCTTCCTGGTGCTCGCTGCGTTAGGATGGCCGGCCAGTGCCCGCGCCGTTTATCGCGGAGCCATGCAGCTCAGGACCTCCGACTGGATGCTCTATGCGCGAGCGGCCGGGTTGAACAGCGCCGGCATCGTCCGCCACGTCATTCCGAATCTCTTGCATCTGCTGCTGCCGCAGTTCCTCATCAGCATTCCCGCATTCGTGATGGCGGAAGCGAATCTCGGGGCCCTCGGATTAGGCGTCGGAGAACCGCTGCCGTCGTGGGGCGGCATGCTGTTCGAGCTCAACAACTCCCCCATGCTGGCCGAGACGCGGTGGGTCTACTTTCCCGTCATTCTCCTCGTCGTTGTCTTGCTCCTTTTGGAGGGTGTGGCCGCGGAGGCCTGAGCCATGAACCTCGCTCGTCGCATTCTTGTATGTCTTGCCGTGCTGTCGCCGATCGTCCCCACCGCGATCTGCAGCGCACAACAAGCACCGCGGCTGCCGGGTGAGCTGGCCTGGACCCTTGGCTACGACCCGAAAACCTTCGATCCGGCCAAGGTCGACGACGAAGAATCGGAAACGGTGCGCTACCTCACCGCCGGCGTTTTGCTTCGCTTCAATCGCCTCACTCAGAAAGTAGAACCGGAGCTGGCGCAGTCCTGGACCATCTCACCTGATGGGAAGACCCTCACCTTCACGCTGCGCTCCGGCCTCCAGTTTTCCGATGGCAGCAGCCTCACCGCGCGTGATGTCGCCTGGTCGCTGCGCCGGGTTCTTTCGCCGGCCACTGCCGCGCCGGTGGCTGAGGAATTCGTCTCGCCTGCCGGCGTCACCGTCGACACACCCAACGACACCACCGTCGTCGTCCACCTCCCCAAACGCGTCATCGCCATCGACAAAGTCTTCGACGAGATCGCGATTGAGCCGGCTGGGCGCCCCTCCGAAGCGCGCGTCACTTCCGGACCCTTCGTCGTCGCCGATTATCGCCGCTCTCTGTATGTCCGACTGCGCCGCAATCCTCACTTCGCGGGGAAAGACGCCTCCGGCGCCGCGTTGCCCTGGGCCTCCGGCGTGCGCCTCGACATCCTCGAAAATGCCGAACAGGAAATCCGGCTCCTCGAGCGCGGCGGCTACGATCTGATTGACAGCCTCCCGCCGGACTATTTCGAGCTCCTGCGGAAACGCGCTCCCGCGCTGGTGCGGGACCTCGGGCCCTCGCTGAATACGGAGCAGATGTGGTTCAACCAGGCGCCCTCTTCTCCCTTGCCGGCGTGGGAGAAGGCCTGGTTCCAGAATCGCGCTTTTCGCGTCGCGGTGTCCCAGGCCATCCATCGTTCCGACCTGGCGCGCATTGCCTATCTGGGGCATGCCACGCCCGCCTACTCCTTCATCTCGCCGGCGAATGCGCTCTGGTACAACCGCGGCCTCTCCGCTCCGCACACCGACGTCGCGGCCGCCAAAGCCGGCCTGGCGGCCGCAGGCTTCCGCCTGCAGGGGTCGGTGCTCGCCGACGCTGCGGGCCATCCGGTGAAGTTCTCCATCCTCACCAATTCCGGCAACGCCGCGCGCGAAAAGATGGCTACCCTCATCCAGCAGGATCTTGCCGCTCTGGGCATGCAAATCACCGTCGTGACCCTGGACTTTCCCGCGCTCATCGAACGCCTCATGCACACCGAGGACTACGAGGCATGTCTGCTCGGTATCGAAAATGTCGATCCCGAACCGAATGCCATGATGAACATCTGGCTCAGCTCCTCGCCAAACCACCAGTGGAATCCATCCGAGAAAACACCCGCCACTTCGTGGGAAGCCGAAATCGACCAGTTGATGAATCGCCAGGCCGCGAGTGCAGTGAATGCGGAGCGAAAGAAGGACATGGACCGGGTCCAGCAGATCGTTGCCGAAGAAGAGCCCTTCATCTATCTCGTCTATCCCAACGCTCTGGTTGCGGTTTCGCCAAGATTGCAGGGCGTGCAGCCGGCGGTTCTCGAACCGCGGCTCACGTGGAACGTCGAGCAGCTTCGCATGCAGAGGGCCCGGTGAACGAAGAAACTCTCCTCCGGGTTCGCCTCTCCGCCGGCTATTCCGGCGGCCCAACCCTCTCCGGCATTCATTTCGAGTTGCAGCAGGGCGAGGTGCTCGGTCTGGTCGGCTCCAGCGGAGCCGGCAAGAGCACGCTCGTCCTGTCGCTGCTGGGCTTGTTGCCGTGGCGTGGCGGCCGCGTTTCCGGCGAAGTGGTCCTGCGCGGACAGAATCTGCTCCAGCTCTCCGAGAAGCAGCTGCGCGCTCTCCGCGGCAGGGAGATTGCGCTCATTCCGCAAAGCCCCATGACCGCCCTCAATGCATCCATCAGCCTGCGGAAACACTTTGAGGAGGCGTGGAAAGCCCATGAAAAACAGGGCCGCGCCGCGCTCGAAGAGAGAGTGCGAGAGCTCATGGGCGAAGTCCATTTGCCCGCCGATGCGGAATTCCTGCGCCGCCGCCCCCGCGAAATCAGCGTGGGACAGGCGCAGCGCGTGCTCATCGCGCTCGCGCTCCTCCATCGGCCTGCGCTCATCGTCGCCGATGAACCCACCAGCGCGCTCGATCCGGTAACCCAGTCCCAGATCGTCGATTTGCTCCGGAGCCTCAATCGCAGGCACGGCGTGACGCTGCTTTATATCTCCCATGATCTGATTTCGGTTATTCAGCTCTGCGATCGTGTCGCGGTTCTGCACTCGGGAACGATCGTCGAGAACCTCCCCGTCGGTCAACTCTGCGAAGCGAAACATCCGGCGTCGCTGGCGCTGCTGCGGGCTCTGCCGGTTCCTCCGGAAACTCTGCTTCGTTTTCGAGATAGTGTCATCGCAGAGGAATTACCACAGACACTAAGTTACCTGGAGCAATAACTGACGTCCGCCTCATTTACCACGACCTCGTCATTGCTCGTCTTCGCAAAGCCACTTACTTTACGAGATGTGCAGGGCGTGCATCGTTTGTAGCCTCCCCAGAGGCGGATGCAGCCCGCGCGATCGAACGTGCAAGTTACCTCGGTGACTCGGAGAGAGTAAGAATGTATCGTTCCCGTGTTCGTCTGCCTATCGTTCTTGGTTCTCTGGCCGCTTTCGCAGCGACTGCCTTTGCCGCGTCGACGCCCAATCCCAAAATCTCGCCCGATCTCGCAGCCTCGTCGTCTTCGACGCCGCAGCCAGTCATCGTCCAGTACTACAATCCGCCAACTTCCGGTGAGACCGGATTGCTTGGCCTGCTGGGCGGTCTGCTGCAAACGGTTCTCGGCCCGATCGACGCGATCCTCACCAATCTCGCGCCGTCTCAGCTCAACGCCATCGCCGCCGATCCCAACGTGAAATACATTTCGCCCGATCGCGTCATTGGTGCGCGCCAGGCCGGTACCATCACCTCGGCTGAGTTCACCAGCGAGCCGATCAACGCACCGGCAGTCTGGCAACAGGGCTATAAGGGGTCGAACGTTGGCGTCGCCGTGATTGACAGCGGCATTACCCCGGTTCCCGATCTCGCCCTCAACCCGGGGCTTCCCTCTCTGAGCGTGGTCACGAATCTGCTTGCCTCGCTGACCGAAGTGGCCCCCGGCGCAACCGGCCGGATCGCCTACAGCCAGAACTTCGTCCCCAACGAAAAAGATGCGCTCGACCATTTCGGACATGGAACCCATGTCGCGGGCCTGATCGCCGGCAACGGTTCTCAGTCGTCCGGCCCGCAGTACTTCCGGACCTTTATGGGGTCGGCGCCGAATGCCAGCCTGATTAACCTGCGTGTGCTGGACGAGAATGGTGCCGGGACCGACTCCGCGGTGATTGCCGCCATCGGGCAGGCCATTGCCCTGAAGAGCAAGTACAACATCCGCGTCATCAATCTCTCCCTCGGCCGCCCCATCTTTGAGAGCTATACCCTCGATCCTCTCTGCCAGGCAGTCGAAAAGGCATGGAAGGCGGGAATCGTTGTCGTGGTCGCGGCGGGCAACGATGGCCGCGATCTGAATTTGAATCCCGAAGGCTATGGGACGATCGACGCGCCTGGAAATGATCCCTATGTCCTCACCGTCGGCGCCATGAACACGATGGAGACCGCTTCCATCCAGGACGACATCATTGCCAGCTACAGTTCGAAGGGGCCGTCCTTCATCGATGACGTTGTGAAGCCCGATGTCGTGGCGCCCGGCAACCTGGTCACCAGCCTGCAGTATTCGCAGGATTCGCTGGCCGTGAACAATCCTTCGTTCTACACGCTGTACTCCTTCTACCGCACCAACGGCGCGGAAACGCCCTCCCAGAATTACTTTCCGCTGAGCGGCACCAGCATGGCTACCGGCGTCACCAGCGGAGCTGTCGCCGATCTGCTGCAGGCTGCGCCGCAGCTGACCCCGGACCAGGTCAAGGCCATGGTCATGGTCAACGCCGATCGCCAGTATTTCCCCGTATCCAGCAGCGTTACAGACGAAGGTGTCGTGTACAACGCCAACTACGATGTGTTTACGATTGGCGCCGGGTATCTCGACATCGCCAAAACCGTCAGCGCCGCGCTGAGCAAGGGGCAACCTGTGCCCTCCGGTACGGCCATGTCTCCTGTTGCGGTATACGACGCCACGACCGGCGATACGACAGCCGTCATCAGTCCCAGTGCGCTCTGGACCTCTTCGGGGCTCTGGTCTGCCGCCAGCGTTTATGGCAGCCGCGCCTTCCTGTCTTCAGGCAGCAGCAACAGCGCGCTGTGGGGTTCAACCGCCCTCTGGGGCAAAAGCGATCCCGACGGCTACACCGCGTTATGGGGCAAGACCGCATTGTGGGGCAAAGGGACCCCAGAAGCGGAGACTGCTCTTTGGGGTAAGGACACGACGGATGCTCAGACGGCTCTCTGGGGTAAGTCTGACCCTGGTGATACGAACGTGTCAGTCCAGTATTGATCCACGGCAACGGGCGCGTGGAGGCCACCGGGATAGTTATGGTGGACTTTTGTCGAAGCGCGCTCGTCGCATCGCGTCAGGATCGTCGATTTCAGTTCCTGACCTCCGACAGCGTGGAATTTCTGTTTCACCTGGAGCGTTCACGCGCTCTTTGCCTTGAGTTGAAAGACCCGCGCCACAGGGAGTGGCGCAAAATCTATGCCTGCTGAACATGCGCGGCCCGGCGATATCGCTGGCCGGACCGGACAGATACGAGAATTATGCGTGCCCTCCGGATCGCCCCCGGTGTGCGAGCGCGGCTGTTTGCCCTCACGATACCAGGCGCTGCTGACCCTTCTTCTGCTGGGTGTCCTGTCTGGTGGACTGACACCGGTCTGTTCGGCGGCCGGTCGGTCGAACGTGACGGATCAGAACCGCGCGTACTGGCTGATCAACACGGCCCGGCCGGCTGGCATCCATCCTGCGCTTCAGGGCGCCCATCTTCGGTCGCTGATCGAGCAGGTGCGATTCAATCAAACCTCGCTCCCCTTCGAACACGGAGTGACGGCCGGGCCGGGCGCCGGAGATCTGGAGATTCAGTTCGCCCCTCCGGCAGCCGGCTCTCCCGATCCGCTCCGCTACCGGCTGCTTGGTTTCGACACGGAGTGGAGAGAAGCAGGCAAAGAACGTGACGTCATCTATAAACAGCTTGCGCCAGGCAATTACGAGTTCGATTTCGAACATGCGGAGAACGCCGGCCTGAAGGGTTCCGTTGTGGAAAGCATCCCGATCACAGTGATCGCGCCGTATTGGCTGACGGGATGGTTCCGCAGCCTGTGTGCGATCTTCCTGATGATCGTGATCCTGGCTCTTCACAAGCTGCGCGTTCGTTTCCTCGTCAAAAAACTCCAGGAGACGGCGAGCCGGGCCAGGGCCGAACTGTCGCTGGCCGCCAAGGTAGCCGATCACGCGCAGGAGGCTTTAAAGGAGCAGGCTCTCCGGGACAGCCTGACCGGTCTGTGGAATCGCAAGGCGATCTTCGCCATGCTGGAGCGCGAGGTTTACCGGGCGCAGCGCGATCAATCCCCCATCACGGTCCTCATGATCGACATGGACCACTTCAAGAAAATCAATGACACCCATGGTCATCTGACCGGCGATGAAGTGCTCCGCGAGGCAGCCAACCGCCTCACGGAGGTGATGCGTCCTTACGATTTTGCGGGGCGCTATGGCGGCGAGGAATTCCTCGTCGTTCTGCCCAGCTGTTCGCCGCACAATGGACTCCAGCGCGCAGAAGACTTCCGTCGCGTCATCGCCGGGCTGCCAGTCTCAACGGGTGTCGGCCCGCTCGCCGTCACCTGCAGCCTCGGCGTGGCAGCCTACGACGGCTCGATGCCGCTGGAAGATCTGATTCACCGGGCGGACGAAGCCCTCTATCGCGCGAAGCGGAAGGGCCGTAACTGCGTCTGCGGGGCGAGCAGCAAGCGGTTGCCAGTCGCCGTTAAAGGAGCATGACCCGGCGCGCGCGTCTCTTGCCGTACGAGCGGTAATCCGCCAGCGGCGAAGAATTTCAGTGTTCTCGCGTACTTCCGTCCTCAACGCATTCTCGTCGTTTGAATTCGGACGCGCGCCCAAACCCTCTCCCACACCGCTTGACAGGCCGTCCGGCGGATTTCCTCTGCATGGGCGCGCGTTCACCACTCTCGTCCCAAACGAGCCTTTTGCCTGCAGGACCTGCCTGACAGAAAGCTCCTGGTTGCTCCAGGCATCCGCGCGTCGGCCCGTCTTCCAGCGATTTTCGACAACGGCGCAGGGTACCCTCGAATGGGGCAACGATATCCACCACACTATCCATGCCGGCCGCGTTGCGTCGTGGCGGGTTATCCCGCGGAAGGAACCGCCGTGGTCTCCCCATCTCGAACCGGAGTACGATTGCGCGACCGGCGATCCGCATCGCAAATTTGTAACGATGAAATCGACCAAACTCATAATCCTGCAGGAGGGCGCAGCATCCATGGCCACAGAAGATACAGGGATCCTTTCAGACGAAGGGATGGCATCGGATCAATCCGCAAACGCAACACCATCCGAGCCGGCGCAGAGC
>Ga0210385_10002022_pt1 | contig 12304 bp, 7 predicted proteins | sample IncBWH26OmetaG_FD_160107 | JGI IMG/M metagenome (GOLD analysis project Ga0210385, IMG submission 160107) | Forest soil microbial communities from Barre Woods Harvard Forest LTER site, Petersham, Massachusetts, United States - Inc-BW-H-26-O ... | reverse complement strand
CGAGGACTTCGCCGACGATCTGGGCGCACTTGCGATAGGGCTTGGAGGAGGTGAGGCCCAGCTCGTACATGCCGAAGAGAATGCGGCGGTGAACGGGCTTGAGGCCGTCTCGCACGTCAGGAAGCGCGCGACCGATGATTACGCTCATGGCGTAATCGAGGTACGACTTCTTCATTTCGGATTCGATGTCGACCGGCGTCAGGATCTGTTGACTTTGCTCGTCTGCCATTTAAACCCCTTGAGAACCGTGAGTAGTAATTGGTGAGTGGTGATTTGTGGCGCGGCTTTTGGCTTCGCGCCATGCGTTCAATTCTTGCGTTCCACGCAGCCTGGGCAAATTGCCTCTTGGCTCTGACGACTTCATGGGCTAGATGTCCAGGTTGACGACGTCGAGGGCGTTGTCTTCGATGAATTTGCGGCGCTGCTCGACGTTTTCGCCCATGAGAGTGGAGAAAATGTCTTCGGCGGCGACGGCGTCCTCGAGGCGCACTTTCAGAAGCGTGCGCGTTTCGGCGTTCATGGTGGTGTCCCACAGCTGGCTCGGATTCATTTCGCCCAGGCCCTTGAATCGCGTGATGGTGAACGCGGACTTCGCGTCTTCCAAAACGTAATTCAGAAGCGAAAGCTTATTCTCTTTTTCGGTCTTATCGCCATTGCGCGCGATGGTGAAGGGCGGTTTGTCGTTTTCCTCAATCGCCCGGCGAAGAGTGCGCAGGCGCTTGTATTCGGCCGAGCCGGCGAGCGCCCAGTTGATGCGTTTTTCGCCGCCATTTTTTAGAACGAGTTCGTGCAGGCTGTGTTCTTCGTCGAAATCGAGCCTGGATTCGAAATTGAGCTTGGCTTTTTCGATCGCTTTGGCGAGTTCCTGAAGCTTTTTCTTGTCGCCGAAATCAGTTCTCTTTTCGAGTTCGCTATCGGCGAGGATTTCGATGAGTTTGGGATCTCGCAGCTTGCGCGAGAGCTTCGCGGCGACCTGATCGTATTCCTGGATGTTGAGCAGGAACTGGGTGAGGGCGCCACCTTCGAGGGCTTTGCCGTCCTTGCCTTTTACGATCTGGTCTTCGGTGGCGCGCTTCATCAGCTCGCGGGAAAATTCGCGCTCGTCGCGGATGTAGCGTTCGGTCTTGCCGCGCTTCACGCGATAGAGCGGCGGCTGCGCGATGTAGATGTTGCCCTTTTCGATCAGCTCGCGCATGTGGCGGAAGAAGAAGGTGAGCAGCAGCGTGCGAATGTGCGAGCCGTCAACGTCCGCGTCGGTCATCAGAATGATTTTGTGATAGCGAAGCTTCGCGGCGTCGAAATCGTCTTTGCCGATGCCGGTGCCGAGCGCAGTGATGATGGCGCGGATTTCCTCGTGGCCGAGCATCTTGTCGTAACGCGCTTTTTCGACGTTGAGGATCTTGCCCTTGAGCGGCAGGATCGCCTGATAGCGGCGGTCGCGTCCGCCTTTGGCCGAGCCGCCGGCGGATTCGCCCTCGACCAGGAAAATTTCGCAGCACTCGGGATCGCGCTCCTGGCAATCGGAGAGCTTTCCAGGCAGGCCGCCGGAATCGAGCGCAGACTTGCGGCGGGTGAGTTCGCGAGCCTTGCGCGCGGCTTCGCGGGCGCGGGCCGCGTCAATGCACTTGCCGATGATCTTGCGCGCGATGGAGGAGTGCTTGTCGAAATAGAGGCCGAGGTGCTCGTTGACGAGCGATTCGACCGTGCCCTTGATGTCGCTATTCAGCTTGCCTTTGGTCTGGCCTTCGAACTGCGGCTGCGGTAGCTTGACGGAGACGACGGCGACGAGGCCTTCGCGGACGTCGTCACCGGTGATCGAAACTTCGTCCTTCTGCTCCTTCAACATGCCGAAGGAGTTGGCGTAGTAATTGATGGTGCGCGTGAGCGAAGAGCGGAAACCGGCAAGGTGCGTGCCGCCGTCGACTGTGTTGATCGTATTGGCGAAGGCGAAAATATTTTCGGCGTAGCTGTCGTTGTATTGCAGCGCGATTTCCATCTCCACCTGATCGCGCTTTCCTTCCATGTAAATCGGCGAATCGTGGAGCACGCCTTTGCCGCGGTTGAGATGCTTCACAAATTCCGCGATGCCTCCGGTGAATCGGAACTCGGTCTTCTTATTTGCGGCGCGCTCGTCTTCGAGCGTGATCTTCAGGCCTTTGTTGAGGAAGGCCAGCTCGCGGAGGCGCTGCGAGAGCGTGTCAAAACTGTAAGCGGTGACGGTGAAGATCGACGGGTCGGCGTGAAAAGTGATCTTGGTGCCGGTCTTGCGCGTCTTGCCGGAGGACTTTAGTTTCGAAGTGGGCACGCCCTTTTCGTAGGACTGCTCCCAGACGTCGCCGTCGCGCCAGATTTCGAGATCGAGCCAATCGGAAAGCGCGTTGACGACCGAGACGCCGACGCCGTGGAGACCGCCGGAAACTTTGTAGGTGTCGCTATCGAATTTGCCGCCGGCGTGGAGAACCGTTAGCACAACTTCGGCGGCGGGCTTCTTTTCGGTGGCGTGCATATCGACCGGGATGCCGCGGCCGTTGTCCGTGACAGTGACGCTGTTATCCTCGTGGACGACGACGTTGATTTCGTCGCAGTAGCCGGCCATGGCTTCGTCGACGGAATTGTCGACAACTTCCCAGACGAGATGGTGCAAACCCATCTCGCTGGTGGAACCGATGTACATCGCGGGACGTTTGCGGACGGCTTCGAGGCCGCCCAGAACTTTGATGGAAGTCGCGTCGTACTTATGTCCGGCTACAACAGGATTTTTTGCAGCCGCGGTTTCTTTATCACCCATGGTTCGTGCGTCCCCCAGATTTTAGGCAAGCCACTTCAAATGCGCTGTGCGCAGAAAAATAGCCGATCGATTTTCGGGAAGGCGGTCGTGCAGGCGTGCGCGACACTGGCTCGCCTTTGCGAGCTGGCCTTGCCCATTGGCCCCATGCTTGACGATTTCTCAATCGCCCAAGCCCGCCAGAGGCGGGCAAGCTGGGACTCGAAGGGTGTTTCAGAGCCTCATCCCGTTCCATTCCGAAAACAATCGGGGGGAACGCGGCGAAGCTTTCTCCCCTGCGGAAAGGGGACGGTTCGCGACCTAAGGGCCTGCGCTTCATAGCGCTCATCTGGCGTGAGCAGCCGCAGGCCGAGAGGATTTGGAACGAACCGAGTGCCGTTCAAATAGAGAATCGGTACTTAAAAATTGTAGTGGAAACGGAGGGATTTCTCAAGGGGAATCTGATCTAGCAAAACGCAATATTTCCTTTATATTGATGCGATTACGGGCTGTTTTTCGAGATGTTCGGGGGATGGGACACGGGCTCGCCGCCGCCATCAACCCTCGCGAGAAGCGATCTGATCTCGCCTTCGGCGAAGGCCTGACAGTCGGAATAAAGCTTCGCGAGAAATTCGGGCAAAGTGCTCGCTAGTGCCGGTAGTGTGTGATGGAGGTCCGAAAACGAGTTTCGGAATACACGGATCCGCCCGATGTTCTCAGCCATGTGGGCCCTGCGCTCATCGGGCTTTTCCAAAATCGTTGCCCAATACGCACACGTCTTACACGCCTGCTGGCATTTGGATCCGTCGTGGGAAAGGAACGACTCCCAGCCCGAATCTGCCAATGAAAGCTCCTTTCGTGCATCGTCCCTCCTCTTTTCGTTGTTGCACTTACGGCAGGCCACGAGTACATTCCCGGGAATATGAAGGCCCGCCCTGTACCGATTCATTCCGTCGAGATGCTCGATAACCGGAACGGCTAACGTCAAATCTCGCCAGCAGTAAGGGCAGTGATTGCCAAATATGTTTCTTACAAGTGTTGAATATTCTTCACCATCGACTCGAAGCGGCCACTCTCGGCAAATTCTTCTGCTCAGTTCGTGAAGAAACATGCTTACCAATTTATTTGCTACGTCTGATTTGGCTCGGCGCGTAGCGGAACGTAGCTGCGATGTTGGATCGCTCACTTTGGCCCTCCGCCCAAGAGCCAATCAACAGAGACGTCCAGCACCGCAGCGAGACTCTTAAGCTCGTAATCGTAGACGTGCCGATAGTCACGTTCAATCTTCGCGATCGCTGCTCGGTCGAGCTGGATGCCAATTTGAGCGAGCTTGCCCGATAGTTCATCCTGCGTGAGTGGAGGCCTGCATTGCTGGCGCGCTTCGGAAATGCGCGCGCCAACGATATTTTTTCTAAAGTGCTTTTTCAACACGGGCAGAGACTATCTCTTGGAAGGGTGGAAAAATGTTCTAGAATAGAACACCACGATAACCATAACCAGTGAGGTGGAAATGCGAACAACAACCAATAAATGCGAAAAATGGGTTCCCGCGCAGCCACGGCACCAAAAGTTGCTGTGGTCCGGACTCAAGGCAAAAGACCGTCTAACCAGAGCGGTGTGCCAAATCACGAGACAAGGGACAGAAATACTAGAAACTGAGGCGTGGGCGAACCAGCTTATCCGATGCTTGTTGAATTACATACCAGCGGAGCGTGTGGCCCGCCTCGTCTTTTGCGAGGCACGGAGGCGGAGGCGCACGAGGAATTACGACACTTGGCCCGGCTGGTGACCTCTATCAGATGCGCATGGGCATTACGATGTAGCGGTAGCGGCTGGATTCGTCGGCCATGGGGCGGAGTTGGCTGGCGGATTGGTCGTCCTTCATTTCGAAACTGATCGGTCCTTCGACGGCGGCGGCGAGAAAATCCAGAAGGTACTGCGCGTTGAAACCGATGGTGATGGGCTCGCCGTTGTATTCCTTCTCGATCGATTCCTTGGCTTCGCCATATTCAGGGCTGGACGCGGAAATTTCCACACCTTCCTTGGCCAGGATAAACCGCACGGCGTGCGTGCGTAGATCGGCGAGTTGGGAGACGCGGCGGAGGGCGTCTTGCAGTTCTCCGCAGTCAAGAATGAGGGTCTTGTTGGCGTCGCGCGGCAGGACGGCTTCGTAATTCGGGAACTGGCCGGTGAGCTTGCGCGAGGTGAGCAGGCGCTGGCCAAACTTGAAGAAGAGATGGCTTTCGTCCTGGGCAAATTCGACGGAAGCTTCGTCGCCCGCTTCCGAGGCAAGGCGCTGGATTTCGGTCATGGCCTTCTTGGGAACCAAGACGCGCGTTTCCTGCGAGAAACCCTCGATCTTGTGCTCGGTTTCGACCATGGCGAGGCGGTGTCCATCGGTGGCGACCATAGTGACGGACGCAGGCTTGAGCACGAGCAGGGCGCCGTTCAGCGTGTAACGCGATTCTTCGGCGGAGATTGCAAACGTCGTCTTGGCGATCAAGCTGGCTAGCAGGCCTGCGGGAAGCGTCACGGCTGCGTCTGGAAACGATGGAAGCGCCGGGAAGTTTTCCTTGGACATTCCGACCAGCTTGTAGTTCTTCCGCTCGCAGCTGACCTGAATCCAATGATTATCGAGTAGCTTGAATTTAATTTCCGCCTCGGGAAGCAGGCGGATGATGTCGTAAAGTTTTTTCGCCGGGACGGTGCCCGCGCCTTCTTTTTTCACCCGGGCTTCGCAGGACGTGCGAATGCTCAGCTCGAGGTCGGTAGCCGTGATCGAGAGGCCGCTAGGCTTGGCTTCAAAGAGTAGATTGGAAAGGATGGGGATCGTGGTCTTGCGCTCGACGACACCTTGCGCTAACTCCAGCTCCCGCAGCAGGTCAAACTTCTTTACGCTGAATTCCATCGCTTGCGTTCCTTCTCCCCGCTTGGTTTCGAGATCTCGCGCGACTGAACTCATGGGTGGTTTCCCGCCTTTCGTTCGCTACGGCTACTCTACTGCCTTTTTATATCTTAGAAAAGATAGATAAAACCGTCGTAGCCGCCGCACCTGTGGAAAAGTGGGTAAGCGGCTCATGCTGCACATTCCATTTCGTTTACGTCCCCAGGTTCCCTGCGGAAAGCCAAAGCAGACAGCGGAAAAAATCGGGCATTTCCAGATGGGGCGGCCCCGTGCGGCTACGATCCACAGGCATCCACAGGGAGAAAAACCGAACGGGCGAGCTGCAGGGGTGAAGTCTAGCCGAATGAGTCGAGTAGCCTGTTGATCGTTTTGTTCAAATCTTTATCGGTCTGGCGGAGGAGCTCGATCTTATGGATGGAATGAAGGACGGTGGTGTGGTGCTTGCCGCCAAACTGCTTGCCGATCTCGGGCAGCGACGCGGAGGTGAGCTGCTTGACCAGAAACATGGCAACCTGGCGCGGGAAGGCGATCATCTTCGAGTTGCTGCGTATTTTCAAATCCTGCTGCCGCAGGCCGAAATGCTCGCCCACGCGCTTCTGAATCTGGTCGATGGTGACCTTCTTGTCCTGCGTCTCGAGAATATTCTTCAAGACCTGCTGCGCCGTCGCCAGGTTGCACACAGCGCCGGTGAGCGAGGCGTAAGCCATCAGTCGAATGAGCGCGCCTTCCAGCTCGCGAATGTTTGACTTGATAGAGCGCGCGATGAATTCGGCCACGTCGTCCGGGATGTGAACGTGCTCGCTATCGGCCTTCTTTTGCAGAATCGCGATCTTGGTTTCGAGATCGGGCATCTGGATATCGGCGATCAGGCCCCATTCAAAACGCGAGCGCAGCCGCTCCTCGATGGAGGAGATTTCCTTCGGTGGGCAATCGGACGAGATCACGATCTGCTTCTGCTGATCGTAGAGCGCGTTGAACGTGTGGAAGAACTCTTCCTGGGTTCGCTCGGCGCGCGCGATGAACTGAATATCGTCGATCATCAGCACATCCATATTGCGGAAGCGGTCGCGGAAGGCAGGCATGCGCTCGAAGCGGATGGACGCGATCACTTCGTTGGTGAATTTTTCGGCGCTGATGTAGGTGATGCGAAGCGAAGGATTGCGGCGCTTGAGCATGTGGCCGATGGCCTGCATCAGGTGCGTCTTGCCGAGTCCCACACCGCCGTAGAGGAAGAGCGGGTTGTAAGATTTGGAGGGAGTCTCGGCCACCGCAACGGCCGCCGCGTGCGCGAACTGGTTGGACGAGCCGACGATAAAGCTGTCAAACGTGTAGCGCGGATTGAGCTGATAGTTGGACGAATCAAAATCCAACTTGGCCTGCGTAAGAGCCGGCGGATTCGCAGGAACCGTCTCCGGTTCGACGCAAGTGAATTCGATTGTCAGATCGGGCCGGCCAATCTCCACCAGTACCGCTTGGATCAGCTCGCCGTACGTTTCCTTCAGGCGCTTGCAGAAAAGCCGCGTAGGAACGCGAACGATCAGACGGTTGTCTTCGGCACGTTCCTGCCTCGTAGGGCGAAACCAGGTGGCGAAGCTGTGAGGATTGACGCGGCGCTCTGTATGCTGCAGGACTTTGTCCCAAAGTGTCATTGAAAAAAGCCGCCCCATCGATTTCCACATGAGTGGAAATGTTGTGGAAATCCGGCCGGATCTACCGGCCAGTGAACGAGTTCGCTTGAGTCTTCCGGTTGTGCGTCGCAGGAATCAGGCAACTGCAGCGACTTATGAATTGCTCGCGTATGAAACGACCGTTCCGACCAGAGACGCGAGTTGGGATTCTGCCTAAACGAAGCGCGATGGGCAAGAGAAAATTGATCGAATTCGCGAGGCAAGCTCCACATGGGATGCACAGTTTTTCCACAGAGAGATTTTTGCGTTGGGGCGCGAAATTCGTAATTCATTGCGCTGCAAATGGAAAAAGGCCGCGAAGTTTCCACAAAACGCCCGCGAAAGCGCCTGTGGAAATTAGGTGGAAAACATGGACGAAAAGAAAAAGCTGGGCACGGCCGACGATGCGATTCGGCTGGGAGGATGACGCCGGGCGATCACTGGGCGGGAGTTTTGCTGGTTTGTGCGGCGGCTTGGACGGATTTTGCGGGCGCAGCCTTGTCCGGACGGGCGAAGCCGTAAACGCCGCCCGCGTTGGATCCGATGAGCAGGCGGTCAGGCTCAACGACAATGGCGGTGGTCTGGAGCAGGGCGCCTTCGGGAGTGGTGAGGTAATAGGTGTCCATCAGGTCGCCGTCGTTATTGAAATGGTCGAGCACGGGACCCATGGCCGTCCAAATTTCCTGCGTCTTGCGATCGACACCGACGGCCGTGAGAGTCTTTTGCGTAAGGTTGACCGGGTGCGGGTGATCGAGATTGATGCGCAAGGTGGTGGCGAACGAGAGGTCGCTGCCGCCGAAACGCCCGCGCCCATAGCCGGAGCCACCAGGGCCAAACCCACCAGAGCCTGGAGCTTTGGCGCCGGACCCGCCGGAGCCAAGAGCGCCGAGGTCACCGATCGCACCAGTCGAGGATCCACCGAAGGTGGGCTTGGCTGAGGATGGCATCGGCGTAGTGAAAGCCTGCCCCGCTGCGAGCCCACCTCGGTCGGCACCGAACCTGGCGCCACCATCCAGGAACGGCCGCCCGAAACCGCCGCCCGGGCCCGGACCATTCCCTCCGAGGAAAAAGCTGGAGAAGCCGCCCCCGCCGGAGCCAAGGCCAGATTGAGGGGTTCCGACCATGTAATCGAGCGTGCCGGGGACCGTGTTCGATGAGTCAGTGGGAGCTGCGGCTGGCGCCGAGTATTGTAGCGTGTTGGAGTAGGAGCCGTTGCTCGGCGAGGTGCTGTCGGAGCCTGTATCCGGGCTTGGGGCGGTGTCCGCGGCGAGATATTCCAAAGTGGCCGCGTCGCTACTGCTCTGGCTGGCCCCGGAGGCTTGCTGGCCGGCGCCAGCCGGTCCTCTGCCTGGTCCACCGGCTGGTCCTGCAGCGCCTCTGCCGCCGCGGCTGTTCGCGGTCATTCCCACGTGCATGTCGAATGTCGACTGCTCGAGGGAAGTGTCCACCGTGACAGCCGCGCCCACGGTGCCCGAACCGCCCCCACGTCCTCCGCGATCCTGGCTAGCCATAAGGCCGGCCAAGCCCATGCCCACACCACCTCCGAACTGCACTCTGCCTGTGTCGCCGAGAGTTGCAAAGCTATTGATCTGGTCCGACCGGCTGAGGCGGTTGAAGTTGAAGCTCAGCTGTACGCGATCGTCGAAGTCGTTGGACTGAAGATCTGAGGGAAGCGGAACGCTGGCGGCGTAGGAGGCGTAACCGAAGCGGTCAAACTTACGAACCTGCGGGTTGTCCGTCGAGAGAACGGCGAAATAGAGATTGTCAGCGGAATCGCCGACGATCCTGCCGAGGTCCGCGAGCGGCGGAGGGGGTGCGGCAGCGGCGTCTTCGCTATTCGTGCTTTCGTGAGCTTCACCGAAACCGCGCACAATGCGGCCGGTCTGGTCGATCACCTCGACGGGGTGCTCGGTGCGAAGCGTGGTGACGGCAAACTGGCCGTTCGATAGAGCCACTATGGATGTGGGAAGCAGGACGGTCACTTTGGCTTTTACCGTGCCGTCGGGTGTGAATATATAGACCGAGTTCGCCCCGCGGTCGGCCACGAGCAGGTTGCCGTTGGGCGCAACGTCGAGGCCGATCGCGAAACGGAGAGTAGCGCCGCCGGAATTCGCGTTGGGGATCTGGCCGGCGGGATCGCCTTTCGCGTCAAAGACTTGGATCGTCTTGCCCGGATTGGCCAGCACGTAGACACGGCCGGAAGCGTCCTCTTGCATGGCAATGATGCCGCCGCCAGCCTGCGGAAAAACGCGGCTTTGCGAGGCGACCATATTGTGGAGATTTTGAGCGGCGCCAGACGTTGCGCAAATAACGGTTAGCGTGAGAACGAGTGCGGCAATCTCTAGCGGCTTTCTACCCCTGGCAAACATTTCCCCCTCGCACAGTCCTGCGGATAAACGGATCAGATGCCCTGCGCTCACATGAAGTTGCCGGGCTCTGCGGTACTCTTCCGGGCCTATTTTTTGATGCGCAACCGGCCGGAACGACCTTTATTACCACATTTTAGGCGAAGGGTTCCTGCGATTGCTAGCCCGCCCGAGGCAAAGGACGCCGATTAATCGAGGCGGAAGTTCAGGCGTTCAATCGCGCGGGCGCGGCCTGTGGACTGGTCGATGTCCAGAAGCACGGCGTTCATTTGGATGTCGCCCTCGGCCACGTTGAATCGAGTGGGAAGCGCATCATGAAAGCGCTGGATGATCGGACCTCTTTCCATGCCGATAATCCCGTCGTGGGGACCGGTCATGCCGACGTCCGTGATATAGGCGGTGCCGCCCGGCAGGACGCGATTGTCTGCCGTCTGGACGTGCGTGTGAGTGCCGAGGACGGCGGAGACTTTGCCGTCAAGATTCCAGCCCATGGCCAATTTTTCGGATGTGGCCTCGCAATGCATGTCCACGATGATGACCTTCACGTCGGCCGGCAGCTTGGCTAATTCAGTTTCCCCGGTGCGAAAAGGATCATCGATCGGCGTCATGTAGGTGCGGCCCTGCAGATTCAGCACGGCGTATCGCACGCCATTCCTCGCTGTGCCAACGTAAACGCCGGCGCCGGGTGAGCCGGATGGAAAGTTGGCAGGGCGTAACAAGCGCGGCTCGTGCGGCAGAAACTCGAGGATCTCTTTGCGGTCCCAGCTGTGATTGCCGCCGGTGAGGACCTCGATGCCCAAGCCGAGAAGTTCCTGGGCAAGGCGCGGCGTGATGCCAAAGCCGGAGGCGGAATTTTCGCCGTTGGCGATGCAGAGCTCGACTTCGCGCTGCGCCAGAATGTCGGCCAGACGTTCGCGAAGGATGCGGCGGCCGGGCGAGCCGACGATGTCACCGATGAAAAGGATTCGCATGATGGAGATTGAGTCTACGCGAAAAAGGAGCCGCCCGCTTCGCCGTACGCTGCTAGGCCCTGAACCCCTTGATAAGGTGGGCGTCTAAGCCTGCTTTAAGGCGTCTCCCCGGACGAGCCGGAAAGCGTGCGCAAGGGCAGGACAAACTGACACCCAGGGATCCAGCATTGGTTCAAAAGGCTTTCGCAACGTCACCTGCGTCGAAGATCGACTCCTCGATAATTGTAGCAGGGAAGAGAACGCTGCCGAGCGTGCGTGACGGCGATTCCGTATCAGGCGTCGTCGTAATCCTCGGTGAGGGATTCGAGGAAGGCGACCAGCGCGGTGATGTCCGATTGACTGATGGACATGCCTTGAAATTCGGGCGGTGGGTTGCGGAGCAAGCCCTCGCGCGCGAGCTGCGAGCTGTTGACGTAGAACTGCACAACGTCGTTGAACGTGAGCTTGCTGCCATTGTGGAAATACGGCGCTGAGTCTTCCAGGTCGCGGAGCATGGGCGTCTTGAACTGGGCGATGGTGGATGGGAGGCCTTGATCGACCGCGCAGTTTTGGGCGTTTGTGCAAACCACGGTGGAGAGGTTCGCCTGCGGGTTCGGAAAGTCCGCGTTCAGATAAATGTTCCACAAGCCGAGGTCGGCAAACTGCGGGGAGGCTGCGGTTGCGGGACGGCGAAAGTTTTCCGTCGCGCTCGGGTGATTCGCGGTGACGGGCAGATAGGCGTTGTAGTTCGCGTTGCGCTGGGCCAGCGTGGGAATGGTGAGAGCCAGGAACGCGCCTTGGCCGTTTGCCGCGTCATATTCTTCCTGCGAAACGCCCGTATTGTGGAAGTGAAAGTCCGTGAAATTTGGTGGTGTGTGGCAGGCGACGCAATTGCCTGCGTGCTGCGAAGCGTCGGCCGCTGCGGTGGCCGTCTTCAGGAAAATCTTTAGGCCGGCAAGCTCGGTGGCGCCGAAAGCGAAAGGCTGTGCGTGATATTTGAAGTTGCCGTAGGTTCCGTCCACGTAGATCGGATTGGAGAGCGCGAGGACCTCCGAATATAGTTCCTGATCGTACTGTGCGACGGTTTGGCCCGCGGCTGGCTGCACGGGCAAGTGATTGATCCGCAGGAATACGTCGTATGGAGAAGCGTAATAACGGCCGAACTCATCTTGCTTGAAGAGCAGGCCGTCCATATATTGCGCCACCATGGCTGAGACGTCGTTGACGATCGCGTCGTCTGAGGCGGATGTTACGTCGAGGCGGTATTGCGCGGGCAGCGCGCAATCGGACGGAATTGTCGGATCGGTTCCAAGGAAAATCTTCGCATAGGTGAGATTACAGCCGTATTCAGCCGCCGGAGTGTTGTTGCCGTTGTCCTCGCGGATCACTTGGGCAATGTGGGCAATGGCCTGCGATGCCTGTGTGGCGCTCCAGCCGAAATTGCGACCGGTGAGCGTGGTCTTCACCAGGTCTTCGGGCGTGGTGAACTCGCCGTCGAAGTGAAGAAATTGCGGGCCGCTGTGCGGTTGAAGCGAGCCGACCATTTGCATGGCGTTGCGCGGCGTGTTGGTGAAGCCGTTCATTGGAAGCGGCAAGGGGCTGCGCGTGGTGAAGTCCGCGTAAGTGCGATTACCGAAACCAGGGACGCCTTG
>Ga0210385_10002021_pt1 | contig 12307 bp, 10 predicted proteins | sample IncBWH26OmetaG_FD_160107 | JGI IMG/M metagenome (GOLD analysis project Ga0210385, IMG submission 160107) | Forest soil microbial communities from Barre Woods Harvard Forest LTER site, Petersham, Massachusetts, United States - Inc-BW-H-26-O ... | reverse complement strand
AAGATCGGTCGCCGTGGCTCACTCTCCGGGCGGCTCACGGTCCACGGTGTCCAGGGGCATATCGCCTACCCGCACCTGGCGGTCAATCCGATCCACGCGCTGGCGCCGGCGCTCGCCGAACTCACCGGCCGCGAATGGGATCAGGGCAATGAGCACTTCCAGCCCACGACCTTCCAGGTGTCGAACCTGAACGCGGGCACCGGTGCGCCGAACGTCATCCCGGGGGAGCTCAAGGCCCGCTTCAATCTGCGTTACTCGCCGGTACAGACCATCGAGTCCCTCAAGCGCACGGTCGAGGACATCCTGCGCCGACATCAGGTCAACTTCACCCTGGAGTGGTACGTGTCCGGGGAGCCCTTCTACACCCCCGAAGGGCCGCTGTCGGCGGCGGTGTGCGCGGCCGTCGCCGGCATCGCCGGCCAGCCGCCGAAGCTCTCCACCGGCGGGGGCACCTCGGACGGTCGATTCATCGCGACCCTCGGGGCGCAGATCGTGGAACTGGGCGTCATCAACGCCAGCATTCACAAGGTCAATGAGCAGGTGCGCACCGCCGATATCGACGGCCTGCACCGGATCTATGTCGGAGTGCTGGAGCGGCTCTTGAGCTAGGTAAACCGCAGCGCGGGCGGGCGGCGCGGAATATTGGCGATGACGCCGGCGCCGCCGAGAATCAGGGCACAGAACAGCACCCAGGCCGGCATGCTCAGTCCCCAGAAGGTCCAGTTGACGACCGCGCATTCGCCGCCGGCGTGCAGCACTTTCGCGACGACCTGCCAGACATGGAACATCTGGAACAGCACATCGAGGGGGGCGCCGCAGGCCGCGAAGCTGCCCGGCGGCTGACTTTGTATGTAGACATGGCGCGCGGAGACCCCGATGGTGGCCAGTGCCGCCACGGCAATCAGTCCCACATAAACCCAGGCCCCGCGCCGCCGCGGATGGTGGATGGCGGCTACCAGGAACACGATCCCCAGCGCCAGCACCGTGAAGCGCTGGAACATGCACAGCGGGCATGGCTCGAGGTTCTGGAAGTATTGGGTATAAAGGGCGAACGCCAGCATCGCCAAGCAAGCGGCCGCACCGGCAAAATTGATCAGCCTGCGATCAAGCATGAGGCGAATGATATACGCGGCTCGCCTCAGTTGGGACCCGCTCCGCCGGCAGGACCTTTTTCGCCCCGCAATTCACGCTCCACGTCCGCAAGGTCGGTATGCCGCACATCACGGCCGTGCACCATGTAGATGACGTACTCGCCGATGTTCTTGGCATGATCGCCGATGCGCTCGAGTGAGCGCACCACCCACATCACATCGAGGTGCCGCCGGATGGTGCGCGGATCCTCGAGCATGAAGGTGATGGTCTGACGCTGGATGGACTCGTACTCCTCGTCCACCGCGATGTCCTGGCGCGCGACCTGCAACGCCGACTCGACATCCATGCGCGCGAAGGCATCGAGGGCGCTGTGCACCATGTCCTGCACGACCCGGCCGAGGTGCTTGATCTCGCGGTACTTGTCCGCGGGACGTTCCATGGTGGCGAGGCGGGAGGCGATATAGCCGATCTTCTCCCCCTCATCGCCGATGCGCTCCAGGTCGGTGATGGTCTTGATGATGGCGACGATGACCCGCAGATCACCGGCCGCGGGCGCCCGCGTCGCGAGGATGCGGCTGCACTCCTCGTCGATGGACACCTCCATGTTGTTGACCTTGAAATCATCCATGGCCACCGCTTCGCCGAGGGAGCTGTCGCCCTCGACCAGCGCCGCGACGGCCTTCTGCAACTGCTGTTCGACGAAGCCACCCATGGCGAGCACCCGATTGCGGACTCGCTCCAGGTCTTCATTGAAGCGCCGGGAGATGTGGTGGGAAAGGTCGGCGGTTTCCATCATGGCATCATAGCCCAACCCGCGGACCTAGGCGGCGTCGGCGATCAGCGACCTCGAGCCGACGCTCGCCACGGCGCCGTGGGGCCAGCGCAGCAGCTGCATTTCACCGCTGCGGGTCTCCACCAGCGCCGAGCAGGATTCCACCCAGTCACCGGTGTTGGCATAGACGGTGCCCTCGATGGTGCACAGGTTGGCGCGGTGGATATGTCCGCAGATCACCCCGTCGTAGCCCTGCTGCCGCGCCTGGCCCGCCGCGATCGTCTCGAAGCGGCGGATATAGCGAACGCTCGCCGCCACCGAACCCTTCAACTTCTCGGTCTGCGGCCGATACGGCAGGCCGAACAGGTGCCGCAGGTCATTCACGCGGTGGTTGTACAGCAGCGTGCTCTCGTAGAGCAGATCGCCGATCCAGTAGAGCCAGGCCGGACAGTTGACCTCCTCATCGAACTGGTCACCGTGCAGCACCAGATAGCGCTCGCCGCGGCTGGTCTGGTACATCCACTCGCGATGCACCTCGATCTGTCCCTGCAGCATCTGCACGAACATGGAGACTCCCGCATCGTGGTTGCCGGGCAGGTACACCAGGCGCGTCCCGGCGCGCCGCCTCGCCAGCAGCAGGCGCAGCACCTGCGAGTGCTCGTCCGTCCAGAAGAAGCGCTTGGCGAGACTCATCACATCGACGATGTCGCCGCCCAGGACAATGGTGTCGGCGTCGACGCCGCACAAAAAGGCGAGCAGCTCCCGGGTCCGTGAGCGCTTGAACCCGAGATGGATGTCAGACAGGAACAGGGTTCGCACCCGTAGGCGGCGGTCCTTTCCGTTGCTGCTCATATATCTCCGGTGCTGACCTACAGTTGATTGTCAGCATCGAAGATCGCCGTGTCCGTTGTGTGACAGCGAGGCGAAGGTTTTCTGAAGGGCCGCGAATCGACCTTCAGGCCGTGGCGGAGCGGTCGATCTGCGCGAGCGTGTCGCGCCGTGCCGCGCCCAGTCGCTCCGGCGGGAAGTGACAGGTGAAGGTGCTGCCGCGTCCCTGCACGCTCGCAATATCCAGCGTCGCGCCGTGCCGCTGCAGGACGTGTTTGACGATCGCCAGACCCAGGCCGGACCCACCGGTATTGCGGGCGCGTCCGGCATCCACCCGATAGAAGCGCTCGGTCAGCCGCGGGATATGGTCGGCGTGGATGCCGATTCCGGTGTCCGTCACCGAAAAATGGCCGCCTTCCTCATCGACGCTCCAGCCGATCTCGATGGACCCGGTGCTGGGCGTATATTTTGCGGCATTGTCGACCAGATTCGAGAAGGCCGAGTGAATCTCGGATTCATTGCCGGTGAGCATCGCATCCGATTCGACTCGCAGCCGCACTTCACCGGGATGTTCGGGGCGTGCCAGCACGTCCTTGCGCAGCATGGCCATCAGCGCGGCGACATCCACCGGGGTGGTATCGATCTCATCCTGCGCCGCTTCCAGCCTTGAGAGTTCCAGAAGCTCCGTGATGATGGTGGTCATGCGCTCGGCCTGGCGGCGCATCTCCCCGACGGGGCCCTGCAGGTCCTGATCCAGGACCGGGTCCTGGCTCAAGGTCTCCAGGTACCCTGAGATCACCGTCAGGGGCGAGCGCAACTCATGCGAAGCGTTCGCCACGAAGTCCTTGCGCATGGCCTCGAGGCGCATCTGCCGCGAGACGTCGCGCACCAGCAGCAGCTGCTGTCCCTCCCCATAGGGCACGACCTGCAGCGACAGATAGAGGTGATCGGCCTTGCCGCCGCGCACGATCACCGGATTGGAATATTGCCCGGTATTCAGGTAGCGCACGAAATCGGGCTGGCGCACGAGGTTGTCGATGCGCAGGCCCAGATCGGCCGGTCGGCGCAGAAACAACAGCTGACCCGCCATGCGGTTGAACCAGACGATCTCGCGCAGGTCATTGAGAATGACGACCCCGTCCGGCAGGGCCGCGGTGGAGCGCTGGATCTGGCGAAACAGCTGCACGAAGCGCTGCTTATGGAAGCGTTTGCGCCGATGCAGCCGTACGATCTGCGTGATCACCTCGCCCCAGGGTCCGCCGATATCCGGCGGCTCGGCGAAGCCGCGATGGCGCACCCACCATTCGACCCGAAACAGCGTGACCAGCTGCCAGATCAGATAGAGGCCGGTGGCGAGACTCAGGCCCGCCCAGGGACTGCCGAGCGGCCAACCCAGCAGCAGGCCCACCGCGGCCACCGCGAGCAGGCGCAGGACGATGAACAGACCGACTTGAAAGCCACTCGACATACGCAGGCGGCACCTAAGAAGCTGTCAGGCCGTACGGGCTGAGAATCGGTACCCCGAACCGCGTACGGTCTGAATGAAGCGATCGTACCCGAATTCCTCGAGTGCCTTGCGCAGCCGCCGGATGTGCACGTCGATGGTGCGCTCCTCGACGTACACGTTGCCACCCCAGATCCGATCGAGGAGCTGATCACGGGTGTAGACCCGCTCCGGATGGGTCATGAAGAACTCCAGCATGCGGTACTCGGTGGGACCGAGCGGCACGGTCATCTCGCCCACCAGCACCCGGTGGCTGGCCTGATCCAGAGCCAGCCCCTCGAAGTCGATGCGTTCGCCTTCGCCGGCCGGCCCGATGCGGCGCAGTACGGCGTTGATCCGGGCCAGCAGTTCGCGCGGGGAAAAGGGCTTGGTCACGTAATCGTCGGCGCCGCCCTCAAGGCCTGCGACTTTGTCGCCCTCCTCGGAGCGGGCCGTCAGCATGATGATGGGCAGTTCGCGCGTTTCCCGGTCGCGCTTGAGCGCCCGGGTCAGTTCCAGCCCACTCATGTCGGGCAGCATCCAGTCGACCAGGACCAGGTCAGGCCTGCGGTCGGCGAGCAGCGCTCGAGCGGCACGGCAGTCCTCGGCCTCCCGGACCTCGAAGCCAGCGCGTTTGAGACCGAAGGCGATCATTTCGCGTATCGGCCTTTCGTCCTCGACGATCAGTACTTGTTTGGCTGGCATTGTGTATGACTGTTAACTGGCGCGGGTATTACAGGGCCAGATCATTGCAGAATCATGACGTTGGGGATTTTGTGTCACTTGCGTGACGGTTTGGCGACATCATTCCGAAGATACACGGGCTGCGCCCGTTCGGCCGCAACTGCCTGACCCGCCAGCCATTGAGGCACGGCCAGCCGGGCAATCTCCCGGGCTCGAGGCAGCAGCCCGACGAGCACCGGTGTCAGGCTGACCTCCAGGCGCGGCGCCAGCTGCGGTGCAACCGCAAAGCCCCGGCCAGCGCCGAACACGGGCTGGGGCAGCCCGAGCGGCAACTGCACGGTATCGGGCGGCCCGACCTGTTCGGGCGCCACGGGTACGGCGAGGCCGGCCTCATCCCGTGAGGCGCAGCTCCAGTACACCTCCTGCATCCGCGCATCGTTGCAGACCAGGACGCTGGCGGCGCCGGGCATCAGATCCAGCGCCCGCTGGGCGACCGCCAGCAGGTCCGAGACCGGCACGACCGGGAGCCCCGCCCCGAAGGCCAGACCCTGAGTCACGCTGGCCGCCAGGCGGACACCGGTAAAGCCACCGGGCCCCCGACCGAAGGCGATGCAGTCCAGGTCCTTCAAGGCCTGACCGCCTTCCGCCAGCAGCGCCTGCACCAGCGGCAGGATGTGTGCCGAATGCCCGCCGCCGGGTGGCAGCTCGCGGGCCAGAACCGAATCGTACAGCAGCAGGGCGACCGAACAGACTTCGGTCGCGGTATCCAGCGCGAGAATCTTCACGAGGCCTCGGCGCTGCGCCGTGGCGCGTGACGGCCCAGGAATTCGGTCACCTCATCCAATGAGCGTGCGCGGCGCATGGGCGGCAGCGCCGCGAGCAGGGTGCGGCCATAGGGCCGCCCGGTGAGTCGCCGATCACCGATCATCACCACGCCGAAGTCGCTCTCACTGCGGATCAGACGGCCGACACCCTGACGCAGCGTCAATGCCGCCTCCTGCAGTTGGTAGTCCTTGAAGGGATTGCCGCCCTGGCGCTCGATATGCGCCACGCGCGCCTTGATGATGGGGTCATCGGGTGAGGCGAATGGCAGCTTCTCGATGATGACCAGACGCAGTGCCGTACCCTTGACGTCCACGCCCTCCCAGAAGCTCGCGGTGCCGAGCAGCACGGCATCCCCATCGTCACGGAAGCCGCGCAGCAGCTGTTCGCGCGGGGCCTCGCCCTGCACGAACAGGCGGTAGCGTTTGCCCGTCGCACTCCACAGCGCGCGCAGGCGCATGGCACCTTCGGACAAGGCGCGATGACTGGTGAAGAGGATGAACGCCCCGCCGCGCGCGGCATCGATGAGCGGGATGCTGGCCTCGAGCAGCGCGCCCACGAAGTCGGGCGATGCCGGTTCCGGCAGACCCTCGGGCAGCCACAGCAGGCTCTGGCGTTCGAAATCGAAGGGACTGGGAATGCGCACGGTCGCGGCTTCTTCGAGCCCCAGGCGCGAGGTGAAGTGACCGAAATTCTCGCCCACCGACAGGGTCGCGGAGGTGAAGATCCAGGCGCTGCGACGCGCCTGGACCTGGCCCTGAAAACGTTTGGCGACTTCGAAGGGCAACAGATGCAGGACGAACCCCCGCGGACCGAGCTCCGCGGCCCGCGCGCCTTCGATTTCCTGCACCTGCGCGATGCGCGTGAGCTGCCCCGCCAGTTCCGCGACGCGGCCCATCAGACCCTTCGCGGCGCTGTCATCCGCCAGTGACTCGAGTTCGCCGGCCAATGCCGACATGGCATGCGCCAGATCCAAGGTCCGCTCGGTCAGGGCCGGGGGACACTCCTCCCACGGCGTGCGCCCCGCGCGCGTCGGCAGCGCTGCGCTCATGGCATTGAGACTGTCCTCGACCGCCCCCAATGCGAACTTCAGTCCGGTGTCGGGGGAGGCGGCCTCGGCACGAACGGCGCCCAGCACCTGGCTCAGAGCCCGCGCACCACAGCTGGCGCCGAAGAACTGCATGGCGAGGTCCGGCAGCTGGTGGGCCTCATCGATCACCACGGCGTCCGCGGTTCCGAGCACATCCCCGAATCCATCTTCTTTCAGAGTGAGGTCGGCGAGCAGCAGGTGATGATTGACGATCACCACCTGCGCTTCCTGCGCCTCGCGTCGCGCCTTCACCAGGTGGCAGCGCGCATATTCCGGACAGCGCTGACTCAGACAGTTGTCACGCGTCGAGGTGATCTGGGGCCACAGCGGATGTGAGTCCGCGAAGTCCGGCACCTCGGACAGATCGCCACTGCTGGTGCGCGCAGCCCAGGCAATGAGTCGGTCGGCCATGCCCGCGGAGCTGTCCGCGAGCAAGCCACCGCCGCGCAAACCCTGTTGCAGCTGGGCCTGCGTCAGTCGGTGCCGGCACAGGTAGTTGCCGCGACCCTTGAGTACGGAGACGTCGACCGGCAACCCGAGCGCGCCGCTGAGCAGCGGCAGATCCTTCTCGTACAGCTGATCCTGGAGGGTCCGCGTGCCGGTTGATACGAGCACCCGCAAACCCGACAGCAGCACCGGCACCAGGTAGCCGAAGGTCTTGCCGGTCCCGGTTCCCGCCTCGATGACCAGCATGCGGCGCTCTTCGAGCGCATCGGCGACCCGCTCGGCCATGTGCAACTGCTGGTGGCGCGGGACAAAGCCTTTCAAGGCTCTGGCAAGGCTGCCCCCGGCACCGAAAATCTCTTGTAAATCCGCTGCTTGCACCAATGGTTCCCGGCAATATTACAGAATGGTCATGCGGATGCTGCACTTGCTTGGCAAAAGTTGCATCATTGCCGGGACGATAACGAGCCGGGCGTCTATATATAATTAAACCGCGCGCCGCGGCGAACTGAATAAAGTGAATTCATAAGGACTGAAAACGCATGGCCACTGCCCCGCACGCGATCCTCCCGCTGTCGAAACTTTGTCCCCAGGTCACCGAGTGGGTGGAGTCGGTCCGCAACCTGACCCAGCCGGCCGCGGTGCATTGGTGCGACGGCTCGGCGGGTGAGATCAAGCGGCTCACCGCGCAACTGAAGGAAACCGGCGAACTCGCCGAACTCAATCAGAAGGAGTTCCCGGGTTGTCTGCTGGCGCGTTCCAATCCTTCCGACGTGGCGCGGGTCGAGCATCTGACCTTCGTCTGCACCCGCAATAAGGACGACGCGGGCCCGAACAATAACTGGATGGCACCGGCCGATGCGCACGAAAAAATGCGCAACCTGTTCGCCGGCTGCATGAAGGGCCGAACGCTGTACGTCGTGCCTTACTGCATGGGGCCGTTGGATTCGCCGCTTGCGCGCTACGGCGTTGAGATCACCGACAGCGCCTACGTGGTGCTGAACATGCAGATCATGACCCGCATGGGTCGGCCGGCGCTGGAACTGATTTCCCGCACCGGCAAGTTCGTCAAAGGCCTGCATTCCACGGGTGAACTGGATCCGAACCGCCGCTTCATCATGCACTTTCCCGAGGAGCTGCTCATCGAGAGCTTCGGCTCCGGATACGGCGGCAATGCGCTGCTGGGCAAGAAGTGCCATGCGCTGCGCATCGCGAGCTACCAGGCCCGCACCGAAGGGTGGCTCGCCGAACATATGCTCATCGTGGGATTGCAGAACCCCAAGGGCGAGACCCACTACATAGCCGCCGCGTTCCCCTCGGCCTGCGGCAAGACCAATCTGGCGATGCTCATTCCGCCCGAATCAATGCCCGGCTGGAAAGTCTTCACCGTGGGCGATGACATCGCCTGGCTGCACCCCGGTCCCGATGGCCGGCTGTGGGCGATCAATCCCGAGGCGGGCTACTTCGGCGTGGCACCGGGCACCAATCCGGAAACCAATCGCAACGCCTACGACATGATCCGCCACGACACGCTGTTCACGAACGTCGCGCTCACGGCGGACAATCAGCCCTGGTGGGAAGGCCTCAAGGACGGCACGCCCGTCATCGACTGGCAGGGACGTCCCTACACCAAGGGCAGCGGCCCGGCGGCCCATCCCAATTCACGCTTCACCGTCTCGGCCCACAACAATCCGGGTTACTCCCCGCACGCCGAAGACGCCAAGGGCGTGCCGATCACCGCCCTCGTCTTCGGTGGCCGTCGCCGCACGCTCGCGCCCTTGGTGTATCAGGCACGGGACTGGGCGCACGGCGTGCTCGTCGGTGCCTCCGTCGCCTCCGAGACGACGGCGGCCGCCACCGGTCAGGTGGGCATCGTGCGTCGTGATCCCATGGCCATGCAGCCGTTCTGCGGCTACAACTACGCGGACTACTGGCAGCATTGGCTGAATGTCGGCGCCAAGCTGAAAAATCCGCCGAAGATTTTCCACGTCAACTGGTTCCGCCGCGACGAGCATGGCAAGTTCCTGTGGCCGGGCTACGGCGACAATCTGCGCGTACTCGCCTGGATGCTCGAGCGCGTGGCCGGAACAGCCGGCGCCACGGACACGGCGATCGGCGCGCTGCCGCGACCGCAGGATCTGAACGTGAAGGGCCTGGAGATCACTGCGGCGGCCCTCAACGAGTTGCTGCGGGTGGACCCCGCGCAGTGGCGCACCGAGGTCGGTGAATTCAGGAAATACCTGGCGCAGTACGGCTCACGGCTGCCGGCGGTTCTGACCCAGAACCTGGAAGCCGTCGAGAAGGCGCTGGGCTAGTCTTCCTCGCAGACGAAGCGGATGGTCTGGGGCGAGTCCTGATCGGGAAGCTTGCCCAGACCGATCATCCCCTTGCCCTTGATCTGCACGCTGTCGCGGCGCACGAAGGCTTCATCGCCATCCTGGGACTGCACGAAGGTGCCGTTGGTGCTCTGATCGACGAGCACGAACTTATGGCGGTTGATTTCGATCCGCGCGTGCAGGCGCGAGATCAGATTGCCCTTGATGATGACGTCATTGTCCTCGGCGCGCCCGATCGCGACCGACGGATGACGCTCGTCGAGCACCAGTTCGCGGTCCTGTATCTGCAGCCGCAGGCGCAGACGGGGGAGGTTCGAATTGCTCATGCCGATGGAGGGGACCATGCTGGTGACATCCTCGGTCTGCCACAGCACTTCGTACAGCACGACCTCGTTGCCCTGGCCCTTCAGCGTTGCCACATCAACCTGGCGCACGGCCGCGCGCCAGGTCGGAGCGAGACGCTCCACCACGGCCGCCGTGGTCATGATCTGCATCGCCTTGGCCTGACTGGTCATGCGATTCGCGGTGTGCACGGTTGATCCGAACACGTCGCGGTTCTCGAGCACCACCGGCCCGAAGTGGCAGCCGATGCGCAGGGAGACCGGCTGCCCCTCGACCTTGAGCTGCGAGTGGCGTGAAATCTGTTGTTGCATCTGGGCGGCCGCGTTCAGCGCCTGATCGGCGTCCGCGAAGGTCGCCATGACCTCATCGCCCATGGTCTTGATGACCGTGCCCTGATTCTGCTCGGTGGCGGTTCGCATGACATCGATGCACACAGCCACCATGTCCCTGGCCCGCAGGTCACCCATCAGCTCATAGAGCCGTGTCGAACCCACGACGTCAGCGAACAGTATGGCCAGCTCGATATCTTTTCCCATGCACCAATTGGAGGTTTGAGCCGTGCCGCAGCTGTCAGAATGCCGCAACACCGAAGTCCCAGGATTATACGCAACTGAGGTCTGATCGCTACTTTGCCGCCTCCGGGGCCGCCTGGCGCAGCAGGTGAGCGCCCGCCGCGGGATCACGCGCCCCGTCGCTCAAGCGGCGCCGATATTCACGGGCCCCGGGCTCGCCGGTATACAGGCCCAGCATGTGGCGGGTGATGCTGGGCAGGCGCTCGCCGCGGGCCAGTTCCCGCTCCGCGTAAGCCGCCATCCGCTCCAGCAGTAGGGCGCGATCGGGCAGCTGACCCAGGCGTGCACCCAGCGCCGCATTCAGCTCGACCAGCAGCCAGGGGTGATGATAGGCCTCGCGACCCAGCATCACCCCGTCGCACCACGACAGCGCTTCGCGGATCGGGTCCACCTGACGCAGGCCGCCATTGAGGATCACGGAAAGCTTCGGGAACCGTTCCTTTACGATTCGAACCACATCGTAGCGAAGCGGCGGAACCTCGCGGTTCTCCTTGGGCGAGAGCCCGCCCAGTACCGCCTTGCGGGCGTGCACGATGACGGCCGCAGCGCCGGCCGTACTCACAGCGGACACAACACCCAGCAACGCTTCGACATCCGCTTCGGTGCACTGAGCAACGGCCTGCCGCGCCGCGAGACCGCCCTGCCCCGCCACTACGCCGATGCGCAACTTGACGGTCACCGGCAGACTCACGGCGGAACGCATGGCCGCGACGCACTCGGCAACAAGCGCAGGCTGCAGCATCAAACACGCGCCAAAAGCACCGCTGTGCACCCGATCACTCGGGCAACCACAGTTCAGATTGATTTCATCGTAGCCGAACTGCGCGCCGATCCGCGCAGCCGTCGCCAGATCCTCAGGCTCGCTGCCCCCCAATTGCAGGGCCACCGGGTGTTCGGCTGCGTCGTAGGCGAGCAACCGCTCGCGATTGCCACGCAAAATGGCAGCCGCGGTGATCATCTCGGTGTAGAGCAACACGTCGGGTGAAAAGCCCCGCAAGAAGTAACGGCAATGCCGGTCCGTCCAATCCATCATCGGAGCGACTGAGATCCGCCGATCGAGTTTTCCTCGGGAAAAACCGTCAGAAGCGCCTATTTCCGTAGGCTTTTCTGTGCTGCGCGTTTCTGCGGGATTTTTGGGCATTCCGGGTAGTTTAGCGTTTGCAGAGGGGTCATATAGGGGTCAAGAATGGCTTGACCCCTCCGAGTTTAGGACATGGCGCAGATACGAGCACGGCGACAGGCCGACGGTTCCACGCGCTACACAGCGATCATTCGCATCCGGAGAGGCCGAACGCTTATCCGGCAGGAGTACCGGACTTTTGCGCAGCGTTCTGCTGCCGCAAGCTGGGCCAAGTACCCGGAAGTGCAGCTCGAAAACCAGGCCGTGCCAGGCCGCAGGCACCACGACCCCTTTACGCTGGCAGCGCTTATCCGCTGGCACATCCAAACCTTCGAGACAATTTCCCAATGGCAGCGAAGCAAGCAGTGCGCCCTGAGGTCGCGCAGGAGGCGCGCGAAGCGTGCGCAACGCTGCGTCTGATCGGCAAGGCGCGCAAGCGCGCGCGGCGGCCGACGCCTCAGGAACTCGCGCGGCTGCGCGACTACTTCGCCGCGCGCGACAGACGCGCGGATATCCCCATGTTGGCGATCATGGACTTCGCCATCGCCTCGGCGCGGCGACAAGCGGAGATCACCTGCCTGGAATGGACGGACAACGACGAAAGCGGTCGGACCGGCTTGGTTCGGGATGCGAAGCATCCGCGGCACAAGGAAGGCAATCACCGCCGCTTCAAGTACATCCCCGAGGCCTGGGCAATCGTCGAACGACAGCCACGCAAGGCC
>Ga0210385_10002020_pt1 | contig 12308 bp, 8 predicted proteins | sample IncBWH26OmetaG_FD_160107 | JGI IMG/M metagenome (GOLD analysis project Ga0210385, IMG submission 160107) | Forest soil microbial communities from Barre Woods Harvard Forest LTER site, Petersham, Massachusetts, United States - Inc-BW-H-26-O ... | reverse complement strand
ATGACGGCTAGCGACGACTGCCAGCAGAAAGCGGAGGTAGCGGAACCGGCTTCGAGTCTCGAAGGTGATGGTTTTCAACGTATCTCCGCGCACCGATGCGCCAGGCACGAGTTCTCGCAAAACGCCGCCAAAAGAGCGGACCCGAACTGTCAATAACTGCGAGACCTCTGCGGAGTGTGTTCCTGCTTCACCATTCAGCGTGAAGTTGACGCCAAACAAGGGAAATGGATTTGTAGCCCAGATGCGAAACGCTTCTATCAGGTAGAGCACGTAGCCGAATCTTCGCTTCAATGCCGGATCGAGGCTCGACATCAGCAAGGCGTCGGCTCCGATGCCCGCAGCGACAGTGAAATAGCGAAATCGCTCGCTGCCTGCGGCGTCTCGAAAGGAAATGCGACCCACCGGAATTGGTGTAGGAATGGCTTTGAGAAGCTTGCGCATAGCGCCTACCGGCGACGTACCAAGTCCAAGATCCTGTGCGAGAGCGTTTGCCGTACCCAGCGGAATGACGCCGAGGGCCACATCGGTTCCGACCAGGCACTGCAGCACCTCATTGGCCGTGCCATCGCCGCCGCAGGCAAAGACCGTGTCAAATCGATTGCGGGCGGCGGCACGGGCCAATATTCTGGCGCTGCCGGGAGCATCGGTTTCCAGCGCCTCGACTTCAATTCCTTCTTTTTCGAGCACGGCCGCTACGTCCTTGACTGCGGCACTTCGCCGCGCAGAGGACTGGCCGGAAGCCGGATTGTAGATCAGCGCGACTCGACGCATCTCAGGTTTAGGTGCGGGTGTCCCACAAATGAGGGGATAGAGTTACTCTACTATCCTGACAGGCAGTGGTGCTCCGTTTGCGGTCACAGAGCGTCATCGCTGCGGTACTTCAGCACGCTCTGGTTCCTGAGTGCCGGCTGAACCCATGTCTGAAAGATAGGATGTTGGAGAAAGGCAGGTGTGCCTGCTCCATCAACGATGGCTCCAGCAATCGAATTTCGTGAATTGACCGTGGCAAGCCCGCAAGGCAAGCGCCTGCTGGGGCCTGTTTCTCTTGCAGTCGAAGAAGGCTCCATCACGGCCATCCTCGGCAGAAGCGGCTCGGGCAAGACCACGCTCCTGCGCACGGTGAACCGGCTCATTGACCCGGACAGTGGAGTTGTAAGCGTGCGGGGCGGCGATGTGCGCGGGATGGACCTTATCGAGTTGAGGCGAGGGATCGGCTACGTGATTCAGGAAACGGGATTGTTTCCGCACTTCACGGTAGAGCGCAATGTGGGCGCAGTTCTTGAGGCGATGAGCCGACCGTTCGCGGAAAGAAAAACCCGAAGCGACACATTGCTCGCCTCCGTCGGGCTTGATCCGGCACTTTATGCGCAACGGTATCCGCACCAGCTTTCAGGCGGCCAACGCCAACGCGTCGGCCTTGCGAGGGCTTTGGCTGCAGATCCGTCGATACTGCTGATGGACGAGCCATTCGGCGCCCTCGATCCACTGACACGGACCGAGATGCAGGAGATGTTGCGCGATTTACTTCAGCGGCTACGAAAGACGGTTGTTCTGGTCACGCACGATCTGGATGAGGCGCTCTATCTTGCGCACCGGATCGTGTTGCTCGCCGAGGGGCGACTTGTCGCGAATCTGGCTCCCCACGAGTTTCTCGCTTCGAACGAGCAAGACGTTGCGGCTTATCTCCGCCCGTATCGGCTTCGCGCCGCGGCGATGGGTCGGGGGAATGCCCATGAATAGCAGCTTTCTGGCGCAGTATGGCGAAGAGATCGGGCAATTAACTCTCGAACATCTTTGGCTCACGGGTGCTTCGTTGCTGTTCGCCACAGCTCTAGCCATACCGGTCGGCATCTGGCTCACACGCGCGCCAAAGTGGGCGAAGCTGCTCATCGGCGCTACGAACGTACTGCAAACGATTCCATCGCTGGCCATGTTCGGCTTTTTGTTGCCCCTGCCATGGCTTGGCGAACGCGCCGCGCGCATTGCGATTGTGGCGCTAGCCGCCTATGCCTTGTTGCCGATTCTTCGAAACACGTATGCGGGAATTCGGGGCATTGATCCGGCAATTCTTGATGTTGCGCGGGCAATCGGGCTCACGGATCGTCAGCGCCTGATCAAGGTCGAATTGCCCCTGGCGGCATCTTTCATTTTTGCGGGATTACGCACGGCGACTGTCACATGTATTGGCATTGCAACGATTGCCGCTGCGGTGGGTGCCGGCGGCCTGGGCGAGCTGATTTTCCGCGGGGTGGCCTCCGTCGATAATCGGCTGGTACTGGCCGGCGCTATTCCGGCGGCACTCCTGGCCCTTGCAGCCGATGCGGCGCTGGGCCTGCTGGAGCGACGGTTCAGGGTGCCCGCAGCATGATTCGGCGCTGGGCAGGTGTCACGCTCATTTGTCCGTTGTTGCTCGTGATCGCCTGCTCGCCTCCGCGACCGGATCATCCAGTGATCGGGGCAAAAAACTTCACTGAGCAGGTCGTCCTGGGAGAATTGCTGGCGCAGGAGATTGAAGCAAAGACGCATCTCAAGGTGGAACGGCGCTTTTACCTGGCCGGAAGTTACATTTGCCAGCAGGCGCTGGTGGCCGGCCGTATCGACGGCTATGTCGAATATACGGGCACGGCACTCACGGCAATCCTGAAGCAACCGTTGGACAGGGATCCTGCGTCGGTTCTGAACACCGTGGAAAGACTTTATGCATCACGGTTCCAGGCTAGAGTGGGGCCACCGCTGGGGTTTGAAAATACGTTTGCCATGGTCGTGCGCGGAGACGATGCGCAGCAGCTTCACATAAGAACGCTGAGCGAGTCTGCCCGTTACACGCCACACTGGCGTCTCGGCGTGGGCTATGAGTTCGAGCAGCGGCCAGACGGCTTACACGGCCTGAGTGCGGCGTACGGACTCAAGTTTGCGGAGCCGCCCCGGACAATGGATCTGGGCTTGTTGTATCGCGCGCTCTCTGCGCACCAAGTCGACATGATCGCCGCCAATTCGACCGATGGACCCATTCAGGCATTCGGACTCAAAGTGCTCGAAGACGATCGCCATTATTTTCCCCCTTACCAGGCTGTGCCCCTGATGCGCGAAGATGCCCTGCGTCGCTGGCCACAGATGCAGCAGGCGCTTGATGCGTTGGCAGGAAAGGTGAGCGCCGATGACATGCGGGCAATGAACGAGGCGGTCGATGGCGAACATCGCGATCCGGCAGACGTCGTCGGCGATTTCCGCAGAAGCAAGGGGCTCTGACGGACTCGTTGACGGCTTTGGCCTCGATCAGCGTTGAACGATTTGGCTATTCGGCTCGGGCGAGACGGGAAATCAGGGTGTCACGGCGGGCATTGGCCATTTCGTCGGATTTGCCAAGGACGTGGAGCCATGCGAAGACCGCGGCCACGGCAAATACAAGGAGGGCGGGCGTCGCAGCCCATGGTTTCTTCATGTAGGCACAGACACCGATGACACCGGCTCCGACTCCGATCAACAGTGTCTGGATCAGCATACTGAGAATGGCATTGCCCTGCGAGCCTGACTGTCGTCCGAGCCGTCCAAGGTTAACACGGTAGGCCATCGTAATCGAGAGCAGATCGCCCGCCGCAAGATTGGCGGGAAGCGCGAAGAGGAGCCAAGCAAACGTCGTGATCAAGACGGTCGGACTTGGCCACCCCATTCGCAGGCATGCAAGGAATCCAGATCCAATGGCGACAAACAAATAAAGTGCGGAGTGCAGCAGATTTTTGGCCAGGAGCACGGAACGAATCTTCACTGGCGCAAAAAAGAGCAATTGAATGCCTGTGCCTTCGGGTCCCAGAGCGTTATATACGAGTTGAGTAAACCCAAGCAGGCCGTAGGCGACACAGAGCGGCAAGGCAAATTGTTGGGGCCGATGGACCATTCTGCTGTTGCCGAAGAGACCCCCAACAACGATCACCATGAGCATGGGAATGGCAAGCGAATAGAGCTGCGGAATGGAGCGGGACATGGTTCTCAGGTCTTTCTCGATAATTGCGGCCACCGGGCCCCCTGCGAGAAGCCAATGTGCTGTTTTTGCCTTGCCTTGATCGCGCTCGGGTGCTTCACCGAAACTCTCGCCGCGATACTCCGCTCGCAATCGAATGCCGAGAATCGCACCCGCTGCGAGGACATACAAAGAGAGGATGCCCATGGGCTCGAGCGCACCGGAAAGCTCTCGCGAACCGGCTGCCGTAAGGGAGCGGGAAATGAGACCTGGAGGAAGCCAGCGCTGGATCGCATTGGCCTCGCCGAGCCATGGTTCGATGCGATTCATAAATTGGCTCGGATCTGCCGGACTCGATCGATGGTGGCCCAGTCCATGATCGCCATGCGCATGCAGCGCGGGATTGAGCAGTTGCAGGCTCAACAACGCAAGGACAAAGAGAACGCTGATCAGTTCGCGCGAGCGACGCTTGGCGAGCCAGCGGTCAATCCATGCCAACACAGCGCGGGCTAACAGGATATTGAACAAAGCGAAGGCGACAAGAATCGGGGCAGTCCACAAGAACAGGTCCAGCCGCGCCAGTGTCACTCCGGCCAGAATGCCGCAACAACACAATCCGCCGATCACGGTGGTGATATCAACGAAACCGAAGATGAGAAAGAGTGCGTAGTAGGAACCGAAGTTCACGGGAAACCGCAACAGGCTTCCCAGATCGTATTGCTCCTGAAAGGACGCCAGCGCAACGGCAATCGACTGCCAGATGAAAAAAAGTATCCAGAACTCGATGGGGAAAAAGCGCCATTCTCCATTGAATACAAGAGAAAAGGCTGCGCCTCCGGCACCGACTGCCATGGTGAGTCCGATCAGGGCATAGACTCCATAGGCAATGGCGCGGGCGCTGAATTCAAAAACACCTTGATTTGAGCGCAGGCCATTCACAATCATGCGAGCGCGCATCCGGATGAGCGCTGCGTACTGACCGCGGGCAAATTTTCCGAAGGGACCGGAAGAGAGTGGGAGAGAATTGTCTGGCCGTTGGGATGCTAGGTCAGCCATGAAAGCTCCTGCACAGGCTCGCCTCCGGCGGCACCGACGATGGAGAGAAAAATCTCTTCGAGCGTGAGACGCTGGCCACTCTCAGAGCCTGGCAGCGTTGAGGCGACGCCGGTGCGCAACTCTTCGAGAGACCCATTCGCGACGAGCCGTCCCTGGTGAATGATGGCCACGTGGCTGCAGAGCCTCTCCACGATTTCGAGCACATGTGTGGTGAGGAAGATGGTAGCGCCGCGCTGAATCATTCCTTGCAGCATGGTCTTCAACATTCCAGCAGCGATAGCGTCGACGCCTTCGAACGGTTCGTCGAGAAAAAGCACTTTGGGGCCATGAATGACGGCGGCGGCCAAAGCCAATTTCTTTTGCATGCCGTGGGAAAAGTCGGTCACCATTTTTCGGCTCTCGTGCGCCAGTTGCATGAACTCGAGGAGTTCCTCGGTGCGCCGGTTAACGGTATCGCGGTCGAGACCGTACATGCGGCCCACAAACCGCAAATATTCGGACGCCGTCAGCCGGCCCAACAGGGCCATGCCCTCGGGAACAACGCCAATTTGACGTTTCAAATCGAGAGCCGAAGAGCCGAAAGGCTGGCCGAGGATTTCAACCGAGCCGGAACTGGGCTCGAGCAAGCCAGTGAGCATTTTGATCGTGGTAGATTTTCCGGCTCCGTTCGGGCCAAGAAAACCGAAGAACTGGCCCTGGGCCACACTCAGCGTAACGTTCTCTACGGCTGTCAGTTCGCCGAAGCACCGTGTCAGCCCGTGCGTTTGAATCGCCGCGGTTTCCATGTGGGGCAAGGATACCAAGGTTGAGCTGGCCGCGGGAAAACAGAGGCTGCAATTCGGTCCCTTAACAGGACTTATCGACGGGTTAGAGGGCCAAATCGCTATGTGGCTAGAGGGTCATTATCGCGGTCGGTGACGTTGACGAGCGAGGCGAGCTCTTCTGCGAGCTTGGCCGTCCAGGCGCCTTCAGGAGCGCGCCAACACCAATTGCCGGACGCGACTGCGGGAGTATTCATGCGCGCCTCCGATCCCAGATCGAGAAGATCCTGGACGGGAGCAATCGCGATCTCAGCCACACTGGCTTGCACGGCGCGCAGCATGGCCCAGGTCGGCTGATCATTCACCGGTCCCACATAGGACTCCACGGCCGCGCGATGGTGTGCCGGCGCAGTGCGCCACCAGCCCGAAGTGGTGTCGTTGTCATGCGTGCCGGTGTAGGCGACGGAGTCGGGCGTGTAGCTGTGCGGAAGGTGCATATGCGCGCTGCTATCACTGAATCCGAACTGGATCACGCGCATTCCCGGCATGCTCAGCGCCAATCGCAGCGCATCGACCTCTGGAGTGATGAGACCGAGATCTTCTGCAACCAACGGCAGCGGGCCGAGCGCAGCTTCGAGGCCCCGGAAGAGATTCAATCCGGGCGCCTTGATCCATTCGCCATTGATCGCGGTTTCTTCGTTCGCCGGAATGGACCAATATGCCTCGAAGCCGCGGAAGTGATCGAGACGGATGATGTCGTAGAGTTGCCGTGCGCGCCGGATGCGCTGAACCCACCACTCGAAACCGGTCTTCTCAAGGACATCCCAGCGATACAGCGGGTTGCCCCAGCGCTGACCCGTTGCGGAGAAGTAGTCGGGGGGCACGCCGGAGATGCGGATTGGCTTGAGTTCGTCGTCCAGTTCAAAGATTTCGGGGTGCACCCAAACGTCGGACGAATCCATGTTGACGAAGATTGCGACGTCGCCGAGGATGCGGATCCCGCTGCGGGCGGCAGACTCGCGCAGATTTTTCCATTGAACAGCAAAGGCGAATTGCAGCGCCTGTTCCTGGGCAAGTGCTCGAGCGTTCTCGGCAATGACCTGCTTGAGCGCGTCCGGCTCGCGACGGCGAATCGGCGCAGGCCAATGGGTCCACGCGCCGGTGTTAAATTGGCGGCGCAGCTCTGCGTAGAGTGCGTAGTCTACGAGCCAGCTTTCCTGCGCGGCGCAGAACTGCTCAAATTCCTGCCACTGGGTGTTTTGTTTTGAATCGTTCACCCCGCGGTCTAGGAAGTTTCCCGCCGCTTCATAAAGAAGTGGCAACTTTTGCTGCTCCACCTGGTCGAAGTCCACATTGCCGTTGCGTCCCGCGAGGCCCGCGATGCGCGCGGCATCAATCCATCCCCAGTCTGCAAGGGTCTCGAGACTGATCAGGTAGGGATTTCCGGCGAACGCGGAGGAACCGGCGTAAGGCGAGTTTCCGTAGCCGGTGGGACCAAGCGGCAGGACCTGCCAAACGTGCTGCCTGGCCGCTGCAAGAAAAGCCACGAATTCGTGAGCTGCGGGGCCGAGATCGCCGATGCCTCCGTAAGAAGGAAGAGAGCTGACATGTAAAAGAACGCCGGAAGAACGCCGAAAGCGCATATCTGCATTATCGCCGGAGCCGTGACCGGACTGCAGAATTCAGAAGCAAAAGGCCCGCCTCCGATGAGGAAGCGAGCCTTTTGCGCTTGCGCGCCTGGATTACATGCCTGGGAGTTGCGGGCTCTGAGTTTTTGTGTTGAGCACGACGCGCCCGCGCTTCTTGTAGTCGTTGATGATGTTTGTGGCAAAAACCTGGAAAGCTTCGCCCCGGCGCTGATCGAGAATCTGCTCGCGGGTCTGATCCAGATTTTTTGCAATATCATCGGGGCTCGGCTCAGTCTTCATATCGATCTTGGCGACCACGCCGGTGCGCCCTGCGTTGATGGGGCCGCTGATGTTGCCCGGAACCATCTCGAAGAGTTGCGGAGCGAGCTGGCCCACATCGCCGAGGTCGGGGACCTGGCTTGTTTCGCCGACCAGGTCGCTCGTTTTCACGGTCGCGCCGACAGCCTTGGCGGCTTTGGCGAGGTCGTTCATTGATTTTGCCTGGTTAGCCAGGTCCATGGTCTTCTGGCGCAGCAGGACTGGCAGCTGCTCGGCGCGGTAGTCATCGAGCACGTGGCTCTTCCAGTCGGCAAAGGTCGGAGCATGGGCGGCTGTGATTCCGGTGACCTGGAAGATTGCAAAGCCTTCACCGGTGGGCGCCGACTGCGCGGGGTCTCCCTGCTTGGATTGGAATGCCTTGCTAAGAATGCCGGTGCTGTCTGGCAGCGCCGCAATCACGCCTTGTTGAGAGACAGGAGGCGTGGTGACCAACTGAAGATGGTGCGCATCGGCGGTCTTCTGCAAACCGTCTTTGATGGCTTCTGTGGTGAGGGCTTGTGCGTAACTCTGCTGAGCAGCGGTCGACTTCTGGCGGATGAGAGTGGCCTGGATTGTCGGCAGCACTTCGCTCAAAGACTGGGTATGAGCGGCCTGGCGCTCTTCCACCTGCACGATGTGGTAGCCGTACTGCGTTTTGACGATCTTGGTGTCACCAATCTTCTGTGTGAAGATTGCGTTATCGAACTCAGGCACCATGCGGCCACGCTGGGCAAAGCCCAATTCGCCACCGGAATCCTTGCTTCCCGGGTCGTCGGAGTTCTTCTTGGCAAGATCGGCAAAGTTTGCGCCGCCCTGGATTTGCTTCAGCAGGCCATCGGCCTTGGCTTTGGCTGCTGCATCGGTCTTGGCATCGGCTCCCTGCGGCACCTGGATCAAGATGTGTCGCGCCCGCGCCTGTTCTGGCGCTGCGTATTCGCTCTGATGGGCGGTGTAGTACTGCTGAATCTCCTGCTGCGTCGGTTGGGCAACTCCACCCGGTACCTGATCAGGTGTGAAGGCGAAGTACGTAATCGTCCGCTCTTCCGGAACGCCCTTCGCGTAGCGAGCAGAATTTTTGGTGAAGAATGCCTGCAGTTCCGCGTCGGACGGATTGATCGTCTTGCCGAGATCGTCTGATGAGATGACCGCGTAGTCAAACTTGATCTTGATGTTGTTCTTGCGATAGGCGTCGCGCACATCCTTGTCGCTGACGTTGACGCCGGCAGTGATGAGTGATTCAAGGCGGCGGACAGCGATGTCGTTCTTGACGCTGTCTTCAAAGTCCGCAACCGTTGTTTCAAAACGCTGCTGGATGAGCTGCTCGTACTTATCCTGGCCAATGAATTTGCCGCCGGGGAAAAGCACCTGGCCGGCCGGTCCCGTTTGCAGATAGGTGCGCACGTCGCTGTTGGTGACGTGAATGCCGAGACGGTTCGCTTCATCGAGCAGGATCTGCTGCTGAACCAACTGCTGGCCCACCTGGGGCTCGATCATGTTCATGATCATCGGATTGCCGGCATACTGTGGGTACTGCTGCTGTACGCGCTGCGTGGCGATCTGGGCCACTTTTTGCTGACTGATGACTTCGCCGGCCGAGAGAAAACGGCTGTACCAATGCGGATAGACCACCGCAAACGTATCGGCGCTCGACGAGCCCTGCCCGGTGAGCCCCGGAATCAGGTAAACCACCATGGAGACGGAAGCCGCGCCGATGATGACAATGAACAAAGCCTTGGTGAGGCGATTCTCTTTTTGCAGGAAACGAATCATGAGTTGCTTGAGCCTTCTACTCTCTGTGCGTGCATGCGAATCCGGCCTGAATTGCCCAATTTCCTGAGGGCAAAGCGGCCAGGAGGTCACCCTGAACACGCAAATCTCGCTGGTCGCGATTCTCTGACATTATAGACGACCGGGCTAAATCCACTGTTGCCAATGCCCGATTGGAACTGACGCGAATTTTGACCCAAAACAGGACGGGCATCCGCGAAGGATGCCCGTTCAGTTTTTTGTCGAATGGCCCGGGTCTCAGCGCCAGTAGTAGGCACCGCCGACCATGTAATAAGGCCGGTAGTAAACCGGGGCGTAGTAGTACGGATAGGCATAAGGGCCGCCGTAATAAGCGCTGCGGCGATAGAGCGTGGGGCCGCCGGGGTAGAGACCCTGAGCCAGCCGCGCTGCTTCCTGCTGACCGACGGGGTTGACCGTAACCGGAGCTGCGAGATGGAAGGTAACGAGTGCTTCTGCCGGGATCCAGACGCCTGCCGCCGGGGTGGCTGCCGAAGCCGCCGTGCCGACACCGCCGCCTGCGACCGCGCCGATCGCTGCACCGGTGCCGCCGCCTGCTGCTCCACCGATGAGCGCGCCGAGCAATGCGCCACCGATGCCGCTCTCCACTGTACGGCCGCCCTTACCGGGTCCTTTGACCCGGAAGAGGTCGGACTGGATCGGATAGGTTTGGCCGCCCAGGTCGAGCGCGGTGAGTTGCAGACCCAACTCGGTGCTGCCCTTGACCGAGCCGGAATCCGGATGATTGACCTCAGCAATGACGCCATGAACGGTTGCGCCGCGTGGAATCGCGAGGACTCCGCCGAAAGTTACGTCTTGAATGACGGTGAACTGAATGGGCTCGCCGCCCTTGGCGCGCTTGCTGCCGACGGGCTCACTGGTCCGAAGCTGGATGAGTGTGCCACTCGGAACCGTGACAGGCGCTGAAGCGAAGCGGTACGCAGGGCGCGGAGGCGCCGGCTGTCCATACGGACCCGGTCCATAGCCCGGAGGAGGCGGTGCCTGCCCGTAGCCTGGAGGCGGACCTGCCTGACCATACTGCGGCGGTGGTGCCTGCTGCTGGCCGTAACCCGGAGGAGGGCCTGCCTGGCCGTACTGCGGCTGAGGCGCTTGATCGCCGTATTGCGGCGGAGGCGCTTGCTGCCCGTTCGCCTGGCTGTTGTCCTGCGGAGCAGGCTGGCCATACTGCGGCGGAGGCGCCTGCTGGCCTACGATGCCGTTGTCGGTGCCATCGGACTGGCTCGAATCATCCGGCGCGGCGTTGGCCATTCCCTGGGCGTTCGGATCATCGGCCGGGTTGCCAACCTTCAGGTTGTCCTGCACACCGGTGACGCCCGGGACGCCTTTAACGATGGATTCGGCGAGGCTTTTGGAGGAATCGCTGGAAACTGTGCCCGCGAGAGTGACCTTTCCCTGAATGGTGGCCGCGGTGATGAGATCGTTCTTCAAGGCTGCGGAACCGTCGAGAGCGTGCACGACGTCCATCTCGATCTGGCCGTCGGTGCGTTGACCGTCCGCAGGCGCTGCGTCCTGCGCAAGGGCAACCACGCCGCACAATGCAGCCATTCCCACCCATGAGGCCGTGCGCGTAAACACTCGCTTGAACATTGGCCGATTCATCTTTAACTCCTGCAAGTAGATACTGCTTTGGGTTCACCTCATTAGACGAGAAACCGCAAAGCGTGTCATCGGATTAAACCCGTGCCGCGGGCAAAAGTTCCGCCCGAGGTAACAGGGCTTTGCGCAGCAACTTTTGCGCAGAGCTGAACATCCGGCCGGACTTGTGACCGGCTCATTTACTGAGATGTCGGTTTAAGGAAGAACGGTTCGGGATCGGCTGTCTCAGCGGGGCGCAGCGACGAGCGCCTGGGCGATTTGACGGCCGTGAAAGCGGCCATTCTCGATGAAGATCTCGTTGGTGCGCGAGCCGGCAACGATGACGCCGGCGAGGAAGACGCCGGGAACGTTGCTTTGGAGCGTTACCGGATCGCAGACCGGCAGCCGGTCTGGACCTTCGAAGCGCACGCCGAGATTCTCGAGGAACGAAAAGTCAGGATGATAGCCGGTGAGGGCGAAGACGAAATCGTTGTGCAGGGTGATGCGGCCTGTGGGCGTTTCGACGATGGCTGAATCGGGCGTGAATTCGACGACACGGGAGTGGAAAAAAGCTTTGATTTCGCCAGCCTTGATGCGGTTTTCGATGTCGGGCTTGATCCAGTATTTGACGTGGCGGTGCATCTCAGCGCCGCGATGGACGAGGGTGACGCGGGCGCCGTGACGCCAGAGTTCGAGGGCAGCGATGGCCGCGGAGTTTTTGCCGCCGATGATGAGGATGTCGAGGCCGAAGTAGGGATGCGGGTCGTCGTAGTAGTGGTGCACCTTGCTGAGATTTTCGCCGGGAATGTTCATGAGATTCGGCAGGTCGTAGTAGCCGGTGGCGATGGCGAGTTTGCGCGCATGGAGCGTGCTGGTGCGGCCGAAGCGGTCTTTGAGCTGCGCGACGAACGCGCCGTCGGCGCCTGAGATTTCCTCGACCAGCTGATATTGACGGACGTCGAGGTTGTAGCGTGCGGCGACCTGTCGGTAGTACTCCAACGCTTCGTTGCGGTTGGGCTTGGCGTTGGGGCTGGGAAACGGGATGTCGCCGATTTCAAGCAGCTCGGACGTGGTAAAGAAAGTCATGTGCGACGGGTAGTGATACAAAGAATTGCAAACACAGCCTTTATCGACGAGGACGGCGCGAAAGCCAGCTCTTTGGGCTTCGATGGCGCAGGCAAGGCCGGTGGGACCGGCACCGACGAC
>Ga0210385_10002019_pt1 | contig 12314 bp, 9 predicted proteins | sample IncBWH26OmetaG_FD_160107 | JGI IMG/M metagenome (GOLD analysis project Ga0210385, IMG submission 160107) | Forest soil microbial communities from Barre Woods Harvard Forest LTER site, Petersham, Massachusetts, United States - Inc-BW-H-26-O ... | reverse complement strand
CAGCGGGTTGAAAGCGTCCACGAATCCATATTGGGTCCAAGCGTTTTCTCCATATCGATCCTTTATCGTTCGCAAGACACGCACGGCTGGTGCCGGCAAAAAAGGTAAAGAACCTCCTGCCGCGCAAGGAACCACGGTGCCATCGATCGGTCCTGTCGCAGGGGGACCGCCCCACACGACATAGCCCTTCACCGAATCCGAGGCAGTAATTCCCCATAGGTCATCACTGTAGTCGGGAAACTGTGTTGCCAAGTCGAGGCAAAAACGGCGGTGGACGTCAGTGGCCAGAACTGAATTCTGAAAATAGTCTGCGTACCGGTCCCGCTTGCCACGGAAATCAAACCAGGCCTGCGAGTACTGATGTATGAACAGAGGCGCGAAGGATCCGATGTAACGAATACCGTCGTATTCGAATATAGTTCGCTTCCAAGTGTTCCACGCTTCGGCCGGCAGCGGATGCGTGGAGGAGCCCAATCCCAAGAGGTACATCATCATCAATTCGCTGTAATCGCCCCAGCGGTATTGCAGAAAGCCACTTTCGGGCGTCCATCCGTGCGGGAGTATAGGCGTGTCTTCCGAGAGCCACTTCCAGTCCACTCGATTAAAGATTTCGAGCGCCAATTCACTGATCTCGGAATGAATGAAATGTTCCTTGCAAGTGATAACTCCGCACAGCAGGATGGCCGTGTCGACGGACGAAGCTTCTGAATCCCATATTCTTTCGCCTGTATTTATATTGGCCCAGTGGTAGAAGAATCCTCGATGGTTGGGCAATTTTTTCCATAAAAAGCGCAAGGTATTCAGAACACGCGACTGAGCCTCAGCACGCAACACAAATCCGCGCTTTTCTCCAATGCAAAGACCGGTCAGGCCGAAGCCGGTGGCCGCGATGCTTCCCAGATCACTTGTTACGGGATTGCGTGCATGACATCGGTCCTGCACAATGCCGGTTTCCGGATGCGCTTGGCCCCAAAAATATTGGAAATTGGCCTTCTCCAGTTCTTCGAGAAATGCGTCGTCGGCGCTGGAGAAAGGCGTCTTGGTAGGAGCCACAGCCGACTTAGCGGTCTGTTGCTGCAACGCCGATGGCTCAGATAGAGCGCCCAAGTGCGCGAATGGGACACAAGCTCCTGCGCTAGCGATTTTCTTCAACAATTCCCGGCGCGACATCCTGCCCTTCGCGATGCGCATATCGTTCATCCGCATAATTATAAACGCCTTTGGCATTGAGGAAGCACCGAGATGAAGCGAAGTGAAAGGCTTGCGTCGAATTGACCACCTCGATTTTGACTGCAGAGGCGCCGATAGCGAACCGTATCTACCTTGATTTGGGTCTGCAGGAGAGCTAAGTTGAAAGAGAAATGGCCGCGACATCCTGGCGAAAAATTGCCATCTGGTCCGCCGTGATCATAGTTCTCGGCGGATTTCTAGTCGCAACACGTATTGCGGTTCGCCTGTACAGACGGCACCGATCGATCACGTTGAGAGGCGCCGTTGTCAAACAAAATGTGGACACTAGAAATCAATCGCCCATTGCCGATGTGGAGGTGAGTGCGGACGATGGATTGGCCGTCCTGGATTCCAAGTCTGATTTTTCCGGTGCATTCACGCTAGGTTTGCGTCCGGGATCACGCCGGGGGCAACCGATCACCCTCACGTTTCGGCATCCTGATTATCAACCACTTACTGTGCAGGAAGTCATCAGTGACAATCTATACGTCATTCGTCTGGCGCCACTTCATGAGGAAACCGAAGCGGGACCCAATGAGGCGACGGTCGCGGTTGGGAATGTCTTGGTGAGATATTCCACGGAGACGACGACAACAGAACACGTTGGAAGCGCAGTGAAAGTTTTTCAAGTAGTGAATACAGGTAACGTTCCCTGCCACCGGCATTCTCCGTGTTCGCCCGATGGAAAATGGAAGGCGCAAGTGGGCGGTGCGTCTCTCGACGCCGGCGAAGGCAATTTATTCCGCAACGCAAGGGTTACCTGTATCGCAGGGCCATGTCCTTTCACTCGTGTTGATACCGATGGGTTTTCCGCCGGCGGGCGCAACATCAAGGTGTTAATTCGCAATTGGTCCGATACCGCAACCCTTGTTCTACAGGCCGACGTATCTCGCACCCAGGTCGGCGATATTGTTCGCGAGTCTGCTCCTGTGATTTTCGGCCGATCAATGAATTTCACTTTGCCGGCTAAAGCGGAAGGCCCGAGCATCGAGGCTGAAATGAACGGATCGCGCATTGTCTTTCCGTTGGGGCCTAGTCCCGTCCTCAGCTGGGCGGAGTGCAACGTCCGAGTGGAAAAAAATCAAGTAAAGGACTATCGCTGCGAGCTCAAACCAGGATATCGATACCGATGAGTGGTTCGGGCAGCGAGCCCGCTCCTCTCGCAGCCCTCGAGCCGGAACAATTCGAGGGCTATGACGTCAGCATCTATCCGCACGGCAGCGTCAGGGTCCGTCTGCCGAAAGCAGTTTCCGATTTCGCGACATATCAGGGTCATGCGGCCACTTTCCTTTCGGCTTTCAAAAGCACTACTTCATTTAGCCGCCCCGGTAAGATCACCCATGAACCAATTTTCGTGTACTTTGTGTCTGGCGGAAAACGCACAAAGGAAATTATGACTAACCAGGGCGGACTGTGAACCGTCGCGATTTTCTGCGATCAGCGAGCACCGTATCAGCGGGGCTTGCGTTCTCGAGGGTGACAGAATTATCTGCGAAGGAGACTTCGTTGACACACGAGTTATTCAACTTGGATCCGCAAGCGCCGGATTCGGAAATGCTGGACAATCTCCGGCGCGCCATCGTCGATTATTATCTCAACGAGGCCAATCTCCGGAACGGCCTGATCGCGGATAGGACCCAACCCGGGTCACCTTCGAGCATCGCAGCGGTGGGAATGGGGCTCAGCGTCTATATCGTGGCAGTAGAACGAAACATACTTCCGCGAGCGGACGCAGTCGATAGGACTCTGGCGCTTTTGCGGTTCTTACATTCCAGCGATCAAGGCCCAGAACCGAATGCCACGGGATACAAAGGTTTCTACTACCACTTCCTCGACATGCAGACCGGCCGCCGAGCCGTCCAATGTGAATTATCGACGGTTGATACTGCGATATTAATGGCAGGCGTTCTTACCGCGGCAAGCTATTTCTCTGCGAACAGTGCAAAGGAAAGCGAGATCCGGAAACTCGCTGAAAATCTTTACGCCCGCGTTGATTGGCAATGGGCTCTCAACAAAGGAACAACGATCTCTCACGGTTGGATGCCCGAATCGGGGTTTCTTCCCTACCGGTGGGATACGGGCTACAGCGAAGCCATCATCCTTTACGCGATGGCCTTGGGATCACCGACGTTCCCCATCGATCCGCAAGGTTACAAAGACTGGATCTCCACTTTTGAATGGAAAAAAGTCTACGACATCGAATACCTGTATGCCGGACCGCTATTCATTCATCAGATGTCTCATCTGTGGGTGGATTTTCGCGGTATACACGACGACTTCAACAGGAAGACCGGGATCGATTATTTTGAGAACAGCCGCCGGGCCACACAGATTCACAGGCAATATGGAATCGAAAATCCAATGAAGTTTGCCCACTATAACGAGTACGTGTGGGGACTGACCGCCAGCGACGGGCCGGGACCTGCCACCCTTGAGCTGAACGGTGTCCAAAGAACATTTTTCGGCTATGAAGCACGAGGCGCTCCATTTGGTCCGGATGACGGCACCATCTCGCCGTGGGCAGTGGCGACGTCACTCCCGTTCGCGCCTGACATCGTGATCAAAACGATCCGACACATTATCGAGCGTCTCAAATCGCTAGGGCACAGCCCGTATGGATTCGTTGCCAGTTTCAATCCAACCTATCCTGACACCAGCAGCAATCTAAACGCCTGGGCGTCAGCGTGGATCTTCGGCTTGAACGAGGGTCCGATTCTTATGATGATCGAAAACTATCACACGGAGCTTATCTGGAAGACTATGCAGCGATGCCCCTACATCGTGAAGGGCCTTCAGCGCGCAGGTTTTCGCGACGGCTGGCTCAACCGTTGAACGCGTAATTCAAGTGGGGGCCCGATTGGAATCCGCGCTGTGACGGTTGCCAAACTGGCTAGCTCAAGCCGGAATCATTTCCGGCCGCCGAACCCGCAGGGTTCTCCAAAATGGTAACCTACAACACATTGTGATGTAGCTAGCAGGTGGAGGAAACGATGCGTCCAGACCGGGTGGAAGTCTCGTGGGATGAGCCGAAGTCGAAGTGGCTGATCAGAATCGAAACCGGCGAAGAAGTGATTCGTCGTCATTGCGACGTGCCGAAAAATTCAGACGATCAGACTCTTCGCGCGGCAGTTCAGAAAACCGTAGAGGATGAAGGCTACGAACTGGACCCCACGTCCGTTAGCATTCGTCGTTAGACAGCCTTCAATTCGACAACGGTGAAATGTTTTGTTTCGAACCGCGGTCGTTCGGCACGGGCGATTCTGTCTGTCCAAATTCTTGTGTGACGAAGAGCGCCTCAGGCATGGGAACCATCGTCGATCGCAGATCCCGTAGCTAGTCTGGGAGCCGGAATACGAGCCTGACATCGTCCTGGACTTGAACGCGATGTCCATCGAAAAGAGTTGGATCATAGCGCCACTGACGGACGGCAATTATGGCAGCTTCGACGAGCAAAGGCGGCCCACTCACCTGTTCAAGGCTCAGGACTTTCCCATCGTCGCCGATCACCGCATGTAGCCGGACCGTGCCTTCGATCCGTTGCTGCATGGCTTCCAAGGGATAAGAGGGAGCGACGTGTTTGAGCAGCCGACCGGCTAGTAAATTTTTTGAAGATTGCGTTTCCGGGTTGAAACCGGGAGGCATTGGGACCGAACGGCGAGAGCTGATCGCGATTGAGGAAGAACTGCTCACGGCCTCTTCCGGCAATGTTAGAAGAGAAGCCGGAGGTACTTCCCGTGTCGGGTTGGCCGGCAGCTCGCCTTGAGGCTGGCGCGGAACCTTGGTCTCAGCGGAAATTGGAGGGTCATCTGAATGCGGCGCAGGCACTTTGCTAACGGGCTGCTCGACGGTAGTTGATTGCTGGACGCTGGCAGCGGGGGGAGCAGCGGGATCAGCAATTGTCGGGGGAGCTGCCGCGTCTTTGGACGGTTCGCTATTTTGTTTCGGCTCCTCGGTGTTCGGGGCGGGCTTCGGAAGAGGTGGCGATTCCACGATGCTCTGGACACGAATGGTACCAGTGAGCCCGTCAAACTTGCCGGTAACCAAGACATCTTTCCCAACAAGCTTTCCGGCTTTCTCCTGGTCGTCTAAGTGGTACCAGACATTATTGTCTTCGTCTCTCAGCACAAACCGCACGCCGTTTTGGGAGACGATTTTTCCATAGAAGGCTTGCGTCTTAGCCTGCGCAAACGAGGCTTGCGAGATTTTGGATTGTGCGGTTCGACAGGTCAAAAGCGCCCCGCAGAGCAGAAGCGACATCGCCGCCTCGACAGTAGCCGTCCTTCTCATGCGTCACCTCGACATCAAGTAGGAGCTGGAGCAGCCCGCGCGGCACGGACCTCATGCCCTATCAAGGCTGCAATTGCGCAGATGAATGGCCGGGGACAACACGCTAACGAAGGATTTTGTAAAAGTAAATGGAGCGGCTATCTCCGCTGGAATTCAGTGGCTTGCGGCCGCTACAAATTGGAAAGCGTCCTCGACAGCCTTGATTCCGGCCTTCGAACCCAGCGAGCTTGTTTCCACCTTCGAGTATTGATATTTCCGGCGTGGGGAAAAACTTGCAGGATCGAAAGCGCCTTTCGGGAATTGGAATATCCAAACATATTGCCGGTGCGCTTTGTCGGCATCGGATTCAGACATGAGCGCGGAGTCGACCATTGTCATGGGTGTAAAATCCGAAAACCCGTTCATCTTGTGAACCGGCTCAGGCATCGTCGCGCTAAAAAAATCGACGTCATGCGTGAAGATAATCACGAAATCCACTTTTGAAGGATCGGGGGCCGGACAGACATTCGAGAACAGCTTTTTCCTGTTTTGGGCGATCCATTTCGTCTGGTTCGGCGTCAGGCCGTATGCAGAAAAGTAGTTCTGGCAGGCGAAGTCCACGCTTACATTCTCCGGCTGTGCATCTGAGATTTCGTTGGAATCGCTGGTTGGCGCCGTCGAATCAGCAGAAATTGCCCTTGATGAGGTATCGCCGGCGGCCGGAGAAACGCGTGGAAGGTTTATTTCGCCGAACGCGGCGACGGGCAGAACGGAACTGCTTGCAGGTAAATTCTTGTCGCTGGTGCTTTTCGCGGGGGCTTCGTTCGCTGAACTGGCTGACGCTGGACCTGAGAGCTGCGCCATATCCGCAGCCGCTTTGGCAGTCGCGTTGGCGATCTCAAGTGCCTGCGCTTGCCTCGCGACCAGGCCAACGTCACGAGTCGGGTCCTGCCGAACTTCAAGCGGTGGAAGATCTGCGACCGAGGACTCGGGGATATAGCCCTGCACTCCATTTTGAGCACGAATCTTCACGTAGTCCTTAACGCGCTCAATAATTTCGACGTTGGCGCCGCAATTGAGTTTTGCCTCGACGCCGAAACTATTCAAGGAATCATAGACCCAGATCTGATCTCGGTGCGAATTACACTTGAGGGCCGCGGGATTAGCCCACGCAGACCCCGTCAGAAGCGTAACGCCCGACACGCTGGCCACAAACAATACAAATCGCGCTGTGAGGTACATTTCTCCCCCCAATTGCCCTTGCCTGAGAACCTTGCCGATAGTCTAGTACTTTGGGTCAAGCGAACAACTGTACGACAGTACAGAGAAAGGACAGGTAGGTGTCGGGCCATGAGGTAGGTAAATTCGCTCTTCTGGTTGGACTACCTGCGCGTCAGTCCGAACTATCCGCCGCGGTTGCCTTCACGAGGTTTTTTCTTCCCATCCGGCCAATGATTTTAATCCGACCAAACTTGTTTGACCGCTCTTACGGTGGATGAAAGAAGTAAGTGGTCGGGGCGTCCGGATTTGAACCGGAGGCCTCCTGCGCCCAAGGCAGGCGCGCTACCAGGCTGCGCTACGCCCCGACAGTATGCACGTTGATGATTCTACTTTAACTTTCGGCTTTCCTCCCAGCGATCTAAACAGCGACTGTGCATTCACTGTTCATATAGCGCTCGCATTTGAGTTACCGTGCACACTCTTGCTTAATGGAGACTCGGCTGGGCAACGCGCCTGAATCACAGGTAGCCGCAAGCCAACGGCTTATTCGTCGGCTTAGCACCCGCAAACCGCAACGTCTTACTCTGCTGTCTTCTGCCCTGTCCTGTCTAATAGCGAAGCGATACTGTCTGGGCTGGCCTGCGCCGACGATGTGTTGCAAGCCCAGCCGAGAAATTAAACAATGAGGCCGCAGCCAGTCATGATCCGCCAGATCGGTTGCGCCGCGTGCGTTAGATAGCGGCTCTACCGTCTGAATGATCGTTAGTTATCTGAACAGCCTGGGGCGCTGGGTGCGTCACTGAGATGCAGCGCCCAAGCCACCTCTGGCGATGACTCGGATAATTCCCATCATCCCCCCGTCTTCGTGCTCGAGCAGGTGGCAGTGGTAGACGAAGGTGCCGACCGAATTCGGATCGCGAAAATCCATACGCAGCGTGACGCTTGGGTAAGCGCCGCTTTTTCCATCCCAATAGGGAATGTTTATGGTGTCGCGAAGAAACGTGTCATCTACGGGGGCGCCATTCCAGCCGACGAGAAGGAAATGGATCTGGTGGATGTGAAAATCGTGCAATTCGTGCGAGCGGTTTTCGATCGTCCAGTCCTCGATATCGCCTTGGTGGACGATGATATCCGGCGGGGAATGTGGGTCATAAACTTTTGGCTGCTGGCCGTCCAGAGTGATGAAGAAAAGCGTCGGGCTGTTGGGATCGCTGGGGTCGGACGGCTGCTCGGAGAAATAGAGCTTGCGCTCGCGCACCGGCTTCACGTCGCCAAGCCATGCGGATTTCGCCGCAGCAAACGGAGAGGATGCGGCGGGCACCGTCGAAGGTGGTTCGGGGGCATCGGAGCGGGAGATAATCGTCGCTAGTGGGCGTGTGGGATCGTTTTCTCCGGCTGGGCCCGTGTCCACCGCGGCGGTGAGCAAAGTGGCGTGTGTTCCGACCGGCGGGGTTCGATATACAAAGCTGATTCGGCCGCCCGGCGGAACGAGCATGTGTCCTTGCCAGAGGGTGCGATTGGGGATGGCGCCGTTTTTCGTGATCGGCACTCCATCCAACGCGACCAAGCCCATCGATTGCGGCACTCCGGCCTGCGCAATTTGCAGATCGAGATAGGTGACGGCGGCGGCGTTGACAACATGCCAGAGCTCGTACGCGCCGGGCTTCACGGTGATCGCCGCGGGCACGTAATCCGGAAATGCCACTGGCACAAAATTGATGGATAAATCGCGGGCCGGCTTTCCGCCGCCAGTCCCCGTGTTGAGAATGTCGCCTTCAGGATCGCGGATTAGGGGCGGCTGCGCAGCGGACTGTTTTGCAGATTGCGCTTCGGGATTGAGCAACGGTTCGTCGCGGATCACCAACACCCGCTCAGGCATTCCTGTGAGGAATTTATTGGCGCGCTCGATGCCTTCGACGATCAGGGCGCCTGAAGCGCCACCTTCGACTTGCGAATCGGTAAAGCCGTGAACATGCGGGTGATACCAATACGTGCCGGGAGGCTCATCGGGCGGAATCTGGAAACGGTATTCGAAGGGGTTCGTTCCGGGAGGGATCAGGGTGCCGATGGCGTCATCCTGGTGGCAAACCGGCGGCACTGTAAGACCATGAAAGTGGAGATTTGTCGCGAATCCATCCATCGCACCGCCGCCGCACGGTGCGAGAGGCAAAGTCGTGGAATGGATGTGCGTGGCGACAGCGACCCGGGCTTGCGGGAAATATTGCAAGTCGTTACGCAATCGGAGGATCAGCCAGTCACCGGGATTCACGCGCAGCGTGGGAGCTTCGCTGCCATCGCGGTAGGAATAGCAGTAACGGACTTCGCCATGATCAAGGAAGTTGCGGTAAGTAATGGCCACTTCAAGCTTGCCGTTTTGACTGCGTAGATCTTTTGGCTCGGGGACTTCGGAGCCGGCAGCGGGGCGCGGACAAACGTCTCCATCCGCGGATTGCTGGGATGGAACTGCGGCTGTAAACGTGCCGGAATTCGCGCTCGTGTGGCGCGTTTCTCCAGCGTCGCTCGCGCCTCTCGACTGCTTCCTATCGGCGGGAACAACGTGCTCGCCAGCTACACGTCTCGCCGTGATCGCTGTGCCGCTGCAACAAACGAACGTCAGCAACAAGGCTAGGGACGCAACCGTGAGTCGTACGAACCTAATTACAATAATGTCACCTAATTTCGTTGGTCTCTGCCGCTCGAATCAGTAAGAACCAAAGTGCTCAACGTCGGAGCGAAGCACTTTGCCTGTTGTGGGGTCGAGAATCAAGGCCCGGTTTTCCGGAATCGGCGCGAACTCGAAGTCGAACGTGCCCAGGATAGAACCGCTGGCGAGCACGTCGTACGACTGGTTGTCATTGGGGTTCCCAAGACTGCCGAGCGTGCCCGTGTTCCAGTTGTATTCGATGAACCGCGTGATTGAGGTGGTGTCGTTCAGGCTGTGATCCACATAGTTGTGCTTGGCATAGGGCGAAAGGACGAGGAACGGCAGGCGCACGCCGAAGCCGCAGCGGTCATTGTCGGCGCCGGCGCCGAGCGCCCCGCAGGCTCCGTTTGTGCCGGCTATTCCTTGGATCGCGTCGTTTTTCGCGTCCGTCGAGTGATTGACGATCGGCCCGGCCACGTGGTCGTACCAGCCGTCTGAGTCGTCGTAGGCAATGATGATGGCCATGTCTTTCCAATCAGCGCTTTGCATTAACCGGTTGATGGTACTGACCAAGAACGCTTGCTCCGTCAGCGGCGTCGAGTCCATCGGATGGCCGGTGTTGGGCTTGGCGGCCTTGATGAACGTCACTGCCGGCATATTGCCAGTGTCCATGGCCTCCCACAGATTGGACAGATCATAGTTATGATTTGCGGCGTCGCCGCTGGTTCCAATGGCTAGCGGCGAAGAAGGTGGCGTGTGGTGTGGGTTCGCGGTGGAAGGATAATATTCGAATGGCGCGTAATGCGGGTTGTAAATTGAATTGCAGGTTGCTACTCCGCCAGAGAATCCGGTGCGCGCGAAACCGTCGTAAAACCATCCCCAGGTAACGTTCGCCTTGTTCAGCAAATTTCCAATGTTATTCCCGGTCATGGAAATGTTCGGGGCAGATCCGGTGGGGCTGGTGGGCAACGCGCAATCGTCCGCGATGGGGTTGATGTTGTTGATCACCGTGCCGTTCGCAACCGTGCTTCCGCTGACCGTCTGGCCGCTCATCACCGTCAGCCCGTTGGTTTGGCCGGAGAGCAGGTTCAAGTGGCCTTCGACAGTCCCGCCGAACTCGGTGGCGAAGAAGTTGTCGCTGATGGCGAAGTGCTGCGCGTAGTTCCACAACGCGGTGACGGTGTTCCCGTCGTAGTAATACATGGAAAGATTGGGCGCGAAAAAGAAACCGCTGCCGCACTCTGCCGCAACGCTGGTGATGTTGAACTTGTCGAGCAACCCGTTGTCGAAGGCCTCTTGCTCCGGCGTGTATTTGTTGATGTTGTCGCAGGTCGAGGCCTCGCTCGGGCTCAGGCGCATGGGGTTGCCGGCGTTTGCCTGATTGGGATTATTGCTGAGGAGTGTCGGCGTCAGGCCATTGATCGCGGGAGTGTTCGGAGCCGCGTGGAACGGCGTCTCTCCAGGAAGATTTTGCGCGACAGGATAGGTGCCGAAGTAGTGGTCGAAGGACTCGTTCTCGTCGAAGATGACCACGAGATGCTTGATTGGGGTGGCTGTCTTCGGCCGGTTATCCGCACGAAGAGGAACTGGAACGATCAAGTTCCAGAAAAGCTGCGATACAAGCGCAACGGCGATGATACAGCGGCGCATAACGCCTCCCGAAAATGTAAAGATGCGCCACACTTATAAGAGTGCCATGTTGCAAGCTCATTACGGAGCTGTGAATCAAGATTAAAGAAGGAAAACTTTCTGGAAGGCGAGGGAATTCCTATTGTGTGGCAGTTTCGGCCGTCCCGGAATAAAGTAGCGTGTGACCCGGCCGGAAGTTGGGCTATGAAATCGGCTTTCACAGTGGACGCACCCTTAGACCCTCGCCAACGATGGCGAAAGAGTATCTGCGCGCCCCTGACGTCATCTATATTTCTGTGGCATCAGTATCAACAGCTGTGAAGCTGAACATCATGGCGCCAAAAATGGAGGTCTCATGGAGCAAGCAATCCAATCTCCCGCACGAGTCCAAGCGACTGTCGAACCGGCGCAGAACCAGATGGGCCTCTTTTCCAGCGAGTCTGTACTTAACATTCTGAAGTTGATTTTCGCCGGGTCACCGCTGCCTGAAGTGCTGACGATCATTGCTCGCCTGGTCGAATCCCAAGGCGAAGGTTTGTTTTGCAGCATCTGGCTTCCCGATGAAGGTGGGGGCTATCTCCACTGCGCAGCCGCGCCGAGTCTTCCTGGATTTTGCGATCGCGTGGGGCGAACGGAAGTTTGTCCGAAAGGCGCGTCCTGCGGCACCGCTGTTTATCGCAGGGAGCCCGTGTATGTGACTGACATCCTCACAGAGCCCAGTTGGGACGATTATCGTCACTTCATGTTGCCCTATGGAATTCGCTCGGTTTGGTCGAGGCCCCTGTTCACGAGTGAAGGTAAAGTCCTCGGAACTTTCGCCATCCTTTATCGCGAAGCGCGCAGCCCTGACGCCACCGACTTGCAATTGATCGAGAATGCCAGCCACATCACCGGCATCGCGATTGAGCGCCACATGAAGGAACAGGCGTTGCAGCGTGAGCGCGATCGCTTGCGGCTGCTTCTGGAGATCGGCAACAGCGTGACCTCCCGGTTGGATCTCCGGCAAGTGGTTGAGGCGCTTTCGACGAATCTATTCAGGGTGATGCAATGTGACGTGTCCGCCTTGCTGCTACCTGACTCCGAGAGCGGGCAGTTACGCGTCACTAACTTGTACAATTCCGACGTGCGAGGACCTTTCCGCGAGGGATCCTTCGTGCCGATGGAAGGTTCGATCTCTGGTCAAGTAATGCGGAAGGCCAAGAGCGTCCGGATCGATAGCTTTGAACAGGCCCGCGAAGATCCTGAATTTTACGGGAATCCCGACGGCCAGCTTCTTTATGAGCGCGTTATCGAAGAAGGACTCAGGACGGGTTGTTATCTTCCG
>Ga0210385_10002017_pt1 | contig 12314 bp, 13 predicted proteins | sample IncBWH26OmetaG_FD_160107 | JGI IMG/M metagenome (GOLD analysis project Ga0210385, IMG submission 160107) | Forest soil microbial communities from Barre Woods Harvard Forest LTER site, Petersham, Massachusetts, United States - Inc-BW-H-26-O ... | reverse complement strand
CAGCCGCCCGGGTAGGTCGATGTCCAGCTCGACCGGCAGCGCCGTGTCCAGGGCGAGTGCGCGCACCGCGTGGCCCAGCCCGCGGTCGGCCAGCACCGGCGGGTAGATGCCGCGGACCAGGAGGCGCAGGTCGCTCAGCGCCCGGGCCGAGGTTTCTATGGCCTCGGTGGCCAGTGCCCGCGCGGCCTCCGGGCTGGCCGGCAGCATCCGCTCCAGCGCCCGCAGGTTCATGCCCAGCGCGACCAGCCGGGTCTGCGCCCCGTCGTGCAGATCCCGCTCGATCCGGCGCAGCTCGGCGGCGGCGGCGTCCAGCGCGTGGCCGCGGGTCTCGGTCAGCCGCTGGACCCGGCCGGCCAGCTCCACCTCGTGCCCGGTGGCCGCCTTTCCGCGGGCGTGCGCGCCGATCGTGCGGGGGAACAGCCAGGCGCCGAATGCCAGCAGCGCACTGGCTTCCACCCCCGCCAGCAGCGACGTCTGCGAGCTGTCCACCGAGACCGCGCCGAACTGTGTCGGCTGCGGCGTCGCCAGCACCGTCGGCCCCGGCACCCACCGCGAGACCAGCATGAAACCGTAGGCCGCGAAGACCACCAGAACGAGCGGGACCAGGTCCGCGGCCACCCTGGGCCACCGGATCGTGATGACGACCGCCGCGGCGAGCGCCGCGATCGTCCACGGCCGCACGCCGAAGATCGTCAGCCCGAAGGCCGTCACGGGGACCAGGAGAATGCCCCAGTTACCCTCCCGCCTCCACCGCTCCAGGCGCGGCGCCACGCGTGTGATCAGGGCGCGCAGGTCAGCAACCGCGCGCGGCGAGAGCCACAGCCCGACGGCCAGCAGCAGCAGCGACCCGAGAATCAGCAGACGTCCCCACCAGAGGCTGTGGCCGAGGATGACAACATGCGGCCGCACCACCCGGGCGGCACGCCCGGCAAAGACGCGCCATGCCGGGCCGTACCAGGTGATGTTGGCGAACCTGCCCGGCGTCGCGACTGCGAAGGTCTTCAGCTTGGCCACCGCCGGCGCTACCGCACGCACTCCGGAACCGCTCGTGGAGTTGAATGTGACCTGCCCCTTGGGTCCCGGTAGTACCGCGCGCACCGTGAACGCGTTGAACACGGCGAACCCTGTTGCTCCCCACGACCGGACCAGGCTGGCCGCCGTCCAGAGCCCGCATATCCCCGCGCCGAGCATGGCCACCGGGAGCGCGCCGGACCTGCCTGCGTGCCGCCAGCCGACCAGGACCAGCGCGAGCAGGACCGCGAGGAGCAGCGCGAGCAGGACCGTTGCGGCCGTCCAGACGTTCAGCCCGAACAGCGCCGCACCCATCCCCGCCACCGGCACCATCAGTGCCCACCGGCCGAACCGGCGCAGCACCCTGCTGAGCAACCGCCATGCCAGGATCATGAACATCCACATGCCGACCATCGTGTACCTGATCAGCGGCTGCGCGCTATGGAGCTGTACCTAGTTCCGGGTGGGCCTAGGCCTACCTCCCAGATCCCGGGTGGGTCCAGGCCTACCTACGCGGCAGGATCCTGGCCAGCGGGGCGGCGTTTGGCGGTCACGAGGACACGCCGGGTACTGGCGGGCCTAGGCCTGGCGGAAGCCCCAGTTCAGCAGCCGCCTTGCGGCCACGAAGGCCACGTTGGGGTTGTCGGCCGAGTTCTCATGCAGGACCACGCCGATCAGCGTTATCCCGTCGCGGCGTGCCTCAAACAGCAGGCAGTGGCCCGCAGCCTTGGTGTTGCCGGTCTTGATTCCGACGGCGCCCTGATACGACCCGATCAAGTTGTCAGTCGTGTGCCAAAGGTAACTGTGGTGCAAATGCGTGGCGGGCACATAATAGGTGCTCTGCGCCACAATGTTGTGGAAGGTCGGATAACGCATAGCCCGCTCGCCGAGGCGGATCAGGTCGGCGGGCGAGGAGTAGGTGGAGAGTTCGGTCGGATAGGGCATACCGTCGAACCAGGAAAAATGGGTCGAGGTCATGCCCAGCGACTGTGCCATCGCGTTCATCTTCGCCACGAACGTGGCCCGGCCGGGGCCGTAGGCGGTGGCCAGCAGATAGGCCGCGTCGCAGCCGGACGGAAGCAGCATGGCCTCGAGCAGCTGCCGGGCGGTGAGCCAGTCCCCGGCAATGAGGCCCGCACTGCTCGCGTCGTCCTTGTGCACGTACCGGATCGCCGCCTTGGTGACCTTGATTTCCCGGCTAAGGTCGCCGGCCCTGAGCACGAGCAGGGCGGTCATCACCTTGGTGATGCTGCCCATGGGGCGCCCCACGGTGTCGTCCTTGCCCCACAGAACGGCGCCGGTGGTGGCGTCGATGAGCTCGCCGCCTCGCAGGTTCACCGACGGCGGTGCCGTGGCTGGCCTCGCAGCGTTTGTCCTCGCGGCTCCGATCGCCAGTTCCTGAGCCTGAGCCGGGGCCGAGATGAAGACGGCCGCCGACGCGAGCGCGGTCAGGGCGCCGAGCCCGAAAGCCAGGCACCGGCTGCAGCGCGAATTGCGCGAAATCAGCCGCGGAGTTAGCACGAGGAGATTCAACCAGCAGGCGAAAGCCGGCGCAGGCATTTAACCGAAATTAGAACCCCTGCCCGATGGCGCCGGTAATTTCCAAAAGTCAAGACGTTCGCAAGCGGCACATGGCCCGCATAATGGCCACAAGCGGGCGCCGGGCCGGCTCAGGCGTCGGGCCGTGGCCGGTGCCACGCCGGAGCTCTGGGCCGGGTCAGTCCTCGACCGTGACCGGTATCCCGCGCGAGATCATGGTGCCCGGCGGGCACAGCCAGGTCATGGCCTCCACCTCGAGCCGGCCGGCCTGCACGGCGGGGTCGGTGTTCGCCAGTTCCCTGGCGCGGTCGACCGACTCGGTAGCCCAGATCGATATTCCGCGCAGCGTCTCGTCCTGCTGGTCGAGCACGGGACCGTTGGTGACGACGTGACCGGCCTCCCGCATTGCCCGGTAGAACGCGAGGTGGTCGCGCTGGATCTGCTCCGTGGTCGCGTCGTCATAGCTTGTCGCGTCGTCGGGCCTGCGCAGCAGGATGAGCTGGAACCCGTGCAGGTCGATGGCCACGGGCTCATCCTGCCGCAAGCGCCTCGATCGCCGGGGCGTAGCCCCTGATGTCGCCGAATTGCGCGATCCCGGCAGCTTCCTCGTCGGAGATCGGCCCCACCGCGACCTTCGTCACCCGCACCACCGTGACCGGCCCGGGCTCCTCGGTGAGTTCGTACTCGGTGTCCAGGACCGTGCCGGGGGACAGGCGGCCGCGCGTCGACCAGGCGCGCGGCGGGTCGAAGAGCGTGACCTGGCCGTACAGATGGCCGTTCTCGCCGCCCCAGTCCTCGTAATGCCGGCCGCCGACCCGGGGCTCGACCACCACGGCCCGCACCCGGTCGCCGCCGTAGGTGTGCGGGAACCAGTCCATCACCTGCTGGGTCATCACCTCGAACGTTCGCTGCGCGCTGGCCCGGACGCGCAGTTCATACGCCAGCCGGACGGTGCGGACCGACTCTGTGGCAACGGGCATGGCGTCCTCTCCTGTCTCGACCGCCCGCTTGAACGCGAGCAGGGCGGCGGCATCGATGTCAGCCAGGGGCTGCACCCACCGCTCGTACCACTCCCGCAGCGGAACCGCGTTGAGGTAGTTGAACCGGTCTCGGCCTCGGCGCTCGATGAGCACCACTCCGGCGTCGGCCAGGACCCCGAGATGCTGCATGACCGCGAACCTGCTGAGTTCCGGGATCTGCCTGGCCAGCGCGCCGGTGGTCGCCGGGCCGTCCCGGAGCAGGTCGAGCAGGCGCCGACGCCACGGGCTGGCGAGCGCCCGCCACAGGTCCGGCTCCCCGGCCGCCGGAACCGCCGCCGCTGCCGCAGCCCCTCGCGTCATGTGATAAAAGTATCACCTGTCAGCGCCGAACCGCTAGCCCTGGGGTCGGTTGGGCGGGTGGCGCTACGGGCGCCAGACGAGCAGCCGGCCGACCTTGAAGGCCGGGCGGCCGAACAGCGCCGTCAGCACCGGGCCGAGCCGGGAGCGCCGGTGCAGGACGTCGATGACGGCAGCCGGGTGCCAGTACGCGACGTCGGCGCGGAGCTGTGCCAGGGATCGGTGCACAGACGGCACCTTCCCCGTCCAGAGCGGGTCCAGGTACTGCGCGTCGGTCCCGGCGGGCCCCGGGCTGACCTTGGTCTGCCCTGCCTGGTTCGGCCCGAGGAAGAACCCGCCGATCATCGAGGCGGGCTCGCCGGTGACCGCCTGCCAGCGCATCGGCTGGCTGAAGTGGTTGTCCGGGACCGGGATCACGAGCACCCGGGCGCCGGGCGCCAGGTGCAGCCGGGCAAACGCAGCCTGCCAGCCGGGCGGGACCGGCGCTGGCGTGGCCACCGCGTACGGGAGCGGGATGAGCGGCAGCACCGCCAGGACGGCGACAGCGGTGGCCAGGTGCCCTCGGCGCCAGTCAGCCGACCGCGCCTCCTGCCGCGCCCGGTCCACGGCGAAAGCCAGCACCGCCGCGGCCGCGCCGTCCGCGAAGATCGCGAGCCGGTCCGGGATCAGCTCGGCGAACACCGGCAGGCCCTGCAGCCAGTGCCAGGGCAGGAACGGGCCGGCCACGCGGTAGCTGCCGCCGAGGCTGAGGAGTTCCAGCACGGCGAAGGTCACGGCCATAACCCGGACCGGCGGGTGCCGCCAGTAACGAATCGCCGCGGCCACGAGCACCGCGAGCAGCGGCCAGCCCAGGTAGGCGAGGTACTCGGTCATGTGCCCGGGGTAGCTGGCCGCAACGGCTGCGCTGGCCGGCGTGTGGAACAGCAGGTCCCCGGGCGGCGTCACGAACACGCCGGGATGGGCCGACAGGAAGCTGGTGTAATGCGTGAACCTCGGGGTGTAGCGCTCCGTGAGCGGGCCGCGGAACTGCTCCCACAGGGCGTGCCCGCAGATCACCAGCATGACCGCGACCCCCGTCGCGACGCCGATGGCCGCATGACGGGCCTTAACGCTGATGCCCTGTGGCTGGCTGGCCACCAGCACAACAACCAGCACCAGGCCGGCCAGGGCGGTGTCGGAGAGTAACTCCTCGCCGGTGAACAGCTGGGCGGCGGCCAGCACCCCGAGCCAGGCACCGGTCCGCATGGCGCCGCCCCGGCCGGTGACGATCCTGAGCAGAGCGTCGATGATCAGCGGCGGCAGCACCGCGAACTGCAGGTGATAGTGGCCGATGCCGGAGTTCAGCAACGCGGGGGAGAAGCCGTAGACCGCGCCGCCGATAGCGGCAGCCGTCAGGCTGGCTCCCCACCGGCGCAGCACCAGATACAGGCTGGCCGCGGATCCGGCGAACCCAAGCGTGAGCACCAGGGTCAGGGTGACCTGCGGCCCGGCCAGCAGCGTGACCGGGGCCAGCAGTATCCCGGGTAGCAGCAGCGACGTGTTCCACATCAGGCTGACGCCGTGCGGCGGGTTCAGCGCGGCCGTGGCCAGCGCCGGGAGCCTGCCATGCGCGATCGCCGTCGCCTCGTAGCGCATGAACCAGGCGAACAGGTTCACGTCCTGAACGTCGCCGACCTGGGCTCGCGCCGCCGGATCGGCCCACAGCCTGCAGGTCACGGCCACCGCGCCGAGCGCGTAGCAGCACCCAATCAGCCACGGGGTCAGCGTTCGGGCCCTCTCGCGTGTCCGGTCTGCGACCCGGGCTGATTCCAGCGCAGGCGCGACGAGGCTCACGGTCTCTCCAGAATCCTTTGTGTAATCGGACAGTTACAAAGAGTAGCTCGCGACACGCTGGGGGGATCGGTACTTGACGAATCACGTCAGGTACTGCTCACTCTTGGTGCGGCGCCATCAGCTCGCCCAGGTCGCGTGCGCCTGAGGCGATCGTTCGCGATGGGTCAAGCCCGACCAGGCCGTATCCGGCCTGGTCGGGAACAATCAGTGCTAAGCCGTTCTCGCGCACGGGCCCGGTCAAGGCCGGCCAGTTGCCGCGACGACCCGGGAGTACCGTGCAGCACCAGGGCCGCGGCCGTACCCTCGGCGCCGATGGCCTGGTAGGCCAGCCGGCGGCCGTCGGGCAGCGTTATCTGCGCCACGGCGCGAAGGCTAACAGCCGTTTTGGGGAGGATCGTTTGACCCAGGCACACTGGCGAGGCTGGCTCGCGGCGCTCGCGGCCACGCTGGTGACAGCGGGACTGGTGGCCGCCGAGATCGACGACGCCGGGATGCGGCACTGGTGGTCCGGTCACGCGCTGACCACCGACACCGTGTCTGGCCTGCTCGTGCTGCTGATCACGTTGCTCGTGGTGAACCAGGTGGTCCGCAGGCGCCAGCTCCGGGACAGGTCGCAGGCGGTCGCGGCGCAAGCCGCCATCATGATGGCGCAGGCAGATCGCGCGTCCAGCGCGGTGTCCTCGGCGCTTGACGGATCGGGCGACCGCAACAGCGCGTCCGACCAGTTCCGGACCTACATGATGATGCTGCTGGTCGGCGCGCCGGTGCTGATCGACGGGAGGCTCTCCCGGAGCTTCCTTGAGCAGGCCCAGCGCCTTGGCGGTGAGATGGCCCGCGTGCTGGCCACGATGACCAGGGCGCACCACTCCGAGCACCCGCCTACCGCGCCGGACGCCCGGCTCAACGCGGCGACCGCGCAGCTCCGTACCGTGGCGGCGCCGCTCCTGCAGCCGCTCGACCTCAGCGAGCTCGTCGCCGCCGGCGTGGACAGCGCGGCTAACGCGGATGGCGCGGATCGCGCGGATGACACGGGCAGCGCGGGCAACCAGCCCTCTTCGGAGCAGAGTTCCTGAGCACCCCAACGGCTACCGCTGACCATCCCGGCGGCCACCTCCCACCGCCCGGCTGCCGCAGTACGGTCAGGACATGACGTCAGTACCGATGATCATTCCCCCGCAAGCGGCCGGGGCACCCGGAGTGGGCGTGCGGGGCGTATCCCTGGTTATAGAGGACTGGTCGGCCCAGGGGGACGCGCATGAGGTCGCGCCGCTGCACGTTCACCGCGCCGACGACGAGGCGTGGCACGTCATGTCGGGGGCGCTGAGGTTCCGGTTCGCCGACGACGTGATCACCGCCGGGGCCGGCTCGACCGTGCTCGTGCCGGCCGGCGTCGCGCACACGTTCGGCAACGCCGGGCCGCAGCCGTCGCGGTACCTCATCATCCTGCCCGCGCGGCTGGACGAGTTGATCAAAAGGCTGCATGAGGCCGAGCCCGCCGAGCACCCGGCGATCTACCGCAGGTTTGAGTCTGAGCTCCTGGAGTGAGAGCGCGGCGATGCCCGAGCGAGCGTCCTTCACCACGCATATTGTCGACATCGGCGAGGACGAGGTGGTCAAGCGGTTCCGTTCCTGGGACCGCGGGGGGCACCTGCGGGAATGGCAGGCCCTGACGTTGCTGGCCAGCTATGCGCCGGACCTGGCGCCCGCGCCGTTGAGCGCCGACCTGACGTCGGTCCCGCCGCAGGTCCGGATGTCCCGCGTCCCTGGTCTGCCGCTGGACGGGCAGGCGGTCACGCCCGGCAATCTGGACGCGGTCGCCGCGGCGATCAGCCGGCTGCACGCCGCGGTGCCCCGGCATGTCGTGGCCGGCCTGCGGCCCCAGCCCTGGCTGGAGGTTGGCGTGGTCAACCGGATGCGGTCGATCGTTGCCGGGAGGCGGGCGCCCGGTGGCGACGCCCTGGCACGCGCGGCGTTGGACGCAGGGATGCGGTGGCTCGGCCGGGCCGCCGACCCACTGCCCGAGCCCCACAGCGTCGTGTTCGGCCAGGGCGACGGGAACCTGGCCAACTACCTGTGGGACGGCGAGCGGGTGCGCCTTGTCGACTTCGAGGACTCGGGCCGCAGCGACCGGGCATACGAGCTGGCCGCGTTCGCCGAGCACTTGTCCGTCTGGCACGACGCCGGGATCGAGACCGGAGCGCTGCTCGGCCGCTTCGAGCTCACCGGGGCGGAGCGCGAACGGGTTCTGTTCTTCCGAAGGACGTTCACGTTTTACTGGCTGCTCAAGCTCCTCGACCAGCGTGAGAACCGCCCAGATACGCTGCACCGCCAGGCCGGTCGGCTGCTGGCCGTTCTCGGCAGCTGAGCCTGCGGTCTAAGGAGACGGCCGACGCCGTCAACAGCGGCCGAGCCGGCGGAATGGATGACGCGAGCGGTCTAAGCCGCGCCGGCGAGATCTCCCCGGCCGCCCGTGCGGCACCGGCCGCCGGGTGCCGACCTGGCGGCGCGTCCGAGGAGGAGACGGCATTCACGCGGCCGACGCCACACGCTATGGGTGATTTATCCCCGTAGATTTCGTGCCAGACTCGCCGCATGCAACCCCGGCAAGAGATCCGTCTCCGCCGTTACCAATCCGGCGACCGCGACCGGGTGATGCCGTTGCGGCCGCGGCTCACCGAGGGGACCGCCGCCTGGCGAGACCCCTGCGTCACGCTGGAGACCGGCACGGCCAGCCGGCCCGCGCGAAGCCTGTACCGGGCGCTTGGCTATGAGAAAGAGGACATCCGGCTGACCAAGCATCCGCTCACGCGGGAAGGCCCGTGACCCGCCGATGCATGACCTGAGCCACGCGTCGACCGGCACCCTGGTCGTCGCCTGCGTCCTTGCGGGCATCCTCGCGTTCATCGCGGGCGTGGTCGTCACGGTGGTGATCAGGCGGTTCGCCGAGCGCCACGGCGTGCGCCTGACCCGGTGGCCGCTCTGGAGAGCGCCGCTCGCCCTGTTGTTTGTCGTGCTGGCAGTTCGCGCGGTCCTGCTGGCCGCCGATACGCAACGCCCCTGGGCCGGTCGCGTCGGCTACCTCCTCGGTCTGGCGGCGATCGCCATCAGCGGGTGGCTGCTCACGGTCGTGGTGCTCGGGATCGAGCGGGGGCTGCTGGCACGCCATCCCGACGCCGGGCTCGCGGACCGCCGCTCCCGCCACGTCCGGACGAAGATCATCCTGGTAGCGCGAGTAGCCCAGGCTGTGATCGTGGCGGTCACCGTCGGCGCGATGCTGTGGACGGTCCCGGCGTTGCGCGACGTCGGCGCCGGTCTGCTTGCGTCGGCCGGCCTGGTCGGCGTGATCGTAGGGATTGCCGCGCAGAGCACGCTGGGGAACCTGTTCGCTGGCCTGCAGATCGCGTTCACCGACGCGATCCGGATCGACGACATCGTGGTCGTGGAGGGGCAGCGGGGCCGAATCGAGGAGATCACCCTCACCTATGTCGCGGTGCGCGCCTGGGACAACACGACACAGATCCTGCCGTGCACGTACTTCACCACGACGCCGTTCCAGAACTGGACCCACAAGACCGCCCGGATCAGCGGGATCGTGGAGATCAGCGTCAACGGCCGCGCGCCGCTCGATCCGCTGCTCGGCGCTCTGCGCGCGGAACTCGGCCGGATCCTCGAGGCTTCGCCAGGCGCGGATGGGCATCCGGGCACCGTGCGGGTCGAGGACGCGGCAGGCCCGTCGGTGCGTCTGGTCGCCGTGGTGACCGCGGTCGACGGTGACGCCATCGGGCCGCTGTGCGGCTACGTCAGGGAAGCGCTCGTGACGTTCCTGCAGCGGGAGTATCCGGACGCGGCGCCGGGCCCGGCGAATGCCCCGCCATCGCCATAGCCAGGCCGCCCGGCTACACCCGATACTCAATAACTAGGTCGGCGACTCGCGGTCGTGCGCCTCTATTAGGGCGAACATCGCGTCGGAGAAGCGGCGGGTAAGGCTAGCGAGCTCTGCCTGGTCGCCCTCGCTCCAGCCGGCGAATGCCTCCTCGAGCAGCCGTCGCCGGCCCTGGTTGATGGCTTGAACCACGCCGTGGCCCTCGGGCGTGAGCGCCGCGGTTTTGACTCGCCGGTCGTGGCCGGCCGCAGCGCGGTGAACCAGGCCGAGCTGCTCGAGCCGGGCGAGCGACCGGCTGGCCTTCGGGTGGTTCTGGCCGAGCAGGTCGGCGAGCTCCAGCACCCCGATCGGGCCACGCACGCCGATGGTGACCAGGTACTGGGCCAGGTCCGGATCGAGTGCCACGCCCGCACGGCTCAGCAGCAGTGCACGGAAGCTCGGGCGCGAGGTTCGCCCGAGCATCTCCAGCCAGACGTCGTAGTAGTCGTCGTCAGCCATCCCGTTCATTATGCACGCATCTTCCGTTAAGCTGTCTGCCTGGGCAATCCGTTCATAGTGAACGGAGTTGACGTGGAGGGATGGCTCGTGTTGGATGCGCAGCAAATGCGCGCGGCCGTGCTGCACAAGGTCGGCGAGACACCGCGCTACGAGCCGTTCCCGGTTCCAGTTGCGGGCAACGGCGAGGCGGTCGTGACCGTGACGGCGGCGGCGCTGAAGCCATCGGACCGCCTCATGGCCAACGGCGTGCACTACGCTCCGGCCGCGTTTCCCCAGGTCGCCGGCCTCGATGGGGTGGGCCGCCTGGCGGACGGCAGCCGGGTGGCGTTCTTCATCCCGCAGCAGCCCTTCGGCGGCATGGCCGAGCAGACGCTGGTGCGCGCCGGCGTGTGGCTCCCGGTCCCGGACGGTGCGGACGACGTCACGGCCGCCGCCTTCCTCAACCCCGGCGTGGCCGCGTGGAAGGCGCTTGTCTGGGACGGCGAACTGGCGGCCGGCCAGACCGTGCTCGTGCTCGGCGCGACCGGCCCATCCGGCCGGATCGCCGTGCAGCTTGCCGCGCGACAGGGCGCGCGTGTTGTCGCGGCCGGGCGCAGCCGCCGGGTCCTTGACGACCTGCGGGCCCGCGGGACGGCCGCCGCGATCCGGGTCGACCGGCCGCGCGATGAACTGGCCGCGGCGATCGCTGCGGCGGGCCCTTACGACCTGGTCGTCGATTACCTTTGGGGCGCTCCGGCCGAGGCGGTCTTCGCGGCGCTGCCCGATGCCCGAGCTGCCGCGGAGCGGATCCGCTACGTGCTGGTCGGGATGAGCGCCGGCGAGGTGGCGGGCCTGCCAGCGATGGCACTGCGCAAGGCACCGGTCCAGATCTTTGGCAGCGGGACCGGCGGGCGGGCCGGGCTCGCGGAGTCCGCGGCCGCGTACGAGAGCCTCCTCAAAATGGTCGCCGCCGGGGAGATAACCCTGGACGTGGACGCTCTGCCGCTGTCCGGCGTCGAGAAGGCCTGGGCTCATCCAGATGGCGGACGGCGCGTGGTTTTCGTGCCGTGACCGGCGCCTGCGAGCGGTTAGCCTGTCGCCGTGGAGCCTGCTCGCGCCCGGTACGACGGCCACTCCGAGTGGTACGACGAGACGTTCGGCGCCTTCTCTTACGAGCAGGAAACGGCGTTCCTCAGAGAGCGGCTTGGCGCTGCGCCCCGGCGGCCGCTTCATCTACATCGGCCGTTACCCGTGTTTGCTCGGCCCGTTCGTCAACCGCATGACCGAATGATGACCATCGCCGAGAAGTGGGCGGTCGGCCGTGGCCTGTCCTGCCTCACGCTGGAGACCGGCGCGGCCAACCATGCCGCGCGGAGCCTGTACCAGGCGCTTGGCTACGAGGAAGAGGACGTCCGGCTCACCAAGCATTCGCTGGCCCGCAGAGCAAGGTGACCCGCAGAAGAAGGTGACCACTCCGGTGTGGCCATGGCCGATGACGGCAAATGCTTTCCCGGCATAGCGAAACTGGGCATAGTGGAACGCGATGTCCTCCGTTGTCAACGTGCTGTCCTGGGCGGCGATCGCGTGCGCCGCGGCCGGTGTGGTCGTGTCGCTGGTCATGCTGGCCACCGAGCGCCCGGCTGCCCACGTCGCGCCGAGCACTTCGTGGCAGACGGTCCGGACGGGCTGCGGGGTGATCTTGCTCGTGAGCGCCCGCTGGGCGGACGGCGCCGCCGTGTGGCTGCTGCTGGCCGTCGGCGTCTGGCTGGTACTGGTGTGGAACCTGGTTTCGTGGCTCCGGATGCGCTACCGCCTTACGCGGCTAGGCTGACGGGCCAACCCGTCATAGGTTCGGCCGTCTGACGCCACCAGAGATGGCCGTAGTCACGACCCTGCGGACCTCGTCCGCTGACGGTGCGGCGCCATCCTGGCTGGCCCACAGCAAGTGAACGGTCCCGATCAGCATCGGCGCGAGCATCTCGACCTCGGCATTGGGCTCGAGACGGCCCATCTCACGCTCGGCGGCCAGATAGGAGGCGAGCATCTCCATGGCCTCCGTCAGCACCGGGACGCCGGCGGGCCAGGTCTCGCGCAGCCGGGCGCGCAGGCTCTCGCGCGAGCTGACGAGGGGGACCATCGCGACGGCGGCCGAACCGTACAGCGCGGTCAGCGCGTCGGTGAGGTTGCCGATGACGGTGCCGGTCCCGGCGGCGTCGCGCAGCGCGGCGGCCTGG
>Ga0210385_10002016_pt1 | contig 12321 bp, 10 predicted proteins | sample IncBWH26OmetaG_FD_160107 | JGI IMG/M metagenome (GOLD analysis project Ga0210385, IMG submission 160107) | Forest soil microbial communities from Barre Woods Harvard Forest LTER site, Petersham, Massachusetts, United States - Inc-BW-H-26-O ... | reverse complement strand
GATCCCGGCGTCTGCTCGGGGAGGGGCACCAGCCGCTTTCGTTCAGTTGCGTGATCTCAATCACATTCCTGGAGAAGCGATGGCCCTTTAATGATCTTCAGCGTTGTATCGGGGATCACTTCGATACACGGCAAGTAAGATCCCCGATCCGGAAGACAGTAACCCAAACGTGCAAGCACGGGCCCTGAGCTTGCGCGGCAAGTGAGAGCGACGATGCCTGCAGAAAAAGTCATGATCGTGGATGATGAGCGCCTGGTGCGATGGTCTCTGCGTCAGAAGTGCGAAGAGTGGGGCTACTCCGTCATCGAGGCCGACGCCGGCGAGCCCGCCCTCCGGCTGGCCCAGCGCGAATCTCCTGATCTCGTCCTCCTCGATGTGCGGCTGCCCGACCTCACCGGAATTGAAGTCCTCGATCAGCTCAAGAAAAATGGTGACGTCCGCGCCGTCATCATGATTACCGCCGACCCGCAACTCGACGACGTCAAGGCTTCCATCAAACTAGGAGCTTTCGATTTCGTCGGCAAGCCCATCGACTTCGACGCGTTGCGCGAGGTCATGGAAAGTGCTATTGAGGCCACCGGCGGACGCAACGGCGAGCAACAAGCCTCCCGCCCAAAAGCCCGCCCGGGCGTCGGATATGAAAGTGTCGTCAGCGTATCGCCCAAAATGACGGAGCTGATGAACTTCGTCAAAAAGGTCGCCTCCTGCGAGGCCTCCACGATTCTCATCCAGGGCGAAAGCGGCACCGGCAAGGACCTCATCGCCAAGACCATTCACTATGAAAGCAGCCGCCACGAGAAGCCGTTCGTCGCCATTAACTGCTCCGCGATTCCTGAAACGCTGATGGAGGCCGAGCTCTTCGGCCACGAAAAGGGCGCGTTCACCGATGCCAAGCAGATGAAGAAAGGCCTATTCGAGGCTGCCGACGGCGGCACGCTCTTTCTCGACGAAATCGGCGAGCTCTCTCCCCTGCTTCAGGCGAAATTGCTGCGCGTTCTCGAAGACCAGATGATCCGCCGCGTCGGCGGCCTTCGCGACATCCAGGTGGATGTTCGCGTCATCGCCGCCTCCAATCGCGATCTCGAAAAAGCTGTGCGCGAAGCCCAGTTCCGGCAGGATTTGTATTACCGTCTCGCCATCATTGCGATTTTCATCCCGCCCCTGCGCGATCGCAAGGAAGACATCCTTCCGCTCGTAGACTTCTTCATCGATCGCTACAACCGCCGGTTCAGAAAGGCGATTCGCGGCATCACTGACGAAACGCGGCATCTGATTCTCGCCCACAACTGGCCGGGCAATGTGCGCGAGCTCAAGAACTCGATCGAACGCGGAATGATCCTGGAAGAGGAAGCATTCCTCCGCTCCATGTATCTACCCTTCTCGGTTGGCGAGTCCGGCGGCCGCACCCTCTTCGAACGAACCTCGCCCACGGATGGTGGACGCAAGCTCGCCAACGGACGCGCCCTTCCGCGTCTCTACATTCCCGAAGGCGGAACGTCTCTCGAAGAACTGGAACACTCCATGGTCGAGCTCGCCATGAGCCAGACCAACGGCAACCAGACAAACGCCGCCAAGCTGCTCGACATTAGCCGCGACGCCCTGCGCTACAAGCTGAAGAAATTCAGCATGGCTCCAGCCGACGACGAAATCTGACGCGCCCGCATCGCTTCTCCCATAGGGAGAAATCGAAAATAGCCCAGCATAAGTGAAGTACATTACCGGGACGAGTGGTCGCTGCCGAATCGGCTCCGTCCCGTATGGCCTGGAACAAGTCCGCTCAAGCTCCATCAGAATCCAGCCGATGAACGGAACAAAGCAAAGTGAGGCCTTGTTCCATGAAGCGGATTTTCTTCGTTGTCCTTGTGCTGCTCGCATTTGCAGGTTTCGCGATGGCCCAGATTACGCAGCCAACCACTGACGTTCTGGGTGCTCATCTCAACTATGGCCGCGGCTGCGCTGCCTGCCACTCGCCACACAGCGGCACTGCCGGCAACGGCCAGGCCTCGAGCGGCAGCTCGCGCAATACGATTCTGTGGGGCGAAGACGTCAGCGGTCTCTACGGCAAAACCATCTCTACGGACGGCGGGAAATATGTCGAAGTGCTTCCCACAAGCATGTCGGCCACCACTCCCGACGTCTCCGGCATGCTTACCTGTCTAAGCTGCCACGACGGCAACATCGCTCCAATAGCCATGATGAAGAACCGAGTTTATGAAAACATCCCATCGACGTACGGAACCCAGAACCCTATTCCTACCTTGATGGGCACTAATGGAGCCGGAAACTACATCAGCGATCATCCGATGGGATTAAACGCCGCTGTCGATTGCGGAGGGCCGTCAGGTTGGGATTGCACGGAGACAAACGGAATCATCAGCATGCAGGGGTCTGCTTCGAGCCGCTTCGTATCGCACTATGGCTTCTTCGTCAAACCCGGCGTCTACAACAACAAGGCGGTTGTGGTCTGCACCACGTGCCACGATCCGCATGCAATGAGTGCAGTCACCATCAGCCGCAACTCCAATTCCGGCCTTCCGCCAGGAACCTACACCACCATGTTTTTCCTGCGCGCCCCTTACAATCCGAACGACACCAACCCGATGTCGAATCAGACGGCGCAGTTCTGCCGTCAGTGCCATGCCGACAAGTCAAACGAGATGAATGGCGGCAGCGCCGGCACCGTGTTCTAGGCGGTAAGTCCTAACGCTTGACGCCGGGAAGTCTACGCAAGCTCGCCGCTGAAACCGTACCGTCGGGATTGTGCGCGATCTGGTGACAGGTCAGCGTGCACGTGTTGGTGGCCCGGTTGTAGGAAACCGGCGATGTTCCGTTTGGGGCCACCACGTTCACATCGAAATTCACCAAACGCTCGCCACTGATGCTGCCGCTCGCGGCGCCCATACCATGAGACGTGTGGCAGGTGGAACAGCTGACTCCGGTATTGATGTGATCGCTGTGGTGATTCCAACTGGTGTTCTGCATGATCTGGTTCGCCACATCGTGGCACTTTGCGCACAACGCATACGGCCCGTTCACGCTGAGATCGGGAGTGGGAAAGAGATTGGAAATTGCCTGGCCTGGTAGCGCCGCCTGGCTGAATTCATAACGGCGCTCCAGAATGTGAGTCCACTTCGAACCATGAGGACCATTCGATCCAGTGCCGCCGAACTCGCGATTGTCGTCGCTGTTGTGGCAATCCGTGCAAAGAATCTGCGTACCCATCGCGCGTCCAGGAGTGATTCCATCCAGGTTCAGCATATTGGCCAGGAGGCTTGGCTGTGCGAGCGAACTGCTCCGTGTGTGCATAACCGGATGGCTCGATGTGGACGTCACCGCAAACTGCAAGATCTGGTTCAGTGGATCTCCGGCTGAGACCGCGCGCACAGGAAAATATCCATAGATTGGTTGAACCTGTTTTCCGGATCCGGTTCCGTGGCAGCGCAGGCAGTTCTCATACTGATTGATGGCCGGCGCAAGAATGCTGGTTCCATCGGTGGCGCTGATGCCCGTGACGTCCTTCTGCGAGTTGCGGATCAGCGGTGCGAGGGGAAACACGCCCACGGCTTGAGATCCATGCCCACTGTGGCAATCCACGCAGGTTGCATGACGATTGTTGTTGAGCAATGTACTCTCTGCAGCATCGTGCGGATTGGTCGATGTCGGAAATGGATGGCCGACCTTGGGCGTGGCGTACTCTGCAAAGACGTTCGCATACTGCGGCATTGGCGAGATGTTCGCGCCATTGTGGCAGGAAATGCAATCCTGTTCATTCTGGGCGCGCAGCAGGCGCGATGTCCCGGTAGCGTTGTGCGGTGCGTGACACGAGATGCAGGCATCCGCGGCCACGGTGCGATAACTGCCGAGCAGGGCCTGAGGAGAAATCTGGGCTGACGAAAGTGCGTGTGCGCTGGTAGCCCAATCGGCTAACGGGTTGGCCTGGCCACTCATCTGCCGGGTGGGGTCGTGACAGGCCAGGCACAACTGCCCACTTGAACTGTCTTTGACGAGAAAATTCAGTGAAACCGGGTCTTTGGATTGTATGTGCGGATTGTGGCAGGAGGCGCACTCAACGCTTCCGTTGATCAGCTTCACCGCGCCGGTTGTGTCCGCTGTCTTGCCATTCGCGATCAGGGATGCGGCTAGATCGATATTGTCCTTCAGCGGCGTCACCAGGCTGAAGGGATGCGACGACTGCATGTTGCTGCCGAAAACGTCTGCCGTATACATCGAGCCGCTGGTGGTGACCTGGCCGTAAGCCACGGTGGCCCCAACTGCAACGGTACCGTCATGGCAACTAAGGCACTGGTTGGTGGAGTAGCCAAGGGTCGGCTGTCTGCCGCGATTTGCTTCGGTGTTGCTGGTGTAGGTGGAATAGGTTTGGGTCGTGAGCTTCTGATTCCAGAGACCGCGATTCAGCCCGGAATGAGGAGCATGACAGTAAGAACAAGCGTCGGGACGCGCGCCCGTGATCGGAGATCCGCTTCCTCGCCCCAGATTGTGCATCCCGAGAACATCCCCGGAGACCTGGGCTGAGAGGGGAATTCCCATCAGCGTAATCATCAAACCGGCCAGCAAGATTCGATGTCTCACCGCGTGCCCCCCGTGACCGGTTTTTTCAAACCTGCATAATGAAAGACCTGGACGCGGCGGTTGAAGGAATCCACGACATAAACCCGGTCGTCGTGATCGATGAAGAGCCCTGACGGCAACTGGAGTTCTCCGGCATGCGTGCCTTTCGCGCCGAAGTAATACAGCAATTCACCCTCGCGGTCGAAGACCTGCACCACGTTCCACAGGGAATCCACCACATAAAGATCGCCTTCCGAGTCGACGCTGATACCCTTCGACCGGAACATGGCGCCGGGACTGTCGCCGATTTTTCCGATTGCGTATTGGAAAGCACCGGAGCGGTCAAACACCTGCACACGGAAATTCATGGCATCCAGCACCATCAGATTCGACCCATCCAACCGCAGCTCCGTGGGAAGATTGAACTCGCCGTTTCCTTGCCCCGACTTCCCGATTGACCCCAGAATGTTGCCCTGCATGTCGAGGACGAATACCTCATCGCGCAACGTATCGGTTACATAAATTCTCTGCGCTGCCGAGTCCACGGCAATTCCAGTGGGACGCTTGAAGTATCCTTCACCACCTTTGAGCCGTCCTATGGTGTGCAGGTATTTCCCACTCGCCTCAAAGACAAAAATCACTCCAGCGTCAGAATCTGTTACATAAATATTGTCCTGGCCATCAACCGCAACACATTGTGGCGTCCGCATCGGGTCTTTGTCTTTTCTGCGCTCGATGAACTTGTACTTGTGCTGCGCGAAATCAAAGATGTGCACACCCCCTGCTCCCGGATCAGTCACAATAACCCGACCGTGCGAGTCAGCAACGATGCCGTAGGGGCGGATCAGAGACTTATAATCGGGCGCACCCGCGATCACGTCGACCAGTTTGTTCCAGAAGCCGCGGTTCGGCCGGACTTCAAATTCAGAGGTGAAGCTACGCTCCCAGGTGAGCTTGCGGCCCCCGTCCAGCGACATCTCCCATGCTTCCGGCGCGGCCTTCGGCTTGGATTTTGCAGGGGCCCCGATCGGAGTAAGAAGCAGAGCAGCGACTGCAACCATCAACGCTGCGCGCAGGCATCGCTGCAGTTCCCGTCCTAAAAGAAGTTGAACCAACGTGACACTCCGACGTAGTACGAGGAAATGATCTCCGGTTGCGTGCCGCTGATACTGAAGCCCTGCTGCAGCCGGGAATAGCCGCTGTTGAAGTACATCTTTCGAACCTGGTATTGAATAAGGGCATTATATTGGCTGTTTTCGTTCGTTGATGTGATCCCTGAACTAGAAGTGTTGCTGTTTGACTTGGCATAGCTGGCTGTCAGCACAAGGTTTCTCGCCGGGGTGCTCGACAACCCTAAGGAATAACTATCGCCGCCATACAGACTTACTAGATTTGAAGGCAGAACGGGCGATGGAATGGGCACCGGTACAAGACCTGCCCCTGTTGCCAGAGCTTGCCCGCTCGCTTTGGTGTAGGTTCCGTTGGAAGAGATCCAGGTGCCGAAACCAACGCTTGCGTTGTAACTCTGGCTGGTGTTTGCCGTTCCCGCCTGCTGAGTCAATGCTGTACTTGACGCACCGGCTCCCGCGCTCATGTTGAACTTTCCCCACCGCCGCCTCAGATTGCCGGAGTAGTTGTAGGACGAATTCATGTAAGTGACGAGAAGGGTCTGCACGTTTTGCGAGTATTCAAACGCCCCGCTTACACGCCACCCTTTGATTGTCGTGGAGTAGTTATCGGTCGTCGAAAATCCCAGCGTATCCTCACCGGAATTGTCAGAGGTGTTTTCAGTTACGTTCACCGAGGAATTGAAATAGCCGTTCAAAAGCTTGCGCTGGTAAGCGACAGTTCCTCCGTAAGAATTCACCCCGTACGATTGCCCCAGAAAGGACTGCGTACGGCGCTCGACGTAGGCGGTGGTCTGAACATTCGGTGCAGGATTATAAGCAGCAACGCCCATAAGACTCATAGAATCCGACGCCTCACTTGTGTTGAGACCGGGCACAGCACCACCTGCGGCGACGATCTCCTGGATCAATTGCCCGCTCAGGTTGTCTGAGTAATTCATGCTTCCGGAGAGCGAGACCTTATTGAGAGGACGGACCGCCGCAACCACATTTACAGTGTCAATCGAACCCGTGGAGCTCGATCCCAAATAGCTGCTATCCCATGATGACCGGTTCACACCCGCAGAGAATGATCCTTTCAAGGGCAACAGATGAGAAACGTTGAATCCATAGTTCGTATCGGAGGATTGCGTCTCGGTTCCTTGTTGACCCGAGACAACCTCCGGGATCAAGGCGTGCGCAAAGCCTGTTGAATAGTAGGCGCCCATGTTGAATCCGTCGAACGAATAACCCGAATGGAGATTAACCGAGTGGAAGGCGTTCCTTCCTTCGTCGTTCGACCCATATACCGAATATTGACTGTTCCCAAGCTGAAAGCCCGCCGAGAAGGTGGGTCTGTTGGGGATATTCTCGCTCCAGATAATGCCAAACGTGTCGTTATTGCCGTGAGTCACGAAATTGGCCAGACCCGGAACTGCGTAGTTTCCCTCGCTGTTATAAGCTTTTGAGTAGTTAATCGCACCTGGAAATTCGCTGCCCCCGAAGATGTTGGCGCTCAAGTCAACACCGCTCGCGCTTGAGATCGACTGGAAATTGGAATTCGCCCGCGACTGGTTCAAATAAAGGTTTGCATTGAAGGATAGAAAATTGGGACTGTGAAATGAACCGGATAGACTGGTCGCCCCCCCCACTGTCCAACCGTGATCTGAACCCGTCTGATTCCCGAAGTCTGCGGTGTACCCCGAGGAGACGGTTCCGTTCATATTGGTGCTAACTTCGCCCAAGCGGATTTGTGCGGCAGCAGGCCATGCAAGCAGTAGAATCACTGCTTGCAAAAGCCACGTAACTCGTAATCTAACCCCCACTTTGTGCCAACCTTTATCTCTAAGAGTTCGAGCGTGCTGCTGGGAATCTCGTTCTCATCTCAGCTATTGATTTGCTATATTGTGTTTCCTTCGAAGCGTGTTGCCTTTACGTTTACCTTTCAAATACCGGTCCATCAAAGTACTTCGATCTTCGCGTTCTGCCGCAACTTCTGGTCGAGCGCGGCACGAATCTGGTTCGTCTTGTTCAGCTGCACTTCCTTCTGCAACTGCACCTTCACCTCTTCAAACTTTGCCTTGCCTGACGGCGTATGCTGCCCCAGGCGCACGATCGTGTAGGCCTGCTCGATCTGAATCACACCGCTGATATCGCCTGGCTTCATGGCCTTTAGCGCGCTCACCACCTGCGGCGCCAACTGATCGACGGGCATAGGTTTATGCTGGCCCATCATGACGCGGTAATCGTCATCGGAGATTTTCTCGGCGAGCATAATTCTTCGGCCGTCTTTGTTGCCTTGGCCTGCTTCAGCGCCTGCTCCGCTCGTGTGCGCCCTTCCTTCAACTGATCGGCAGTAACCTTGGCAGGAGGTAGAACCGAAATCGTCTGGAAAGTATATGTTTCGGGATGCTCGAAGCGAGCTGGATTTTTGTCGTAGTAAGCTCTCACCTCTGCGGCTGAAACCACGCTCTTGCTCTCGACTTCGTTCCTCAGAAAAGTTTCAATCAGCAGCGAGCGACGGATCTTTTCGCGCAGCAATTGCGTCGACCCCTGAAACTCGGCTTGCATCAGCTCGTTGAACTCTTCCGGCGTCGCAAACTGTTTGCGGAAGTCCGCCTCAGCGCGCTGCATCTTGGCTTCAGATACTGTCATATTCCGGCGCAGAGCTTCCTGATAAATGAGCTCTTCAAAGATGAGCATCTTCATCGCGCCTTCGCGGATCTGCGGTTCCAAGTCCTTGGGAAGACCGTTGTGCTGCCTCGCATAGGGAAAGATCATGTATTCTTCGCGCGTCAGGTCGGCGTTGGTAAGGACGGCGCCGTTCACCCGTACCACGGGCTTAAGGACTGGGAAAGTCGCCTGCGTCTGCGCTGCTTTTGGAGGTGCCTGGGTAAAGACCGTGGGCGCGTGGGAAGCGACCTGAGCCTGAGCCGCCGCAAGACCCAGCAGGATGAACCCGCAGATCGAGAGTGTGTGCTTCATAAATGACCTCGTAGTCCGGAAAAAAAAGAGGGAGGGAAGTACGCCCTCCCCCGTGGTGCAGGTGACTTAGAACGTAGTTGGAATGTTGTAAGTGCCGTTCGACTCGTTGGCTTCGCCACCGTGGCACTGGCGGCAGAATTGTGCCGTCTGGTTGCTGTTCTGAGTGCCGGAGGCCGGGTTGTAGGGGCCAATTACGAAAAACATTGTCGCGTAGTTGCCAACTGGCAGCATTGTGGTCGTCGCGCTTTGGGTTTTGATTGGCACGACGTTCATCAGATGCTGGTTGTGGCAGGTGGTGCAGACCACGATCGGCTGCATGGAGGAATTGACGCCGGGCTTGACAAAGAACCCGTAGTTCGCGATGAAAGCCGTCATGTTCGGCCCTGGAGTGATTCCGCCGCTGGCGGTAATCGTGCAGTCCCAGTTGTAGGGAGCGCCGCAGCCGATAACGGCGGTGGTGCCTACCGGGTGATCGTTCAGGTAGTTGCCCGAGGTCGTAGTATCGTTTCCGAGCAAGGTCGGAATCTTGTTGAAGGTGCCGTACGATGAAGGCAGCGTCTCATACACCTGGTTCTTCATCATGGCGCCCGTCGCGTAGTTGCCGTCGTGGCAGCTAAGGCAGGTCAAGAGTCCGAGAACGTCAGAAGCCCCCGATCCGGTTGTCGGCATCCCAGGGAGCGTTTCAGAGTACGTGCCATGCCCCGTGTTTCCGGTAATGATAACTTTGCCGACCAGGTTGCCTACATCCTGGCCCCAGAGAGCAAGATTGCCGGTAGCTGTGTCGCCTGATTTGTTGGCGCCGTTGCCGTTTGCGCCGCTGTGTGGTGCGTGACATGCCGTGCAACCCCGGCCATAGTTAAGGTGAGCGCCGAGGACGTCAGACGTCGGCGCTTGAATCTGTGCCGCCGCAAATCCCGCGCCAGCCAGAAACGTCATCGAAATTAAAAAATTCCGCATCATTGAGTAGAGCCTCCTAGTGCACTTTCTGCTGCTCTCGACCGAACCGTGAATGTTGACCCTACCGCTTGTTTCCAGCTCAGTCTTCGTGCATAACCCGTGCACGCCTCGTGCCGTTGTCGTGAAAGCCTGTGCCAAATTCGGTTAGGGCATGTAATTCATTGTGGGAAAGAGTGTTGCGGCATTCCCGAAAGGAAACGACGCAGTACCTGCGTGGAATTCCCCTGATACCAATGGGCGTTCTCCCGCACCGCGTTGGTGAAATGCCCCAGACCATTCGTGACAGCCGTCACAATTTGATCAATCAAAAAGCTTTGCGCTGTGATCCCTGCGAGGGGATGGGGATTTTTCTCTGTGCAATCATGTGATCCGCATCACGTCTTCATGTGATTCGGCTTGCTCTACTAAACGGTGGTGCAGGATTACCGGGAATCGGGAATGCACCATCGCCATAGAGCATTCGTTCGGCGCGAAACGTGCATGCACATTTGCGGCTTCGCTCTCATGGATGAACGAAGCTGTCGCATCTTGGAGTTCTTCTCGCAATGGGAGTTCACGGCATGACAAACGAACCAACTCCGGCAATCCCGGCAGTGCAAACTTTGCGCGCCGCGCAGGTTTACTCCATGGCAGCGCTCTGTCTGGTAGTCGGTCTGGGCATGGGCTATTTGATGCGCGGTTCGCAATTGGCCGTGCTTTCTCCGCAAAGTTCCGCTCATGCAGCGACGCCCACCGCTGCTGCGGTCACGAAACCCATGGGACATCGCCCCAGCCTCGAACAGATGAAGCAAATGGCCGACGCTCAGGCGGTGCCGCTGCTCGACAAGCTCAAGAGCAATCCGAATGACAGCGCTCTGCTGCTGCAGGTTGGAGCCATTTACTACAGCACGCATCAATTCAAGGAAGCGACGGGCTATTACAACAGGGCGCTCGACACGGATCCGAAGAATGTGGCGACCCGCACCAAGCTGGCATCCAGCCTCTACTTCGGAGGCGATATCGATGGTGCGATTGCGCAGTTGAATCGAGCTCTTACCGACGACCCGAAGGATGCCAATGCGCAGTTCGATCTAGGTGTAATGAAGTTGCAGGGCAAGAGCGACCCGAAAGGCGCATTGATTGCGTGGCAGCGATTGCTTAAAACGAATCCGCAATTGAGCCCCGATCGCAAAGCCACAGTGCTGAAACTCATGGCCGATGTCATGACAATGATGGGCGATCAACACGGAATCGAGAGAGCGCGGAGCAATGATGGACACGAATAATTCTCGCCTGAAGCAATGGACTGCCCAGCGGGCCCTGATCCTGATGGCAGCCTGCTTGATGGCCGGAGTCGCCGGCGGTTGGGCTGTGCGCGGAACCCGCATTCCCACACAAGAAGACAGGTCAAAGGCTAAAAACGCTCCGCAAGTCTTGGCCACCGGAGCAACCCCTGTCGCGCAAGCGCCCAGTGCCGATCAAATGAAAGCGCTGGCCGACAAACAGGCCGCTCCGATGATCGCAAGGCTCAAATCCGAAGCGAAGAACCTGGACCTGCTCACCAGCATTGGCAACCTGTACTACGACGCGCAGCAATACTCGGTCGCAGTCGATTACTACGAGCGCGCGCTTCAGATCAAACCGTCTGATGCGTCGGTGCGCACCGATATGGCAACTGCATACTGGTACATGGGCAATGCCGACAGGTCGATCGCGGAGTTCAACACTGCGCTCACTTACGCGCCAACCAATCCAAGTACGCTCTTCAATCTCGGGCTGGTGAAATGGCAGGGCAAACACGACGGCGCCGGAGCTATCGCCGACTGGAAGAAGTTGCTGGCTGCCAATCCCAATTACGAAGCGAAGGACAAAGTCGAACAGATGCTTTCCGATGTGGAAAAGCAAGCAGCCACAAAACCAGGCAGAAAGGGCTGAGCAGTCGCGGGGCTTCTCTACGCCTGCATCGTCCAGCACAAATCCAGGATGAGTTCACTTAGCCGGTCAACTCTTTTCCCTCCGGCAACTCGGGGGCGCCGGCGGCCTCGATCTCCGCGATACAAGCTTCGAGATATGGGATCAGTTTATTGGCTTCCGAGTTCGTAAGAACGCCCGGTGGACGATTCTTCACAATACGCAGAAGCTCGCGGTAGTCGGCAAGAATGTCAGCGGCGACCGCTGATTTCGAGGTCATAGATTGGGTCAACTTTGGACAGCGGAGGCCCATGGCGCAAAAGATGCCGTCCGATCTCGTATTTGGGATTCGGTGAAGAAGCACAGCAGAAGGTTGCTTTTGGCTAATGAGCCTTATAGCAGATTGAAGGTATTGCCGTCTTCTGTCTTTTGCTTTTAGGAGAGTTTCGACTGATTCTTCAGCCAGGTTCAAGCCCAAACCATCCTGTCTCTCAGCAGAAAGGCAGTGGTGAATTGGCCTTCAGCAAAGAAAGCGCTTGGCCACACGATATCGATTCCCGGCGGGTGCGAAATTTTGCATTCCAAGTGGCGCGACGATCCGGAATCTCGCTGAGCGAGAGCTAAGAAGCCCGCTCAGTAGAGCGCGGCCTCACCGGGAGGACGCGTCTTCCAACGGCGATGAATCCAGAGCCACTGATCCGGATAGCGGCGAATCCAAGACTCCAGCACATCATTGCACTGCTGTGTGGCAGCCAGAACGTCGGCTTCGGTCTCGCCGGATCGCTTGAAGTGCAACTGCGGCCCGGGGTGTGGT
>Ga0210385_10002015_pt1 | contig 12321 bp, 12 predicted proteins | sample IncBWH26OmetaG_FD_160107 | JGI IMG/M metagenome (GOLD analysis project Ga0210385, IMG submission 160107) | Forest soil microbial communities from Barre Woods Harvard Forest LTER site, Petersham, Massachusetts, United States - Inc-BW-H-26-O ... | reverse complement strand
GTTTTTTTTATCCGAAGCGGCTTCTTGCGGGCCGTCGAAACGCGCCCATGAAATCGTCCAATTCCTGGAGGGAGAACGGCTTTTTCAGGACCGGCGATGCAGTAATGAAGGCGACGTGTTGGTTGGGATTCTTCTCGCGGAGCTTATCGATAAGCTTGGCGCCGCCGGCACTGGAACTGCGCAGGAATTTCAAAGCGATCAGGACAACGTCGTGGGGTCCCTTGTCGCAGTAAGTGCGGAACGCCTCGTTGCAGTTTGCAGCCAGTCCAACTTCGTAACCGAGCTTGTTGAGCATGATGCCGGTAGCCTTCAGGACGGCATCTTCTGCTTCGACCACCAGAACCTTCATGGATTCCCCCTCGGTCACGCGATGCGTTCGGTAGATATTAGCGTGCCTTGACGGATGTTTTAGTTATGCTTGGAGTCTTGCGCACCGCTGACTCTTGCGTGCCGCCCTTGAGACCATGGCCTTACTTCTTCTCCGACATTTTGCGGGAGATCTCTTCCATGAGTTTGGGGCGAAGATCGGCCAGCACGCTGTCGACGATGCTGGCGACATTGTTCTGATCACCTTCCGGCTTAGCGGCCGAGGCTTGCTGCAAAATCTGCTCCGCACCGGCGGCTACGGCACGAGCGGCAGTCTCGGCTGGTGCCGACTGGGGCGTGTCGAATTCTCTGGGTTGGGCTTCAGCCGCCTCAGCGCCTTTGCCAGTATCGCGGGTTTGACGCCAGCTCGCCCAGGCGGCTGCCGTGTTCTTGACCGCTTCGGGATCCAGCTTCTGTTCCGCTGCAGGTCCGGCGGCGATGGCTGCGTTCGAGTCTGCGGCTTGCGATTCCGACCGGGGCTGCGACTCCTGCTCGCTGGACGTGGCGACTGGCAGCGGGTCTGGACTCGGTTCTGAGAAAGCGACAGCCGCCGGGGACGTCTCGGCCGGCGCCGCGACCGGTGCAATCTCTGCCGTGATGGGTGACGGGGCAGCGATCGCAGGTTGCGAACTCGACGCGCCGGCGGATTCAGGAAGACTGGCCTGCTCCGGGTTCGAAATCGCCGCAGGCACATCCACTGCGGATTGTGCGGGTACAAGAGAATTCCCGGCAGATGCCAGATCACCCTGCGGAATAGCTACACCAGCAGCAGAAACCGCGGCCGCAAAGGCCGAATAGGCCTTCTGCATTTCCTGGTCTAGCGAGATGGCGGACTCGCTGCCTTCCAGCGCAACTGATACCGCCGTCCATCTGGTGCCGCCCGGGTTCGCGGGCACTACAGATTCCGCTGTGGCCGCCATGGTCACGGGAACGTCGCGCGTGTCTTCCGAGCTCACATCGCCCTTTCGGCGATGGTATACCTCAGCCGCGGCAGGCTCACCGGCAGCACTGTCGAGTTTGACTTCTTTGCTCTTGCTTTCTGCAAAGGCTTCCGTCTTCGCTTCTATTACCTCTGCGGGGGCGACGTTGCCCGGAACCGCAGCTGGGGATGAAAGGTTGTCTCTGGCTTGATCGGAAACCGAATCTGCGCTTGCTTGATTCGTGGCGTGAGTAATCTGGGCTTCAGAACTCGGGGCTACGGAAACCTGATGCTCCCCTTTGATGGCTGAGACCACCATCTGCATCTGCGCCGCTGCGGCGGCAATCGCGGCAACTTCTTCCGGAGTCACATCCTTGGGCAAGCCGGCCGGGGCGAGCGCGGCCATGTCCAGGCTGGTCTCGACCGTTTCCGCCGGGCGCTGCGACTCTTCCCTCTTTTTCTCTTTCTCTGCCGAGGTTTCTACCAGGGCACGGCTGACCGAGTCTGCGATGGGAGCTTCGTCCGCGACCTTCGGCTCCGGTTCCGTCTTCTCCTTGGGAAAGCCGATTCGGCTCTTCCATCCATTCTCGTCACCCGGTTGGCTGCGCCCGCCGCGGCTGGATTCTTCCGCTGCCGCGATCGCGCGCGCGAAGCGCCCAGGCTTGGAGGGTTCGGCCCGCGGCACTACTTTGTCTTCCAGCTTCGACAAGGTACCTAGCAATTCGCTGGCTTCGAAGGGCTTGACGATAAAACCTTCGGCGCGCACCCGCTGCGCTTCTTCCGGCTTGAATGGCTCGAGCTTGCCCACGGTCAACAGCACTGGAATCCGTGATGTTTCCGGGGACTCCTTGAGGCGCTGGCACACCTCCAGCCCGCTGTAGCCGGGCATATAAACATCGAGTATGACCAGGTCGGGTTTCAGTTCGGCGATCTTTTTCAGCGCGGCGGAGCCGTTGTTGACGGCAATCACCTCATACCCCGCATCGGCGAGGATTTTGCGGCCCATGTTCTGGGCGGTCACGCTGTCGTCGGCGAGCAATATCTTCCGGGCCAAGGAAATTCCTCGTGATGAGGGGAGATATCGCGAAGGTAACCTGACCGTCGACGTAAGTCAATGATCAGGCGGCATGTTACCAGGTTACTAGTGGTCAGCGCCTACCGCGCAAAGGAAGCCGCTCCGGGACGGGAATTCCCCGGGCCGGAAGACGATACCTATCGGAGAAATGCCTGAAAACTCGGAGGGTCTAACTCTTGCACTGAAACAGCCTCCAGGGAAAGTCCGGCAAAGGCGGAGCAAACCGAAAGGGACTTGGATCGAACCTTACACAGACGGCGAAGTACAAGGTTTCCATTCTCGCGGAGAAACCGACGGCGGACAGGCGATTTCAGAACGAGAGGATCTTCTTCAGTCCCTTCTTTTTCTTCTTCTTGCTGCTCGAAATATCCTTGTCGCTGGCTAGATTGGAGGAGGTAGTGGAATTCGCAGCAGCGTCGCCGCCAGAGGAAACCGAACCCTGCTGGATCTCGTTGATCTGCACGGGCGGCGGCGCGGCCGCATCGGTCACTGCCGCATTTTGACTCCCCGCCGTCGGCTTCAGCTCGTTGGGATCTGGAGCGCTCGGTTTTAACTCATTGGGGTCGGGCGCCGCAGCCGGCTTCAGTTCATTCGGATCTGCCGCATTTGCGGTATTTGGACGGGCAAAAGGATCGGCGTTCGCCACAGGGGCGGGCGCATCGGAACGCGGAGCCGCCTCATTCGCCGCTGGAGGTCCACTACTCTTCACGATTTCCCCGCTAACACCATTTTCGCCGCCCGCAGGAAGTCCCATCGCCTGCCGCATGGTGTCCGCCGCCACCTGGTTAGCAGCGACCGGAGTGGGGTCCACCAACGTCGGCTCTCCCACTTTCGCTGCCTGCGCCACGTCGGGCCCCTTTTTCAATAAGCCCATTGCCCGATCCAGTGTACCGGCGTCCTGCCGGCCTTCTTCCTCAGCTTTGTTCTGTGCTACTGCGGCCTTGGTCGGACGGGGAATCGGCTGATGCAATGCGGCCAGCCGCTTCTTCGCGTCATCTTCACGGACCATCACTGGATACCGCGTAATAATCTGTGAGTACGCCCCGGATGCCTCCTTGGTCAGCGCTCCAATCATGCTGCCTTTGACGGCTTCCCCAACGCAACCCGGCGGAGTGTTAAAGCCCTTGCAATCCGGCCTGGAGCGCACCTGCGCGATCTGCCCTTCATAGTTCTGACCTAGCAGAAACAGCGCCTCGTCGGCCCGGCTGTACAGCGGATATTTCTCCACCAGGGACTTCAGCCGCGCAATCGATGCAGGATACGACAATCGATAGTAATAGAACTTTCCAATACCAAACTCCCGGTCAGCCAGCACTTCCTGCACTTCGAGCAGCCGCTTCTTGCCTTCCGCGACCAGTTTTGGGTTGTCCGGGTATTGCATGATGAGGTTTCGGTACTCATCCTCCGCCCGCTTGGCGTGCGTGTAATCGCGATCCGATTTCTCCATCTGCTGGTACTGGATGTTGGCGATCTTCAACTGCGCTTCGGCTGCTTCCGGCATGTTCGGAAAGAAGGTCTCGAAATCGCGGTACTCCTGTTCCGCCTGCTCCAGAGACGCCGTTCCACCCTCCGCGTACCAGGAATCACCCACGGCCAGCTTCGCCCGGGCGATGTACTCCGAGTCCGGATACGTGATGATCAAGGTCTGCAGCGTCATGCGCGCCACGTCGAAGCGGTTGTGCTTCATCGCGTCCATGGCTTTGTCGAACAGCACCTTATCGGGCTGCCTCGTACCTACATTAGCCAGCGGATTGACCGACTTCTTATTGGTGCAGCCGATAACGAGCGCCAGTAACACGACAAGAACCGCAATCGATGAGAATCGACGTGACATAAGACCTCGAGAATGATTATGTGAGGACAGCCGCCGTCGGCTGTCAACCCGAGCGAAGCTCGGCGTTCTTGCTGCCGCGCTAGACTTTCAACAGTGCCGCTTCCGTTGCTGCCTTCAGCAGCTCTTCAGCATTCTTCTTTGGATCACCACTACCGAACACGGCGTTGCCCGCAACCAGAATTTCTCCGCCCGCGCGCACCACGTCGCCTACCGTATCGTGCCCCACACCGCCATCCACTTCGATGCGATATGTCAGCCGGCGCTGGCTGCGAATCTCAGCTAATTGCCGCATTTTGTGCAGCGTAGCCGGAATGAACTTCTGCCCACCAAAGCCCGGATTCACTGACATCACCAGCACATACTCCACGATATCGAGCACTTCAGTCAGTGTGTCGACCGGGGTAGCCGGATTGATCACCACCCCCGCCATGCAGTCGTGGCTCTTGATCAGATGCAGCGTACGGTTCAAGTGCCGGCAGGCTTCCTGGTGCACCGAAATCCAATCCGCCCCAGCCTCAGCAAAGGCCGGAATGAATTCGTCGGGATTCTCGATCATGAGATGGCAGTCCAGAGGCAGATCGGTCACCCGCCGCAGCGACTTCACCACTGTCGGCCCCATGGTGAGGTTAGGGACGAAATGTCCATCCATAATATCCACATGGATGACACTCGCGCCACCCGCCCCCGCCGCGCGCACCTGCTCGCCCAGACGCGCAAAGTCTGCCGAAAGTATCGAAGGTGCCAGCTCAATCAAAGGTAGTCTCTTAGAACGTTTTTCTGAGAGCGGTGCCTGTTAAAACGTTGTTCTCTTAGATCCTGGGCTCGCGGTCGGAAAGCTCTTTGAAGTTTACCATCCCAAACGCCCCGCAGATAGCAGATTGTAACCTTGGCCGAAGGGGCTGCCGAGGGCTACCCAAGCAGGTTGCGCAAGGTGGGTCTGTATGATGTGGGCGCTATGCCAATCGAAGGCGGCCCATATTTAGCCGCAGCATTTCTCTGCGAGAAGGCCCTGCGCGAAGTGGATGGAGTTAACAGCTTCGTACGTATGGTGGACAGATGGACCGTCACTGGGCCATCGGAAACAATGCCTGCTACGGCGATTCAGACAAGCCTTGTTGTGGCGTTCAAATCTGGGATTCACCGAGGGAACGGGCAACTTGTAATTACGCCAACATCCCCGTCAGATGTGCGGATCCTTCGATAAATGTGCCGGTTCTTTTCGAGGGAGACGATGATCGCGGCCTCGCAATCATCATACCGATGGCGTTCCCGGCCGCTGAGCCCGGAATTCCAACTGGAACATTCAGCCGGAACATTGGTACACCATCCCGCCGCTCCACCCCCAACCCACAGCATGTTACCCTCGTCGGACATGTCCGCCACGCCCCAATTCACCACCGCCGCCTACGGCATGGCCGCAGTCCTAGCCTGGGGCACCAGCGACTTTCTTGGAGGCTACGCGACCCGCCGCGCCAATGCCTTCCTGTTCACCGTAGTTGTAAACATAGGCGGCCTGCTTGTGGTAGGCACGCTAACCTCGGCCACTCATTCGCCGATCCCCTCCGCGCGCAGCGCAGCTTGGGTGTTGGCCGGCGGCCTCTCCGGAGGCGCTGCCTTGGCCATCTTCTATCGCGCACTTTCCTCAGGAAGAATGGGACTGACCGCACCAGTCGCCGCCGTGCTGGGAGCCGCGATCCCAGCGGTTTTCTCCATGTACCACGAAGGCCTGCCCGGCAAGATTCCCCTACTCGGCTTCTTCTTCGCCGCGATTGGACTCTGGCTCATCACCCGGACCGAGGATGGCGGCCCTCCTGAGGGCATCGGCCTTGCCGTCCTCGCGGGCATCGGCTTCGCCAGTTTCTATCTGTGCGTTCGCCAGGCCGGCGACGCTTCCGCTTTTTGGATTGCGTCTCTCACGAGGGCTGGAGGCTTGATCATCACGGGTCTGATCGTCCTGCTGCTGAGGAACTTTACCGACATCACTCCGGCTGGCGTTCGCTGGGGAGTGCTCACGGGCTGCATCGACTCCCTAGGCACCATGCTCTTTGTTCACGCTAGCCAGACCGGGCGCCTCGACGAAGCTGTCGTTATCTCGTCGCTTTATCCGGCCGTAACCGTGCTGCTGGCCCGCCTGTTTTTGAAAGAACACTTCACTCGTTGGAGGTTGGTTGGGTTACTGGCTGCGCTGGCCGCGGTGCCTATGATCGCAGCCCAATAGGTCGTTCTCTAATTTTAGGATTGAGAATTTACCATGCCGCTCGTCGAAATCCGAAATCTAATCAAGATTTATCCGCAAGGCGAATCTGCGTTTGGGAGGAAAGGTCACGGCGAAGTCCGCGCCGTCGACGACGTCTCGCTCGACATCCACGCTGGCGAGACGCTCGGCCTGGTCGGCGAATCAGGGTCGGGTAAGAGCACGCTCGGACGTTTGCTCCTCCGCCTGATCGAGCCCACTTCCGGCAGCATCCGCTTTGAAGACCGCGACCTGCTCGCCGCCAGCCTGGGCGAGATGCGACGCCTCCGCCGTGATATGCAGATCATCTTTCAGGATCCCTTCGCCTCGCTCGATCCCCGCTTCCGCGTCGAAGAAATCATCGCCGAGCCGCTTCTCATCCACGAAAAGAAAAGCTCGAAAGCTGGGATTCGATCCCGCGTCGTCGAACTGATGGGCGCTGTCGGCCTCGACGAATCCATTCTGCAGCGCTTCCCCCACGAATTCAGCGGAGGACAGCGCCAGCGCATTGGCATCGCCCGTGCCCTCGCTCTGCATCCCAGGTTCATCGTCGCCGACGAACCGGTCTCCGCACTCGATGTCAGCGTCGGCGCGCAGATCGTCAACCTGCTCGCGCAGCTGCAGCGCGACTTGGGTTTGACCTATCTTTTCATCTCCCACTCCATGCCGGTCGTGCGTTATCTCTCGACGCGTATCGCGGTGATGTATCGCGGCAAGATCGTCGAAGTCGGTCCGACCGAGCAGATTACCGAACATCCGCAGCATCCCTACACCCGCAGCCTGTTGGAAGCTACTCCGGAAGTGGAGGTCTAGGAGGTGCATGCGGAGACCGCCGGGTCCTATGCCATACTTCCCTGATGTCAAGTCTCAGTCCCAGCCGCGTCCGAGATCTCGCCGAGCTGATTCTCGGCTACGGTGTGATTGTCGGCGTCATCTGGACACCTGAGCGCCTGCAGCACGTCTTCTCGCCCTTGGTTCTCGTGCTGACGTCGCTGGCAGTGCTGTGGCGGCGCCCGAGTCGCGATGAACTGGGTGTGGGTTGGCGTGGCCTTATTCCGTCGCTCTGGATCTTACCCGCCGCAATGGCACTCGCTGCCCTGAGCATGTTCATCGCAGCGAGAATCGGCACTCTACATCCCCTCTACCAAGCCGATTTCACGCACGTCGCCGGCTACGTGCTCTGGACCATTTATCAGCAGTTTCTTTTGCAGGACTATTTCATGGACCGGTTGCTGCGCCTCGTCTCGAGTGAATCCGCCGCCGTGGTGCTCGCCGGTATCCTCTTCTCCGCAGCGCACCTTCCCAACCTTGTTCTCACGGGAGCCACGCTGGTGTGGGGCATAGTTTCGTGCGCACTGTTCAGGCGGTATCGCAACCTCTGGGCGCTCGGCCTGGCCCAGGGACTGCTCGGCCTCTCCGTCGCCATCTGCATCCCTGACGCGCTTCATCACCACCTCCGTGTTGGTTTGGGATATCTGCGTTACCACGGGACGCCGGTTCCGTAGACAGGGACACGTTAGTTACCTTGCCGCTCACCCCGTCCTCAGTCATGCTTGGTACGATGGGGGAAATCGAACAGCTTGCGGGCCTGGACTCGGCGGATAGCACTCCCGATTCGATTTGCGCCAACGTGGCCCAGATCTTCCGCGTAACGGAAACCGAGGTTGCGCTGCTGGAGCTCAGCGGAAGTCTGCTGAACTTCCTGTATCCCGCTGCGTTGAGGGCAGCGGGCGCAATCCCGCTCTCCAGTTCAGCGGTAGCGGCCCGCACCGCGCGGACCAAGCAGGCGGAGCTCCACAATGGCTTCACCCAGGTAAAGCACTTCAGCGTTTTTGAACTGGTCAAACTGGGTGATACCGGGCTGGACGATCAAGTAATCCAGAAACTCATGTCTGCACCCGTTCTCGCCAAGAACGGAGAAGTAATTGGCGTGATTCAGATCTCCCGCAAGGCCCCACGCCCAGCCGCGGCGGGGCCAGACTTCACTCCCGACGATCTACAGAGACTCGAATCAGTGGCTCGCTTCGTGGGGACCCTGATGGCAAAAGTCAGAGGTATGGCCCAGGCAAGCTCAGGTTAGATCGACTCGTGATGGCTGATATAACAATCGCCACAGCAGTGGCGACTACCTAGCTTTCACATTTGAGAGGCGCCGGCGCATCCTCTAGAACCATAACCCCCACATCCAGTCCACGGTGGCATGGGTGATCGTCGAAGCCGGCACTCGCCGTTGTTCGCGCCACGCGCGTCCGTAGAAAATCCCCGCGACCGTCGCCAGCAAGACGTAGCGCCAGTTGAAATGAGCGGATCGTTTATTGAAGTGCGACAACCCAAACAGGACCGACGCGATCACCAGTGCTGCCCGGCGTCCCATGCGCCGCTCTAGCAGGTTCTGCACCCATGCGCGAAAGAAAAGTTCTTCTGGCACGGCAGTAAAGAAGAATATCCCTACCCAGCGCAGGAGCGCGCCGCCGATTCCCGGCAGGTTACGATGCGGATGGATGAAGCCCAACACCAGTCCCAGCGCCAGAACGAAGGGTGTAAAGAAAACGAGCTCCCTCAGACCCGTTTTCCAGTCGCTCCATTTCAGGTGGAAGTCGAAACCGGTCCCGCCCAGTTGCCGGATCGCCAGAAACCCGTACAGGCCCGCATCTACCAGAAACAATTCGTTCAAGGCTCGCAGACCGCTTGGCCACGCGCGGTCGAACCAGCGCAGATCCACAGCCAACCCCAGCACTATTAGAATCAGCGCGTCTCGCCAGTCGCCGCGCTGCCCGGTGTCGGCCGCCGCGGCGCGTCGAAGCAACCACGCGATCACTACGGGCAGCACAGCGTAAAGCGCAAACCATCCCCACCGGAACATCTGCCCGGAGATCGAAACCATCACATAAGGCGCAACCAGCAACGTCGGAAAAAGCAGGCGCACAGTGACTGGCCAGCGCCCCACGGCGCGCGCCACGCGCTCCGCGGCCAAGCCGAACAAGACCGCGGGAGCCAGTTCCAGCGCCAGCGCGGCAAATGCGACCGGCGTCACGTTCTGCATGGGTTCATCTTAAACGTGCGCCCGAGATCCTGGCTTGTCTCCAAGCCTGCTCCCGGATAGAATTCCTTGGCATTCAGCAGGAGGCTAGACCATGGCTGCTGCTCCGCTCCCACCTGTACCTGAACCCACGCCTGCGCCCGAACCCAGCTCACTTTCGGAAGGCGCGCGCATTATCGACACGTTCATTGCACCCTCGAAGACTTTCACCGACCTACGACGCAACGCGTCGTGGTGGGGTCCCTGGCTGCTGATCTCCATCTTCGCGCTGATTTTTGTCTACTCGATGGACCGTCAGATCGGCTTTGACCAGATCAACAGGAATGAAATTGCGCATTCCTCGCGCGCTGACCAGTTCGACAAGCTCTCGCCTGAGGATCAGGCAAAGCAACTTAGCTTTACCGACACTTTGGTTCGCTACGTGTCCTATGGAATCCCCGTGACGATCCTTTTATTTCTTGCCGTCACTACGGGGGTGCTGTGGGCAACGTTCAAGTTCGGCGCCGGCGCCGATGTTTCTTTTAAGACGGCGTACGCCATCATTTTCTACGCCAGCCTGCCCGGCATCCTCAGTTCGATTTTGGGTACGATCTCGATGTTTGCCGGAGTCGACCCCGAAGGCTTCAACGTGAACAACCCCGTGGCCACGAATCCGGCGTACTTTATGGATCGTTCGGGGAGCAAATTCCTCTACGGCATGGCTTCCGGCCTTGATGTCATTGTCCTCTGGAGTATTGTGCTGATGGGTATTGGGTTTTCCTGTAATAGCAAAGTGAAACGTTCCACAGCAATTGCAATCGTCGCGGGATGGTATTTGTTCTGGAAGCTCGGTGTCTCGGCCCTGGCAGCCCGCTAGCCGCGCGGGGTGACATCGATCGTGCTCGAACGTCTAACAGAGCGTTAAGGAGACATACAATGAAGCTCGTTCTGGTCACAATCCTCGCATGTGCCTGTCTCGGTTCTCTACAAGCGCAAACCATGGCCCCGCCGTCCTCAGCGCCTCCACAAGCCACCGCACCGGTGAAGGATCCGGTTACAACTGGTCTGCGCCTGCTGCTGACACGCTCGCGGAACAATACCCTCGGCGCCATTACCGCCATGCCCGCCGATAAATTCAGCTACAAGCCCACACCCGATCAGACGAGTTTTGCCCATCTGGTCGTTCACATCGTGGGCTTCAACAACGCCTTGTGCGCGAAGGCAGCCAACATCGCCGAACCCAAGGTCGAGGAAGCCAAAGAAAGCGATTCCAAAGACAAGTTGCTCGCCGCAGCAACGGCTTCGTACGACTTTTGCGCCGACGCGCTGGGTAAGATGGACGACTCCAAGCTAGGCGACAACATTGAACTCTTTCCTGGACGCCAAGGCCCCCGAGCCCTGGCTGACCTGATCCTAGCCGGCGGATGGGCCGACCATTACGCCGCCGCCGCCCAGTATTTGCGGCTGAACAACATTGTGCCGCCGAGTGCGCAGCCGAAGAAATAGCTCTCTTGCGGAGAGGGCTAATGCCCGATCTGGATGAGTTCCGTGCCTCGTGCCGTGTCTGGTGAAGTCACGGTCTGCGCGAGATGCTGGGGCGCGCGCCAGCCGTCGAAGATCGACACCTGATGCACGCAGGAAACCGTGCAGTGCGGCGCGCAGCCTTTTTCCGTGAGATATTCGCGGCGCATGTCGTCGCGGGTGTAAGTCGCAAGCGGCACTCCAGGATAGCCGCGCTGCTGCGAGCAGTAGTGCACTAGCCCGTCCTCGCAAATGTAGAGATAGCGCGCCCCGGCGCGGCAGCGCCACTCGTTGGGCAAACCCTGCGCAATGTTGTCCTGGAAGGCGTTGATGCGGGTGAAGCTGCGCTTCTCCCACGACTTCATTTCGTCGTAGATACCGCGCTCTTCTTCGTTGAGAGGCTGCACCTGTCCACTCCCATCGTGAATGATGCCGATGGTCGAACTGAAACCGAGTGCGACAGCGCGCTTGCCGATGGTGAGCGCATCCTGCGGATTCGAAATGCCGCCACCCACCACCGAGTTGATGTTCACGTGAAACTCGGCGTGTTCGGCCAGCAATTGTAGCTTCTTGTCGAGAACTTTGAGACTTTTCTTCGAAACTTCGTCCGGATTGACGTTGTCAATGGAGATCTGCAGCCACTCCAGTCCAGCGCGGTTCAGCCGCTGAATGCGTTCCGCCACCAGAAAATATCCGTTAGTAATCAATCCGGCAATCATGCCGTTCGCGCGAATGCGCCGGATCACATCATCGAGTTCCGGATGCAGCAGCGGCTCTCCCCCGGAAATCGTGACCACAGCCGTGCCCAGCGCTCCCAGTTTGTCGATGCGGCGAAACATTTCTTCCGTCGGCACAGGTTTCGAAAAATCATCGAACTCGTTGCAGTAGGTGCAGGCTAAGTTGCAGCGGCGAACCGGAATGATGTGCGCCAGCAGCGGATGGTCGGTCGAGGCCACCGCGCGCGCAGCCATGGCCGCTCCGCGCAGATTGCGGTGGAATGCCTTGGCGCGGCGACGCAGGGTTGTAATGGCAGATGGCATAGATTGAGCGATCTCTTATTACAGCATGGATGCGTGATAAGTGCAGGCTTGGCGACAGCGGTCGGCGAATTTGCCGGGGCGAATGGCGCCGAATGCGCATAGAACGTTCAGCCCTCCACAGCCTTGCGCAAAGCAGCTCTCGCCAGCAGGCGCGTCGAATCCAGCATTGGCAACGGCGATTGCTCCGGCGTCATCAACAACGGAATCTCCGTGCAGCCGAGGACTACCGCATCGCAGCCTTCATCTCTCAGGCCGCGGATCACTTCGGTGAGGTAGGCTTGCGTACGCGGCAGGAAAACGCCGTTAACCAGTTC
>Ga0210385_10002013_pt1 | contig 12325 bp, 14 predicted proteins | sample IncBWH26OmetaG_FD_160107 | JGI IMG/M metagenome (GOLD analysis project Ga0210385, IMG submission 160107) | Forest soil microbial communities from Barre Woods Harvard Forest LTER site, Petersham, Massachusetts, United States - Inc-BW-H-26-O ... | reverse complement strand
CCAGGTTCCGTCCGGGCCGATGATGCCGGACGGTGCGGCGTGAGCGTCTGCGGCGCAGGTGGCGTAGCTGATCCAGTAGCTGTTGCTGCTGGCGTGGCCTTGGGCCTGCAGCGCGAACGACGCGCCGCGGCCCTGCGTGGACAGCAGCACGCAGTGGACACCGGCCCGCTCGTAGTCCAGGAACAGCTCCGGGTACGCCGATTCCATGCCGAGCGCGCAGCCGAACCGGACGCCGTCGACGTCGAAGGTGACCGGGCTGGTACCGGGCGTGTACATGTAGCTGACCTTGGTATTGGACAGCATCCGCTCGTCGTACCGCGTGATGACCCGGCCGTGGTCGTCGATCACGTACAGGCTGTTGTGCGGGCGATGCGGCGCGGTCAGCCGGTGCACGGCGCCGACTACGGTCCACAACTTCAGGGACGCGGCGTGTCCGGCGATCGCGCGCAGCTCGCCCTGCTGGACGTCCCAGTCGAATCGGGTCCAGTCGGCTTCGGCCACCGTGCCAGGGCTGCTGGACATGACCCGCTTGTGCGGCGCGCAGATCGCGCCCTCGCAGAAGTGGATCAGGAGCGCCCCCTGCTCGTGGGCCCGTGACATCAGCTGCCTGATATCGCGGCCAGCGCGGTGCAGGGCCGCCGCGGCGCCCGGGTCGCCCGGCGTGTCGAGCTGGGCGGCAGCAACCCGGATGGGATCTGGGTTCGGCATGGAATCTCGCGAAGGGATCTTCTGGAAGTGCCGGAGCGCAGCGGTGTAGGACTCGCCGGTCTTGAGAGCGCGAGCACGCACACGGCGCTTGAAGTTCTTGTTCGCTGTCATCGGCCTTCCAGCATCCCGGCGCCGGGCCCCCAGCAGCCGCCGACGTCCGAGACGAACCGACCATGACAACGATCCGAGGCCAATGCCCCTTTGCCTCTCACCGTGGCCGCGCCTGGGAACGACCCTCAGAGGTTCGGCGTGGACCACGCCGTCATCGACAGCCTAGCTCACCGCCGCCGCGTGCTCCAGCAGGCCGCGCAGAACCCTGTATCAGCGGGTGCCGACCCGCCTCTCATCCGGGTGAGGGCCCAAACCCCGCGAAGACAATTCGGCGAACTAGATCATGGACGAGGTGGGAAAGCGTCATGGCACGTGATGCATCCGAGGCACTGGGAGCTCAGCAGCTGGCAGGCGCGGTAGTGATGCCAAGGGGCCACGCTTGGCAGAACCTACGCCTACACACCGGCCTCGCGGGGGCGGTGGCGGGAGAGGCGATCGCGGCCGCAGCCAGGAAGCACGCCCAGACGCACACCCCCCAGACCCCGAGTTTCCCGCGGAGCGCCTTCCTGGCGGTGACTGATCGAGAAGTCGCACTGCTCAGGCTGGGATCGGGCGGGATCAAGAACGGCAGGCCCAGTGAGGTGCTCGCGCGGGTGCCCCGGAGCGATGTGGTCATGGCCCGGGTGAGCGCCAGCCTGGCCCGCACCAATCTGACGATTAGCTTCACAGACGGCAGTAACTGGGAGTTCGAAGTCTCGCCGCTGGTCCGCGGCACGGTAGTGCGAATCGCCCACGCGCTGGGGTACTAGTCCTCATCGCCTACCAGGCGGGTCGCGGCCTCGTTGCCAGTTGTACACGTTTCGTACATGTCACGTTTCATTCCTGGACGAAGTCGATCTTGCTAAACGGTATTGTCACCAACTGTGGAAGATGAGATCTTCGCTAGCGATGTCAATGCTGGTGATGTGGTCGTGCTGCCTGGGGCCAGCGCCGAGGTGCTGGTCAAGCAGGTACGCCTCGGGCAGGGCGGGTTCATCTTCACGGTGGCGCCGGTGGGAGACGACAGGCCTCAGGCCGAACAGCTGGTGACGTTGACCGCCGCGGCGCGTCTGCAAAAGGGCGGGCGCGACCTGACCCGCTAGCTCGGCACGGCTCTCGGCAGCTGAGCCCGTATCCTAGGCGCCGTGCCTGAGGAGGAGCCAGGGGAGCAGCGGCTGGCCGGCGGGCGGATGACCAGCGGCATCCTGCGGCGGGGAGATCGGCTGCTGCGGCCGATGGGTCCCTGGTCACCCGCAGTGCACGAGTACCTGCGGTACCTGGAATCGGCCGGCTTCGAGGGCTCACCCCGGGTACTTGGCGTCGAGGACGGCTATGAGGTGCTCAGCTACCTCGACGGTGACGTGCCGGTCGACCCCGGCTGGGAACCGGGACACGGCAGCAGGCTGCCGTTCTACGCGCGGACCGATCTCGCCCTGTGCGCCGCGGCCCGGCTGGTACGACGCCTGCACCTGGCCGCCGCGGGGTTCAGGCCGTCTAGCACCGGCTACCGGTTCCATCCGCATCCGCCACGCGACGGGGAGATCGTTTCCCACGGCGACCTCGGCCCGTGGAACACCGTGTACCGGGATGGGGTGCCTGTTGCGTTCATCGACTGGGACGCCGCGCAGCCGATCGATCCGCTTACCGACCTGGCCGGCGCGGCGTGGGCATTCGTCCCGCTGGCCCCGGCCGCCCAGCTGATCGAGTCCGGCTTCGATCCGGTCCCGGACCTGCCTGCCCGGCTGCGCATGTTCCTGGATGCCTACGGGCTCGCGGGCCGGAAGTCCATCCTGCCCGCGCTCCAGCGCAGCACGCTGATCTCCGCCGGGATGGTCAAGGACTACCCGATCGGCCCGGCCGACGCGGCGGCCACCCTGGAGTACAAGGCGCAGGAACTGCGCTGGCTGGAGAGCGTTTCCGCCGATCTCGCCCGCGCTCTGTAGAGCTGAGGTGCCTGCCGGCCGATGCCTTCGGCCTCGTCGATCGCCGAGACGATGCGATTGCCGCCTTCTAAATGGCCACGTGATAGACGTCGCGTCCGAATCTACGTGGAAGAAGACGAGGTCTCCGCCCCAGGCGGCGCGCTTGGATTCGCGGCGGAAACGGCGGATCTGCTCGCGGCCCTGCGGCCAGAATTCCGCGATGAGCGGCCCGGTCAGCCGGCAGCGCTGTCGTTGCCGAAGTTGCGGCGGAGCGTCTCGCCGTTCGGGGATCCACCGAGGGCGGCGGAGATCCGGTCCCATGACCAGTCGGCGGCCCTGGCTTCTCGCACCGCCACCCTGATTGCGTTCTGCGCCACGCGCCGGGCATCAAGCGCGCTTTCCATGAGTTCTTCGATCGTGGTCGTCATGCCATAAAGTACGCCACAATTTATGGCACGTATCGAGCAAGAGCCCGGGCTGCGGAGGGCGCCGTGCCAGCGCGCCAGGCAAGCGGGGGCAGGCAGGCAAGCAAGCGGGCGCACGCTAGCCTCAGGACCGAGGGCTGGTCGGCGGGTTCGGAAAGGGGAGCGTTCATGCTCACGTTCGGCGTGATGGTGCTGGGCGTTACTGAACGCCGGCGGGCCGAGGAGTTCTGGTGCGCGGCGCTCGGCTACCGGGTGCGCGAGGACGGCTTCGCCGGATGGGCCCGGATCCTGGTCCCGCCGGACGGCGCCGGAACCCCGATCGCGCTGCAGACGAGCCAGCAGCCGCCCGAGGATCACCCGCGGCTGCATCTCGACCTGCACGTCACCGGCGTGGCCGAGCAGGAGGCGGAAGCCGACCGCCTGGTCTCGCTCGGGGCCAGCCGGGTCGACTGGGACAGCTATCCCTTCGACCCCGACTTCGTCGTGCTGGCTGACACCGAGGGCAACCGGTTCTGCATCGTCGACCTGGCCCACGAGCGCGCTTAGCCGTTCGCCGGCTGCATGCGCCCAGGATCGTTCGGCCCAGAAGGATCTTGCATCGGCTGGCCCTGGCGGTACATCTGCGGCGGCTTGTTGCCCGCGGCCTGCCCGCCGTCGATGGGCATCACGGTTCCGGTGATGAACGAGGACTGATCGGAGCAGAGCCAGAGCACGGCCTGTGCCACCTCGGCCGGGTTGCCCACGCGCCGCATCGGCGTGGACTGCGCCGCACCGCGCTGGGCCTGCGGTCCCGCGGCCTCCAGGTGGTAGGTCAGGATCGGGCCCGGCGCCACCACGTTCACCCGTATTCCCTGGTCGGCGTAGTCGAGGGCGGCCACCTTGGTCAGCCCGATGATCCCGGCCTTGCCGGCCACGTAAGCGGCGAGGTTGGCCGTGCCGTTCAGGCCGGCGATGGAGGCCATGTTCACGATCGCGCCCCCGCCGCTGCGCAGCATGGCCGGGATCTGGTACTTCATGCCCAGGAAGGTGCCGCGGATGTTGGTGGCGATGCCCAGGTCGAACTCGTCGGGATCGATGTCCGCCAGCGGCGCCGGCAGCGGGCCGGCGGTAGCGTTGTTGAACGCCGCGTCGAGCCGGCCGAAGCGGTCCAGGGCCGCCTCGACGAAGTGGCGCGCCGACCCGGCGTCGGTGACGTCGAGGCCGACGGCGAGGGCCTGCCCGCCGCGCGACCGGATGCCGCTCGCCAGCGCTTCCAGGGCGGCGGTGTCGCGGGCCCCCAGCACCACGGCGGCCCCGGCGGCGGCGAACGCCTCGGCGGTGACCGCGCCGATCCCCTTGCTGGCCCCGGCCACTAGGGCCACCCGCCCGCGCATGGGCTGGTCCGCGGTCCCGGGCTGGCCGGCGGGTACGGGCTGGTCCGCGGTCCCGGGCTGCCTGGCGGTCTGATGCAAAGCCTGCTCGTTCATCGTGGCCTCCGTAGCTGTCCGATGCCTAACCCTAAGATATCTAAGGATTAGATGTCAATGGATTAGCTTCGATCGGCGGCGTGGGCCATGATGGGTCCGTGGACCTGGAGCCGTACCGCGGTGAGCTGGTGGCGTACTGCTACCGGATGCTCGGCTCGTTCGACGACGCGGAGGACCTGGTCCAGGAGACGATGCTGCGGGCCTGGAAGGCACGCGACCGCTACGACGGCACCCGCGCGTCGGAGCGGACCTGGCTGTACCGGATCGCGACCAATACGTGCCTTTCCGCGCTGGCAGGCCGGGCCCGGCGGCCGTTGCCGTCCGGGCTGGGCGCACCCAGCGACAATCCGCGGGCGCCGCTCACGCCGGCCCTCGACATTCCCTGGCTGCAGCCGTTCCCCGACGCCAGGTTCGACGTGGGCGTGCGGGCCGACATGCGGCTCGCGCTGGTGGCGGCGATGCAGGTGCTGCCGCCCAGGCAGCGGGCCGTTCTCGTGCTCCGCGAGGTCCTTGACTTCAGCGCGGCCGAGGTCGCCGCGCAGCTCGGGACGACCGTCGCCGCGGTCAACAGCGCCCTGCAGCGCGCCCGGGCCGCCCTCGCCGAAGCAGGTGATGCCGGTGAGGTGACCGAACCGGACGATCCCGAGGTCCGCGCGGTGATCGACCGGTACGTGCGGGCCTTCGAGGCGGCCGACGTACCCGCGCTGGTGCGGCTGCTGGCCGAGGAGGCGGTACTGCAGATGCCGCCGGTGCCGCTGTGGTACCGGGGCCGCCGCGACTACGGCCTGTTCATGGAGCGCGTCTTCGGGATGCGCGGGCCCGGCTGGGCCGCCAGGCGCCTGACCGCCAGCGGGCAGCCCGCCTTCGCCGCTTACGCGCCGGAGCCGGGCGGCGGACACCGGCTGCACACGCTCCAGGTCTTCACGGTCACCGGCGGCCGGGTGGCCGCCAACGTGGTGTTCGCGGATCCGCGCGTATTCGGGGCGTTCGGCCTGCCCGAGCAGATTAATTCTGGCCGGGAGCGATGAGCCGAGCCGGTGCCGCCGGTATATACGGGTGAGCAACCGACGGAAGGGAGACGCATCATGAGCGTCATCGTCATCGAGTTCATCACCCTGGACGGGATCGTGTCCGATCCGGACGGGTCCGACGGCACGCCGGCCGGCGGCTGGGCCTTCCGGCACGGCCCTGAGATGGTCGCCGGGGACAAGTTCCAGCTCGGCAGCGTGCTGGACAATGGCGTCTTGCTGCTGGGCCGCAGTACCTGGCAGCTGTTCTCCCGGCTGTGGCCGGGACGGGACAGCCCGTTCGCGGCACGGATGAACGCCGTGCCGAAGCTGGTCGCCTCCCGCACGCTGTCCGACACGTCAGCGTTCGCGAACTCCCAGGTCATCGACGGCGACCTGGTCGAGACGGTCAAGCGCGAGCCGCGTGACGTGATCATCACCGGCAGCCTGAGCGTGGTGCACACGCTGATGGCCGGGGACCTGATCGACGAGTACCGGCTGCTGATCTTCCCCACTGTCCTCAGCACCGGCGAGCGTCTCTTCCCGGCCGGAGGCCCGCCTACCTACCTGGAGTTGCTGTCGGCCGAGCAGACGGGCGCCGCCGTGCTGACCCGCTTCGCCCGGGCCGCCAGGTGAGGGCCGCAGTACTGCGCTGGCCCACCTGAGCTTCGCGGTGCGCTACCTGATGGGCGGGCTGGGCGGGCTGGCGGGTTAGCCGGCTCCGGCCGACGCCACCTCTACCACCGCCGGGTCAGCAGTCTGCGGTGCCGGGGCAGCCGGCCGCGTCAGCGCCAGGTACCCGGCCGAGGCCAGCACGATGAACGGGATCATGCTGTTCGGATCGGTGCCCACCCCGCCGAAGAAGCCCAGGTCCTGGATCAGCACCCAGTCGGCCAGGCACAGCACGGTGAAGGCGATCAGCCCGGGGAAGATCAGCCGCCGTCTGCCGCTGAGGAACGCGGCGCCGACTGCCGCCAGGGCCGCCACCGCGAACAGGTTGACCGCGAATCCGTGGGCCTGGTCAAAGGCCGCGAACGCGGCGACCCAGCCGGACAGGAAACCGGGCTGCGAGGTCTCGGCCATCGACTTGACCATCGCGGCCAGCGGCCCCGGCTGGCCGTAGCTGCTGCCCTGCCAGTACCCGAGGCTGGGCTGGGCCTGCAGGCCTGCCATCAGGGCCAGGAACAGGCCGAGCCCGGCCAGGGTCAGCTGGCCCAGCCGCGGTGAGGCCCAGGCGCGCCCGGGCAGCGCGATCAGGACCCCGGCGACCACGTAGACGAGCACCGAGCCCGGTGCTCCGGTCAGCCAGGTCAGGCCGGGCGCGAAAATCCCGCCGAACGACTCCCCGAACACCCACACGATCAGGCCCCAGCCCACGCTGGCCAGCCCGGCCAGGCGGGACAGGGCGCCGCGCGGCGCGGCCAGCAGCCAGATGCCGAGCCCGATCTGGATCCACACCGCCGTACTGGCCGCCGGGACCGGGTGATCGATCCAGGCGGCCTGGCCCAGGTGCACCAGGTGCTGCACCCACGGTGCCGAAACCCCCGCGGTCGGCTCCACCACCTGGGACGGCAGCCCGGTCGGCATGGCCGGCTGAGCCTGCAGGATGCCGTCGAACAGCCACAGCAGGCCGAACCCGATCCGCAGCAGCCGCCGCCCCGTGGGTTCGGTTCCGGCCAGAACGGCACCCGCGAAGATCCGCCGGCCCGGCGGATAATCAGCCGCCGGTGCACGGCGGCGGGCCCGCAGGACAGCCCAGGCGGCGGCGAGCGCGGCCAGAACCAGCAGCGCGATCAGCCCCTGGTGCAGCAGCGCGGCCCTGAACGCCGCGACCACCTCTGGATCGGGCCGGTCCGACCCCATGCCGGGCATGGTTCAGACCGATGCCGGCTCGGATGCGGGCTCAGCCGTCGGGGCCAGCCGCGCGGGCACGGCGGCCCCCGACCCGGCCCCAGCGTCGGCCAGGTACTCCGCCATGGTCCGCTCCGGGCCGTACCGGCGCCGCATCCACAGCATGCACAGGAAGGCCGCGGGACCGAACAGCGCCTGCGACGGCACGAGCAGGTCAAGTTCGGTATCCAGGAAGTTGAGCAAGAACGGGATGAACGCCGTGACGAAGGTGCCGAAGAACAGGATCAGGCCGAACGCGATCCGGGCCGCCTTGGCGCCGTAAGCCTTGTAGGCGGCGACCAGGAACAGGGAGTAGACCAGCAGGTCGCCGAGGCCGACGCCGTAGTTGTCGATGCCGAACCGCATGCCGAGCAGCGGGTCCAGCGGGTGCGCGAGGTACCCGGCCACGAGCTGGTCGGTCAGCGGGAGCACGGTCGCGAACAGGATGTCGTAGACCGCCAGGCCCAGCGCGAGCCACGCGACGTAGTACAGCTTCATCCCGCCCTGCACGTACAGGTTGGACACCGAGATCGCGCCCAGGCCGACCAGGATGGTCAGCTCGGCCCACCACAGCTGCCAGCCGGCCGTGGTCCCCATCAGGTGATGGCTGGTCCAGTAGTTGAGACCGATCAGCAGTCCAATGCCCAGCCAGGTCCGGCCTCGGCCGAGCACCGGAGTGAAGCCGATGGACAGCGCCGACGCGAAGGTAACGATCAGCAGGCAGGTGATCAGCCAGTACGGCAGGTACCCGTACAGGAACGGCAGGGCCGAGATGAACGCGAGCAGGATCACGATGTCGCGGCCGTTGAACGTGCCGACCGGCGGCCGTTCCAGCCGCACCTTCCGGAAGTACAGCAGGGCGCCGCCGGTCACCAGCGACACCCCGACCAGGATCACGCCGAACTCGGTAAAGGTCTGCTGGAAGAGGGAGATCGGCTCCGTGGTAACCGGCATGTCACGCTCCCACGAGTGCGTGCTGGCTGGCGAAGGTGGTCTCGCGCAGGTCGCTCCGGGTCTGGCGCAGCGCGGTGGCCTGGTCGTCGCCGACGATGGCCAGGTCCGCGTCCAGGCCCGCGTCGGCGAAGTGGCGGCAGGCGGCGGCCTCGCCGTAGCCGGCGATGGCGGCGGCGGGCAGGGTGAGCCGGATCCGGCCGTCGATCAGCTCGACGCGGTAGCGGGCCGGCCAGGGCGCACTGGGCAGCGCCTCGATGGCCTCGATCAGCTGCCGGGGCGTGACGACCTCGTCCGCGCTGAGCCACAGCAGGTGATCGGCCTTGCCCAGCACCTGGCTCGTAGCCGGGATGCCGGCCAGCTCGCAGTCGAGGCCCTCCTCGGGCAGGCAGCGGGCCACGTCGCGGGTGTCGAACCGGAAGACCGGCATGCAGTCGCGGTGCGGGAAGTACGGGGTGACCACGATGGTGCCCAGCGCACCGGGCCCGGCCGGCTCGCCGGTCCGCAGGTCGAGCAGCTCGGTCAGGCCGTTGTTGACGTCGTGGTGCACGTGCCGCTGGCTGCACGTGCGGCCGGTGACCGGGATGACCTCGGTCATGCTGTAGGTGTCCTCGATCTCGGCCACGCCGAGGGTCTGGCAGGCCGCCCGGGCCAGGCTGGGGGACAGCACCTCGCCGCCGACGGTGACGCGGCGCAGCCGGAAGTCATCCGGGCCCAGGCCGCGTTGCCGGGCGGCACTAACGAGTTCGGCGAGGTAGCTCGGGCAGGTCAGCAGCAGCGTGGTGCCGCCCTGGCTGAGGCTGTCCAGGCTCTCGTCGGGCGACAGGATGCCGAGGAGCCGGCACATGGCGTGGGCCAGGCGGCACGAGGCGGCGGCCAGGTGGTTGGCCGCGATGGCCCGGGAGCTCACGTTGACCTGCATAATGTCGCCAGGTCTCAGGTCACCGCGCAAGACCGAGCCGAGCGCGCCCAGCGCCGGCCACAGGTCCATCTCATACCGGGACAGCCACACTTCCGCGGGACGGCCGGTGGTGCCCGTGGTACGGGTGGCCAGGTAGCCGGGCACGTCGGCGCATCGGAAGTCGGCGGCGTGCTCGATCAGCTCGTGCTTGGTGGTGACGGGGATCGCCCGCATGCCCGCCAGGTCCAGCGCTTCCGGATCGGCTTGCGCGGCCTCGAACCGCCGCGCGTAAAACGGCGACGTGGCGGCCAGCCTGCGGGCGGTGCGGCGCAAGCCGTGATTAGCCCACTCGATCTTTTCCTGCGGATCGGCGAGCGGCCCGCCCAGGACCTCCAGCGCCTCCGGGCCGGGCTGGCCGAACTCCGCGATCGTGTCGAGCGCGTCATCGACCAGGCGGGCCACGTTGCGCGGGCTGAGCCGCCGTCCCCACACCATGCCCATGGCCAACCGGAACTGCCGAACGCCAGTCTCAAGCATCGCGAATCCGTTCGTGCTGGGTTCGCGGGCCGGCGTCGTCCAGTTACGGTATCAATAGATACCAAGGAGCTACCAGATCGGCGCCGGCCCGCCGTTCCACGCCGGCGGGGCTCGCACCCCCGCCGGCTCGGGCCCGTTAGAAGGTGGCTGAGCTGGCCGCTGCGAACAGAACGGCACTCAGCGACCCCAGCACATAACGGGCGTGCTTGACGCTGCGCTTCATCGACTTCATGGCAACCTCCTCCCTGAATGCTCGGGCCGATTCGGATGGGATGCCGTGGTCAAGGGACAACCACGACTTTGAGGTCCATTCCAGGGTGAACCGAACATGTCAGGTAGAACGTGCCGAGCGTCATCCAGGGCCCTGTCGTGTAGACAGCGTTGGTCTGCATGAGATGAAACCCGGTCATCGGCACGCCGTGTTCGGGACTGACAATATGGGTGTCACGGCCAGGACCGATCACGTGCACCGCATTGGAGTTGTTCACCAGGGTGAGCCGCTGGCCGCGGTGGAGAGTCACCGCTTCCTTGGCGAAATCCCTGGTAACCATGCCTACATCCATGGCCGGGACCGGCTTGGGTGCAGGGATGAGGGCCGGGATCAGGAAACCTGCTAGTAGACCAGGAATTACGAGGAGAACCCGCGGGGCTGAAAGGATCCGACGTGCTGACACCGTGCTCCTGAGCCTGGATCACCATATTTTTCGGCTACGAACCGTCTCTGTGAAAATACGTCGCGCAGCGCCGCACAAATATCCGCCAACCAGTAAAAAACGTGCAATGTGCCGGCAAAGTTACAATCTGTCAGGATGGACGGTCGCGGGAAATGGTGCTGCCGGGCCAGCCGGTGGCGCTGATTCTGTAGTGGCGCAGTCCGACTACTGGTGTTCAGGTTGGCAAGACGGGCACCAGAAGGTGACCCGGTCCTGCTGGTCTTCGCAGCGGACGGGCGTCCCGCAGCGCCGGCACGGACGGCCGCGCCTGCCGTAGACCCAGGTTTCCTGGCCGCGGCGCGAGTTGCCGGTGGTGACCTGGCCGATCCGTTCCTTGTTGGCCTCGAGCAGCCGCCGGGCCAGCTCCGCTACAGCGCCCAGGTCGGCTACGCCGCCGACCGGCTGCCACGGGCTGATGCCGCGCAGGAACAGCACCTCGGCCTTGTACAAGTTGCCGATGCCGGCCAGGTTGGCCTGATCCAGCAGCGCTTCGCCGATGGGGCGGTCAGGTGCGGCGGCCAGCCGCCGCACTGCTTCGGCGCAGTCCCAGTCCGCTCCGAGCAGGTCGGGACCCAGGTGCCCGGTGACCTTTGCCTCTTCGCTGGTGCGGATCAGCTCGACCACGCCGAGCTGGTATCCGACTGCCTGCCAGTCGTCATTGGCCAGCAGCAGCCTGATCCGGTAACTGTCGCGCACCGGCTCGGCCGCGGGCCGGACCCGCCAGGAGCCGTCCATGCGCAGGTGGGTGTGCACCGTCAGGCCGCCGCGGGTCCTGGTGAGCAGGTGCTTGCCGCGGGAGACGGTCTCGGTCACCACGTCGCCGGTCAGGTCGGCGGTGGCCAGCCGCGGGACGCGGAAGTCGCTGCGGGTCAGCGTCCGGCCTGCCAGGGCCGCGTGCAGGCGGCGGGCGGTGTACCAGACCACGTCTCCCTCGGGCATGCCCCTAGTGTGCGCGAGGTCAGCGCATGCTTAAGCGGCGGTCGTTGCCCCGGGGATCGTAAGGCCCGCCGTAGCCGTTGACCGGCGGGTAGGCGGGGCGGGCATTCCAGGTCCCGTTGCCTGCGGGCCGGCCGCTACCCCGCTGGCCGTCCGAGCGCCTCGGGTCGTCACCAGGGCCGACGCCGGGCTGGTTCCCGTATCCGTACGCGTCGCCGTAGGGCGGCGTGTTCGCCGAATTCGCCGGCTGAGCGGGTTCGCCGTAGTGCGGCGCGGCGTAGGGCCTGACCACGGTGCCGCCGTGAGTCCCGCCCGATCCCGCTCCGGGCAGCGACCGGGCCGGAGCGGTGGCTGCCGAGCCCGGCCAGGCTCCGTCGGCCCGCAGCGGATCCGGTCGCAGCGGGTCAGGCCGCCCGCCGGGCAGGTAGCCGTCCGGCCGGCCGTCCGAGTGCCGGGCCTCGGCCGGTGCCAGGGAGGAGTGCCCGTCCACGCTGCCCTGGCGCCGCAGCGAGTAGGCCGGGCTGGTCAGCGGATCGTCATCGGCTCCGGCCTGGTGCCGGGCGGCACGCGCTGGCTGTGTGGCGGCACGCGCCGGCTGGGCAGCCGCACGTACCGGCTGTGTGGCGGCACGCGCCGGCGGGGCGGCAGAGTGGACCGGCCGAGCAGCGGCGTGAACCGGCTGGGCGGCACTCGGCGAAGACTGAGTCGCGCTCGGATAGGGCTGCGTGGCCACCGGAGCAGGCCCGGTCGCCGCCTGGGCCGGCTGTATCAGGGTCTCG
>Ga0210385_10002011_pt1 | contig 12330 bp, 13 predicted proteins | sample IncBWH26OmetaG_FD_160107 | JGI IMG/M metagenome (GOLD analysis project Ga0210385, IMG submission 160107) | Forest soil microbial communities from Barre Woods Harvard Forest LTER site, Petersham, Massachusetts, United States - Inc-BW-H-26-O ... | reverse complement strand
GCGAACACCGCGCCCGCTGCTGGCATCTGGGTCACCTCCTCCACGGTCACTTCGCACGATTCCATAGTAACGCTGATTCGATATGTATATCAATCTGTAGTCCATGATTTTTTGTTCGAGTCTGGGAGGAGGGAGTCACCACGGGCATGGAACGCGGGCGGCGGATGGACGTAGTGTCTGCCAGGCCGGAAACGTCTGGGAAGCGGTCCGGCGCGGGGCGGCGGTTAGCGGCCTGGCTGGCCCGTGCCGAGGATGGTGCGCAGCGCGCGGCGGACCTGGGCGCGGAGCCAGATGTGGGCGGGGTCGGTGTCGTTGCGGTGGTGCCAGGTGAGGATCACCGGCACCGGGGGGACAGCGAACGGGAGGGCGCGGGCGAGCAGGCCGAGCTGGGTCCAGACGGGGCGGCAGACCTGTTCGGCCACGGTGGTCACCAGATCGGTGCGGGCGGCTAGGTCGAGCGCGGCCGAACTGGTGGGCAGGGAGGCGACCACCCGGCGGGTCAGGCCCCGTTCGGCGAGCGCGTCGTCGATGACGCCGTGCAGGCGCCCTCGCCTGGACACGGTTACGTGGCCGACGGCGGCGAGCCGCTGCGGGGTGAGCTCGCCGTCGGCGAGCGGGTGGCCGGCGCGGAAGACGGCCGCCATGTGGTCGGTGCCGATGGTCTCGGCGGCGATCTCGGGGCGTGACGGCTGGGTGGCGCCGATTTCCAGATCGGTGTGGCCCCGGGCCAGGTCGGCGACGTCCGCGGACGGCTCGGCGAGCAGCCTGATCTGGACGCCCGGGGCGGTAGCGGCGGTCACCGCGGTGAGCGGCGGGGCGAGCGCGCAGGCCAGGGCATCGTGGCTGCGGATGGTGAACACGCGGTCGAGGGCGTCCAGGTCAAGCGTCCGGGGCGGGGTGAGCACGGCGGTGGCGCGCCGGACCAGGTCCCGGGTCTCCTCGCGCAGTTCCAGCGCCCGGGGGGTGGGGGTCATGGTGCGGCCAGAGCGGACCAGGACGTCGTCTCCGGTGGCCCGGCGGATGCGGCTCAGCGTGCGGCTCATCGCCGGGGGCGACAGGTGCAGCCGGTCGGCCGCCGCGGCGACGCTGTTCTCTTCAAGTAGGGCGTCGAGCGCGATCAGCAGGTTAAGGTCCACATGCACCACGGTAACTCTTCACCTAACAATAGTGCACTGGACATCATGAAAGGCCAGCCATAGCGTCGGAAGCGTCGACGGGCCGCCCGGTGCCCGTCCTGAGCCAGAAAGGCGTGATCCCCGATGAGCGACAACATGGCTCCCGCCACCGAGTACGCCGGGCTGCTTTCCTCCGTCGTCAAGGCCGCGACGGCGGCCGGTGACCGGCTCCTGGCGGAATTCTCGCCCGGTGCCCGGCCAGCCAGCCGCGCGGACATGTCCGCCGCCGGAGGCCACATCGAGGAACTCGTGCTGGACGACCTACGCCCGGAACTGGCAAGCCTGCGTCCCGGGGCCGGCTGGGCGGACGAGGACACGGAAACCACGCCGATGCCGCCAGGTGAGTGGTGGGTCGTGGACGCGGTGGAGGGGGCCGTCAACTACGTGCACGGCATGCCGGAGTGGGGCGTGACGGTGACCTTGATGCGCGACAGCCAGCCGGCGCTCGCGGTGGTACGCCAGCCCGCCGGGGATCTCACCTACACCGCAGTCCGGGGCGCGGGCGCGCACCTGAACGGACAGCGGCTGCGGACCTCAGCCAAGACCGCCCTGGACGCCGCCATCGCCGTCACCGGCCAGGCCGAGGCCGGGCAGGACGACACCTACCGGCGGATCGGCGATTCAGTCACCGCCATGCTGGGCCGTGCCCTGGTGGTCAGGACGTTCGTGCCGTCGACCTTCCCGATGCTGCTGGTCGCCACCGGGCAGAACGACGTGTTCTGGCAGTACGAGCCGGTCCTGCCCGGGATCGCCGCCGGCGCCCTGCTCATCACCGAGGCCGGCGGCACGGTCAGCCGCATCGACGGCTCCCCCTGGAACCCCGGCAGTCCTGACATCCTCGCCGCCGCCCCCGCCCTGCACCAGGCCGCCGTGAGCGCCCTGGCCACAGCCGCCGCCTGACCCGCTCGCCCCTACACCGACAGGACATCACTGTGCAGCTGACCATTCTGGCCGCCTCGGGCGGCACCGGGCGGGAACTGACCCGCCAGGCCCTCGAACGCGGCCACACCGTCACCGCGATCGCCCGCACCCCCGGGCGCATCGACGTCCCGGACTCCGCACCGCTGACCCGTATCGCGGCCGACGTGCGCGACCCGGACTCCATCAAGGCCGCCCTCCGCGACAGCCACATCGTGCTCTCCGGGCTCGGCGTCGCCCACGGCGACCCTCCCGGCACGCTGACCGCCGGCGCCCGCGCCGTGACCGAAGCACTTCCCCAGCGCATCATCTGGCTAGGCGCTATCGGCACCGGCCCGTCCGCCCAGGCAGGCGGCCTGCTCGTCCGGTCGATGTTCCGTGCCATGCGCGCCAAGCTGGACGACAAGGTCACGGCCGACACCCTGGTGCTCCGCGCCGGCGGCACCGTCTTCCACGCCGGCCCGCTGACCAAGGGCCCGCTCAGCCCCGCCCGCCGCACCGTCGGCCTCGACGCCTACCCCCGGCGGCTGTTCCCCGCCAAGGTCAGCCGCGCCACAGTCGCCGCGGCCATGCTGGATGAAGCCGAATCCCCCCGCCGGCCCGGCACGATCGCGATCCCCCTCGAACGCTGACAGCGCCAGGAGACCACCACCCCGGCCCAGCCCAGCCGACGACCTCAGCAGTAATTGCGATGAAACCCCGCGCGCATGCACTTCCATCCCCGCGAGAAGCCTGACGGGCGGACTAGCTGGCCAGCCGGGACGGAGCGCGCCGGGAGTCGGTTGGCTGCCACCTGGTAATGCCGAGCAACTCGGCGATCATGGCGACGCGGTCATCGGCGCCGGCGGATCCGACGCCGTAGTCACCCTTGTCGGCGTACCGCAGCTCACCGCCGCGGAAGGCGACGCTCAGGTTGAGGTCACCGCTCAGCACGCGCTGCCACGCGTCGGCGGAGCCGGTGACGCTCCAGTCGGTGTCCACGGCGCGGTCCCCGGCGCCCGCGGTGGCGGTTCTGGCGCCCAGGTCCAGGCGCCACCACGCGGCGGACCCGCCTGGCTCCGGCGCTGTCGCGAACAACAGGACGAACTCGGCAGAACAGGACTTCCAGGAGCGGGTGAATTCCTCGCCGAGGCTGAGCAGGCCGGCCTGGACACGGGCCGCGAGCACGGCGCAGGACTGCCCGGTGCCGCTGGCTTGCTCGGTGGCGGGCGCCGTGCCCTGGGCAGCTACGCCCGAGTCAGGCGACGCGGTTGGCGGCACGGAGGTTACCGGCCCGGCAGGGACCGGCGCGGGGTCGCTGGTGTCCACAGGGACCCGCAGGTCGGCGGGAGGGCTTCCGACGCCCCAGGTCTCACCTATCCGGACGTAACCGATCTGCTCGGCCGCGTCGTTGACCACCGCCAGCAGCTCGGCCGGGATGAGCCGCGCTGGCACCTGCCAGCCCCGGCCCACAGAGGTGGCGCTGACCCTTGTCGTATTCCAGATCTTGTAGTCGCCAGGCCCGTACCGCTGGCGCTCTGCGGTGAAGCACCGGTCGGTGATCCCGGGTACCGGCGCCACGCTGGCGAACTCAAACAGCCGCTCGGCCTGCCCCTCCGGGTCGGTGACCAGGTCCTCATAGCGCACCGGCAGGCAGTCTTCGCCGAGCTCCGCCTCGGCCGCCAGGATCGCTCCGGTGTAATCGGCCCAGTACCGGGCCAGCGCCGCCACAATATTGCCTGGCGAGGCGGCGACGTAGCTCTCGAAGCCGTAATTGCCCAAGCCCCAGGGCGATGCCTCGATCCCCGAGCCGATCACGTCCATCGGGTGCCGGTAGAGGCAGATGAACTTCGCGCGGGGCCAGACCTGCCGCAGCAGCCTGGCGTGCTGCGCGCCGCCGAGGCTCTTGTCGCAGTAGCGCTTCTTGCCGCGGCGCGCCAGGTAGGACGTCATCATCGGGTTCAGGCTCTGCCGCAGCCCGTGGATCACGGGCTCGGGGACCGGGGCCAGGTCTGCCTTGCCCGACGGCATCGGGGTGTCCTCGATCACCGACCACGCCGAGGCCAGTTGCGTGCACAGCCACGGCAGCCTGGTCTCCGGCGGGCACGCCAGGTCCGGGTGGGCATCAAGCAGGAACCGCAGCAGCGTCGACCCCGACCGGCCCGTGCACAGCATGAAGACCGGGCTATCGCAGGCGGCAGCCGGCTCAGGTAGTCCCGTCACCATTTCGCCCTAGCTCGACATGCCGCTTTGGCTGCCCGCGCTGCCCTGACCGTTGTTGGCCTGACCGTTGTTGGTCTGGCTATGGCTGCCGCCCTGGCCGGAGGTGGCGTTCTGGCCGGAGGTGCTGCTCTGGCCGGTGCTGTAGCCCTGGTAGGCGCCGTGATCGAATTGACAGCCCGTCACCAGGACCCCAGTGCCGACGGCCAGCGCCGCGATGCCTGCTTTCCCCAGGAACCGGTGACCCCCGAAGCGCCGACCGTGATCTGTGAAACGCTGGCCGCGATCCGCGGGGCGTCCGTCCGTCTGCTCGCCCATGCAATCCTCCAAAGACGACGTGGGCGATCACCGATGCCGGCCCTTGCCAGCGTGGCGAACGAGGACGCCGCGACGGCGGCGCCCGCTCCCGGCAATGCCGGGAAGGCCAGCGCTCCGCCGTCGCCATGGTTCGGCAACGGCAGCGCGTCAAGCACGCGGATCAAAACCCGAGAAAATCGTACCAACGTTTGCGGTGATAGCCGCCAGGCGAGAGCGAGTTTTTACACATCGTAGTACGGTAAAGCAGCACCTTAAGCGAGGTGGGGCGCCAGGGGGTCGAACCCTGAACCAACGGATTAAAAGTCCGCTGCTCTGCCATTGAGCTAGCACCCCGCAGCGTCGCCCGCTCCCGCCCTAGCAGGGGCAAGAGCACGCGACACTCCGATCTGAGCGTACCGAACCTCAGCGGTACGCGGACAATCCCGTGAGGGCATGCCCTAGCGCGAGCGCGTGGATCTCTTCCGTTCCCTCGTAGGTGATCACGGCTTCCAGGTTGTTCGCATGCCGGATGACCGGGTACTCGAGCGTGACGCCGTTCGCGGCCAGGATGGTGCGCGCCGTCCGCGCGATGTCGATGGCGGTCCGGGCGTTGGCCATCTTCCCCGCGCTGACCTGTACCGGGGTCAGCGTGCCAGCCGATTTCAGCCGCCCGAGATGCAGGGCGAGAAGCTGCGCCTGGTACAGGTGGACGGCCATCCACGCCAGCTTGGACTGGGTGAGCTGGAAGCTCCCGATCGCCTTGCCGAACTGCGTTCGCGTCGTCGCGTAGGACACCGCCGTCTCCAGGCAGGTGCGTGCCGCGCCGGTCACCCCCCAGACGATGCCGAACCTGGCCTCGGTCAGGCACGACAACGGTCCGCGCAGGCCGGTCACGCCGGGCAGTACCGCGGACGACGGCAGCCGCACCGAGTCGAACACGAGCTCAGAGGTGATGGACGCGCGCAGTGACATCTTCTTGTGGATGTCCCGCGCGGAGAACCCGCGGGCACTGCGCGGCACCAGGAACCCCCGGATGCCGGCGTCGGTCGAGGCCCACACGACGGCGATGTCCGCGATCGACCCGTTGGTGATCCACATCTTGGACCCGTTGAGCACCCAGTCCGATCCGTCCCGCACCGCGTGGGTCCGCATCGACGCCGGGTCGGAACCGTGATCAGGCTCGGTGAGTCCGAAGCACCCGATGGCTTCCCCGGCGGCCATCCGCGGCAGCCACTCCTCTTTCTGCTCCTCGCTGCCGTACTTCCAGATCGGGAACATAGCGAGTGACCCCTGCACCGAAGCCACGCTTCGCAGCCCGGAGTCGGCCGCCTCGAGCTCACGGCAGGCCACTCCGTAGGCGATCGGGCCGGTGCCAGCGCAGCCGTACCCGGTCAGGTGCATGCCGAAGAGGCCGAGCTTGCCGAGTTCGGTCAGCACTGACCTGGGCAGCATGCCCGCCTCGAACCAGTCGGCGATCTCCGGCAGGATGTGGTCGGCGGCGAAAGACCGGACGGTGTCGCGGATGAGCCGTTCTTCGTCGCCAAGCTGGTCGTCGATGCGCAGCAGGTCGGTCTCGGTTGCCATGGCGGCTCCAATCAGTCTCGTTGGATTCAGGGTAGTTACCGGGTTATTCCTGATGACACCGTGCCGGGCCGGCGGGCATCATCACACACATGAGTGAAAACAACGGCAGCAGCAGGGGCAAGCGGCTGCTCCGGATCCGGCAGGGCCGGATCGTTGCGGGGGTTTGCACCGGGCTCGCTGCCTACTTCGGGGTGGACGTGAACCTTGTCAGACTCGCGTTCGGGGTATTTACGATCTTCTACGGGCTCGGCATCCTGCTGTACCTAATCGCGTGGGCGATCCTTCCCGAGGAAGGCGAGGACGGCTCGATCCTCGAGTCGTTCGTCAACAAACGCCGGCCGTGACACCGGCGGGCGGCGCGCGCCGTCACGGCCGCTAGCCGGCGAGGACCTCGGTGCGAAGCTGAGCCCAGCTCATGGCCAGCGGGGCTGCCGCGCACAGGCCAAGCAGGCCGGCCAGGCTCACCGCCATCGGCGCGCCGACGCTGAAGCAATAGGCCGCCGGCGACCGTACCCAGCGGGATCGCCGCCATCAGCAGGCCGACGGTGACCGCCGTCCCGCCAAGCAAGTGCGCGTACGGCGCGGCAACCCCCTCGGGAAGAATGTAGAATCCGGCGAGCCAGCCGAACAGCAGCAGCGTCCGCAATGCGGGTTCCCGAATACGATCCGGATCCCGTCCGCGGAGACCGACCACATGGTGGGCCGCTTCCCCGGGATCCGCGCTGCTGTCGGCCGAGGTTTCACCGCGATCAAGACGATAAAAGCCGATATTCCGAACGTGACCGCGTCGATGCCCAGCGTCCGGTGACTGCCGACCTGGGCGAACTGGTCCCCGGCGAACGACAGCACCTGGGCGATCCAGAGCCAGCGGAACTCCCGCACGGCGAACACCTCGCCATACGAAGCCCTCTTCTCGTCATGTCGCGTCGCCCTGGCCCCCCGTCCTGGCGCACCCCCAGCACTAATTTCCCGTTTATCACCGTTGCGTAATCTCTCAAGTACGTTCCGTGTTTGATCACATGGCTCCCCGCAAGCGGTATCGTCTTCTTGGAGCCCCCATCGTCTAGTGGCCTAGGACACCGCCCTTTCAAGGCGGCGGCACGGGTTCGAATCCCGTTGGGGGCACCATGCAGAACCGTGCGGGTCAGGTGTATTCGCGGGGGCGAACAGCTGCCGGGATGCCTGACCCATTTCAGCGCTATGACCCAGGCTCGGCATTATCGTCGTCGGCCGTTCGCCTCCCCGCTGACAGGCGTCGCCCGGCGCGCTCAAGGGCGGCGCCCAGGGCGGGCACACGCATCAGACGGGCGCGGGGGCAGGACAATTAAGACAACAAGGAGATCTGGCCGGAGCTGGTCAGTGCCCGAGGTGGTCGAGGGCGTCGATGACCTGCCGGGGTTCGGTGCGGGTGCTGTAGTCGGGGTGGACGTCGATCCACCGGACGGTATGGCTGGCGTCGAGGATGACGGTGGCGGGCATCGGCAGGGTGACGGTGCCGTCGGCGTTGACGCTGGTCAGGTCGAGCCCGAGCTGCAGCTGGGCGGCGCGGGCCTCTGGCGATGGGCGGGTGAGGATGCCGAGGCGCCCGGCGATGGTGTTGCCCGGGTCGGAGACGACGGTGAAGTCGAGGCCGTTCTTCTGCTGCATGGTCAGCGACCCGTCGGGTTTCTGCGGGCTGACCGCGATGAGCGGGATGCCGCGTTCGGCGAGCTGGGGGAGCAGTTGCGCCTGGTAGGCGGACAGGGCGATGTTGCAGTACGGGCACCAGGCGCCCCGGTAGAAGACAAGGACCGACGTGCCGCCGCCGGCTGCGGCGTACAGCGTGGTGGCCGTCCCGTGTACGTCGAGCAGTTCCGCGTCGGGCAGGACGGTCCCGGCCGGGGCGATGCCGGCCGGGACGCCGGCCGCCAGCTCGGCCTGTTCGCGGGCGAAGGCGCCCATGGGCTCGGCGGGCGGGTCGGCCGCCATGGTGGCGTGCAGTTCGGCGACGCGGTCGGCGATCGTGGACGGGCTGGTCATTCCTGGGCTCCTGCCGCTAGCAGTGATCGGGTCGCTGGACGCCACGGGGGAGCGGCGCCCTTCGGTAGGTATGCGTCGCGCCGGGACGGTGTCTTACCTTTGCCCGCGCGAGTTTGACCCTGATCGCGGCCACCGGTTACCTGGGAGAGCCCACCGGGTCACCCGGACTTGTCGGGGTTTCATGAGAGCGGAGGCGGCTGCATCTGCCGGTAGCCTGTCGGGCGTGGAACCTGCCAGGCTGCCGACGGAGGACCTGGACGAGGAGTCTGCGGGCTGGCTGCGCCGCCTGGGCGCTGTGGGCGGGGAGCGGCACGCGGCCGAGCGTGAGCTGCATGCGAGACTGGTCCGCATCGCGCTGGCCGAGGTCCGGCGCCGGGCGGCCAGCACCCCGGTGACCGGCCCAGAACTCGACGACGTCGCGCACCAGGCCGCGGGCGACGCGATGCTTGCGATCCTGGCCAAGCTCGGTGACTTCCGGGGCGAGAGCCGGTTCACCACGTGGGCGTACCGGTTCGTCATCCTGGAGGTGTCGGGCAAGCTCGGCCGCCACTACTGGCGCAACCCGCCAGTCGCGCTGGACGCCGGGCAGTGGGAGCGGCTTCCCGACCGGCTCGGGATCGACCCGGAGCGACACGCGGAGTCGGCGGGCATCCTCGCGGAGGTGCGCCGGGTGGTCGAGGGCGAGCTGACCAGCCACCAGCGTCGGATCTTCGTGGCGATCGTGGTCGACGGGATACCGCTCGACGCGCTGGCCGCCGAGCTTGGCCTGCGGCGTAACGCGATCTACAAGGTGATTTTCGACGCGAGGCGTAAGATCCGCCGGGCGCTGGTCGCCAACGGGTACTTGGAAGAGCCGGGCTTGGAGCAGCGATGAGCGAGTTGGGCAGACTAGAGCAGTTCCTGCGAACCGACCCGCGGGATGTCGGCTGCGACGAGGCGATGGTCGTCCTGCACATCTACGTCGACCTAGTGGCCGCCGACCAGGACGCGGCCGGCCGCTACCCCGGAGTCGCCGCTCACCTGATGGCCTGCGGCCCGTGCGGTGAGGACTTCGCCGGGCTCCTGCTGGCGGTCACGAGTGGCTAGCGCTGCGGATGATCCAGGAGGCGCCGCGGGCGGCCGTGAGGTACTGGCGTTCGACCTGTACGGGACGCTGGTTGACCCGATCGCCATCGCCAGCGAGCTCGGCCAGGTTCTCGGCGACTCCGACGGCGGTGAGGCGGCCAGGCTGTGGCGGCTGAAGCAGCTGGAATACTCTTTCCGGCTCACGGCGATGAACCGCTATGAGGACTTTCGGTGGGTGACGTCACGCGCGCTTGACTTCGCCCTCGCTTCCCTTGGGGTCCGCCTGCCGGCGGGGCAGGCCCGGCGGCTCGTCGGGCTCTATGACCATCTGCAGCCGTTCCCGGACGCCGTGCCCGCGCTGCGGGCGCTCGCCGACATGGGGTACGAGCTCGCAGTGCTTTCCAACGGGACCCCGGCCATGATCAGCAACTGCCTTGACAACAGCGGCCTGGGAGATTTCTTCGGCGAGCGGATCAGCGTCGATGAGGTCCGCGTGTTCAAGCCGTCGCCCGAGGTGTACCGGCACGCGGCCGGACGGCTATCCCGCCCGCTCGGGCAGCTCTGGCTCGTCACCAGCAATGCGTTCGACAGTGTCGGGGCCAGCGCCGTCGGGATGCGCACCGCCTGGGTGAACCGCTCCGCCGCCCCGTTCGACACCATCGGCACGCAGCCGGACATCACTGTGCCCGCCCTCGACCGCCTGCCCGCGGCGCTGGCCGGCTGACGCCGCGATGGGAGGCGCTGACGGGCAGGACATGAACGGCGGCCCGGCCGGGCGTCAGGCGACGACGGGTGCGGTGCTGACGTCCCAGATGGCCCCGGTGTCATCGCCAGCCAGGTGGGCGAGCAGCGCCGCGGCGGAGTGCCCGGGGGTGATCAGGGTGCCCTCGGTGAAGTTCCTATTGAACCGCTCGTGCAGGACAGCACCGATGCGCTCGGGGTCCTGCTGGCGGATCCAGGCCTGCATGGCGGTGTCGACCCCGCCCGGCCGGTAGACGTTGACGGTCACGCCGGTGCCGCGCAGTTCGGCGGCGAGGTTCACGGTGTGCGCCTCGAGCGCCGCCTTCGTGGTGGCGTAGGCGTTGCCGCGGATCATGCCGGCCGGGTTAGCAGCGATCCCGCTGGAGATGTTCACGACGCGGCCCCAGCCGGCATCGAGCATGCCGGGCAGGACGGCGGCGGTGAGCGCGGCCGGCGCGACGACGTTGACCTCGAAGGCCAGCCGCAGGCCACCCGCCGCGATGCCAATGGTGGGGCCGAGGGGCTCGACGGTGCCCGCGTTGCTGACCAGGATGTCGACGCGGCCCGCCGCGAGCACGGCCGCCGCCGCACGGCTGCGGTCCTCTTCTTCAGCCAGGTCGGCGGGCACCACGCCGATCCGCTGCGCGGGCACGCCCCGTTCGAGCAGCAGGGCGCGGGTCTCCTCCAGCTGCCCTGCGGTGCGCGCGAGCAGGATCACGCGGGCGCCTGCACCGCCCAGCCCGAGCGCGATGGCCCGGCCGATGCCGCGCCCGGCACCGGTGATCAGCGCGGTCTTGCCAGCGAAGTCGGTTGCCACTGCGGTCTCCTCAACGATTGACGCTGCGAGCGGTGCGGAAGGGGTCAGCCGGGAGCGTTCCGCCCAATGCTCTTGAGTTCTTTGCCTGTCACGTTAGCGGCGTGCTCGCGGCGGTGTCTTACCAGGACGCGCTCGCGTGAGTCCACTGGCAAGCCCTTGGGAGGAGGCGATATCGCCGGCGTCGGCGTCGGCGTCGGCGTCGGCGTCGTCGGCTTCGCCAAGCTCAAGCGGAGCCTGCGCGAGCGGCCCGGGCTGCGATGCGGGTGAGTTGGAGGAGAGTGTCGATCGCGGTTTCGAGGGGGCCTGGTGTCCCACGGCGACTTCCGCGTAGGCGTGTGGGAGTCACTGGTCCTGCCGCATCCCGCATCGAGGGGATCAGTCTGCAAGAAGCGGTTGAGGATCGGCCAGTTGTGCACAGGGCAGGCGCGGGCCCTAGCGGTGCCAGGACCGCTATCTGGCTACCTGCCACCTGTTCATGCCGGTGCCTCGTTCTCCGCAGGCACCGGGGCGGCGGCGCGGTGTCGGGATGCTGACAGGCGCCTGGCGGTGACGGTCACGATGGCGATCGCCGTGAGCGCGAGGAAGATGACCAGGCCGCCGTACGAGCGGGTGACGGTGGACAGGCCCCACGACGAGATCAGTTCCCCGGCGACGAACGCGGGGATGGCTGCGCCCAGGTAACTGAACAGGTAGATGCCCGACAGCACCCCGGCCCGGTCCGCGGGCGCGAGGCCGCCCATGAGGGTGCGCATGCCGCCGTGGAACGCGCCGCCGAAGGCAAGCCCGGCGACGATGCTGGCCGCGAAGAAGCCGGGTGTGGAGTGTTCAGCCACTGCGACGAGCACGCCGACGACCGCGATGCTGAGGATGACCGAGCCGGTGATCATCGCGGTCCGCGGCTTCAGGCGGGCGGTCAGCGGTCCCCCGACGGCACTCGGCGCCACGAGAGCGGCGACCGCGAGCCCGGCGAACAGGCTCCCGGTGTGCCCGAGTTCAACGGCCGACAGCGACGGCGCGAGCGCCTGGTAGAAGCCCGCGAGCGCCCAGCAGGCGACGAAGATGGCGGAGGCGCCGATAAACAGAACCCGCACGGCGGCAGGGATGCGCACCGCCGGGGTCAGGGACGTCACGGTACCGGGCAGGCGCGGGCTCGTCTCCGGTGAGAAGAAGATCCCAGCGCCGCAAACGGCGAGCACGGCGGCGAAAATGTAGTAGACGAGGTGACGCGGGTCGGAGCCGTACTGGACGATCGCCCCGGAGATGACCGCCCCGATCGCGAGACCGCCGACCGGCCCGCCGCTGGTGACGGCGGTGGCGATCCGTCCGGGTACTCCAGGCTGCCGGGGCGGGTCGAGGTCCGTGACATAGGCGGCGACCGCGCTCATCGCAAGCCCGGTGGCAAAGCCCTGGAGGGCGCGGCCCACGAGGAGCAGGCTGAGCCCGTCCACGCCGGTGAGGACCAGCAGGCCCGCGATGCCGAAGGCCATGGACAGCAGGCTCACGGAGCGCCAAATC
>Ga0210385_10002010_pt1 | contig 12330 bp, 7 predicted proteins | sample IncBWH26OmetaG_FD_160107 | JGI IMG/M metagenome (GOLD analysis project Ga0210385, IMG submission 160107) | Forest soil microbial communities from Barre Woods Harvard Forest LTER site, Petersham, Massachusetts, United States - Inc-BW-H-26-O ... | reverse complement strand
CGATCGGCTCGCCGTCGGCGAACCTGATCCGCTCCAGGCAGATCACCAGGGCCCGCTCGGGAAGCTGGAGCGCGCGCGCCACGGTGTCGCCGGCGTGCCCAACCTCGTTCCTGATCACCTCGGTCACCGGGGCGCGGCCCGCCGCCGCGAGGTCATCGAACAAACTGGTGAGCCCGACGTCGCGGTCGATTCGCTCCTTGGCCACCACGGTTCCGGCGCCTCGCTTGCGCACGATCATGCCCTTGTTGGCCAGGTAGCCAAACGCAGACCGTATCGTCGGCCGGGAGAGGCCCAGCTGGGCGGCAAGGTCGGCCTCGTTCTCCAGCCGGGCTCCCGCCTCAAGCGCGCCGGACTGAATCGCCGCCTCGAGGTGCTGAGCGAGCTGGAAGTAGAGCGGCACCGGGCTCGCACGGTCGATGGCGATGTCACCGTACGAGCGGGCGGCTGCCGGGCGTGCAGTGCTCACGGCGGGCTCACTGCCATGCCCGCGGCGCATGCCGCAGCCTCCGCAACGCCATCCACATCCTCGACGACCGGAATCTCGAGCCAGCTGTGCGCCGATGTGGCGCCAAATCCCGATGCGATCGTAACGGAAGCCTCACTGGCCCCGGCGGCAAGCCGCTGGCAAGCTGGTCGCCGGCCCGGCACTCCACATCGTGCATTGGGTGCCTCCTCTTAGCCGGTGCCGCGGCGTTAGCGAGGTATGTCCTTAGTTATTGACATAATCTCATATAGCTAACAGGATGTGCCCTGCCGTCCCCTGGTTCTTTCGGCGGGCCCAAGGCGGCCGATCTGGCAGATGGCTTCGTACCTGCGTATTCGAAGCGAGAGAGCCAGCCGACGTAACCGTTGAATATCAGTCTGTATACAGGTATTGACACCCTTACATGCCGATGCCAGCGTTTCATTACGCAATCGATTAACCACCGCGGAGCCGGGTACCGCAGGCTGAAGATCCGGCGTCGCGCGATGTGCTGAAAGGCCACGCGATGCCGTATGTGACCCGCGCGACGCCGCCACCGGCGGGCACGCGGGTCACGATGAAGGACGTCGCGGCCGCTCTCGGTGTTTCGACCGCCACCGTGAGCCGCGCGCTGCAGGATGACCCCGCGATCAGCGCAGCCACCAAGTCTGCTGTCCTCGAAGTTGCGCAGCGGGTGCAGTACCGGCCGTCGGCGGCTGCGCGAAGGCTCAGGACGCAGTCGGCCTCGCTCGTCGGCGTCGTCGTGCAGAGCGTCGGTGATGGCTACATCGGCGACGTGGTGCTCGGCATCCAGGGGCGGGCACGCGAGTTCGGCTACCAGCCGCTGTTCTTCGCGGCGGAGGGCCAGCCGGGCCTGGAGTCGGAGGCGCTGGACGTCTTCCTGTCGGAGCACGTTACCCAGCTGATCGCGGTGTCGCCGACGGGGAAGCCGCAGCTGCTGCGGCGTGCGGTGGCCGAGGGCATGCGGGTAGCCGTGATCAACGGCGACCAGAGTGTGCCCGCCCGCCACTTCGCAGAGGTCGCGAGCGGGAACGCTGACGACAAGATCCTCAAGATCGAGCGGGCCCGCAACTCGCCCATCTGCGACATCAGGTTCGACGACGCAGCGGCCGGCCGGCTGGCGACCGAGTACCTGATCAGCCTGGGCCACCGCACGTGCGTCCACCTTCGCGGGCCCAACGTCCGCTCCGGGCTGCTGCGCCTGCTGGGCTTCCGCGAGGCGCTGACCACAGCGGGGATGTGGCCCCAGCCCGTGCTGTCCCCGCGGGCACCGGTCATGCAGCACCGAGAGGACGCCGTCACCCAGTATCTGCGTGCCGCCAGCCCGCCGGCCGCGATGGTGGCATATGACGACCTCTGTGCCGTGGCGGCCCTGCGAGCGGCGCACCGGGCGGGCTGGCGGGTGCCCGATGACCTGTCCGTGGTCGGTATCGATGACATCCAGTTCGCCTCCTATACCAACCCGGGCCTGACGACGGTGGCCCAGCCCAAGTACGAGCTCGGCGCGCTGGCGGTGGATGCGCTGCTGGCCGACGGCGGCTGCGACGCCCGGCCGCGCGTGCTCGACGGCCAGCTCGTGATCCGGGAGTCGGCCGGGCCGCCGAGCAGGCCAGCCGGCGGCGGACGGGAGCCACGCCGATGACGACGGACATGCAGGCCATCGACCTGGAGCCGGGCCGGGGATCGGGAACGCAGAACCCCGCCGGGCTGCGTACGACCGCGCTGCGGAGGCTGCGGCACGACCCGATCTCGATGATTGCGTTCGGCATCCTGGTGCTGCTCGTGCTGGCCGCCATCATCGGCGGGCCACTCGCGGCGAAGCTGACCGGGCATGGGCCGAACGAGCAATTCGCGAACGCGCTGGCCAGCAACAGCCTGCCGCTGGGCATCGGGCAGCGGACCTACCTGGCCAACGGCACGACCCACAACCCGCACGGCAGCCTGTTCATCCTCGGCGCCGACGCACTCGGCCGCGACGAGCTCGTCCGGGTCCTGTACGGGGCGCGGATCTCGCTGCTCGTCGCCACGTCGGCCACCGCGATCGCGCTGGTGATCGGTGTCTCGCTCGGGCTGCTCGCGGGATACCGGGGCGGCTGGGTGGACGCCGTCGTGAACCGGCTCACCGAGACGGCCATGGCCTTCCCGAACCTGCTGCTGGCGGTCGGCCTGGCGGTCGTTGTCGGCCCGGGGCTGCTCAACGTCGTCCTCATCATCGCGCTCTTCACCTGGTATTACCCGGCAAGAATCGTGCGCGGCGCCACCGTCGCCACCAAGCAGATGACCTTCGTGGCTGCCGCGCGGACCGTTGGCGCGCGGCCGAGGCGCATCCTGCTCGTGCACCTGCTGCCCCAGGTCTGGGGACCGCTGCTGGTATACGGCACGTCGATCATCGCGAACAACATCATCTTCGAGGCGGGGCTCTCCTACCTGGGCGTGGGCGTGCCGCCGCCCACCGCGAGCTGGGGCCAGATGCTCTCGGACGCGGTGACGTCCGGCATGTACCAGGCGGACTTCACGCTCGCCCTGATACCTGGCCTGGCCCTGGTCCTGACCATGCTCGCCTTCAACCTCCTCGGCGACGGCATCAGGGATGCACTCGACCCGAAGTCGGCGCGATGAGAAGGATCGTCGCCAACCGGCTGCTCGGCGCACTCGTCCAGGTCCTGGTCGTGACGCTGCTGGCCTGGCTGCTGTTCTACGTGATCGCCCGGTTCACCGGCGCGTCGCCAGCGCAGCGGATCGCCGGAAAGAACGCGACGCCCGCGCAGGTGGCCCTGGTGTCCCGGCTGCTCGGGCTCAACAAGCCGTACTGGCAGCAGTACCTGATCTTCCTGAACCACCTGATCCACGGGAACTTCGGCTTCTCGTACGTGCAGATGCGGCCGGTGTCGGCCATCTTGTGGCCGGCCACCCGGGCGACGGCGTCGCTGGTCCTGGGAGCGGCGGTGATCTGGCTCCTGATCGCCGCGCCGGTCGGCGCGTATGGCGGCCTGCGGCCGAGGTCCGTGGGTGACATCGTCGGCCGCGCGGTCGCGATTCTCGGCATGTCGATACCGGTGTTCTGGCTCGCCCCGATGATCTCGTACTTCCTCGGCTACCAGCCCACCCAGGGTGACCTGTTTGGCCTGCCGATCCTGCCGGTCGGCACGAGCATTTTCCCGATCAACGGCTACGTGGACTTCAGCCAGAACCCGGCCCAGTGGGCTTACCACCTGCTGCTGCCGTGGATCACGCTGGCCATCGGGTTCGCCGCCATCTACATCCGGTTCATCCGCACGCTCACCGCCGAGCAGCTCAGCGAGGACTACGCGCGCACCGCCAAGGCCAAGGGTGCCTCAACGGCCCGCGTCCTCGTCCGGCACGTCGGCCGCAACGTGGCGCCGACAATTTCGGTGCTGCTCGGCGCGGACATCGCGACGGCGCTCACCGGAGTGTTCTTCGTCGAGACCGTCTTCGGCATTCCGGGCCTCGGCTACACGGGCCTGAGCGCCATCGAGAACCTCGACTATCCGGTGATCACGGGCGTGATCATCGTCGCGGCGCTGATCGCCGTGCTCGCCAACACGATCGTGGATCTGCTGCATGCCGTGCTTGATCCCCGGCTCCGCCGGGTGGCCGCCACCCACTGATTACCGAAGACACGAACTCAGCCCGCCGAGGGCTGAGCGAAAGGTGAACGTCACGCAACTCAGCTAGACAGATCGGAGAGGGTCATGATTGGCAGAAGACGCAGACGCGTGCTTGGCGGTGGGGGGCTCGTCATCGCGGCGGCCCTGGTGCTGGCGGCATGCTCCTCCGGAGGCAGCGGCAGTACAGCCGGCCAGAGCACAAGCGGCGGGGCACCGAAGGCCGGTGCCGCCACCGGCACCCTGACCGGGGCGATGGCCTCTGGCGCCATCGACAGCATGGACCCCAACCGCTGGTATTTCGCGGTCACCTGGGGACTGGCGAACGCGATGTGCACCACGCTGGTGCGCTACGCGGACCAGCCGGGAACCGCGGGGACCCAGGTCGTCCCCGGCACGGCCAGCCTGCCGAAGATCACAGACAACGGCCTCGTGTACACCTACACGATGCGGCCGGGGGCACGGTTCTCCGACGGCCAGCCGATCACTCCGGCCGACATCAAGTACACGTACATGCGGCTGATGGCGCCCGCAGTGGACACCGGAACCGGCGTCTACTTCGTCAACGTCATCGGCGCCAACGCGTACATGAACGGGAAGTCCACGACCGTTGCGGGCATCACCACGACGGCCAGCACGATCAGCTTCCACCTGACCGCGCCGGACGGCGCGTTCATCTACAAGACGGCGCTGCCTACCACGTGCCCGGTGCCGGTCGGCACTCCCATGAAGCCGGTCGAGACGGGCGCCCTGGAAGAGAAGTACGCCAGCGGCCCGTTCAAGCTGCAGTCGTACTCGCCGGGCCGTCAGATCGTGCTGGCGTTCAACAAGGAGTACGACCAGTCGCTGGGAGTGCGCGGTCACGTCGCGAAGATCGTTTTCACGATCGGGGATGAGTCAACGGAGGCGGTCCTGCAGATCCAGGCGGGCCAGCTCGACTTCAACACCTCGAACCTGGCGACCGCCGACATCATCAAGATCTCGCAGAACAAGGCGCTGCAGAGCCAGGTGCACATCGCCAGCCGGCCGTCGCTCACCTACATCTTCCTGAACAACCAGGTCCCGCCGCTGAACAACGTCGACGTCCGCAAGGCCATCAACTACGCGGTCAACCGGACGGCCATCGAGGCACAGTGGGGAGGCCCCCTGGCCGGGACGCCGAGCGACCAGATCATTCCGGCCGGCCAGTCGGACTACAAGAAGTACACGATCTACCCCAACACCCCGAACCTGGCCAAGGCGAAGCAGCTGATGGCGGCGTCGGGTGTCAAGACTCCGGTCACGCTGGTGCTGCGCACCCAGAACGACGCGCCCGGGTTCATGAACATGGCGGCGGTCATCCAGTCCAACCTGAAGGCGATCGGCATCAACGTGCAGATCGTCGGCTCGCCGAACAGCGTCAACAGCTCGTTCATCGTCAACTACAAGGCGCGGGTTCCGCTGGGAATCGAGCCGTGGTCGCTCGACTTCCCGGACGGCGAGGCCATCATCAACACCGGCCTTGACCCGGCGACCCCGGATGCGCTCGCGAACATGGCGCGGTTCAGCGTTGCCTCGTTCATATCGCCGTTCACCCAGGCCGCCGAGGCACTCGGGCAGCAGCGGGTGACCGACTACGAGGCGCTTGACCAGCAGATCATGTCGCAGCAGGCACCGTACGCCCCGCTGTTCAACCCCCGCTGGTACGACTTCGTGTCGAAGCGTATCGGCGGCTACGTCTACAGCGAGGCGATGGACGCCATCAACTACAACACGCTCTACATCAAGTAGCGGCGCCTCGCCAGCGAGACAACGGAAGGGAGAACGGTGGCAGAGCTTCGCAGCGCCGCGAGCCGGCGTCGCCTGCCGTGGTCGCGGCAGCGCGGTGCTGCGAAGCGCCCCGACGGAGGGGAGGACGGCGGCGCCGTGCACGCCGCGGCGCCGCCTGCCACCGCCTCTTCCCCGCCCGGCTCGCTGCTCGAGGTGACCGACCTCGCGATCAGCATCCCGACCGAGAACGGCCTCATCGAGGCGGTCAGGGGAATCAGCCTGTCGATCGCGCCAGGCGAGACGGTCGGCATCGTCGGCGAGTCCGGCTCGGGCAAGACAATGCTCGCGCTGTCGGTTCTCGGGCTGCTGCCGCGCCGGGCGCAGGTTACCGGCTCGGTGCGCCTGGACGGTGAGGAACTGCTGCAGGCCAGCGAGGCCCAATGGCGGCAGGTGCGGGGCAACCGGGCCGCCATGGTGTTCCAGGATCCGATGACCGCGCTGAACCCCATGTACACCATCGGCTGGCAGGTCGCCGAGTGCCTGCGGCTGCATCAGCATGACAGGAACGCCGACGCTCAGAAGCGCGCGCTCGAACTGCTCGACGCGGTCGGCCTGCCCGAGCCTGCCACGATCGCGCGCAGGTTCCCGCATGAGCTGTCCGGTGGCATGCGCCAGCGCGTGGTGATCGCGATGGCGATCGCAAACGAGCCCGAACTGCTGATCGCCGACGAGCCGACCACGGCGCTGGACGTCACCGTCCAGGCGCAGATACTCGACCTGCTCAAGTCCATCCAGCGGGAGACGCACGCCGCGATGATCATGATCAGCCACGACCTCGGCGTCGTGGCCGGCATCGCCGATCGTGTGCTGGTGATGTACGCGGGCAAGGCGGTTGAGGTGGGCGGGGTCGACGCGGTCTTCGCCCGGCCGCGGATGCCGTACACCGCCGGGCTGCTGGCCTCGCTTCCGTCGCTCGAGCACCGCAAGGACCGGCTGAGCGCGATCCGCGGGCTGCCGCCTTCCGGCATCGGCTACGGGGCTGGCTGCGCCTTCGCGCCACGCTGCCCGATCGCGGCCGACGTGTGCCGGACCGAGCCGGCCCTGGTGCCGGTCGGGCCTTCGCACGTTGCCGCCTGCCATTTCGCCGTCGACGGCGCCGGGGGCGCCGCGCCGCGGCCAGCGGCCGGGCCAGCTGCGGGACAGCCCCCCGCGTCCGACGGCGCCGCCGCGTCCGACGCCGCCGCCGAGCCAGCCGGCCCGGGCGAATCAGATGGCACCGGCGAACCCGTTCTGGTCGTCTCCGATCTGGTGAAGCACTTCCACGTCCGCGGTGCCAGCTTCCGGTCGGTGGCAACGGTGCAGGCCGTCTCGGGCGTCAGCCTCGAGCTGCGGGCCGGGCAGTGCCTGGCGCTGGTCGGCGAATCAGGCTGCGGCAAGTCGACGCTGGCGAGAATGCTGCTCCGGCTCGAGGAGCCGACCGCAGGGAGCATCAGGCTGAACGGCCGCGAGCTGGTCGGCTTGAGGGAGGAGGACCTCAGGCCGATCCGCCCGCAGATCCAGATGGTCTTCCAGGATCCGTACTCGTCGCTCAACCCGCGGCTGTCGGTCTCGGAGATCGTGGGCGAGCCGCTGCTGGTGCACAAGATCGCCGGCCGGCCCGAGCGAGTGCGTGCGCTGCTGCAAAGCGTGGGCCTCGATCCCGCCAGCGGCGTCCGCTTCCCCAGCGAGTTCTCTGGTGGCCAGCGTCAGCGCATCGGGATCGCCCGCGCCCTGGCGCTGGAGCCCAACACGATGGTCCTCGACGAGCCGGTGTCCGCGCTCGACGTGAGTATCCGGGCGAGTGTCCTCAACCTGCTGCGGGATCTCCAGCGCAATCGCAACATGGCCTACCTCTTCATCGCCCACGATCTCGCCGTTGTCCGGCAGGTCGCGGACGAGGTTGCCGTGATGTACCTCGGCCTGATCGTGGAGCGGGGCCCTGCCGACGCCGTCTATGCCAGGCCGGCTCATCCCTATACCCGCGCGCTGATGTCCGCGGTGCCCATTCCCGACCCGGAGCGGGAGCGCAGCCGCCAGCGCATCCTGCTGCGCGGCGAGGTTCCGGACCCGGCCAATCCGCCATCGGGGTGCCGGTTCCGTACCCGGTGCTGGAAGGCGGACGCGCGGTGCGCGGCGGAGGTGCCCCCGCTGCTCCAGATCGAGACCGGCAGGCACGTCGCCTGTCACTACCCGGAGACTGGCGCATGGCCAGCGAGCTGAGGAGGGGCGCGTGACGAGGAGCTATGCCTGGCCGCTCACCGTGCAGGCCGGGGAGGACCTGCGCCTTCACGTTTCGACCGAGCACCGGAGGTTCGGTGTCCGGCTGTTCCGGGTCGGCGCGGGCATTGAGGCGGTAACCGACCCGGGCCAGGTCTATGACGGCCACAACCTGCCGCTCGGCCGGCCCGATGAGGCCTGGGGCTGGCCGGCCTATTCCGTGCCGCTCGACGGGCACCTCCGTGACGGCATCTACCTGGCCGTGCCGGCACCCGCCGCCGGCGGCGGCGGCCGCATCGAGGCCGTTCCCGCCGGTCCCGGCCTGCTGACGCGCCGGGACGCCTGCCTGTTCGTGCTGCGTCGAGATCCCGGCGCCGCGCAGCGGCAGATCCTCTTCAAGCTCCCGACGGCGACCTACGCGGCGTACAACCAGCTTGGCGGCGCGAGCACCTACGCCGGCGCGTTCTGGTCCCGGGACTGGTCGGCGCAGGGGTACGTGGCGAGCCTGCAGCGCCCGGGCAACGGGGGAGTGGGCCAGCGGGTCATGGAGGGAGACGCTCCGGACCCCTACGCCAGGGCATCGCGCCGGCAGACGTTCGCGCACTGGGACGCGCCGTTTGTCGCCTGGCTGGAGAGCCGCGGATACTCCGTCAGCTACTGCACCGACTTCGACCTGCACTTCGATGACACCCTGCTGGACACCGGGGCCCTGGTGGTCAGCGGCGGCCACGACGAGTACTGGAGCGCGCAGATGCGGCGGCGGGTCCTGGAGTTCCTGGACCGCGGCGGCAACATGTGCTTCTTCGCGGGCGACGTCGCCTGCTTCGAAGTCGAGTTCTCCGCGGCTGGCGACCGGCTCTTCTGCGCCAAGATGGCGGGAGGCTCGCCGGAAGGCGACGGGTCCGGCCGCGTTGGCGCCGTCTGGCACCGCAACGACCCGCTGGACTGGCTGACTCTGTCCAATGGCGCCTGGGGTGGCGGCTGGTGGGACGGCCGGCGCGCGATCGAGGCCTATCAGCCCGTGATACGCGATCACTGGATCTTCGACGGCGTCGACGTTCCGCCGGAGGGGATCAGCGGCGGCGACGATACGCCGGTCATCGGGTATGAGACCGACGGGGTCCGCCTCGAGCGCCCGTCGGATCCGCCGCGGCTGAGCGAGCACCGCAGGGGCGGCAGCGGGCGCGTCCTGCTCGCGCTCGCCAGGCTGTCCGCGGGCTGGGTAACCGGGTATGACCAGGCGAACGCCGCCATCGTGATCAGGACCGCGCCGTCCGGCGGGATGCTCTTCTCGGTCGGCACCACCGACTGGCCGCTGGCCCTCGGCAACGCGCCGGTATCCCAGATCACCGAGAACGTCATCGAGCGGCTGGTCTGCCGGCCGCTGATGATCCACGGCCCGGTCTGCGGCGAGGGCGAGTACATCGGCGAGGGCGAGATGGTGGGCGCCGGCCAGCAGGCCGGCTGGTATGTCGACGGTGATCAGTCGGCGGCCGCGGGGCTCACCGGAGTGCAGTGGAGCGTGACGGGCGGCCGCCGCGCCGACGGCAGCTCGCCGGTGCACATCGTGACGACCTCCGGCGACGACGACCATTGGCTGACCGTGACCGCCACCGCGCAGGACGTGGCAGGCCGCGCGTATTTCGGCAGCCGCACCGTGCGCGTTGCGGGCACCGAGGAGTACCTGCGGCGGCGCGTGATCAGGATGCTCGACGCCCTCGCCTACCCCGACGAGCAGGGCGGCGCGCTCGTGGACCAGCACGAATCCGAGGCCGAACTGGCCGAGCGGGTGATCCCGGTGCGCCTCGGCTGGATCCAGCAGCACGCGGCCACCTTGACCGCGCTCGTGGCCGAGCTCGAAGCCCGCTGGACGGCGGACGGCAGAATGGCCGACGGCTCGCTGAGGCCAGACGAGAAGTAGCCGTCCCGTCCTCGCTGCGGCCGATCAGGTCCATGAAGCGGTCCATGTCGGCGCGCAGCGAGGCGGGGCGGCTCTCAGCCCTCCAGTCCGCGCAAGGCCGTGATGAACACCTGACCGTGCGGAGTGCCGATGCCGGTCATGTTGTCGTAACCCTTCAGGGTGACCTGGCCGGTGTAGCCCTCCATGTTGGGATTCTGATCGTCGAAGGTGATCAGGGACGGGGCACCGCAGAAGCTGACGTTGCACACCACGCCGCGGTACAGCCCGCGAGTGCTGGAGGTCGACGGCAGGATGTCGTAAATCGCCGGCGTCCCGTTCAGCTTGTAGAGCACCGGATCAGTGAAACCGAACGCGGTGGACTGCCCTTGCTGAGCATCGGCGATGATGCCCGCCACCAGCGGCGAGGCCATGCTGGTCCCGCCGATAGGTTCCTCGAAGAAGTGCGGCGGCTTGTTCTTCGGGAACGACAGCAGCCCGGTGGCGAACCCCGTGTACAGGTCCGCGACGGCGGCGATGTCGGGTTCAGACCGGACCAGGCCGGGGCGGTTACCCGGTGCTGTCGCCAGTGCCGTCGGCACGACGCCGCTCTGGTAACCCGGCTGGGCCCAGATCAGGCTGGGGCCGCCGCTGGTGGCGCCGTTCTCGCCCAGCAAGACCCACTGGTTGTTGGTGATGGCCGAGAAGCCGCTGGACCAGCCGGTCTCGAACAGGCGCTGGTTATTCTTGCCGATCCCCAGTGAGGTACCGCCGACCAGGATGGCGAACGGGTCGTCCGGGGTCTCGACTCCTGATGCGTCGCCGGACGCAAAATACATCCCGACGCCCTGCGCTGCCGCGCGCACCAGGTAGGCATGCATGATGTTGGTCAGGATCGCCGGCTGGCTGTCGTCGCCCGGTCCCCAGGAGTTGGAGCTGATGTTGGCCAGCGGGTGGTTGCTGCTGCCGAGGCCATCGATCACCGCGATGTCGGCGTCGAACAGGCCCTGCAGCCCGAAGTCGCCGTTGTTGCAGCTATCACCCCCAACCACGAGCTGGTTGGCGCCGGGGGCCATGTCGTACGAGGTCTCGACGTCCAGCTGCTCCTCGATGTCGAACGGGTCGCCGCAGGTGTTGGCGCCCAGTGACAGCTCGGAGTAGCGCTCCGTGGAGGGCGCCACGAAGTGGGCCGCACTCGCGTAGTCCTGCAAGGTCAGGAACATGTCCGGGGTCAGCCCCAGCTCAACCAGCGAGACCGTCTGCCCTCGCCCGTTGTTGGCCATGTTCATGCTGTAGGCGCCCCGCACCTGGTCGGCGGAGTAGCCGCAGATCTGGGTCGGGAACGACGTCCGCCCGAACTGCTTGGGCAGCCCGGAGATGTCATGCTGCCCGTAATAGTGCGAGCAGGGAGCCGTGGCCTGCCCGGCGGTGCCATTCTGATGCCTGGGCGACCGCATGAGCGGGAGCACGGGCGCGGCGTTGTTGAGGCCGGTCACACCGAGTACGTACTGGGACAGCGACGCGGGGATGGCCAGCGCCCGGTTGTTGGCTCGCAGCTGGTACGTTCCGGCGTTGCCGCTGGCTGACGACGGGTAATTTTCCATCTGGGTCTTGAACGCTGCGTTGATCGCTGCGACCGACCCCGTGGCCCGCACGTAGTTGCGCTGGGCGTCGGCTGCAATGGCGGTGAAGTCCTGGCCGCGCAGCCAGGCCTCCACAGCGCGGGCCGAGGCCAGGCTGGACCCGAAACGGGCGGTATAGGCGCTGGGGCTCAGGTAGTGGCGGAAGAGCTTGCTGCCGGGCGTGCTCACCGCCGCCGCGTACTGCTGGGCCGCGGCCAGATCGCCGGGCTGCAGCCAGACCTGGATGGTCAGCTTCGCCGAGCCGGTCACCGCGCCGGACGCCCGGACGTGGCTGGCGAACGGCGTAACGCTGCCAGCCAGCGGCACGTAGCTGGGCGGGGATGCGGCCCCGGCTGAGCCGGTCATTCCCACGATTGTCATGGCTGCGATCGTCGCCGTCGCGGCGCCGAAACTGACGAGCCTGCGTCTTGTTAACATTGGTCTCCCTCGTATCGCCCCGAATCTGTGGACCTATGCGTCTGTAATACTCCGGTGAGGCATTGCGCACAATCGGCAATGATTCGATAATGACGCCGAGTGATAAAGCCCACATGCCAAATAGTCCGAAAATACAGCTGATAAATAGGCTTTGGCCGGTGATAACGCTCGTCCATTACCGGCGGGCTGCCCGGTGTGAAAGTTTCGGGTGTGGCAAAGTCACCTCAGCGAAGCGGGTCGAACGGCGCCAGCGCCGGC
>Ga0210385_10002009_pt1 | contig 12330 bp, 7 predicted proteins | sample IncBWH26OmetaG_FD_160107 | JGI IMG/M metagenome (GOLD analysis project Ga0210385, IMG submission 160107) | Forest soil microbial communities from Barre Woods Harvard Forest LTER site, Petersham, Massachusetts, United States - Inc-BW-H-26-O ... | reverse complement strand
GTGGCGAAACTTGGGTCGCAGTCAGGTCGGTGGCGGGCTTGGCAGTATCGACTGCTTTGAGTGGATCAGCCGGCTTGGGCTGTTCCGCTTCTTTGGGTGGCTTCGCGCCCGCTGACGCTGCGGCGGCTCTGCGCTGATCGATCTCACGAAACAGATTCTCGACGCGCGGATCTTTCGTGGAAAAGATCTGTGTGGCGACGCCCGATTGCAGGAATTGAGTCGCGTCGGCGAAGCGGCCGTCGGAAATCATGGTCTGGGCTTCGGCGACTTTTGCGTCCTGCTCTTTTTGCTTTTCCTGTTTTTTGAGCTTCTCGGCGACCGCTGCTTCGCTGTCTGCGAGGAGCTTGCTCAGTTCATCGCTGGGGCCCAGCGCTGCCAGAGATTGGCGAGCGAGCTCGGCCGCGGCCGTTTGTTGGCCGGCCTTGATCTTGGATTGGATTTCGGAAATACGCTGGCGAAGCTGCTTCTGCCGGTCGGCTTCTTTCAGGCCGGCGCGAGCCTGTTCGAGCGCGGATTCGAGGCCGGGGTCGCGGGGAAAGCGTGCGAGCGCCTTTTCCGCGGCCAGGATGGCGTCCTGAAATTGCGATTTCTGAAGTTTGTTGTCAACGTCCTTCAGGGCTTCAGCCGCCAGACGTCTTTGCTCGAGCTTGGAGGATTCGGCTCGCGCGAAATTCATCAGCTCGAAAAGCTCGGCGTGCTTGGGATATTCGCGCAAAAGCTTTTCGCCCCGGAAGACGGCTTCGGAATATTTCTCCGAGTTGACGAGCCCTTGCAGGTCAGCGATGTCTTTTTGCAGCTTCTTCTGGCGGGCAAGCTCTTCCTTTTCCTGCAGGATCAGTTCGCGGAGTTTTTTTGTGGCGTCGTCGCCGGGATATTCCTTTGCGACGGCGTCGGTGGCGGCGATGGCGTCATCGAAACGCTGATCGGCGAGAAGGGCTTTGGCGTCCGCGAGCAGTTTGCGTTTGCGCTGCTCGGCGCGCTCCTGCTTGGCAATCTCCATCAGGCGGGCGATTTCGGCGTCCGCGGGAAATTCCTTCTGGGCTTCGGTGAGGAGCGAAATGCACTCTTCCACTTTTTGATCGGCCCATAGCTTGCGCGCTTTTTGCAAAGTATCGGCCAGGCGCTTACGCGTTTCGCGTTGCGCTACCTGATCTTCAATCTGCTTCTGCAGCGCTTTGGCGAGCGGATTCTCGGGATCCCAGTCGAGGACCTGTTTGGCGCGTTCAGTGGCATCTTCGAGGGCGCCTTCGGCGAGTTTCTGTTTGGCGGCGCGGAGGCTTTCTTCGATTTTTTTCGCGCGCTCGGCGGCACGGTCGGCTTCAGCGATTAATTCCTTGGCTGGTACGCTTTCGGAATCGAGCTTCAGGGCCGCTTCGGCTTCGGTTTTCGCCTCGCCATGGCGGCCTTCGACGAGCAACTGGCGCGCGCGCTCGATGGCGGCGTTAATCTGTGAGCGAACAACCGTCTGCCGCAACTCGAGGTTTACCTCTTCGAGCATGGTTTTCGCGCGGCTGTTGCGGCTGTCAATTTGCAGCGCGCGGCGAAGCACGTCACGGGCGCGCGTGAAATTCTTGGCCCGGATCAGGTCTTCGGAGCCCGCGATCATCTCGGCCACGCTGGCTTCCTGTAATCGGCGCCAGATCGGCTCAAAGTCGAAGAGGACTTCTTCCATCGTCTGATAGCGCTGCTGGATGTCTTTGTGTAGCATCTTGGCGAGCAGCGATTCGATGGTGGCGGGGCAGTCCGGGACAAAATTCTTGATTGCGGCGGGTTGAATGTCGTCGCTCGCGATATTGAGCATCAGCGACGTCTGGTTGGCGCCGTCGAAGGGGCGCTGGTAGGCAAGCAACTCGTAGAACATGATGCCGGTAGCCCAGATGTCCGCGCGTTCATCGGCGCGTTCGCCGCGGATTTGTTGCGGGGACATGTAGCCGAGCGTGCCGATGATCGTGTTGGTCTGCGTGTGCGAGGAGTCCATCAGGCGCGCGATGCCGAAGTCGACGACCTTTACGCCGCCATCCTTGGTGAGCATCACGTTGCCGGGCTTGATGTCGCGGTGGACCACGCCGCGCTTGTGTGCGTAATCGAGGGCGCGGCAGACGGGAATGATGTAGCTTACTTTCTGGGTGAGCGTGAGCACGGGCCTGCGTTCGATAATGGCTTCGAGGCTCTCGCCCTCGAGAAACTCCATGGCGATGAAAGGCGTGTCCGCTTCTTTGCCCAGTTCGTAGACGGTGACAATGTTGGGATGCTGGAGCGTGCCCGCCGATCGCGCCTCCTGATAGAAACGCTCCAGAAGATCGGGCCTGCCGACCAGCGCGCCGGTGATTGTCTTGAGCGCGACGAGGCGGCCAATGAAGGGGTCCTGGGCTTTATACACTTCGCCCATTGCGCCACGGCCGACCTCTTCAATCAGCTCGTATTTCCCCAGCTTCTTCAGCATCATGGATGGCCCATTCTAACTATAAGAATTACAAAGTCCAATTGGGCATGGCAGTACCGATTCCAGGCGGACACGCTGCAAAATGCACCCAGTGCGATTTGTGCTACAGACGTCGAAGGAAGCTTGACTCCCGCCAGCCCCGGCATATTATCATGGCGTTCACGCTGGCCGACTCTACGGATTGTCGCGGCCGGCACTCCCTATGCAACCGAATTCAGGCCAGTTCCCGAGGAGAGTATGACCCCGTCTATTTTGGTTTCCAGAGCTTCGAGAAAGGCTCTTATTTCAGCGCGTGCGGCGCTCTACGGCGCGGCAGCGCTTGGCTTGGGACTGTTCGCCGGGCAGGCGCTGGCGAAGGATGCGCCGCTTTCGGCGGTGGAACTCTACGACGGGTCGAGCGGCCCGTCTTACGTGTTGATTTCCGATATCACCATCAACACCAAGAACGAAGTGAAGGAGTGCCCATCCTCCTCGGCTATCCCCAAGAACGCTTACGGGGATTTGCAGAAGATCGTGCTCGGACCCGGAATGTCCTTGGAATACACGCAGTCCAATGGCTTGAGCCTGACCAAGGACGGCTCGTCGGCGTGCGTGGTGCCGGTCAACGTGAAATACACGAGCAACGTGCCGATGAGCGCGTCGGATTTGGCCTCCAAGGGGCTGTTAGCGGCGCGTGTCGTGACGTCCGGAGCGGTGGCTCCGGCAGCGCTTCCTCCGTTGAAACCGGGCGTAAAGATCGTGTTTGCGGCTTCGCCGGACGTGGAGTTGGGCGAATATCTGCGCGCGGACCGGGCTTCGACGATTACCTGGTGGCAGGACTATCTGAAGAAGTATCCGACGGCAGGCCATGCGATGCAGGCAAAGCAGTCGCTCGCGGCGTTGCTGGTGACGGACGGAGAGAGCGGGCTCGCCGCGTACAAGCAATCCGCAAGCGGCAGCGGGCCGTTTCCCGATTTGCAGAAGGCGCAGTCTGATGCCGACCAGGCGTTGGCGGCGCTGCCAAGCAGCTCCGGTGCCACGGCGCTCACCACTTCGGTTCAGGCAGAGCTCTCCTCGCTAACGGATCATGGCAAAGCCGAACTAGATGCGTACAAAAAGGCTTTGAACGACCACACAGGCGGCTACGCACATCTGACGACGGCTGTGGCCATGGGAAACGCAGTCGTTGCCGTGAGTCCGCAGTTTGCGGACGGCGTGGCGTTTCAGACTGACGCGAATACGCAAGCGGCCGCGCTGGAATCAGCGCTGACCTCGGCGGAAGGCCTGATCGGGCAGAAGAAATATGACGACGCGCTGGCGGCGGTCACTGCCTATCTCTCGCTGAAGGACGAGGTATCGCGCGTACAAGCTGTGGTGGATGCCGATTACACCTACCATTTTGACCGCGCTCAGGAACTGGGCAATTCGGCCGATTGGCAAGGCGCGGTGAATGAGTTTGAGAAGGCGTCTGAGATCAAGCAGACAAAGGAAGTGGCGGACGCGCTGGTCAACGCAAAGCAGGGACTGCAAACCGCGCAGGACAAGGCCGCCGCGCAGGCCGCGATGCAGCAGAGCCAGACGTTTGGCCAGCAGCAGCAATACATTCAGGCGTATGAAGTGCTGGACAATCTTCCAGCTGGGCCGCACGCCCTGGTGGCGGACGAAATGCAGCGGCTGGCTCCGGTTTACATTCAGGCCGCGTCAGAATCGGCCAAGCAGATTCAGCAGGCGCACGATCCGATTCGCGGACTGGCGGATGAAGTGGAGATCGTTCGCGCGTACGGCTACTTGAAGAAGGCATACTCGCTGAACAACGATCCAACCCTGAACGACCGCGTGAACGACCTGGCCGACAAGTTGAGCGACTACTATTTGTCGCAGGCGAAGATTTATATGGCGAAGCCGCTTGGCTCGGGAGCGGGCGTGGCGTGGTCCTATCTGCAGAAGGCGCTGCAATACAAGGCGTCCGATCTGGATATGGTCCGCGACGCAATGACGCAAGAGGCGTCGGCTTATCAAATGCGCGCGCGGCTTTCAATTCGCGTGCTATTCCGCGATCAGACTTCGCGGCGTGATAGCGCGGGATTTGCCGACCAGCTTGCGGACGCGATTGCAACCGGGCTTGAAACGTCTGGATTGCCGGTGCGCGTAATCCGGCCGGGAGACACTCCGCCGATCGAGCCGAATTTCCAGCTGATCGGAGACGTGCTGGATCATCATCGGACCGAAGTTCCCACTTCCGTGCCGAAGGATTCGACCTACCGCGCGGGCGAGCAGGACGTGCCGAACGACGCGTGGAATCAGGCGAATCGCGATTACGAATCCACAAACCTTACCTTGACGACGGATCAAGCGGCGCTGCAGGGCTTGATGGGTAAGGGGAAAAAGAAGGACATTGAGGACGCGACCGACAAGGTGACGGCCGACCAGAAAAAAGTGAGCACCGCGCACGCGAAGCTCGATTCGATCCCGAAGACGCTGCCTTCGGATATCATCAAACCTTACACCTACACCGAGAAAGACATCGATCTGAGTGCAGGCGTGCAGCTGCAATACCGAATCAACGATTCGCTGGGGAACACGGTTGAGCCGTCTCATCCGGTGAGCAAGGAAAACAGCCAGAAGTTTACGACGCTGGAAAACGTAAAGCCCGACGACACCAGCGGCGTGAAAGAGAGCGGGACGGTTCCCGACGACTTGCAGTTCCTGACCGACGTGGAAAACGGCGTGCGCGATGATCTGATCAAAGCCGTGCGAGACAGCGTAGCCGCGCTGCCGGCCAAGATCTACGCACAAGCGCAGAAGCAGGTGCAAGACGGCGACATGGACGGCGCCGCGGAATCGTACATTTTGTTCTTGAATTCGACCACGGCCGCAGATTCGCCGGAGCAACAAGCGGCGCGGAAATTTTTGGTGGACCAGTACAACATCCAGGCTGTGAATCCGGGAGCGACTTCGTCGTTCTAGCGGCGCCGAATGGAAGAACTACGCGGGCGTCTTTACCTGGAAGGACGTGCCCGCCACGATCGCGTCGAAGGCCGGAGCAATCGAAGCAAACTCTTTTTCCAGAGTCATCAGGGTGATCGTGCCGACTGTGTTGCCGCTGCGTGCGTACAAGCGGCGATAGAAAATAATCTGGCCGTCTTTTGTTGAGTAGCGGACGTCGACCGAGGCCTTTTCTTCCGCACCGGGAATCGCGGGCGGGACGACGGCTTCGATCTTCGGCTCGCGCAGATATTCCCGCAGCATCGATAGTTGCGACTCCACGAACGGCCCCAGAACCGGATTTCCCCCGATCATTTCTTCCGTAGCAGTCACGCTCGATGGAAAACCTTCTTCTTCAGCCCGCTCCATGCCGAATTCTGATTTCATGGCCCAGCCCTGCGGGACTACGGAGAACGCCCAGCTCCCCACTGTGAAGACGGGCGGCTTGCCCGTCGGTTTGCCCGCTGCTGCGGGCTTACCCGGCGCCGGTTGCGCGGGGCGAACCGGAGCCTCGTACCCGGGAGCCGGACTTACAGAGATCGGAGACGCCGGCCGCTCGATTGGCGGAGCGTTTGATGGAACGACTGGCTGAACAACTGGGTGAAGAACTGGCGGATTCTGCGCCGGGATAGCTGGCGGTGCAGTCGGCGGGATATTTTGTTGCGGGCGCGGCGGCGGATGGACCACCGAGGCGGAGAAGGCGTCGTCAATACTGCCGGGCAGAATCGCGGGCAACGGTGGTGGAGCTGGTGGGCGCGCGGGCGCTGCCGGAACGGGCGGCGGTGGCGGGGCGGCCGACGGTCGAGAAGTGGCTACGGGCTGCGGAAGCTTCTCGTCCGCGATCAGGCGAATTGAAAATGATGTTTGGCCGGAGCGGACTTCGTCACCGTTGGTGAGCGGCGATTCCTTCACGCGCGCCCCGTTGACGAACGTGCCGTTGCTGCTGCCTCGATCTTTCAGTTCCGGGCCTTGCGGACCGCACTCTACGGCGAAGTGGATGCCGGACATGAACGTGTCATGAGGCAGCGCAAAATTGGCGCGGCCAGCGGCGCGGCCGAAGGTGACAGTCTCACCCGTGCGGACGACAATCTTTTCGCCGGACATCGGTCCGGCTTTCACTTCGAGGATTACAGCCACTTGGTCCCCACCTCGGTTTCCATTCTCCAATTTTATACCACACCTGCATGACCGAACCCGGCGAGCGAACGCGGTCGCGCCCATCTTGCAATACGCGGTTCGCGTTGCGGGTGCGGATGGGGGAGCAGGCAGAGAGCGGAATCGAGTGCCAATTTGTCGGCACGGAACGAACGGGCACGTGAAGGCGAACTTGCCTGGAATTGGTACAGTAATGGCCGGAAAATCCGATGAGTTCTATTCCAGTTACGAATGAAGAGGCGCGCGCTCCGGCGTGGAAGACGCTGTTGGCGTTCGGGATTATTTATTTCGTCTGGGGCGCAACCTTTTTCGCCATACGAGTCGGCGTGCGCGAAGTGCCGCCGTTCTTGTTTGCCGCGATGCGGTTTGGCCTGGCGGGGCCGATTCTTTTTGTCTGGATGCTGGCGCGGGGCGACCGGGCGCGAATGGGCTTCGATCACATTGCTTGCCACCATGATTTTCGCGGTCGATTACGGGCTGGTGTTTTGGTCCGAGCAACGAGTGCCGTCCGGACTTGCCGCGGTGATGCTGGCCACGATCCCCGCTTTCATGGCGCTCTCGGAAATTATTTTGCTGCGGACGCAGCGATTGACGATTCGCTTGGCCATAGCGTTGTTCGTCGGGATTTGCGGAGTGGCGGCTTTGATGAGCCGGTCGCTGAATCTGGGTGGTGAGCCTATTAATCGAGCGGGTGCGATCGCGTTGATTGTCGGCTCGGCGAGTTGGTCGGTCGCGTCCGCGCTGACGCGCAAACTGCCGCTGCCTGCGTCGAAGGCGGTGAGTTCGGGTGCGCAGATGTCAGTGGGTGGAGTGCTGCTGGCAGTGGTGGCGGGCGCGTTGGGCGAGTTTCGCGGATTCCACTTGGCAGCCGTCTCGCGCGAGTCATGGATTGCACTGGCGTACCTCGTCGTATTTGGATCGATCATTGCGTTCACCGCCTACGTTTGGCTGATTCATCATGAATCGCCGACGAAGGTCGGCACGTACGCGTACGTGAATCCCGTTGTTGCCGTCCTACTCGGATATTTCTTCGGCGGGGAAGGACTTGGCCTGCGGACGATTCTCGGCGGCGCATGCGTGTTGGTGAGCGTGCTGCTGATTACGACGGCGCGCGCGAAGAAAGCGGCTGCGCCGGTTCAGGTGAAAGACGCGGCGTAGCTGCGATCTTGTGTGGCGCGGTTTCGTTGGTGGCGATCACTGCGGCGAGGCCCACGACGGCCGCGACCATCCAGTACCATGCGGGCGCCAGCGGACTGCCCGTCTTCTTGATCAGCCAAGCCACGCCGTATTGCGTGGTCCCGCCAAACACTGAAATGGACACGGCATAAGTCATGGCGAGCCCGCTCGATCGAATCCTCGCCGGGAACGACTCCGTAATCCACGCAATCATCGGAATGATCGACACAGTCGACAAAATCGAAAGCAGGGCCGCGGCGCCGAGTAGTGTCACTGTGCTTCGGTAATGCGAAATGACTAAAAACGAGGGAAATATCAACGCCAGCAGGAGCACGCTCGCGTAGAGCATCACCGGCTTGCGGCCCAGCTTATCCGAAAGCACGCCGCTCCAAAGGCCGAAGACGATCGTACAAAGGCCGTTCACCACGGTGGCGGCGAACGCGATATTCGCGGGCATATGCAGCGTGGTGATCGCGTACGTCGTCAAGTAATTGCGGATGTAGGTGCCGATCGTGCCGTTGGCGAGCATAAACACTCCGATAACGGCCACCACCAGGAGCGGACGCATCGGTGCATTGTCTCCGGCGATTTCTGATGTTTCCTCACGTGCGAGCGTTTCCGGCACATCGCGTCGCACAATTAGCGCGAACGGCACCGTGAAGACGCCGAGCAGGAACGCGATTCTCCAGCCGTAATCCTGCAACTGCTGCGCGTTGAGAAGATCGGAAAGGACGAACCCGACTATGCCTGCGGCGAGAGTGGCGAGACCCTGCGAGGACGACTGGAACGAAGTGTAGAAGCCGCGGCGACCAGGAGGCGCTGCTTCCAGAAGGACGGCCGTGGTTGGCCCCACTTCGCCGCCGAGCGCGAATCCCTGCAATATCCTGAACAAAATTGCGAGAAGCGGCGCGGCGATGCCAATCCTGGCGTAAGACGGCACCAGCGCGAGTCCTACGATCGCAATTCCCATCATCGCGAACGACAAGACCATGGCGGGCTTGCGTCCGCGGCGATCGCCCATCTTGCCGATCACGTAGCTGCCGATTGGGCGCGTGACGAAGCCGGCGCCAAACGTTCCGAGCGACGCGAGCAGGCTCACCGAGGGGTCGGTCGATGGGAAGAATGTGCGGCCAATATAAACGGCGAAGAACGAGTAGGTGACGAAGTCGTAGAACTCGAGCGCGTTTCCTGCGACGACCGCCGCTACGTGGCGCTTCAGAATAGCAGGACGCTGTTCCTGGATTAAGGTATTCATCAGAATGGGCGCCGGTGGTGGTGGGCTGGCATTAGAACACAATTGGAGGCGTCCTCGCACTCTCGTGGTTCGACCGCGGTCAGGCTCCGCGGCCGTGCGGCTTTTCTTTGCTGCGCCATTGATGCTACTTTCGAGGCGCAGTCGAATTCCCGGAAACCTATGAATTCGGCTCTGCGCCCGCCATGCCCGAGCGATTTCTTTTCTCCGATCTTCGCGAACTGTTTGCGAAAGCCAACGAGCAAAAGTCCGGCGACCAGCTTGCGGGTATCGCCGCGCGGTCGGAGCGCGAACGAGTTGCCGCCAAGCGAAAGCTGGCAGACGTCACGCTCTCCGAAATTGTCAGTCAGCCGATGATCGATCCAGACCACGACGATGTCTCCCGGCTAATCCTCGATACGTTTGACCAGGAAGCGTTCGAAGAGATCAAGAGCCTCACCGTAGGTGAATTTCGCGAGCTTCTTCTCGACGATTCCAGCGATGAAGCTGCGCTGCGGCGAATCGGACGCGCGATCATCCCCGAGATTGCCGCCGCGGTGGCGAAGATCATGAGCAACAAGGATCTGGTGCTGGCCGGAGCGAAGAACCGCAATGTGACTCGCTGCCGAAACACGATGGGCGAGCGCGGCGTGCTTGGTATTCGCGTGCAACCGAATCATCCGGTCGACGATATCGGCGGAATTTTGCTGGCCGCGTTTGAGGGACTTTTATACGGCTGCGGCGACGCGGTGATTGGAGTGAATCCCGCTACGGACTCGGTGGAAACCGTAGGTGCAATTCTGCACGTGCTCGATCGCCTGATTGAAACGTACAACGTGCCGACCCAAGCCTGTTGCCTGGCGCACATTAGCGCGCAGCTTGCAGCGATGGAGCGCGGCGCGCCGGTTGACTTGCTCTTCCAGTCGATCGCGGGGACGGAGGCGGCGAATCGTAGTTTCGGCGTTTCGCTGGCGACTTTGCGAGAAGGGCGCGCGCGCGTGGTAGAGCATCATCGCACTCGCGACGTGGCGTGGAAGGGCGATCATGCCATGTATTTCGAGACCGGGCAGGGAAGCGCGCTTTCGGCCGAGGCTCATCACGGCATCGATCAACTGACGCTGGAAGCCCGCGCTTACGGAGTAGCGCGTGCGTTCGATCCGTTTCTGGTGAACAGTGTGGTCGGCTTCATCGGCCCGGAATATCTTTATGACGAGCGGCAAATTATTCGCGCCGGGCTGGAAGACCATTTCATGGGCAAGCTGCTCGGCCTGCCGATGGGTTGTGACGTCTGCTACACGATGCATGTGGAGGCCGATCAAAACTCCGCGGACAATCTTCTCTTGCTGCTGGGCGCGGCCGGATGCAATTACTTCATGGGCGTCCCTTGCGGCGACGACGTGATGCTCAATTATCAGTCCACCAGTTACCACGACGCGCTGGCCGTGCGGCGTCTTTTCAAACTGAAGCCCACGCCGGAATTTCTCGAATGGTTGGAAACGAGCGGGATCTATCGTGATTCCGAACCTGCGCTTCTCGATGCGCCGGCGCGGCGGAAATTGATGCAACGGCTGGAAGCTTCGCTCGAAGGGATCGCTTAGTGGCTGACGAACGTGACGACGGGTTGGCCGCGCCGGATTTGCCGGAGATCGTGCGCAAAATCCGTGCGCGTACCCCGGCGCGATTGTTGGTTGGCCGTGCGGGCGCGTCCTATCGTACGAGTACCCAAATGGAATTGCTCGAGGCTCATGCCGGCGCGCGGGATGCAGTTCGCACCGAACTGGATCTGGCCCAGCTGTTCGACGACGCGCTCGTCAAGAAATGGAAGCTGTTCGAGACGCGCACGAAAGCGCTCACGAAGGACGAATATCTTCTGCGGCCCGACTTGGGCCGGCGTTTCGACGACGAATCCCGCGCGAAGATTCAAGACCGCTGCCCGCGCGATAGTGATATTCAGATCGCGATTGGCGACGGACTTTCCGTTTCCGCCGTTGCGGCGCAGGGCCCCACGCTGCTTCCTCTCCTTTTGGAGGGCGCCCAGGCAAGCGGCTGGAAAATTGGCGTGCCGTTTGCGATTCGCCATTCCCGCGTGGGAATCCTTAATGAGATCAGCGAACTGCTAGACCCTCGCGTTGCCGTGGTGCTGATCGGCGAACGGCCAGGCCTCGCGACCGCCGAGAGTTTGTCAGCGTACATGGCCTATCGTCCCCGCGAATCGCACACGGACGCCGATCGCAACCTTGTTTCCAATATCCACGCCCGCGGCCTCAGTCCGCAGGACGCGGCGGAGCGCATCCTGACTTTCGTCGCTCAGATGATGAAGGAGCAGAGAAGCGGCTGTGTGCTTGGCGCGCCGTTGCAGACGTTGGAAAGCCAATAGCCGACCGCTAATTCGTCGCGGCGGTCTGAATCACCGGCGGATTTTGATCTCGGAATGGCAGGTGGAACTCCTTCGCCACTTCGGGCCAGTATTCGCGCAGCACGTCCCACCCCATATTGAAACCGATCGTGTTGGCCATCGAGGTCGCTACCGGTTCGACGCCGCGCCTGTTGTCCGGGAGGTAGGTATTGCTCAGGACCACCACGCTTGCGTCACCCAGCCACTCAGAGAAATTGAACATACGGTTGCCGTTCTCGTTGTGGGCGATCACGACGTGGCTGAGGGCGTGGAATACCCGGGTGTGGGTTGGGCCGGCGCCAAGGCGGTAGTAGCGCGGGTCTTCGGAAAAGATTGTTGGATAGACGAGATCCTTGAAGAAGCCGGCGGAAGCCTGGCCGGCCAGGGTAGTGCCGAAGCGGTCTCCGAATCCCCTGGGGCCAGTGCCGAAAGACGGCTGATCGTCCTGCCATTGGCCGATCACGGCGTCGTAACCGGCGTTGAGGAAGGCGACCGGGTCGGTGGAGTCGCGCACGAAGAGCCAGAACTTGTCTTTCACTTCCAGTGTACAGAGCAGGACACCTGGCTTGTAGTGCCGCGTGGCAGGTGTGCCCCCGACGGACTTGCGTTCCAGGCGCTGGGCGAAGACGGAGACGGTCTTGGCAAAGGGTCCTTGGTAGTCGCGATAGGTTACCGGAGGCGGCGGCTGGAGACACGGCGCGTTCGGGTTCTGGACCACTTGACCACTGAGGTCCGGCGGAATGGGAGGCAGTTCGGTCGGCGTGGTTGGAGCGGTCGGCTGCGTGGGCGCGGGAGCTTGCTGGCCGGGAGACTCTTGGGCGCGGCAAAGGCTGCATAGAACGAGCATGGCGAGGAATGCAATCGCGGGCGTGGCACCGCATATCCAGCGTGTCTGAAATCGTTTTGTGGTGATCGCCACTGCCTGCCACACGCTCGGTTTCGTGTTGAACATAGCATCCCGCGCCT
>Ga0210385_10002007_pt1 | contig 12336 bp, 8 predicted proteins | sample IncBWH26OmetaG_FD_160107 | JGI IMG/M metagenome (GOLD analysis project Ga0210385, IMG submission 160107) | Forest soil microbial communities from Barre Woods Harvard Forest LTER site, Petersham, Massachusetts, United States - Inc-BW-H-26-O ... | reverse complement strand
ATCAGCCGACGTTGCGGTGGCAGCGGCGTGCTATGCACGTTTGGGCACGGATTCCCAATCATTCTCTCTTTGAGGCATATGTTCAGTACTGTTTTTCGCCGAAACACACCACGGGCGAGCAGTTGCTGGAAGTCCGCCGCGATAAACGCGAGCGAGAGGCATTTGCGGCACTTCACAACGGAGAGGCTCTCTCTCAGGAGAACCAGGAGGATGACGATGGCACTTTCGACTCTTGAACCCTCAAAGAAGCGAGCACAGCACCCGGTGGGCTCTCTTTGTGGGCGATCCGTCGATATAGCATGTCGCTCGTCCCTCGTTGCAAACGGATTGAGGGGTCTGGCGGGATTGGTCCTGGCATTGATATTGGTGCCCCTGGCGGTTATTGGCTGGAATGCTTGCTCTGATTTCCTTTCCTACAAGACCTCGCACTCGATCTTCTATCATCCGCTAGAAGACTGGACTCAATATTAGTCGTGCCTTCGTCATGAAGATTGCATGTCGGATTTAGCGAAATACAAGTTTTTTGGTCGTCTTGCTGGCACGGCAGTTATTCCCCGGGCAAGTCTCTTTGTGGGGCAAGTGGGCGATGGCGATCCGCTCGGCACAGCGCGGGCAACGCTCGTTGGTGATGTCCTTCCTGTGCCCGAGGATGAAGTCGGCGAGGCCCGCCGCCTCTGTCTGTCGCGCTACGAGAACAGCCGCTCATGGGTAGACTTCAAAGATTTTGGCTTTTACCGCCTCGATCCCCTGGACATCTACTACGTTGGCGGCTTTGGGGTCATGGGATGGGTGACCGCAGACGACTACCAGTCCGCCAAGGTTGATCCTCTTGCCGACGCGGCTCCAAAGACTCTCGGACACATGAACGCGGATCACGTCCCCGCAATGATCCTGCTGGCTAAAGTTCATGCCGACCTCGACGCGACTGAGGCCACAATGACTGCGGTCGACCGGCTTGGATTCCATCTTCTGCTGAAAACTGCCGATGGCATGAAAGGAACGCGCATCAACTTCCTACGCGAAGTCCAGAACTCGGACGAGGCACGCAAGGTACTCGTGGAAATGGTTCGAGCCGCTGAACCCAAAGCCTGACGAAGGCAAATGATTGAATTTTATCCCCAGCCTCAATCGACAAATCGTAGCGGCTCGATCGGATCCGATTCTTCCAAGACCTCATAAAGCCGCCCAGCAAGAGGTTCTATTTCAATTGTTTGAGTTGTATTTTTTAATGTTTCTCTTTTGCTACCTCGAGAAACGAGGCGCATCCTTATATGTGTGCAAGGTTCAAGATGGCCGGGCTGAATCCGGTCCTTTTGCTCCATTCAGGATCAGCGAGCTTCGCGAAGCCGGTTCTCCTCGAAGAGACGTTGAGCAATCTTCCGCTCTCTCATGCATTTTTGCGTGTGCCTGGTTCTTTGAGAACTCAGCCGGAGACGTAGCGAGCGCGCGGAAGGAGGGCAAGATCCGGTTTCAGCTCCATCCGCTTGACCGGAAGTTTCCTCTGGTTGCGACCGCAGACATCGGCAAGGTGAGTGCAGAGACGCTCACCCAGAGCTGGACCGGAATCCGCCATTTCGAAGTTGCGCGCACGGAAGGCTACAGTCCACTCGACATAGCAAGAGCTTTCGCGGAGGCTGTTGTGCGCCCCGTCGAGGCGATCGCTGCTCTCAGGGCTGAATCGGAGACGCTGTGGGTCTCACAGGGGATGCCGGAGGGGCAGACCGCCCCTCGGGCGACGATCTGCGCATTTTCGATCGGACGAGAGGGGTTCTGACCATGCTTTGCGCGACGGCCTGCGGTATGAGCCGGATCTGTGCTGCCGGTCTTGCTTTCTATCCGGCTAAGCCTAGACGACCTCGGAACGCTGCTGGCCGTAAGTGGCTCTCCCTCCATGCTTGCGGAAGTAGTGCCGGTCCAGCAATGCCTGCGATATGCTCGGACAGGCTGGATTTAGCGCTGCCGTGAAGAAAGCCATGCGCGCCACCGCCTCCAGTACCACCGCGTGGTGGGCGGCCTCCATTGGGTCCTTCCCCCAGGAAAAGGGCGCGTGGCCGGCAACCAGCACGCTGGGCACCGCCACTGGGTCCAGCTTGCTGAATCGCCGCACAATAGCGCTGCCTGTATGCAGAACGTAATCGCCGCTGACCTCTCCGGCAACAAGTTCTTCCGTCACTGGGATCGGACCGTAAAAATAATCAGCATGAGTCGTTCCATATGCAGGAATTTCACGTCCGGCTTGTGCCCACGAAGTCGCAAATTCGGAGTGCGTGTGCACGACCCCACCAATCGTCGGAAACGAGCGATACAGTTCGAGGTGGGTGGCTAGATCGGACGAAGGATTCAGTTCCCCTTCTTCAATCCGGCCATTCATGTCGGTGATCACCATATCGCACGGGCGCAGTTCTTCGTAGGGCACACCGCTGGGTTTGATCACAACTAAGCCGCGGTCGCGATCGATTCCACTCGCATTGCCAAACGTATACAGTACGAGACCTCGACGGACGATTTCGAGATTCGCATCAAGGACTTCCCTCCTCAGCTGCTCCAGTAGCATTCCGAGTCTCCTAATTCTCCTCCAACAGGAAACCGCCGGCTTCGGCCAAGGCTGTACCTGTCTCGTGCAAACTTGCCAGAACTGATCTGCCCGGACTTGGCTCGCTGGAATGAATCCGGGAAGCGGACCGGGCTTGTCAGGGCCGCGCCGCTTCCGTTACCGCATCAGCGCTGCGGCGCTTCCATTCCGTCAGCTCCCTGATACCGCCGGTAGTCCTCGACTTGATAGGTGGTTTTGAAGGCACCCTCGACATTAACCTCGACACTCTGCAAGGTCGGCTTCCCATCCAGCCCGTCCACTCTGAGCTGAACCTTGAAGGCACCATCTCGGGTATAGGCATGCGTGACCGCCGCGCCTTCCTCCTCCGTGCCGTCGCCGAAGTCCCAGGAATAACGCAGCGCCGGAACACTGGCCTCTGTAGTCAGTGCGCGAAACGAAGCGCTCTGCCCCGCCTGCAGCGTTGTGGGCGCATGAATATCAATCGCTGGGGCGGCCGGCGCAACAGAATCATCGATCAGCCGGATTAGCTGAACCGAATGGGGCGCCTGTCCGTCGATCTTCAGATTGTCGCCGCTAATGCTTACTTTGCGTTCGGGATGAAAGATGTCGGTGGCACAGATGCCGCCCTTCGGCGAGAAGCCGATTTCTCGAAGAGACAGCGTGTGGGAGTTCGAAGTATCCGTCCAGTTAAAGACGACGAGCATCGACTGTCGATTGTCTTCGCGAAGGAAGAATATGCTGGGCTGACCGTCTTCTGGCTTATAGGTCATCAGATCCACTGGATTCATCGCTCGGCCCAAGTGGACAAGATGCAGAAGATCCTGATTCTTCAATAATGCGAGGCGCTCAGGCTGCGTGCCCAGGGTCGTTAGATCGTCGCCAATTTCGAACATGCCTCCGGCGATCGCGGCTAAGGCAATCGAGACCTCCGCCTCGTCCTGCGAAAGCGGAGCCTTCTGCGTATGCCAGGACTGATCCGTGATCAATTGCTTTGATACGGTGAAAGCATCAGGATCGGCGCGGTAGAAATTCCCGTTCATGTAGTACCGGGCGGCGATGCCTGTAGCATCCTCGCGCATTCCCGCATAGGAGTGGCCGGTATCTGTGGAGATTCGACCAAGTTCGGTGTAGCCTACCGCCGGTAGCATAGGACTGCCATCCTTATCGAGCAAAACATTCGGTCCTATGGCGTCACGAATAATCTTGAGCCCGATCTGCTCCGCCTCAATGGCCGTCGTGTTCGGCCGGTAGTGATACCCCTCGATGGCCGTATCGTCCATGAAGTCGGCCTTCAGGTAGCGCACATTCCACTTCTGTACCAGAGTCCGATAGGTCTCGCGCAGATATGCCTGCGCCCCAGGATGCGTCGTGTCGAGGACAAACAGCGGATCCCGGCTGCCCTCGACAAAACCAATCTGAATGGGATTGCCTTTGCCGTCATGCACGAGCCATTCTGGATGTTGCTGATAGACGTAGGCACGCTGCGATACACGGAAAGGCGCGACCCACATACCGAACCTCAGCCCCATTTCAGAAACGTCGTATCCAAGCTGGCGGATCCCATGCGGGAAGAGGGTGGCGTTCGGCGTGGTTAACTCTCCATCCGCGTAGGCATAGCCCTCATCAACATGGAACAGATCGTACCCATAGGATTGCAGGTTTCTCTTGAGCCACTCTGCATTGGTCCGTGCGGTGCCTTCGGACAGCCCAAAATAGTAAGCAGTCCAACTCCACCAGCCCCAGGGTGCAGGCTGGTCAACAAGCGCATGGCGAAGCTGTTTCACCGCGCTTCCATAGGCCTCAAGCTGAGCATGATAGTCGCGACCTGCGGCGAATATGACTTTCTCTGAAGACAGTTCGCCGCCGGGCGCAACCTCGAGGCTTAGTTCCACCTGCTGTTCAGCCGGAGAATCGTGAATCGACTCCTTCTTCATGACCTCGGTGGTCCCGGAGCAGTCGACGGCATAGGACGAGATACGCGGGTTTCCGCTCTCATCCTTGTGTGTCCCCAGGTGATAAAGAGTGACCCATTTGTCCGCCGTAAGGGCTGCTAGAAAGAGACTGTACCCGCTGTTCCGGTTGTAAAGCATCTGGCTTCCGACCGCAAAATGCACGTCGGTCAACGAGTCCCCGTATGAATCTTCCCCCTCATAGAGGCGTGCCTTTCCGAGGTCAAAAATGTGCAATGGGGGTCGATCTTCACTGAAGCTGTCCGACAGGACTCGATCACTGGATTCGGGTCCATGGAGATCGACGAGCGGAGCTCCAATCATATCCATTACACGCAGGTCTTGGATGGTAATTGGTGAAGCGCCGCCGTTCTTCAGTGTTACCTTTACGTCTCCGTACGGCAACTCGTCGTAGAGCTCAAGCGTGTAACTCAGATCTGGTTTGCCAGATGCCCCCGAAAGATCGACTTTGATTCTATGTAGTGCACCAAGACTATCCTGGTCAACTGACTCGGCAACATGCCGCGTCGGATAATTGGTGGACCACAACCACTCGTGATTCACCTCGGCTCCCACGCGCGACGCGAAGACAGGTGCGTCGAGACCCGCCGCGTGCAGCGTGAAGGCGGCATTTCCAGGCTCTAAAGAAACCGTCAGCGAATGGTTACTGATCTTTGCCGTCGTTCCTGGCTGGGAGAAGCATGGGAGCAGTCCCGATCCCGCCAACGTGATGGCAATCAAGTGGCCTAAGTACCTCATGGACGATTTCCTTTCTTTTCTGGACTTCATGGGCGGGCCGGGCCCCTCATGAAGTGGTCGTTGGGTCCCACATGCGGGTCTGATTTTGGAAAAGGCGCGTAATCAGAAAACCGCCTTGAGTGCCACCTGCAGAATCCGCGGGCTCTGTGCAGTTGTGATTTGCCCGAAGCTACTATCGGTCAAGCCGTTATCCGGCATACCGAAATTAACGTTATTGAATACGTTGTAGAACTCCGCTCTGAATTGGAGCGCTACCCGCTCGTTAACCGCCGTGTCCTTGAGGAGAGCCGCATCCGTGTTAAAGAAGCGCGGACCACGAAGGATATTCTTCCCCGAGTCTCCAAATGTGCCGATCGCATTGGGAACGAAGTCGGCTGTGTTGAACCACTCGCTGATCTGCTGGGTGTGCGAGCGAGATGCGCCGAGCACCGCATTGTTCAGGCCTGGCGATGCGAGATCTGCACGGTCGGCGCCCATCGCACTAAAGGAGTTGTCGTCGTCACTGAAAATTGTGAATGGGAAACCCGTCTGCCAATTTGCTGAGCCCGTCAAACTCCATCCATTTGCTGCCCGGCCACCGATACCCTTCCAGTGGACCGCCGGCAATGTGTAGCTTCCCGATAGCCTTGCAATCTTGCTCGCGTCCCCTGCGTCCGGCCCGTAATCGAAAAAGCGCCCGCAACTGCATGAGTTTGTGCCCGCTCCTCCCGGCTGCCCATTCGGCCCGAAATCGTTCAGAGCGTGGGACCATGTGAAATTCGCCAGAAGCGAAAGCCCTCGGCTCAAGCGCCGCTCCCCTGTGAGTTGCAGAGCGTTGTAGTTGCTGTTGACCCCGGAGTTGATGGAATTGACGAACCCGAAGGAGGGATACCGACGTCGCTCTTGCGTATTTGCTTCGGTCGACTGCCCCGGAATGTATATTGCGGGATTTAATTGCAGAAGTCCTGCCTCCTGATCTCCAGTTCCACTTAGATGACTTGCTTTGTTTCCGAGATAAGCCGCGCGAACCAACCAATTCTTTCCAAAGCCCCGTTCCAGGGTCAGATTCCAAGTAAGGACCTGCGGTAGTCGAAAATGCCGGTCGAAGATCTGCGTAAAGGAGATGTTCTGTGGGAATGTGGCATTCGGTCCCGGGTTTGTTGGTCCGAACTGGGCGGGGAAGGGATTCGGAACGCCAGCGCTTCCATATGGGTCCGCGAGGTTGACATCAGTCAGATTAACAATGGGCGCAAAGGGCGGAATTCCAACCACATCCTCAAATGCAACTGTATTCGGTGGCTCATAATAATACCCTGCGCCGCCACGAAGGCTGGTCTTTCCGTCGGCCGTCAGCTGTTCGGCAAATCCTATGCGCGGACCGAAATTGCTCAGGTTGTCGTAGATGGACGATGCAGGGCAACCACGATCGTGATTGTCTCCGCCGAAGATTACGCCAGCAGGCGCGTTCGGGAATCGCACAGATTGGGCGCCAGGCACAAAGCACGCCACCCGCCCCTCACTGTCTTTGTAGGGGATGAATGGGTCCCATCGCAGGCCAGCGCTAACTGTCAAGCGCTTACTGATCTTCCAGTCATCCTGAACAAAAGCGCTCCAGTCTATTCCGGTAAAGTTCAGATAAAGCCCGCCACCCTGCGTAAAGTATGAAAGACTTCCCAACATGAAGTCGGCAACGTTGTCACCGGACAAGCTATTGTCGAATGAGAAAATGCCATTGGCCTGGTAGATGTTGCCCATGGGAGCGCGTATACGTTTCGCTTCTCCTCCGAACTGAATCAAATGCGCACCTCGGGTCAAGGTCGCAACTTCTCGCAGAGACTGGTCACCGCGATTCCACTCGCCTACCGCTCCAAGCTGCGCGGCGATATTAAAGTTCCCGCCTACGTAAAGGTTCAGTGGTGGTTTGAAGTTGGTCGGCTGGGCGATGTTCACCCCGGCATCGGCCATATTGAAAGGTGCAGCCGAAAGGGTATCGCCATTTTGACTCGTATATCCGAAGTAGCTACTGAGAAGCATCCGGTCAGAAATCGTGTAAATGTCGACGACGCTGACGTTCTTCAGGGCCAGGCTCTGAGGTGCTTCCGTATTGCCCGCGAGAACGTTTGAGTCCGGTGGCAGGATCGTTGGAACAGTGTAATTCATCTGGAAGTAGCGCCCGCTGAGGTGATGCTTGCCGAAGTTGTAATCGATCTTTGCAAGGTACTCGTCGGTATCCTGCACCGAAGGTGCAGCGTTGTAAGTCAGCTGACGACCGGGTCCGTTGGGGAGAGGGATGTGCTGCAACAGATACTTCGCCACCGGGCTAAAGCTGCCTGTTGGAATTTGGTTGTTGACGAAAGGCGCCCCGGTCGATGGATCGGTGAGTTGAGTCCCGGGAAGCAAATCAGAGAAATCCCCCTGACGCTCCGCAGCAGTAGGGACGAAAGCTACCTGTCCATTTTGCGCCGTGTTCGTACGCGTCCCTTGATAGGATCCAAAATAGAAGAGCTTCTGTTTCAAGATCGGCCCGCCGAGGGTAGCTCCAAACTGGTTCTGCTTGAGGGGGTCCGGGGATGTCGCAAAGTAGTTCCGTGCGTCCATCGCATAATTTCGCAGGAATTCGAAGGCATCTCCATGTATTGCATCCGTGCCCGACTTGGTCACGATGTTCACGACTCCACCGGTTGCGTCGCCGTAGACAGCACTCATGTTGCCTGTTTGAACGTTGAATTCCTGCAGCGCGTCTGGACTAGGGAAGGGCAGGTTGGCGTTGATATAGGTATCGTTGTAATCGACGCCATCCAGAAGATAGGCAACCCCGTTGGAACTGCCGCCGTTGATTTTGGCGTACTGTTCACCTGGGAGCACACCGCCTTCGCAGTTTGCACCGCAATCCTGTGACGAAACATTCACGGCACCGGGTGTCAGAAACACCAACTGTTGCGCTTGCCGCCCGTTGAGGGGGAGAGCATTCATGCTCTTTTCTCCGATCAACTGGCCCAGAGCTGGCGAGTCGGTGGTGACAAGTGAGGCATTCGCCTCCACCTTGACCTCCTGAGCGACTGCGCCGACCTGCAACGTCACATTCTGACTCGCGGCTTGGCCCAGAGTGAGGACTATTCCACTTTGGATATATGTGGAGAATCCCGGCATCGCGACAGTCAATTCATAACTTCCGACCGGGAGGCTGGGAAACACATACGTGCCATCAGCAGCGGCGTTGACCGTCTGCGTGTAATCAGAATTCGTTTCTTTGATGATGACCGCTGCACCAGGAATTGCCGAGCCGGTGGGATCGGTCACGGTTCCCCCAAGGCGGGCGGTCGTGAACTGGGCAAAGGCAGTGGAACTAAATGTCATTCCCGCAACGAGCACGAAAAGCAGGAGACCTGCGATCAGCTTGCGTCTGCCGCAAACCAAGGAAAATTGAACTGCACTCAAACTAGAAATCCGCAAATCTGACTCCTTAGACTGCTCGTGCTTCTCTGTGATCTTAAAAAGCTTCGCTCTCACTGAGCGCTACGGCCCCATCATTCGATCTCTTGCACGTTCAACTTCTTAGAGCTTGAACGGTTCGATTCAAGAGCAGTGTGAGAGCTCTTGATCGATGAAGAAAGCGGTTAACTTGGTATTGCGCATTGGGTTAATCGTTTCACCACATTTGACGGTCTTCTCACCAAATTGTCAAGTATTTTTCATAAACGATAAAACTCCGGCCGTGGGGGTTTTAAGTCACCTGCTCCACCGGGATCTCGAAATTCACCAACTCGCTGCGAAATCCCCTCGTATTCCATGCGCCATAGGCTATGCCCACGGCCATCCACAGCGTGCCGAGGAGTTTCGCGTGCCAACTCAGGCTCAGCCACAGCAGCAGACAGATGAAGAAGCCAGCGGCGGGCATCAGAAGATTGAATGCGTTCCTTTCCCTCTTCCTTACGAAGTAGTGAAAGAACGCTGCGCAGTTTACTCCCATGAACGCCAGCAGAGCGCCAAAGTTGAGTAGCTCGACGCTCTGCTCGAAATTGAGCGCCACAGCCCCAAGCAGAGCAATCGCCGCGACGAACAGTACGTTGTTTCGTGGAATCTGCGACCCCGGATCGATGGCACCGAAGAACTTTTTAGGAATTGCGTTGCTTCGCCCCATGCCGTAAAGCAGACGCGCTGCTCCGAGTTGCGCTCCCATTCCGGAGCCAACTGTAGCGACCAGTAGCGTCAGATTGATCAGTGAGAAAAGCCAGCGTCCTGCTGCGAGGCCTGCCACATACACAAATGCGGTGTCCACGTCCGGGAAGGGCTTTGCTGCCGGCCAGATCAGTTGTGCCGCGTACACTTCGATGGAAGCAAGCAGACCGGTAATGAGGCAAACCAGGACTGTGGCGAGCAGGATGTTTCTCCGCGGATTTCTAACCTCTTCCGAGAGCGTCGAGATGCCATCGAAACCGATGTAAGTGAGTACAGCGAGAGAAGTCCCACCGAGGATGGCTCCAGTTGAATAGGTATGCGGGTCGTAGAAGGGGCGGGTAAAAAAACCTGCCTGCCCATGAGGCAGCAGATGGATATAGCGTATGGCCGCGACCAGAAAGATTACGATCACCACACTCATGGCGGCCATGAGGATCGTGTTGATCCGGGCGGAGGTCTGGATGCGTCGCAGATTCAGCAGCGTGAATAGCAAAACAAAAGCGACGACCCACACGAAGTACGGGACGCTCGGAAGAAAGTTCAATGCGAACTTGCTGCAGAGGATGGTACAGACCAGGGGATTGAGCATGTAATCCATGGCCATGCTCCATCCGGTCACGTAGCCAAGGACCGGGTGCAATTCCCTGCCCACGTATGTGAATGCCGAGCCTGCGCTGGGATAAACACGCGCCATCCTCCCATAGCTCACGGCGGTAAACAGCATCGCAACCATGGCGATCAGAACCACCGTTACAGCATGACCATGCGCCCGCTGGGTCATTACTCCGAACACCGGCATCGGTGCCGTGGGCTGGATGACCACAAGACCAAACAGGATCAGGTCCCACAAGCCCAGAGCGCGACGTAGATGCGGTGTATTCTCGGTAGATGTAGAGATACTCGGCATGAGGAACGGATTTCCTTTCGTCTTGAGGCCTTATGTTTTCCAATTGCCGTTCCGTTTAAGGTTTGCCAGAGTCATGTCTGGAGTCGGCAGTGCTTTCCTTGAGGCTGGTTGATGCTGCGTAAAGTTGGCTTGGATCTTCACCTGCAAGCGAGCAACTTTTCAGCGCGGCGAATCTCCGAAGTGCCTGCGTGGTGAACCCAGGATGGATAGTGTGGGTGGAAGTCAGGCTGAAGGCAGCAACCAGCAATCCCAGATCAATTGCACTTTCGCTTGTGTGTTGGCTTTTGTGCTCGTAAGTTCTGCGAATCAACGGCAAGCCCTGAACGATCCCGGCGATCACGCCGCCGAGCAAGGCATCCCCTGCTCCTGCTGAAGAAACTACTTCCGTCGGCACCGCGGCATGATGCGACCATGCCCCCTGATCGAAAACATCAACACCTTCAGCTCCTGCGCTTACGATAAGTCGTATGTGCGGATTAGCAAGGGTTGCAACCTGCAGGCACGCGTCAAGCGCCGCGAGTTTCTCGTTTCCTTGGACTTTGAGAGCGCCTAGTGAAGCAGCCTCATCGCGGTTGATTGCAAGAAGATCGACTTGCGAGAGCAGGTTTAGGCTGCGCACCGCATCCATCTCTCCCGTTGCGAACGATGCAATCCGAAAGCTGCCACACTCGGTCGCAATCCGAAGGAACTCGATTCGCGCCTCCAAGGGGACCTCCGGAAGGCAAAGCGCGATTGCTCGCGGTCCCGCTGCTTCGAGTTCCCTACGGCATTTTTCGAGTTGCGTCTGATCCAATTCACCGGCCGCGGAATTCTTGATGGTGATGTTGCCACCGGACTTATCCGGATAGAGAAAGCTGACACTGAACAGTGTTTTGCAGTTTGGCTCTACTCGGACATTGCCCAGATCAATGCCTGCGTCGGCCATCTCGCGCATCAGGGCTATCCCGGCGTCGTCGCGACCAACGTTTCCCACCGCCATGACGCGGCAGAAATTGCCGTCTGGCTCGCCCAACAGTACTGCGATGTAATGTTCGACGATGTGGAGTTTGCAGTAGTCCCGTGCTTCAAGAAGACGACCCATCCTGCTTTCGGTCCGCCCTAGTGTCTCGTCACCATCGAGTTCAATCAGAGTCCCAGTGCCGATGCCGCCCACACCGATCACATGGGAGAAGCGTGCACCGCCGAGAGAGGACTGCGGACTATTGCTCATAACAGCTCCCAGTCCGCGTTTTCACTAATCGGGTGACGCGCAGTTTCCCGCGTCGCCGTTATACGCGCATCGTGATGCGTTTGCAGGAGAGTCATCGGATACTCAGCGACGGGATCGCTGAACAAAGCGACTCGTAACGCAGTCTGCTTCCATGATCCCGTATCGCTGTATACGCGAACGCTCTTTGCACTTAGACACTCCCGGATTCCCAAAGTAATCGACATTGGAGGCACGAATTGGTACGCAGCTCCAAAGCTGCGATGGGCAAGGGCGATGATTGTATCGACATTGTTTTCCTGGATGCGGATCGTGCTGTCGGCGACTTCCCTGATCGTCGGATGATGGAACGGATGACGCTTCGCCTGGTTGTAGGCTAGATGGCCGTCTTGGCCCCAGCCGCCCAGCGTAATGTCAATCGGGGCCGCCTCAATCGCGGCTTTCACCTGCTGCATGGTGGCCGGAGTCAGCCAGTAACGCTGCTTTTCGGGAACGGCGAGATCGGGCTCGATGTCTCCGTAGAAATACTTCTCCATGAAGGTGCGAAAATTGTATGGATGGTTGTGCGGCAGCAGTTGCCCCTGCCAGTCCAGGCACTCATCCATGTGAAACACATGAAGGTGGCGAAGGGACAGCGATCGCCGGTTAACCAGTTCTGCAAAAGGTGCGTACCAGCATTTTGGTCCGCAGGGTATGATCGCTCGCGTCGGCAGACTCTCTTGCGTGTTGGCCTCGATGACTGCGGCGAGTTCTTCTGCCATCAGTCTTCCCATCTCATCGGAGTCGGCTACCTGTTGATACG
>Ga0210385_10002005_pt1 | contig 12341 bp, 11 predicted proteins | sample IncBWH26OmetaG_FD_160107 | JGI IMG/M metagenome (GOLD analysis project Ga0210385, IMG submission 160107) | Forest soil microbial communities from Barre Woods Harvard Forest LTER site, Petersham, Massachusetts, United States - Inc-BW-H-26-O ... | reverse complement strand
CGTCAGCAGCCGTTCGTGCTCGCGCTGCTGTATCTGATCGGCCCCGGTTCATTGCTGGCGATGACTTGCTACGTGATCGCGCTGCGCGGCCTGCCGACGGCGACCGTGTCCACCTATGCCTACGTGAACCCGGTGGTCGCGGTCGCCCTCGGCTGGCTGCTTCTCGGCGAGCGTCTCGCGCTCGCCTCGATGCTCGGCGGCGCGGTCGTGCTCGTCTCGGTGGTGCTCCTGCTCACCAGCCGGTCCCGCCGGGCGGCGTGATGACTGGCGAGCGCCGCTACAGCGCGGCGAGCTGGTCCAGCAGGGCGCGGTAGCTCCGCAGGGCGTTGCGCAGATCCTCGGTGTCCACGCCGTCACGGTCCCATTCGCCGCGCAGCCCGGATTCCCGGTCCTTGGCGCTGGCCACGACCGTGGCGATCACCTCGGTGACCATGTCGGCGGCGCTGGTGACGGAGCCGTGGGGATCGTCCACGAACGCGGACTGGATCGTTGCCCAGCGCTCGTGCAGCTGCTGCGGGTCGCCGGCCATCGGGCTGCCCTCCGGCACGTCGCCGTTAACCGGCATCCCTGGGCGGACGGCCGCGGAATCGGCGGCTGCATGCTTCGGGCCACCGGGGAAGGAAGAGGGAACGGCCCCGGCCGTGGTGCCAGCCGCGGCAACGGGCTCGGAGACAGTGCCGTCTGGTCCGGGCTCGGCCAAAGTGTCGTCCGCGGAAACGGGGTCCACCACGGTGTCGTCCGCTGAAACGGGGTCCACCACGGTGTCGTCCGCTGAAACCGGGTCCACCACGCTGTCGTCCGCGGAAACGGGGTCGGCCACGGTGTCGTCCCCGGGAAGGGGCTCCAGGCTGTCGTCCGCGGTAACCGGCTCCACCACGATGGCCGATGCAACGGTGTCGGGGTGGGTGTCGTCGTCCGCCTCGTCCAGGTCGGCCTCGTCCAAGTCGTCCGCATCGTCGGAATCCTTGGCGATGATGACCGCGTCCGGGTCGACCAGCTCGTCGTCTTCGTCGGCCAGGCCGGGCCGGTCAACCGGCTCGCTGCGATCGTCGTTGACCGGCTCGTCCTGATAGCCATTGACCGGCTTCCCGGACTCCTCGGAGTCGGTCATCGTCCCGTGGGCCTCCCGGGCCTCAGCATCGTTATTCATGGGTCCCTCTTTCTCCGGCCGGCGTGGGGAGCGCCGGACTGGTCGACGCGCTGGCGTCGGCGTGACGCTGGCTGCGAAGCCGCTGTTCCACTACCTGGGAGGAGCCGGACTAAACAGCCTGTATCGGCGTCAGTGCCGCGCGTCCCGGCTGTCGGCGGCCGCATTATCAGCAGCGGGGGCCGAACCATCGGCGGCCGCGGGCCGAGGGCCGGGCGCCGGGCCATCTGGGTACTCATCGGCGTCGGCCTGGCCGTCCGCGGAGCCCTGCTGATGGCCGCGGTGGCTCTTGGGGATCAGGTCGGACAGGGCCCGGCGCATCCCGCCCAGGCCGGCGTCCCTCGGCACCTTCAGGCTGACATAAGCGAGCGCGCCGGTCGGGATCGGCAGCCAGAAGTTCACCAGCCGCCACGCGAGCACGCCCAGGGTCGCGACGCTGCGGGTCAGCCCGAAGCCGACCAGCAGGAACGGCGTGAGCGTGTCGATGATCCCGAGGCCGCCTGGCGTGATCGGGATCGCGCCGACCACGTTCGCGACACCGTACGCGGCGAACAGCCCAACCGGGTTCGCGTGCCCGCCGAACGCGGCGATGAAGCACCACAGTGACGCGGCGTCGAGCAGCCAGTTCAGCGCCGCCCAGGTGAGCGACCAGATGAGCACCTCGCGATTGGTGCCCAGGTCGCGGATTGACGCCGCGGCGCGCAGCGCGATCTGTTCCAGCTTGTCGCCACCGACGCCGGGAATGCGCTCGCCGACGGCCCGCAGGATGCTCGCGGCCCGCTTCTCGCCGCGGGTGACGCCGAAGATCAGGACCCCCACCATCGCCAGGACCACGGCCCCGACGATCGCGACCGTCGCGTAGATGGGCTGGAAGCCGGACAGCGGGATTGAGATCACCAGCGCGATCCAGAGCAGGACGTTCAGCACCACCGTGGAGCCGATGCCTTTGGTCGCCATCATCACGCCGACGTCGGTGCCGTCCACGCCTTCCGCGGTGAACAGCTGGTATCCGATGCCGGCGCTGCCGACCGTTCCGGCCGGGATGACGTGCGCCACCGCGGCCGCCGACAGGTCGATACGGAACAGCCGGGACAGGGTGGGCCGTCCCTCGGCCGGCAGCAGCACCCGGTTCAGCAGCGCGTAGCAGAACAGCGAGAGACCCTCGAGGATCAGCCCCGCGATCATCCACCACACGTTCAGCCTGCCGAGCAGGTACAGATCCTTGCTCGCGCCGACGAGCTCCGGGATGACCAGGTACTCGACGATCAGCGCCAGGATGAGCAGGATCGCCAGCCGGCGCAGCGGCCGCCGGGCGTGGCGCAGCCGGCTTCGCCATCCCCTCGATGGCCGGGTGTTCTGGTCTGCCTGCTCCGCCTGCTTGGTCAACTCGTGTCCAGCCGCCGGAACACCACTTCCTGCAGGAACAGGCGGATCGCCGCTGCCGCGGGGATGGCCACCAGCGCCCCGATGATGCCTAGCAGCGTTCCGCCGATCAGCACGGCCACCAGCGATACCACCGCGGGCACCTGAACGGTCTTGCCCATGACCCTGGGGACGATGAAGTAGTCCTCGGCCAGCTTGTAGCCCACGTAGAACCCGAGCGTGGCCACGGCGACCGGCAACGACACGGTCAGCGCGACCAGGGAGACCACCGCGCCGCCGACGTACGCGCCGATGACCGGGATCAGGTCAAAGATGGCAACCATGAGGGCCAGCAGGATCGGGTACGGCACGCCGAAGATCAGCAACCAGATATAGGTGCCGATTCCCGCGATCACGGAGGTCAGGACGTTCCCCAAGACAAAGCCGCCCACCTTGGTGAAGATCTCGTCTCCAATAAGTATGACGCGGGTCCGCCGCGAGTGCGGAGCCAGGCGGTAGGCGAAGAGCCTGATTTTCGGCATGCTAAACAGGAAATACACCACCATGACGGTGATCAGGATCACGGAGGTGGCCGCGCTGAGCACGAGCTTCCCGGCGCCGAGCACGCCGCCGACCAGCGTGCTGCCCTTGCTCGACAGCAGTTTGGAGCCCCGCTGCTGGAGGTGATACTTCGCATTCAGCTTGCCCAGTTCCGAGTTGTGGTCCTTCAGTGAGTGGGCATACTGCGGAAGGTGATCGGCCAGCGCGCCGGCCTGGGAGACGAGCGGCGGGATCGCGGCGGCCACGAAGCCGCCCAGCACGGCGAGCAACACCAGCAGGACCGTCAGCACGGCGGCCCAGCGGGGGAAGCGGTGCTGCTCCAGCCAGGTGACGCCCGGATCGAGCCCCGCCGCGATGAACAGCGCAAGACCGATCAGGATCAGCACCGAGCGGGCCGTGACCGTGAGCTCGACCAGACCGTAGGTGACCGCGACGCCGGCGGCGGCGGCCATGCCAATGAAGAACGGCGAGCGCCGGTTGACCGGGCGCCCGAGTTCGCCGAGGCCGCCGGTCTCCTCGGCTATCTCGGCCGCCTCGGCGACCGCCTCCTCAACCCGGTCGGTGGACTCTTCTTCGGCATCGAAACCGTCCTTGGCCTGCTGCTCCTCGCTGTCTTCCGCAGCGGTTGACAGCGAGGAAAGGGCGGCGTTCGGCTGGCCCTGGTCGACCGGCATCTAAGGCTCCTGACGGCGCTGGTGCCCCGGCGGCGTTTTCAGCCGGCGCTAAGCCTTATCGGCTGCCCGGCATCGGGCTTCTCAACCATCTGAGTCCAGGTCGGAGCGGGGGCCGCCCGAGCGCCACGTTCACCTCCGGTCGCCGGGCTGGTTTGGGGCGTCGCGTTAAGGGCAGTTTTCGGCGGATTCCTCGGGAGACACTAATTTTGCGGGAGACGCAGTGACCACGCGGTTAGCACGAGGCAGGGCGCGAGGCAGGGCCCGCAGCGCCAGGTACGCTGGCCGGCGGGCGGGCAGGAGCCGTTACCTGGGGCTGCTGGCCCGCGCCGGGTTCGCCGCCCGCGGCGTGCTCTACGTGATCATCGGCTGCATCGCGGTCGGGATCGCGTTCGGCCGTTCGAGCGGCCAGGCGGACTCCGGCGGAGCCGTACGCGTGGTGGCCGCGACACCCGTTGGCCTGGTCGCGTTGTGGCTGCTGGCGGCTGGTTTCGTGGGGCTGGCGCTGTGGCGGCTGGCCGAGGCCGCGTTCGGCGGGCCCGGTCCCGGTGAGCAGAAAGCGGGCTCGCGCCTTGCCGCGCTGGGCAAGGCCGTGGTGTACGGGGCCCTGGCGTTCACGATCCTGAAGTACGCGATCGGCGCCGGGGCGCCGAAATCGAGCAACCAGCAGTCGACCGACCTCACCGCGTCGGTGCTGCATCATCCTGGCGGGCAGGTCGTCGTCGTCGCGGTCGGGTTCGCCCTCGTCGTGGGCGGCGCGTACGTGGCCTACAGCTCCTGGCGCCGGGACTTCCTCAAGCAGCTCAACCTGACCGGAGCCAGCCACCAGGCCCGCCGCATCGTCAGGTGGCTCGGCCAGGTCGGCGGCATCGCGCGGGGCGTGGTGTTCGCCGCCGTCGGGGTGTTCCTGATCGTCGCCGGCGCCAAGTCCCAGCCGGATCAGGCAAAGGGACTCGACTCCACGCTGCGCGCGTTCGCGCAGACCCCGCTCGGCCCGTGGCTGCTGGTCGTGGTAGCCCTCGGCCTGGTCACGTTCGGCCTGTACTCCTTCTGCGAAGCCCGGTGGCGCAAGGTGTCCTGACCGCACTCAGGCGCCGGGGGCCGCGCCCTTGGCCAGCTGCTCTGCCAGCACCGCGGCCTGGCTGTGCTCGGCGTCCTTGGTGGCGGTCAGCAGGGTAACCGTGCCGTGGCTCGCCGCCTCGGCCAGCCGCGCGAGCGCTTCGGCGCGCTCCGGCTCGCGCAGTTCGGTCAGGTAGCGCCGCCGGAACTCGGCAAACCGTTCCGGCTCATGGCCGTACCAGCGCCGCAGGTCATCCGACGGTGCCACGTCCTTGACCCACTCGTCGATGTGCGCGGCATCCTTGGACAGTCCCCGCGGCCAGAGCCGGTCCACCAGCAGGCGCACGCCGTCATCCGGCGAGGGCTGCTCGTAAATCCGCCGCACCCGCACGTCCATGCCGACCATTCTCGCTGATCACACGAGCAGGAAGACGATCATCCACAGATCCGCGGCGAAGCTTCCCGGGTGAGCTCCGCGCACCCGGATGCCGCCCGCACCCCCACCTCGCCTCGGCCGCCGGGGCAACATGTCGCTCTACGATATACTGCGGCGGTGCGCCAGCTGAGTCGTGAGGACTACGAGAACCTGCTGGCGTTTCGCACGAGCCTGCGCCGGTTCCTGCACTGGAGCGAGACCCAGGCGCGCGCCGCCGGCCTGACCCCGGCCCAGCACCAGCTGATGCTGGCGGTCAAGGGGCACCCCGGTGTGCACGGCCCGGCCATCGGCGACCTGGCCGGTTACCTGATGCTGCGCCATCACAGCACCGTGGAGCTGGTCGACCGGGCCGAGGCCGCCGGTGTTGTGGAGCGGTGGGGCGACGACGACGACGGCAGGGTCACCCGGGTCAGGCTCACCGCCGAGGGTGAGGCCCGGCTCGCGTCGCTGGCCCAGGCGCACCTTGACGAGCTGCGCAGCCTCGCGCCGGTCCTCGACGCGGCCGTAGCCCAGTGGGCCAGCCCGGCCAGCCCGGTCAGCCCGGTCAGCCGCTGACCCGTTCGGCGCGGATGATCAGAGTGAGGCCGATGGCGGCCAGGTAGCCGGCGGCGGCCACGGCAAGCGGCAGGTGCAGGGCCATGCCGTGGCTGGAGTGCTGCGAGCCCACCAGCAGCGCGCCCAGCAGGGCGACGCCGAGGGCCCCACCGGACTGCCGGGCGGTGTTGAGGATGCCGCCGGCCAGGCCAGCGCGATCCCGGCCGACCGAGCCGACGACGACGGCGGTCATGGCGGGCATCGCCAGCGAGCACATGCCGAGCAGCACCGAACCCGCGACGATCAGCGCCAGCGACGTTCCGGCGCCGGTGACGGCCAGCAGCGCGGCACCGGCCGCGGCCAGGACGAACCCCGTGATCATGGGCGGCTTGGGCCCGAGACGGGCGGTGAGGGGACCGCTGGCGGTCGAGCCGACCCCGACGGCGACGCTCATCGGCAAGATCAGCAAGCCGGTGCTCAGCGCCGACTCGTGCCGCACCTGCTGCAGGAACAGCGAGAGGCAGATCAGCGTGCCGTAGATGCACAGGTTGAACAGCAGGCCGACCCCGGTCGCCGCGCTGAGGTTCCTGGACGCCAAGAGCCGGAGTGGCAGCATCGGAGCAGCCTGCCGGTGCTCGGCCAGCGTGAACAGCACCCCGGTGCCCACGCCAGCGGCGAGCAAGGCATCCGGGACGGGGGTGAGCCAGCCCTGCTGGCCCGCGGTGATGAAGCCCGCGGTGAGCCCCGCGAGCGCACCGGCCCCCAGCAGCAGGCCCCACACGTCGATGCGCCGTGACGTGTTGAGCGGCGATTCCGGCACGTACCTGCGGAGCAGGAAGATCGTCGCCGCGCAGACCGGGACGTTGATCACGAAGATCAGCCGCCAGCTCCCCAGGGCCACCAAGGCGCCCCCGATCACCGGCCCCAGCGCGACACCGAGCGAGCCCATGCCGCCCCACACGCCCAGGGCCCGGGCCCGCGCCCGCGGGTCAGGGAACTGGTGAACGAGCAGGGCGAGCGAGCATGGCAGCAGCGCCGAAGCGCCGAGCCCCTGCACGGCCCGCGCCGCGATCAGGAAACCCAGCGTCGGAGCGGCGGCGCACGCGGCGGAGCCGGCGCCGAAGACGGCCAGCCCGGCCGTGAAAAGGCGCCGCGCCCCCGTCCGGTCCGCCTCCGATCCCGCCGTGAGCATGACCGCCGCGAGCGCGAGCGTGTAGGCGTCCACGACCCACTGCAGGCCGGCCACCGAGCCGCCGATCTCTCGCTGGATCGCGGGAAGCGCGACGTTCACGATCGTGACGTCGAGCTGGATGACGAAGAAGCCCAGACACACCGTGATCAGGCCGACGATCGCCGCCCGTTCGCCGGGTCCGTCGTGTCCGCCGGGTCGGCCCACCCCGCCCGGTCCTCGCCGTCCGCCCGATTCTCCCGGTCCGCCCGGTCGCGCCAGGAGCGCCTCGGTTCGCCGCTGCTCGGTTGTCTCCATGTTCTTAGCCTTAGCCGCCAACACTTCGGTCAGGGCCGAAGCATGACCGGGCGGGTGGCTACCCGTTCCGGGCACTCATAAGAGTCGCGGCGGAACCGCAGATGACAGCCCGGCCGCCGCAAAGGCGATCTCGATCAGGGCATCGGTGAGTGTGACCCGTCTCACGTGAGGGTCGGCGAGCGCGAGGGCGGCCATGGAGGCGGCGTGGGTGAGGTCGACCGCGGCGCCGAGCCCGAGCGATTCCGCGCTCGGCCCGGTTCCGGCGGTCACTGCGGCCTGGACGAGGTGACGGGCGCCGAGCACCCTGGCCACGTTCCGGCTGCGGTTGCCCGCCGGGCGGCCCGTGCTCAGCCGGATCGCCGTCCCGGGTACCAGCAGCAGGGCCGCGCCGTAGCCGGCCCTGGCCACCAGCAGGGCCCGCGCGGAGGTGCTGGTCACCGCCGTCCCCGGCGCCAGGCGCGCCCGCCCGCGACGATCCCGGTGGCGATCGCGGCACCGGCGGCGAGCCCGGCGACCCCGGTCAGCCCGGCCGTGTGATCGTCGAGCCACACCTGCGCGCTGCGCCCGTGCGACCTGGCGTCGAAGACCCCGTGCGCCCCGTGGTCCGTGCCGCCCTGGCCGTCCACGGCCTGGTACAGGTTGTCGGGCCGGTCGCCGTCGACCTGCTCGCTGGTCTGCTGGGAGTCGAACCCGGTGCGCGCCAGGTAGCGGTCGAGCAGCGCCGGCACGAACTTGTTGGCGAAGATCGTGGCCGCGGTGGACGCGCCGACCCAGTACTGCCGCCGCTGCGGGTGGTCGGCGGCGAAAAGCACGCCGCGGGCCGCGACTTCCGGCTGGTAGATCGGCGGAACCGGCTGCGGGTGCCGGGGCAGCCGGGACCGCACCCAGGAGAACTGCGGCGTGTTCACCGCCGGCATCTGCGCGACCGTGACGTGCACCCCCGAGTGCTCGTGCAGCAGCTCGCAGCGCAGCGAGGAGGTGAACCCGTTGATCGCGTGCTTGGCGCCGCAGTAGGCCGACTGCAGCGGGATGCTGCGCGCGCCGAGAGCGGAGCCGACCTGCACGATCGTGCCGTACCCGCGCGGCCGCATCCGGGCCAGCGCGACCATGGTCCCGTGCACGAAGCCGAGGTAGCTGACTTCGGTGACCCGCGAGAACTCGTCCGGCGTGATCTCGGCGAACGGCGCGAACACCGACGTGAACGCGACGTTGACCCAGACGTCGATCGGGCCGAAGAACTCCTCAACCTGTTCGGCAGCCGTCTCTATCATCGCGTAGTCGGACACGTCGGCCGGGATCGCCAGCGCCTTGCCGCCCGCCTCCTCGACGTCCCTGACCGCGCCATCGAGGCCTGCCTGGCCGCGCGCGATCAGGCCGACGTTGGCGCCGCGCTCGCCGAACAGGCGCGCGGTCGCCCGGCCGATGCCGGCGCTGGCCCCGGTTATCACCACTGTCTGGGTCATGTCTGTTACTCCATCCTTCGTTGTTTCGAGCCTGGTCACAGGTTGTGCCAGGGCGCCGCGAGCCGGGCGGCGCACTCGAGGACCATCGCGTGCACGAACGCCTGCGGCAGGTTCCCCCTGAGCTGGCGCTCGGCGACGTCGTACTCCTCGGCGTACAGGCCCGGCGAGCCGCACGCGGCCCGGTTGCGCTCGAACCAGCGGGCCGCCTCGACTTCCTGGCCCTGCTGGTGCAGCGCGAGCGTCACGACGAAGCCGCACAGCAGGAACGCGCCCTCGGCCTCGCCGAGCGGCCGCTCGTCGTGGCGGAAGCGGTAGGCGTAGCCGTCCTGGGTCAGCTCGGCCAGGTAGGCGCGCAGGGTCTCGGCGGCGCGGGGATCGTCGGCGGGCACGGCGCCGCGGATCGCGGGCATCAGCAGCGCGGCATCCAGGCCGGGGTCGCCGGGTGAGCGCTGCCAGCGCCCGGTCGGATGCATCGCGTGCTCGGCGGTGTCCGCGACGATCACGTCGGCGAGCGCCGACCAGTCCGAGGCCTGCGGTTCGGTTGTGCAGTGCAGGGCGGCGCGACGCAGCCCGGCGGCGCAGATCAGCCGGGAGTGCGTCCACGCCTGGTTGTCGATCTCCCATATCCCGGCGTCCGGCTCCTGCCAGCGCCGCGCGATCGCGTCGGCGGCGATCTCGGCGGCCTTCGTGCTGCCGGAGTCCAGCCGGTCATGGGAGCCCGCCGCGGCGAGCAGCAGCAGCGACTCACCGAGCGCGTCGAGCTGGAACTGCTTGTTCACCCAGTTGCCGACCAGGTCGTAGCCGCCGGGGTAGCCGGGCAGGTCGAGGTCACGCTGGTCCGGCACCCGGCCCCCGTCGGCGGTGTACGCGGGGACCAGCTTCGGGCCGTCCTCGTGCAGCCGGGCGGAGATGAACGACACCGCGTCGTCCAGCAGGGAGAACGCGCCCGCAGCCGCGGCGGCCCGGCCTGCGTAGACCTGGTCACGGATCCAGGCGTACCGGTAGTCGTAGTTGCGCCCCTCCTCCGCTCGCTCGGGCAGGCTGGTGGTGGCCGCGGCGACCATTCCGCCGCCGGAGCTGGTCAGGCCGCGCAGAATCACCTGCGCCTGCCGGGCGTCCCGAGGGGCGACAACGTCGTCCAGCGGCGGCACGGCGTCGGCCCACCGGTCCTCGGTGGCGCGCCAGAGCTGGTCGGGTTCGCCAGGCGCGTCGCGCAGCGGCTCGGCGGATATCTCAAGCACGAGGTCACGGCTCTGCCCGGCGGGCACGGTCAGGTTCATGGCCAGCACGGAGGCGCCTCCTGAGCGGCGGACCCTGGCCCCCGAGACCTCGCCGGACCAGCGCACGTGCAGGTCGCCGGTGCGGCCGGTCCAGGCGTCGTGGCCGCCCTGATCGTGGCGCTTGATGGCGCGCAGCCCGTGCTTGCCGAATCCGGCCCGCGGGTCCAGGACCACCTCGACCTCGGCCGGGCAGTCCCGCGCGATGATCCGCCGCAGCAGCACGACCCGCTCGCGGTCGCCAGGGAACGCCAGGGCCTCGCGGCATTCGGTGAGGCCACTGCCGGTGATCCAGCGGCTGCGCCAGATCAGGGTGCCTTCCTCGTAGTAGCCACCCCAGACGAAGGTGTGCGCCGGCATGACCGCGTACACGCCTTCACCGCCGATCAGGGCGGAGAACACGGCGTCACAGTCCCATCGCGGCGCGCACAGCCAGACGATGTCGCCGCGCGGGCTGACCACCGCGCCGCGCTCTCCATCGGCGATCAGCGCGTAGTCACGCAGCACGTGCGGGTGAAACTTGGGCATTCACCGCCGCTACCCGGGGCGGGCCGGTCCATGCGGGGCTGGCGCATGTGATGTTTGGATACGCGCACGCGGGTGAGCTGATACCGGATTAGGCCCTCAGGGCAGAACGCAAGCTTGAATCGGGCAGGTGACACCCATGACGGAGCCAATCATGCCCCGGAATGGAGATACCCCGCCGCGGCCGAAGGTCGACGCCGGGCAGTTGTGGCCCGGCGGCGTGGCCACGGCGATTGTGGCGGCGCTGGTTGCACTCGTCGGCATATTGCTATGCCGGTGGCTATTCAACATTCCGCTCCTTTCCCCGCGTCAGGACGGTGCGTACGGCGACGCGCACACCACCGGTTATGTGCTCGCGGCCGCGGTGGCCGCGCTGCTCGCGACCGGCATTCTCTATTTGCTGCTGCTCAGCACTCCGCGGCCGACGACGTTCTTCACCTGGATCGTCGCGCTCGCGACGATCGTCATGGTGCTGTTTCCGTTCAGCACCGGGGCGCCGCTGTCGCAGAAGGTGGCGACCGCCGGCGTCGACCTCGTGATCGGATTCGCGATCGGCTCGCTCCTCAACGGCGTCGGCACGCGCTCGGTCAGGCGCCGGACCTCCGCCCGCGGCGGGTACCCGACGACCGCGCCGGCCAACGGCCGCCTCGGTTCCGGCACCTATCCCGGGCGCAACGACTATCCCGGGCGCACCGACTACCCCGGGCGCAACGACTACCCCACGCGTGAGTACCCCACGGGTGGCGAGTACCCCACGGGTGCCGAGTACCCTCGCCGCCCCGGGCGCCCCTCCTAAGAGCTCTCGTCCGCGGCCCAGCGGAAGATGCCTTTCGCCATCGTGGAGGTCGCCGTTTCGGCCCTGGCCGCGAACACCTGGCGGCGGATCTCGGCGATCGCGTTGTCGCCCGGCGCCGCGAGCCAGGCAAGCTCGGCGAGGTGGCCGGCCAGCCGCTGGGCCGCGTCGTCGTCCTGGCCGCCGGCCGTGGCCAGCGCCAGCGCCCGGTCGGCGAGCACGGCAGGGCCGCCGGCCAGGCCAGCTAGCTCGGCGGCCAGCTCGCGCTCCGGCGCTGGCTTGAGCGTGGCCGGGTTGCCGTCCCACCACCCGCCGTACAGCCGCCAGATGTTGCGCACGATGAACTCGGGCTCGTCGTACACCGGACGCAGGTACGGCCTGGCTTCCAGGTCGGCGGGCGGGCGCACCGAATGGATCGCCTCGTCCAGCCGGCCGCCGTTGTTCATTACCTCGAGGGTCTGCTCGACCAGCGCCTCGAGCAACGCGGCGGTGTCGCCGAGGGCCTGCCGGACCCGGTCCGCGCCGATGACCGGCACGCCGTGCCCCGGCAGCAGGTACTCGGCCCCCAGCCCGGCCATTCGCCGCAGCGCGTGGGCCCATTCCCTCGGGTAGCGCTGCACCTTCTGCGGGTTGCCCGCGTTCGGCGACGCCCAGATGAACAGGTCGCCGCAGCACAGCACCTTCCGGCCGGCCAGCCAGGTGACCGTGTGATCGTCGGTCTCGCCCTTCTCGTGCCGCAGCCGGAACGTGGCGCCGCCGACTTCTAGCCGCAGCTCATCGCGGTAGGTATGGTCCGGGTACCGGTACTCGGTCGGCCAGCGCAGTCCCCTGGCACCGAACTGCCGCTGGTTGATCACCTCGTTGTAGCCGGCCGTCAGCAGGTATCTGTCGAAGCGCAGGGGCAGCGCCTCGTGCGCGACCACGACAGGGGCCGGCCAGCCGCGCTCGGCCGACTCCGCCTCCCAGGGCGGCATCCCCGAGGTGTGGTCGATGTGCCCGTGCGAGGACACGGCCGTGTTCAGCCGCT
>Ga0210385_10002004_pt1 | contig 12346 bp, 8 predicted proteins | sample IncBWH26OmetaG_FD_160107 | JGI IMG/M metagenome (GOLD analysis project Ga0210385, IMG submission 160107) | Forest soil microbial communities from Barre Woods Harvard Forest LTER site, Petersham, Massachusetts, United States - Inc-BW-H-26-O ... | reverse complement strand
CCGCTACGAGAAGGGTGAGTTCACACGGATCGTGTGCGAATGGAAGGACCGCGAACGAACGCTCATCCTTCATGTGGACCCAACAGGCAGACCAGCCGTCAACCGGAAGATGGGAGTGCGCCTTGCGGGACAGGCCGCAGCAACGACGGTAACGATTCGCGGCCGGATAATGGAGGTGAAACTCCAGGGGTGACACACGGGAGTCCTGCAACTGGCCCACTGGCGATCCATGCGCCGTCATCCTGCCACACCAACCCTAAGAACCGGCCGCCCATCGATCGTTCCGCTGTCGTCATCGTGCTGGTAGAAGGGATGGGATTGCGATCATGTCACGCAAATGGTACTTCGTATTTCTGGTGGCGGTCGCAATCGCGATCAGCTATTTTGACCGGCTCACATTGCCGGTCGCAGTTGTCGGCATCCAGCACAATATTCCGCTGTCAGCGGAGCAGTTCTCGTGGCTGCAAACTTCGTTCCTGTTGTCGTATGCGGCGCTCTATGTAATTGGCGGACGGCTGCTGGACTGGATGGGCACGCGGCGTGGATTTCTGCTGATTATGCTTTGGTGGTCTCTGGCCTGCGCGCTGCACAGTCTCGCAACGGGATTTCTGTTGTTGCTGATTGCCCGTTTTCTGCTTGGGATGGGGGAAGGCGGAGCTTTTCCTGCGGCCACCCGCGTGGTTGCCGAGTGGATTGAGCCGGCGGAACGCTCGACGGCCATGGGTCTCATCAACGGAGGTACGGCGATCGGCTCCCTGCTTGCACCACCGATCATTGGCTTCATTCTGCTGCACAGCGGCTGGCGCGCGGTCTTTGTCGTAGCCGGCGCGGGTGGACTGGGCTGGGTCCTCTGGTGGGCTTTGAGTTATCCCGCTGGTCCTGGGGCAGGTTCTCCCAAGGTAATGGACTTACGACCGGCCAACCACCTGCGCTGGCTGGATGTGGTTCGGCTGCATAATGTACAGGCGTTCGTCTTCGCCAAATTCATGAGCGATTCCGCCTGGTATTTTCTATTGTTCTGGCTCCCGAAGTATCTTTACGACGCGCGAGGCTTCGATATCCGGCAGGTGAGTTATTACGCATGGATACCTTATGCCGCGTCGGGTTTGGGCAGTTTTCTGGGAGGTTGGTTTTCGTCCGCTCTTCTGCGCCGGGGAAAGTCTCTGGACGCCGCGCGCAAAATCGCTCTGGGTTGCTGCGCGGCGGCGATGCCGGTGGTGATGCTGGTTTCGCTGGTGCCCGTTTCAATGGCGCTCGCCCTGTTCAGCATTGCCTTCTTCGCGCAACAGGCGTGGTCCGGTCTGGTGATGACGCTGCCGGCCGACATTTTTCCATTGAACGCCGTGGGTACAGTGGCCGGGCTTATCGGATTCGGCGGAGCGATCGGCGGCGCAGTTTTTGGCGTGCTCGCGGGGCTTCTGCTCACCCACGGCGTAACGTACGGCGGACTGTTCGCCGCGGTCGGAACATTTCATCTTGTTGGCTTTGCCGCCATTGTTCTGCGAGCCGGCAGAATTCAACCTTTTCCAGTCACCGGCTTTGAGGAGATCGGAAGCGCCGCATGAAAATCACCGAGGTCCGTACGCGTGTAGTTCAATGGGAGGGCAATACCGTTTCTCTGCCTCCGCACTTCTGCACCAATCCCATGGACCTGGTGGCTTTCCGCAAAGCATCGATGGGGAACTTTGCATTTCATAACTGGCTGCTGGTGGAGATCTTCACGGATAACGCCCTGGTTGGCCTGGGCAACGCGGCGCTGGCGCCTGTGGTGACGAAGTCGCTGATCGAGACGTATCTGCGGCCGCTGCTGGTGGGCGCGGATCCCTGGGATGTCGAGTTTCTTTGGCAGCAGATGTATCGGCGAACTTTGGCGTTCGGCCCCAAAGGCGTCGCTATGGCCGCGATCTCGGCAGTGGACATCGCCCTCTGGGATCTGCTCGGCAAAGATGCGAAGCAGCCGGTATTCCGGCTTCTGGGGGGCCGGACCAAAGACAGGATTCCCGTCTATGCCAGCCGCCTGTATGCCATGCCGATCGCGCAGCTGCAGGCAGAAGCGCGGAAATATAAGGACCAGGGCTACACCATGATGAAGCTTCGCTTCGGATGGGGGCCGCTCGACGGCGCTGCCGGCATGCAGAAAAACCTGGAGCTGGTGCGCGCCGTTCGCGAGGTCATCGGCGACGAGATCGATCTGATGACCGATGCCTACATGGGCTGGACACTCGACTATGCGAAACGCATGCTTCCTCTGCTGGAGCCGTTCCACCTGCGCTGGCTCGAGGAGCCGGTGATTCCCGATGACACGCGCGGGTATCGCGAACTGAAAAACTACGGGCGAGTCCCCATTGCCGGCGGGGAACACGAATTTACGATCTTCGGCTTTCGCGAGCTGCTCGAGACCAGCGCGCTCGACTACATTCAATTCGACACGAATCGCGTCGGCGGCATAAGCCAGGCACGCAAGATTTGCGCCCTCGCGGAGTCGTTCCAGATTCCGGTGGTTCCCCACGCAGGACAAATGCATAACTACCACGTCGTCATGGCCAGCATGAATTCGCCCATCGCCGAGTTCTTCCCGAAAGTGGATGTCGAAGTGGGTAACGAATTGTTCTGGTACATCTTCGATGGCGAGCCGGTACCGGAGCGCGGACATATCGACCTCGACGACTCCCTGCCAGGCCTCGGTCTCACCGTGAATGAAGAATCGCTACAGCGTTTTCACGTCATCGAATAGCGAAAGGAGCTAATGGTGCATCTGGTTCAGATTGCCAATGCGGGCCAGCGGCGCGTCGCTCTGGTGCGCGAGCCAAACCTCGCTCTCCTGCGCGATGTCGATACAGTTCTTGCGCTCGCCGGTCGTGCACTCGCGGAAGAACGGCCCCTCACCGCCGTGGTCGATGGTTTGCAATCCAGCGACTTATTGTCGTACGACGATGTCTACGAAGGCCGCTCGCCGTGGAAGCTGCTCCCTCCCATCGACTGCCCCGCGGACCCGCAGCGCGTCTCGGTTTCAGGCACGGGGCTCACGCATCTGGGCAGCGCGCGCGACCGCCAGGCCATGCATGTTGCACCGACCGCCCAGGAAGAAGCGCAGATGACCGACAGCATGCGCATGTTCGAGTGGGGACGGCAGGGTGGACGTCCGGCGGAGGGCCAGGCCGGCATCGCTCCCGAATGGTTCTATAAAGGAGACGGATCGGCGGTGCGCGGGTCCTTTGCGGCGCTGGAGATCCCGGGGCATGCGGAGGATGGTGGGGAAGAGGCCGAGGTTGCCGCCATCTATCTGATTGCGGACGATGGCACGCCGTGGCGCGTTGGCATGACAACGGGCAACGAGTTCTCCGACCATGTTTTCGAGCGCCGCAATTATCTCAACCTCGCCGCGTCGAAGCTGCGCACGTGCAGCATCGGGCCCGAACTGGTGGTCGGCGCCGGCTTCGATGATGTGAGCGGACGGGTGAGGATCTATCGAGGGGGAGAGGTCCTGTGGGACAAAGAGATTCGAACCGGCGAGCAGAATATGTGCCACAGCCTCGCGAACCTTGAACATCACCACTTCAAGTTCGCGAACCATCGACAGCCGGGCAGCGTGCATATCCACTTCATGGGGGCAGATTGCCTGTCTTATGGAGAGGGCGTGCGGCTCGAGGCCGGCGACGTGACGGAAATTCAGTTTGAAAACTTCGGCCGTGCGCTGCGCAACGTCATCCTGAAGCACGAGCCGCTGACGGCGCCGGTGCGCGTGCGGCCAATGCAATAAAGGAGGAGTCGATGGGAACCGGAACGAGGGTCGCCCTGCTGGGATTGGGCACGATGGGCCGCGGCATGGCGCTGAATCTGCTGAAGGCTGGTTTCCCGCTCACTGTCTACAACCGGACACGGGCGAAGGCGGACGTGCTGGCGGTGGAGGGGATTCGCGTGGCGGAAACTCCGGCTCGTGCTGCCGAGGAGGCGACGGTCGTGCTCGCCATGCTGGCCGACGATGAGGCATCGCGCGCCGTGTGGCTTGGGACCGACGGAGCTCTCGCAGCTATGCGACCAGGCAGTGTTGTGGTCGAGTGCAGCACGCTCAGCCCGGACTGGGTGGCAGAACTCGATGCAGCAGCGCGTGCGCGCGGTCTGCAGATCGTCGACGCTCCGGTGACCGGCAGCCGCGCACAGGCCGAGGCCGGGCAACTGAACTTTCTTGCCGGCGCTGATGCGCAGTCGCTCGATAAGGTGACGCCTGTGCTGCGCTGCATGAGTAAGGAGATTCTTCATCTGGGGCCGGTGGGGAGCGGGGCGCAGCTCAAGCTCATCAATAACTTTCTTTGCGCCGCCCAGGTGACCTCCTTCGCCGAGGCGCTGGCGTGGATCGAGCGCACCGGGCTCAATCGGGAAGTTGCGCTGGAGTTTCTCAAGAAAGGCGCAGCGGGCAGCGGCATTCTGTATACCATGGCGGATCGCATGACAAAGCGCACCTATGAAGTGAATTTTTTGCTGCGGTTGATGGCCAAGGACGTGGGGTACGCTCGTGCGGCGGCAGCGCGACGCAGCGTGGATCTCTCCACAGCGAAGCCGACGGAAGCACTGTTTCGAAAAGCGCAGGACCTGGGACATGGAGAACAGGACATGTCGGCAGTCGTGGAAGTGGTTCGCCAGGAACGCACGGCCTGAGCCTGCAGATCCGATGGGCAGGCTGTTCGAAAGGAGCAGCGGAAATGAAGGTGAGGTATTGGAGAGTTGGAATGTCACGGACGAAGATGCGGGCGGTGCCGGATGGTGTCGTCTTTCCGGAGCACCAGGGCAATCAGGAAGAGGCGCCACCATCCAACTCCCTTTACTTTGCGGCGGACCCGCCGCAGCCGGAGGCAAACCCCGCTACGCTTAAACTGATTCCTTACTACTCCTGGGTGAATCGTGAACGCTCCGAAATGCAGGTCTGGATTCCATATATCCGCGCCTGGAAGACAGATCAACTTGCCCGTGGGATCTGTGAAAATGGGACATGTGAAAGCAGAGAAAGGGTTGAATATCTCCGTACCATCGCGCGCGCGACAATTCTCAGCGTTGCTGCTGATCATCGGGCTGAGCCTCCTGTTCTTTGCAGTTCCTCGATTCAGTTCGGCGCAATCTCAGGACAACGCCTCCGACGTGGTGCAACTGCTGCGCAGCCGGCAATACGCAGCGGCTGAACAGGCGGCGGAGCGCTTATTGGCGACGGCGCCGCAGGATTGCCGTTTGCTGTCTCTCCGTGGTCTTGCGCTCAATGGCCTGGAGCGGGCCTCGGCGGCGAAGCAGTCCTTCGAAGAGGCACTGCGGTCCTGCCCCTCCGATCTGCTTGCGCTCGAAGGAGCGGCGCAGATTGCCTACGCACAGAAGCAGCCCGATGCGGCGGCACTGCTGGAGCGGATCCTCGCGCAGCGGCCGGAAGATTTGACAGCGCACGCCATGCTGGCTTCTGTCGACCGCGCGCATCGGGACTGCAAAGCAGCGCTCCCGCATTTCGAGGCGAGTCGTCCGCAGTTTGCCGGGCACCCGCAACTGCAGGAAGGCTACGCGTTTTGTCTGGCCAGTACCGGCGACGATACTCGTGCCGCCGCAAACTATCAGGAGCTTTTGGATTCCCACCCGGATGATACCGTCCGCTATAACCTGGCGGTCGTGCAGTGGAAACTGCACGACCCGGCGGTCGCGTTCGCGACCCTGCAGCCTCTCCTCAGCAGCGGCGGCGCAGAAGCGCCGCTGGAATTGGGCTCCCAGCTTGCCGAGGAATCCGGTCAGACTCCCGAGGCTGTGCAGTTGCTCCGCGCCGCCATTGTGCGGCAGCCCGGCAATGCCGACAACTACCTGCGTTTTGCCCAGCTGTCATTCACCCACAACTCGTATCAGGTGGGGATCGACATGCTTAACGCCGGCCTGACGCAGCTGCCGAATGCTGGCCGCCTGTACCTCGCGCGCGGCGTTCTTGAAGTGCAGCTCTCTCAATTTGATAAAGCCATCGCCGATTTCGAGAAGGCCCACCATCTCGATCCCCAGCTCTCTCTCGCCATGGATGCCATCGGCATCATGCAAAGCCAGCAACACCAGTCCGACGCCTCGCTGAAGTTGTTTCAGGAACAAGCGCAGACGCATCCCTCCGACAGCCTGCTGCAGTATCTCTATGCCGAAGCACTTTCCGAGGCGTCGTCGGAAAATGACGCTCTTCCACAAGCCATCGCAGCAGCGGAGCGATCGGTGAAGATCGAGCCCGGCTACCAGCCCGCTCATGATCTGCTGGCGCTTCTCTACCTGCGGGCGGGCCAGCCCCAGCGGGCCGCCGAGCAGGCTGAGACGGCACGGAAGATCGATCCCGCCGATGAAACCGCGCTGTATCAGGAAATCATGGCCAAGCGACGCCTCGGCCAGACGGCAGAGGTGCAAAAACTGGTGCAACAACTGGCGGTACTGCAGAAGACGAATACCGACCAGCAACGGCAACGCAAGGGATATGTCCTGAAGGACGAAGTGCCGCAGTAGTCCCAAAAAATGTTCTACGCGGGGATATATGGAATCCAGACCTGCATTTCGGAGGGTTCGCGATTCGCCCAGGAATAGTAGGGAATCAGTTTGAGGGTGGCAGGGTTTGCAGCCGGCTGTGGCGTGTCCGCCGCAAAGTAGAGGGAGTTCGACGGGGGCGCCTCTTCCTGGCTGCCCTGATGCTCCAGCACGACGACACCATCCAGCAAAGTTGCGTCATACGAGGCGTTAGTCGTTCCTGAGGCCTTAACCGAGAAACCAGCCAGGTTGCGCTGTCGCGGCGGAGTCGGCTGATCCAGGCCCTCCATGCAGAAAACGATGGGGCCACGCTGGAAGGCGACCCTTCCGGTGTTTTCCGTCACCGCAGGGTTAGCCCGCAGCATATGCGGCGTCATATCGAAAGCGAGATCCACGCGATCGCCGCTGGTCCAGCGACGGCGAATCGCCAGATACTGGCCCGGCGTGGTTCCGGCGATACTTTCACCGTTCACGCGGACGGCATTGCGGGCAGACCAGCCGGGGATGCGAACGTAGAGCACGAACTGCGCGGGAGTCGCGGGGCTTACCTCCATGTGCACTTCGCCCTGCCACGGATACTGCGTCTTCTGCACCACGCGGATGCCATTGCCGTCGTGCAGGCGCCAGTTCAGCTCCGAGTTGTCGTAGAGGTGCACATAGAGGCCATCGTCGCTGGTGCTGTAGAAGTAGCCGGGCAACGACGCAAAGGCTCGCTCAAGGTTTGGAGGGCAGCAGGTGGTGTCGTACCAGGGATTGCGAATCCTGCCGTTGACCGCATGCCGGTCTCTGGAATCGCCTGCGGGATCGAATGCCAGCGGATTCCGATAGCAGTAGGTCTTGCCATCGAGGGACATGCCGGAGTTGATGCCGTTATAGAGTGCGCGTTCGATCAGATCCGTGAACTTCGCATCGCCGGTCGCCGACTGCATCCGGTAGTTCCACATCATGTTGCCGATGGCGGCACAACTCTCGCCATAGGCGCGCGCATTGGGCAGTTCATAAGCATCGCCGAAGGCTTCGCCGGTCTCTCTCGCACCCACGCCGCCGTTGATATAGATCTGATGCTGCGACAAATCTTCCCACAGTACGTTCAGCGTCCTCCAGTACTGCGGGTCGCCGGTTTCGAGATAGTAGTCTGCGGCGCCGCAGCAGGCATACATGGCGCGAACGGCGTGCCCTTCGAGTTTTGTGCGCGTCGTAAAAGGAATCCCACAGAACAAATATGTACTCTGCAGCGGGGTAAGAGGAATGCGATTGTCGCCCTGCAGAATGTACCCTGCCAGAGCGAGATAACGGCGATTGCGGGTGGTGCGATAAAGCTCGATCAGCGACATCTCAATTTCGGGATGTCCGGCGACGATCGGCTTTTGACTCGGAGCGGGCCCATACGAGGGCAGGAGGAAATCGTCGACAAAGCGAATGCCTGCGTTCAGCAGAGTCGGATCCCCGGTTCCTCGATACCATGCGATCGCACCCTGCAGCATGTGGCCTAGGCAGTAGAGTTCGTGTCCGGTCTCCTGGGTAGCAGGCAGCATACGGTCGGGCCGCCGATCGCCGTTGTAATAGGTGTTGAGATAACCGCTGGGCTCCTGCACGGCCACAACCTGCCGGATCATAGTCTCGGCCTGGGAACGCAGCTGCGGCTGGTCTCCTGACTGGAGAGCCCATCCCACCGATTCCAGCCACTTGTAAATATCCGAATCGGAAAATACTGGACCGCGCTGGGGCGCATCCGATTTTCCTTCGAGACGCAGGAAATTATCCATGCGTCCATGCTCGATGAGTTCATCGTGCATGCTGGGGATACTCGAATCGACGTTGGTCTGTCTGCGCTTCTGCCAAAAGCCCTCGCGAATGGTCACCGCTGCAACCGGGACGGTCTTTAACCGGGCATACGGAGAATGGGAGAGGTCGAGAATTCCGGCGGCTTTCCAGTCTTCAGTCGGTTTTGTCGGTGGAACATCGTCGGCCAGCATGGGGAGAAGGCCGTTGCGTCCGCCGATGACCGAGGCGCCCGCAGCCGGCAGAAGGGAAGCCGCGGAAGCGGCGAGGAAGCTTCGGCGCGTGAATGCGTTTTTCATGTGGAGAATGCGAAAATGCCGAACGGTCCCTTCTAGTCCGCGCAATGTCGCCTTGTCAAGAGAACGTTTCCTCTGCTGGGCTTCGGAAACACACGAAACTCTGCACAGAGCCTTGTCCTGTATTGCCGGCCTACTGTCCAGCGGAGCTCAGGTTTCATCAGTATCTTCCTCGCTGGATACCAGCGTCAATGAGTGAACGTTGACATCCTGTGGAGGAGCGAGTAAACATTTCCCGAAGATCCTAAAAATCGACACGGAGCTATGCTCACTGCACAGGACCCGAACCTGTCGAACCTGTAGCTTCGACAAAGCGACGGTTGTACGAGAGCAGGATCAGCCCGGGGGGAACTACGATGAAAGCTTTCTCGCGCAGAGACTTCATGAAGGTGAGCGGTGCCGCTGCAGGCCTGACTCTGTTGGACCGCGGCGCTGCCAGTCAGGCAATCGCAGCGAACGTCGGCGGTACCGTGAAGCTTTCCCAGTTCGACTACCCTGACGTGCAGTTGCTCGAGGGGCCGATGCTGGAGCAATTTCGCGCCAACCATGCATTCTTCCTCGCGCTCAGCGAGGACTCGCTGCTCAAGCCCTTTCGTCAGAAAGCAGGCTTGCCCGCGCCAGGCGAGGACATGGGCGGATGGTATAGCTGGTCGAACGAATTTGATCCGCCGAATAACATGACCGGCTACATTCCAGGCCATACCTTCGGGCAATACCTGTCGGGTTTGGCGCGCGCGTATGCGGTGACCGGCGACAAGGCAACGCAGGCCAAAATCAACCGCATGGTGCGTGGCTTTGCGCAGGCGGTCAGCCCAAAATTCTATGCAGATTACCCATTGCCTGCTTATACGTTTGACAAGAGCAACTGCGGCCTGATTGACGCTCACCAGTTTGCGGGCGATCCCGATGCGCTGGCCGCCCTGTCGCGGGCGACGGATGCAGTTCTCCCGTATTTGCCGCCTCATGCGCTCACGCGCGCTGAAATGGCGGACCGCCCGCATAAGAACATCTCCTGGACATGGGACGAGAGTTATACGCTGCCGGAAAATTTCTTCCTCGCTTACAAACGGAGCGGAGACCGACGCTATCTTGACCTGGCGCAGCGCTTCCTTCTCGACCAGGACTATTTCGATCCTCTGGCGGGGGGGCAGAACGTGCTGCCTCACCGGCACGCATACAGTCACGTTAACGCCCTCAGTTCGGCATCCCAGGCGTATCTGGTTCTGGGCAGCGAGAAGCATCTGCGCGCAGCACGCAACGGCTTCGGGTTCGTGCTGGCGCAAAGCTTCGCAACCGGGGGATGGGGACCGAACGAGGCCTTCTGCGAGCCGGGAAGCGGCACGCTCGGCGACAGCCTGACCAGTACACATGCGAGTTTCGAAACGCCATGCGGTGCCTACGGGCATTTCAAGATCGTGCGCTATCTCATGCGCATCACCGGGGACAGCCGCTACGGGGACAGCATGGAGAAGGTGCTGTATAACACGATTCTGGGCGCTAAGCCGCTGCAGCCGGGGGGATTCAGCTTCTACTATTCCGATTACAACAACGATGGAGCGAAAGTCTATTATCCGGAGCAGTGGCCCTGCTGCTCGGGAACCTTTCCACAAGTCACGGCCGACTATGGAATCAGTTCGTACTTCCATTCCCCCGACGGCATCTTCGTCAATCTCTTCGTTCCCTCGCGCGTCAACTGGCGGCGCAATGGCGCGCGCATCGCGCTGGAGCAGGATACGCGTTATCCCTGGGCGCCGGAAATCACCATGCGGATTCGTACCGTGCAGGCTCAGACGTTCACGGTGTGGCTGCGCGTTCCCCAGTGGGCCGGGAAAAATACTTCCGTTGCCGTCAACGGCGGCAGCGCGGAGCGGGGAATTCAGCCGGGAACCTTCCTGCCTCTGCATCGCGAATGGAAGGATGGCGACCGGATCGAGTACACGATCGACCGGCCTCTTCGTCTCGAGGCGGTGGATTCCCAGCATTCCAATAGCGTGGCACTTCTTCTCGGTCCGCTGACCCTGTTTGCCATCAATGCTCCGCAAAGCCGTTTCAACCGGGCGCAATTGCTGCAGGCCGCCGGCACGGGCACGGTGGCGAACGAGTGGAGAATTGAGTCCGCGGTGGCCCCGGTGACGTTCCGAGCCTTCCCGGATATTCGCGATCAGCAGTATCGTCTTTATCACGATGTGGAAAGTTAAAGCTGGGAAAACATTTTCGCTGCCAGTCCCACTCCGCGCAGCCCGATTGTCGCTTTTGATTGGGCAGATTCCGGACCGATGCCACACACAGGGCTTCGACGCGCCGCAGATGCGGCTGGCAGACAACACGGGTCCGGATAGCCGTTGACGTGTGCGGGGTGAAAGCTCGTGAAACGAGGGCTTGACAACGTAGCCGTGCGGAGACAATAATCATCGCGATTTTCAGAAATTGGTAAACGTTATCTCAAATCAGGTATCGGTTTGATTCGAATTTACCAGGGCCCAAGACGCAGCTGTCCATTTGGAGGCGCCATGACAAGAATGTCCGGCAGGCTTCTGCCTGTCCTCTTTCTTCTCCCCTTTCTTCTTTCTCCCCGTGTTTTTGCTCAGTTCACCGGTTCGATCACTGGAGACGTGCAGGATCCCAGCGGCGCAGCCATTCGCAGCGCCACCCTTACACTGATCAACGACGGGACGGGAGAAAAGCGCACCGCGGCAACGGATGAAGCCGGTATCTACCACTTCGTCAGCATTGCGCCGGGAGCATACCATCTGAGCTGCACGGCGAAAGGCTTTTCGATAACCAGCGAAGCGGTGGTTCTCGAAACCAATCAGGTGCTGAATGTCCCCGTGAAGATGGTCGTCGGGAACGTCTCCCAGACGGTACAGGTCACGACCGCCGCACCGGTACTGGATACGGCGGATGACCGCATTCAGGAAACGATTACGACGGACACATTGTCGGATCTGCCGCTGGCCGGTCGCAACATGATCTCGCTCGTCACACTGGCCCCGGGCGTCACGGGAACCGGTGTTACATCTAACGGCAGTCCGGGATCGGGCCGGGACAACTTCTCCACTGAAACCCAGGTGGATTCCAGCGCCAATGGTCAGGGCGCAGTCGGAAACATGTATATCGTCGACGGTCTCGATGTGACCAGTTCGATTCGTGCCGGTGTGTTGAACCTGACGCCGAATCCTGACACGCTCAAGGAAGTCAACATTCAGACCGACACCTATACGGACGACTTTGGCCGGGGCAGTTCCGTGCAGATGGCCATGACGACCAAATCCGGCACCGATCACTACCACGGCAACGCCAGCGACTACTTCAATTACCAGGACATGTGGGCGGGCACGGAATTCATTCACAAGTACGCGCCCTTCCACAGCAACAACTTTTCCGGCACCATCGGCGGTCCCGTTGTGCCAGGTCATAAATTCGGCTACTTCTTCTTTGGATTTGAGCCACTGCGATCTTCAAGCGCCAATCCAGGACTCATCACGTTCGAGGATCCCGCCTTCACGGCATTCGCAAAGTCCGCCTATCCCGGCACCATCGGGACGCAGCTGCTGAGCACATACCCGGTTGGAAATGTGACGAACGTGACCGTCTCTTCCACCGCTGCCACAGTGTTCCCGGCCGGCAGTGCGCAGGCTTGCGGAACGGCGTCGAGCAACAATCTGCCGTGCGGCACGCCGGTTATCGACACCGGAGACTGGAATGCGACTACTTACCGAAATGGCAACCAGTACTTCGTCCGCGGAGACGAG
>Ga0210385_10002001_pt1 | contig 12350 bp, 10 predicted proteins | sample IncBWH26OmetaG_FD_160107 | JGI IMG/M metagenome (GOLD analysis project Ga0210385, IMG submission 160107) | Forest soil microbial communities from Barre Woods Harvard Forest LTER site, Petersham, Massachusetts, United States - Inc-BW-H-26-O ... | reverse complement strand
TGCGGCCCGTTGCTTCGGGCTTGGTGACCGCCACCGCCCGACCCTACCATTTGGGGAATCGCAGCCAGGTGTGGCACATCGAAATCGCCGATGGGAACGGTAAGCTGGTGTGTGTCTCACGGCTGACCATGGCCGTGATTCCCAGAAGCTGACTCTCGTGGCAGGCAGCGACGACCACCATCTCCTGGGTGGGATTGCCGAGGGCGAGCCTGCCGCGGCTCTACCTGCACCCAAAGCCGGCGGATCTGAGCGTCCGCAATTGGTAGAAGGATTATCGCGCTTCCGGCAGGGGAAAGCTCCCGGACCGGGCGATCCGGAATCCAAGCGCACGAGGCTTCTTGGCAGCTGGTACTGCCAGCGCCGCCTGTCTGAACGGCACGATCGCGAATGCTAGAATTCAAAGACTTTCTCGACGCTCACGTGATCTTTGCTAGTCGCACGATAGGGAGAAAATACCTATGGACGCCTCGCTGACCCTCGCCGTACTCACCGCGGCCGATATTTCCGCCATTACCCAACTGGTGCTTACGGAGCGTGAGAGCCGTGATCTTGGAAGATGGGAGCGTCTGGGGGCCTGCTACTTACCAGACTCCCACGTTGAGATCAGTTGGATTTCCGGCACGGGCGCGCAGTTCGTCGCCGGCTCCAGAGAGATGGCGCACCGAGGCGTGAAGGCGCGCCATCGCCTGGGGCCAGTGCTGGTGCAGTTGAACGGCGAACGCGCACTGGCACGTCTTACGGGGGTGATCGACATCCCCGGCGAGATCGACGGAGTGGAGTTCTGCCTATCCAGCCATGCCCGATTCTTATATCCGGCGGAGCGTCGTGACGGGCGTTGGGGTCTGATGGGTTTCTATGGAATCTATGTGCGCGACGAGATCATCACGCGCATCCCAGGCCAGCGTCTACCCATCCTCGCACAGGACCTGATAACTTTTCGCCCCTCCTACCGTATGTTGTCTTGGTTGCTGACGCGCCAAGGCGGTTATGTTGTGAACAACGAACTGCCTGGAATCGATCGGCCGGAGCTGGCAGAGGCACTGGAGCAACGATTGCTCGCATGGGCTGGAGTGGCGCCCTAGGAATACTGATGTTTCGCAACACGTTCTCCGAAACGAACGGTCGCTTTGGGTGCGTCAGTTCGCGCCATCGGACTACCGCAGTGTGCGTAGAACCGACTGGAAAGATTGCCGACGGCGGCAAGGCCGCGCTTAATCCAACCAAGCAGCGCCATCATGGTCCTGATTACCGCGAGAGATGTCGCGATCGAGGCACCGGGGGCAATGCTGGAGCGCATCAGAGTCGTGCCGAGCCCGAGACAGAGGACGCGCGCGGTCCTGCCCACCACGACTCCGGCGGCGTTCAGGTCCGGTATCCCGACTGCGTCCCAGGGAAGTACTCTGTATGGGTCTCGCAGGTGCGCCCGTAGTACAGCACCCGTCGACCGAGCAGGGAGACCACGTACCCGGCACAGCCGGCCCTCGCCACCTTTGCGCAGAAGCCCTTGTAGGTGTACCCCGGAACCAGCTGCTGCGCTTCGCCAATCGCCTCACGCACGATCGCGGCGTCGAAGGTTTCGGCTACGGGCGTTGGTGTTGGCACCGTCTTCAGCTCCAGCGTCTCGCCATTTGGCATGAAATAGGTGCGCATGGAACGCCGGAAGTCGACGGCATAGCCGTCAAAGCCCGCCTCCATCAAATCGCGCAGATTCTGCGGGAAGGTGGTGGCGCCCGATTCGGAGCCCTCCAAGGTGGCGCGAGCCACCTCTTTCCAGTTCGTAATCATGTCAATCACCTTTCGTAGCGGGAATGAAAAATATCTGCACGTCAATCAACGGGAGGCGATTTGAGTCTATGCTTCTCCACGATCTCCCTCAGTGTGCGCAGAAGTGCAGCGCGGTCCTTCGGCGCCAGATGGTCGAAGAAGGCGGCATCGTTGGCATCCGCCAACGCTGCAAGTTTGGGGACGATGGCGCGCCCCGCTCGCGTGAGCGCGAGCGTGTGCGCCCGTCCATCTGAAGGGTTGGAGCTGCGGGCGAGCAGTGACTTGGTGATCAGCCGCTCTGCTAGCTTGCTGATGGCGCCGCGCGTCATGCCCATACGCTCGGCGAGTCGGCTTGGGGCGAGGGCTTCCTCCTCCAACAGTTGGCGCATCAGCACCCACTCCGCGACGGTTACGCCATGTGCCTCGACCTTGCGGGCAAAGGCCTGCGAGACATGGTTGGAGACATAGCGCAGCCAGTAGCCAAGATGGGCGGTAAGGTCTGAAGCGGGTTGGATGGATGGCATGACGGCTTCCAGTTAACTAGGAAACTACCATATAGAAGTTTCCTAGTCAACTACATTGTAAAACGATCCCACTCGGGCACACTCTTTGAGCGTGAACCCGCCCTTTAGCGAGCGCGACAACCCGTTCATGGAATCTCGCAATTAGCCGTCCATGACTCGAGGAACGAGCGCAAGGGAATCTCCGAGGCCTTACGATGACCAGGGGTATTTCGGATCGTTCTACGAGCCGTCGTTCCTATTTTGGCTTTAATTCACCGAACTAATGCGCCGCTGTCACTCCTCCATCCATCAGAAAGTCGCTGTCCCGTGATGAACGTCCCGTCAGGGCCCAACACCGTTTCAGTTCGCGGTACGCGGCCCATACCGAGCGATGCGCATGCGCGCTGCGAACTGGGGTTTCCTTGTCTGATTCTCGTGTAGGCAAACGCCCAATTCGGCGTGAAGGCGCTTGTTGCGGCTCCAATTTCCGATTGTCATGTTTTTATGCGCATGACGGTCGAGCCGAAAGGTGCTCAGCCGGCTTCCGGAGGTAGCCGGAGCGGCCTTGATTGGCTGAACTTCTTTCTCGCGGACGTTCAGACGGGAGTCGGGCCATTCCTCGCCATCTTTCTTGCTGGCTATGGATGGAATGAAGAACAGGTAGGAGTCGCGCTCACCGTGGGCGGTATAGCCGGAATTCTCGCCCAAACACCGGCAGGCGCATTGGTCGACCAGGTTCACCGCAAGCGCGCGCTAGTTGCCGTTGGAACTGCTGCGTTGGCCGGTGGGGCGCTGCTGATTGCCTTCGTACCGACCTTCTGGTCGGTAATGTCCGCTCAGGTCCTAATCGGCGGCACCTCAAGCATCCTCGGCCCGGCGATCTGCGCAATTTCCCTCGGAATTGTTGGTCACCATCTGTTCGACGCCCGGCAGGGACGCAACCAAGCGTTCAACTCTGCCGGCAATGTCGTGGCCGCTGTCTCGATGGGCCTGCTCGGGTACCTCATCTCCAATCGAAGCATTTTCTTTTTCGTTGCGGTATCCACGATCCCGACGCTATTCGCCCTGCATAAGATACGGGCCGACGAAATCGATTACGAACGAGCCCGTGGTGCGAAACGGAATGCCGAAGGCGGTAAACCTGTCGGAGTATCCGCGCTGTTGATGGAGCGACCTCTTATCATCTTTCTGATTTGCGCCGTGATGTTTCATTTTGCGAACGCGGCCATGTTGCCGTTGCTGGGCGAAATGCTGGCGAAGGGTCGTGGGCGCAGTTCAATGATGTTCATGTCCGCATGCGTCGTGACGACGCAGGTAGTTATCACGCTAATCGCCGCCTGGTCGGGTCGAAAAGCGGGCTCGTGGGGAAGGAAACCGCTGCTCCTGATGGCCTTCGGCGTATTGCCGATACGAGCCGTCCTTTACACACTCACCAGCAATATCGCTGCATTGGTCACAATCCAGATTCTCGATGGCGTTGGGGCGGGAATATTTGGCGTGGTTTCGGTACTCGTAATTGCGGATCTGACTCAAGGCTCTGGTCGCTTCAACTTTACCCTAGGGGCGATCAGCACGGCCGTAGGCATCGGTGCGGCTCTAAGTCAGGCGATTGCCGGTGCAATCGTGCATCATTTTGGTTTTGACGCCGGATTCCGAGTTCTTGCCGCCATTGCCACAGCGGCGTTTGGTACCCTTTATTTATTCATGCCGGAGACGCGTGACAAATTCTTCCTCAACGAGAGTCTATGAGCACGATATTCCTATTGATGCTGTCGAACATCTTCATGACCTTCGCCTGGTACGGGCACTTGAAGTACGGCCACGATTGGCCGCTCTGGAAAGCGATCTTCGTCTCCTGGGCCATCGCGCTGTTCGAGTATTGTCTGGCGGTACCCGCCAATCGCCTTGGCTTCCACCAGTTCTCGGGGTTTCAACTCAAAATAATCCAGGAAGTGATCACGATCTCGGTCTTCATCGCTTTTGCGACGTTCTTCCTCAAAGAGAAGCTCACTTGGAATTACCTCGTGGCATTCGCCTTCCTAGGTGTCGCGGCATTTTTCGCCTTTGCCTTCAGGGCAGCCGGCTCCACACACTGAGTAGATTGCCCTTGCGGGATTACATACCCAGCGAGTCACTCCCACTCCAAGTCCCTTTTGCAGCAGAATTTCCTTCAATCGCGCTGCGACAGCGTCGGCCGCGACGAGGCGGTCCCGATCATCCATGCCGGTGTCCACACAGAAGGGAAAGCGAAAGTGTCGGTATCCTCTAATTCTGGCAATCTGTACCTCCAAATTTGTCAATTGTCCCTCTGAATCTGTCAGAGGCACTCGCGAACCTCGGCCAATGTCGCCGTCTATAAGCCAACTTTTGGCCCGCGCCGACAACCAATCCCTGCCAGTGTGCGAAGTGCTGCCGAAGATTGCTTCCCGGGGCGTCTCGCCCAGACGCAGGGAAAGGCGGTCTTGGAGTAAACTGGCCTGGACTCGTGAACCAGTCTACTCATGCTGCGCCGCGACGCGATACCGAGTGCTCGACCAGGGCGCGGGTACCGCCCGTTGAACCGAGCCGAGTCTGGTTGCAGGCTCGCGGGACTGCTGTGACAGCGGGCGACAGCGGGCGACAGCGGCGAGGCTATGCCGCTTGATGAAAGCGGACGGTCAGCGGGAGGGGCCGTAACGTGAGATGCCGATCCGCAGCCCAAGGGGCCGGACACGGCCGTTCGCTCCCGGCATCACAAAACGGCTGATTCAACTCTTCGGTGCGTCAGTGACATTCGAAATCATCCTTTCCTTCCGGCTTGCAGAAGTCGCCCCAATTACCATTGGATAGATAGTAGTTCACGAGCCCCAGATCTCGCAGCATTTGCTTGAAGCGCGCATCGGTCCGCAGGGCCGTCACATAGGGGCTCCATATGAACATGAGTGTCACATCGCTCGCGTCAACATACTGATTGCGCAGGGCTGCTAGTGCGAGGTCCCTGTCGCCATAGTAGTCCGCAAATTCAGCGATGAACTCGAGGCGGACGACCGTGTGATTTGCGGGGTCCTGGTAGGCCTTGCGGACCTCAGTCAGTGAGTTCGCACGGTCGCGCCAATGGGCCATTAAATACCGGCTGAGTGGAATCGCGTTGAAGTCCTTCGAGTGATACTGAGCGAACTGTGCATCGATACGCTTCGGATCCGCATTCCCTCGCAGCAGGCGAATCAGCGCATGGTAGTCGTTGACCTGATGATCGCCCGGAAGGGGCTTGCTCCTCTCGTATTCTTCCTCAGCCAGATCAGCGTGGCCCCCGATGCCGTAGGCGAGCTGCAGCCAAAGGCTCGCGCCACGATTCAGCGGGTCCTGTGTCCTCGACCGCTCGGCGTAGCGAATCGCTTCGCGTACCCGGCCGGTGGCGCCGAGGAACTCCGAATAGACGAGTGATACAAAGGGGTCAGATGGCGGCGCCAGCCGCAGGGCTGCTTCGTAGGCATGCTGCGCGCTGCCCCACTCATGATGGTCAGTGGCATTCTGTGCACGAATGAGTTGTACCGCTGAAGTATCCTGCGGTAAATGCTCTGCCTGCGTCTCTATCGCGCCTAGTTCACTGCGGAGCGCCGCACTTTCATCGGGAAAATAGACGGTGCTGTTGTGCACGGTGGCGTACAGACCGGCCCAGGCTCTGCTGAAATTCGGATCCAGGGCGATAGCCTGCCGAAAAAGCTGTGCGGCCTGCCGCAGGTTCGCATAGCCACTTGCTTCTGCCAGCTTGGTCGCGTGCAGAAACTGGTCGAAGGCATCGACGTTGGTTGTACCGCCCTTGGCACGCGACATCTCGCCGACGTCCAAGGTGATGCTCAGGGCCTGGGAAACATCCTTTGCAATCTCCTCCTGGAGCGCAAATATTCCGCTGAGCTCGCGGTCATAGGTCCGCGACCATAAGTGAGTGCCATCTGCAGCATTGATAAGCTGGGCGGTGATGCGCAGCTGCTTACCATCCTTGCGAACGCTACCCTCCAAAAGGTGATTTACACCCAGCTTCTCGCCAATGACGCGCAGATCCTCGTTTTTGCCCTTGAATGAGAAGCTTGAGGTGCGTCCCGCCACGCGCAGCTCCTTAATTTGCGCCAGTTGGTTCAACAGTTCTTCCGACAGGCCATCAGAGAAGTACTCTTGCTGAGGATCGGCGGACATGTTCACGAAGGGCAGAACTGCGAGCGAAAGCCCCGTAGGTGCGCTCGCCGCCGGGACGCGGGACTGAGAGGCCACCACTTGGGCAGTGTCGGAGTTCTGCGTGACGCCATGCTGACTGCTTTTGCGGACGATAGCCCACAGAATGCCGCCAGCGATGAGCACGATAATCGCGGTCAGGACGGCAAGCCAGGTCGCACTAAACCGCTGTCTGCGGTTCGAGCCGTTGGTCACTGGTATCGCAGTCTGGGTTGGCTCCCCCTTGTCTACAAACCGACGCAGCCCTGCCAGGTATGACTGCCAGGCCTTGTCGTTCGGGTCCCCTGTCCAGTGCGACAGATCCGCCGTGTGGGTCAGCTCGAAAATGATCGGCCGCTTGCATGCCTCGATCATTACCGGCACCAACGTTCGGTTTTCGTTTGCCTGGGTCGCCTCCGCCCGCACCCAGCGCGAGGCGACCGAATGCTTCGACCACAGCACCACCACGGCTTTGGCCTCCTCCAGCGCCGTCTCGATGGCCTGATCAAAGGCGTCGCCGGGCTTCAGTGTCGCGTCCCACCAAACGCTGAAACCCTCCCGCTCGAAGCCTTGTGCAAACCGCCGGGCGATTGCCAGGTCTTCACTGCTGTAGGACAGAAAGATGTCGGACACGCGGGACCCTGTGTTTCTTAATTAACCGAATAAGGTCACGGACGCGACCCGGCTTTCTTGGGCGTGCCCGCCGATTCTATACGGCTCAGAACCTTGAGGTCGAACGGCACCTTTCAGACCGTCATTTCCGCATGGTGACCAGCCACAGCGGGTTGATCAGTAGCGGGTGCGTTGGAGCGGGGGGATGCTGCGTCGCGATGTAGAGGCCGGCCGTGCATGGGAATCCTAATGCTGGCCACACCAAATCCCGTGCTGCCCGCAAAGTCGTCGGCAACCCTCCGCTTCGCGTTCTGCCTTGAAGCGCTCCAGCTGTGGAACTACTTTCTTGCCCGAAGATCGCGACTGCTGTTGAAACATCAGAAAATGGCAGATCCCGCCCCTCGATGCTTCAATGGCACTGGAAGTCATCTTTGCCTGCCGGCTTGCAGAAATCGCCCCAATTGCCCGACGCGCGCCAGTAATCCACAAGCTTGAGGTCGCGCAGCAAGTCCTTGAAGCGCGGGTCAGAACGTAGACCGATATACCAAGGTTGCCAAATGTCGCCGATATTGGTGCGGTGTAGATCGATGTAGGATCGGCGCAATGCCGCAAGTGCCAGGTCCTTGTCGCCGAACTGGCTAGCAAAGCCCGCGATGCCCTCCATGCTGGCGGCATTCTGATTGCTGGGATCGTTGAACTGCCTGCGCAGCTCAGCGCGCATTGCCTGCGGACTATCGAACTTGTCGGCCACGCTCCCGTAGAGAGCGGTGTTGTCTCTAGGGAGTTGAGCGCGCGCGGCGATCTTTACCGCAGGCTCCTTGGCATTCTTCAGGGAAGTGAAGCAGTCCATCTCGAAGGCGTCCACCGAAGCATGATTGCCGCTCAACCCCCTGCTGCGCTGGTTTTCCGCCTGGAGCTCATCCGAACGACCGGCAATGCACAGCGCGATTTGCAGGTCATAGGAGACGTTGAGCGACAAGGGATCGACCTGCCGTACCGGCACCCAGAGGTCGGCCGCCTCCTTCGCTCGACCGACAGGCCATAGAAAGATCGAATACGCGTAATTGGCCTGATAGTCGGATGCCGGCGCGGCCGCCAGCGCGGCATTGGCGGCGGCTTCTGCCTCGAGCCACCTGTGCTGCACAGTTAACTGGTCAGTGCGCATCGCCTGGGTCCACCAGGCATCAGGTGCCAGCGCCACGATGTGCGCGCTTGCATCGGCCATCTCCTCCTGGGTTGCGGCGGTCTTCTCCGGGACATAGATCAAAGTTGTTGCGAGCACATCGTAAAGCCCGCTCCACGCGCGTGCGAACTTCGGGTCCAGCGCCAGGGACTCGCGGAAAAGCTGTGCGGACTGCAACAGATCCGCGCGCGCAACCCCCCGGTTGCGCAGTGCCCGCGCTCGTAGAAACTTGTCGTAGGCGTCCACGCTAGTTGTCCCGCCTTTCCCGCGCGACATCTCGCCGACACCAAGTGAGATGCTCAGGGCGCCGGAGACATCCTTCGCAAGCTCCTCCTGAACCGCGAAGACATCGGTCAACTCGCGGTCATAGGTCTGTGACCAGAGGTGCGTGCCGTCGGCCGCATTGATGAGCTGAGCCGTGATGCGCAGGCGCTTGCCGTCCTTGCGCACACTGCCTTCCAGCAGATGATTGACGCCAAGCTTCTCGCCGATGACCCGCAGGTCCTCGTTCTTGCCCTTGAATGAGAAGCTCGACGTACGTCCGGTGACGCGCAGGTCCTTGATCTGGGCCAACTGATTCAGCAACTCCTCGGAGAGGCCGTCGGAGAAGTAGTCCTGATTGTGTTCGGGAGACATGTCGACGAAGGGTAGGACTGCCAATGATGCGCCAGCCGGTTCAGCCGCACGATTGGGCCTGGAACCCGTGCTGCCTGGACCTGCGGCATGTTGCATGAGGGCACTCATGGAAGAGGAGACCACGGGCGCCGTCGCGAGGGAGCGGTGATACAACCAACCCGCCCCGCCAAGCGCCAGGGAGGCCACGGCTGCGGCACCGAGGAGAACTTTGCGCCTACCATATCGGGCAACGGACCGACGCGGCGTCAGTGGCACCGAAGCTGCGCCGGCATGACCGACGCTTACTTGCGGCGCTGTCGACACGGCACTTGCGGCGGCCAGCAGCTGCGTGATGTGCGCGATGAACTGCGGTGTGGGCATACCTTCGGGTAGGTGCATCCATTGCAGATCACGAAACCGCTCGGGCACCGTGGCATCGGCCGCACCCATGCCGTCGATCGCAACCGGGACCAGGAACGCGCGATCCGCGACCATCAGGTGTGAGCGGTCGACCGCAAGTTTCCACTCCAACCGGAAATAGCCCTCGGTGCGGACACGGGTCCTGGCCGAGATCAGCGGCATGAACAGCGCGCAGGATCTGATCTGTCGGCGGATCCTCTGGTCCCACGAATCGCCTCCGCGCAGTTCGCTCTGGTCAAACCAGACCTCGACGCCGGCGGCACGCAGTGCCATGCAAATTCTAAGAGCCGCGTCCGAGTCCTCGGAGGCATAACTCAGGAACAGGGCTTTTGAGGACTCGGTCATTGATGCACCGCCACTACATCGCCGCAACTATAGGCCCACAGACAGATTCTGCAGCCTAACCACCACTTGCAGCTTATCCGAATTCGAACGGTTGCTTGCGGGCAGTGTGATCATCGGCGCGAACGATGGGTCCCGCCCGCCTGCCGTCCCTGGGCCTGCTGCAGAGCGGACATCCGTGCCACATTACCGGGCTCAACGGTCGAACGACTGCTATTGCCCGGAAGCCCCCTTCTGCGCGAGGGGGCGTATGTCGCGGACCAGATCCACCAGGACCTCGCCGGGTGCGTCGAACATGACGTCGTGCGCCGCTCGGTCGATCAAGAAAAACTTCTTCATCGGCGCATGGATCTGCTTATAGAACGCCTCGGCAAGAGTTGCCGGCGTAGTCCGGTCTTCTTTCCCAGCAAAGATGAATACCGGACATTTAAAGGCCGGAAGGTCGTCGAAGTTTACCGCCAACAGTTGCGGAATCAGGATCGCGCCCGACCTTTGGTTGCCGAGGGTTGCTGACTGGACATCCTCGTCGCTATAGTCGGGGCTCAGGGATTCAAAAGCAGTAATCGGATCGGTAGTCCGGCCGTACCGCATGCCGCCCAGGGCGACATCCCATTTTCTCTCCGTCGAAATTTTGGTCGCCGAGAGCGCCGAGCCACCTGGCCCGGGGTACGGGGCGAGAGCCTTCAGTTCATCGATCGCAGCCTGATTGCCCAGCGCTTCAGCCCGGGCCAGGGTTTGCTGGTAGCCGACGGCTTCGTTTCTTAAAACGTTCACCACCTGCCCGATGCCGACGTAGGCGTAAAGCGCATCGGGTCTATGCTGGGCAATTCGTATGCCCAGCACACTGCCAAAAGAATATGCCACAAGGAAAATCTTTTTCTTACCGTAACTGCGTCGCAGCAGATCGATGAGCTGTTCGGCATCGGCCTGCATCTCATCGAGGCTCAGCGATCCGTCCGGCTGTCGGCCGGAGGCAGCGAAGGTTTTGCCAGCGCCGCGCTGATCCCATTGAACGACCGTAAAGAAGTCTTCCCATGGCCGTTGAAAGATCCAGCTCTCCGGCATCAACGGCGCGCCCGGGCCGCCATGGATGAACAGAAGGATCGGATTGGCGGGATTGGTACCCCGGACATGAATCCACTGCTTGATGCCGCCAATGTCGACCGCCTTTAGCTCATCGATCCCACCCGGGGCGATGGCCTGGCTCTCAGCAATGGTTGCGCGCGCCGAATCCGCAGGCCCCGATGACTGCGACAGTGCTTCGTCTGACAGGCAACTCAAGAGCGCCGTCACCATCACCACCGAGATCGCACTCACCCGATACTTACTCACTGGAACCTCAAATTGCTTGATTTCACGTTCACTCGCGATCGTGTTGCGGCTCAATGCCCGCTTCAAACCCCGGGCGCAGCAGCGCCGCGCGCAGCGGCAAGCCACGCATTCAACCCGAAATCAAAACTCGAGGCCGGCTTCTCGGGGCCGAGGAGCTGCGCCGATTGCAGCACCGCCATCCCATGCAGGAAGGCCCATAGGGACACAGCTGCTTCCGGCGCCCTGGCCTCCCCAGCGAGGCGAGCGGTCTGGCCCACCACGAATAACCAAAGCTGTTCGGGAGCGACCGCCTCCGAGCCCGACGCAGGTCGAGGAATCAGCAACGCCTCATAGAGCAATTTATTCTCGCGAGCAAACTTCAAATACGACTTCGCGATCGCACGAACGGCCGCCTCGGGCTCGCGGCCCCGCACGGCCTTGAGCAAGACGGCGTGAAGTCTGGCGCAGACGGCCGCTCCCACGAGAGCCTCAAGGTGGCCGTGATCCTCAAAATATCGGTAGATGGCGTTCGGCGCGACTTTCAAGGACCCCGCGATCGCCCGAAGCGACATCCCACGCAATCCGTCGCGTGCCAGCAGGACCATGGCGGCGTCAAGAATTTTACCGGAGTCGGTCTTTGCGGGGTACACCATAGATGGACAGCGTACACCTTCAAGGTACACGGTGTCCACCTTCAGATGACCCGAGCACGGGTGGCTTTTACCCTTACCAGGCCTTTGGTCGTGAATGGTCGCCGAGTCGCAAGCAGGGGGGCTGCGCACCACACATCAGCTTGTCCATTGCTCGGTAGTTGGACCCCACCCACAGGGCAATCGATTCATCATTGTCAAGACCAAGCTATGACCCGTCGGGCGGCCGAAACAATACTCGGTAACAAAGATTCGCCGCTCGCACCAAATCGGAACATACGCTCACCCAAGGAAGCGATACGCAGGGTTGAGACATTCTTTGCCGCAGGCGACGAGAGTACGATCGTAGACTTGCAAAGGTTGTCCTCTATTACAGAGAATTCCGAGCTTGAATTGGAGCCGCTTCGCGAGCGGGCGGACTTCACTCTTTACCGCGGCAGAGAGTCCGGCAAGCAGGCGCCGATTCTGGCGTTGGCGCCCGGCGCTGCAAACCCTTCGCCTCAGAGCCTGAGGCGGCTCGAGCACGAGTTTTCGCTGGCAAGCGAATTCGACGCAGCATGGGCAACGCTTCCGCTCGCCCTGACTCGCCACCAGGGCCGGATGGTACTCATTCTGAATGATCCGGGCGGCGAACCCTTGGATCAGGTGATCGAGCGGCAACCGATCGATCTGAGTCGCTTTCTGCGCACGGCCATCGGTTTGGCAGCCTCACTTGGCCAAGCCCACCGGCAGGGTCTCATCCATAAGGACGTCAAGCCTGCG
>Ga0210385_10002000_pt1 | contig 12352 bp, 11 predicted proteins | sample IncBWH26OmetaG_FD_160107 | JGI IMG/M metagenome (GOLD analysis project Ga0210385, IMG submission 160107) | Forest soil microbial communities from Barre Woods Harvard Forest LTER site, Petersham, Massachusetts, United States - Inc-BW-H-26-O ... | reverse complement strand
GGCACCGACATCATCTGCCAGCTCTTCATGTGTCGTGGCTGCACCCGCGTCGTCGGCATCCAGGCGGCAGTCGCCAGCAAGATCGCGGCCAGTGGCCACAGGCATTCCAGCCACGTGCCCGCCCGGTAGGAGTCGGTCGCCGTCTGATAGACGTACGTCGAGTCCGCGATGCCGCTGACGAGCATGCTGAGCGCGATCAGCAGCCACATGTTGCCGGCGCGCCAGCCGGTGATCGAGAGCGCGCCGACGGCGAACATCATCAGCAGCATGTCGCCGATCGGGTATGCCAGCGAGACGACGATCGAGTTGTGCGTGCCGGTGGCGCCGTTCAATATCGGTGGCAGGATCAAGGCCGCGGCGACGCTCGCGGCGCAGAGTCCGGCGATCAGCCCGTCGAGCCACATGCCGACGCGCAAGTCGCGCAGGTGGCGCCTGGCGAGCAGCCCCAGCGCGACGTAGAAGCACGGGTACATGGCCAGGAAGAGCACGTCGGCGAAGGAGACGCTGCCGCCTGCTTCGGCACCCGTACCTTCGATGTAGAGCGAGTAATACAGTTCGCCGAGACCCCAGGAGAAGAGCCCCGCCCCCATCGTCAGCCAGGCCGCCCGGTCCTCGCGCACCGACGCGCCGCGCCACAGCACGACCACCGCCGAGCCGAGCATCAGGACGTTGTAGATCCAGTCCTGAAAGAGATCCTCGCCCCCCGGCCCGCCGAAGCCGACGGTCGTGTGCAGGGCATAGACGCCCAAACCTCCGATCAGGGAGGCCAGGACAAGCGTCGAGGGGTGGAGTCGAGGTAGTGCGCGCATCGGGTATGCGGGTCGCCAGTTACATCGGCTATTCCCGGAAAAACCCTGAGCGGATCAGGGGTGGAGCGCGCGCCCGATGCGGCGCGTGAACTTGCCTGGCTTGCGCTTGTACAGGCGTGCCCCCAGGGCGAGCGCGCGCTTGCGCAGACGCCGGCGACGTTGCTCGATCCGCTTCAACAACTCGTCCTTGCCCGCCATATCTGTGCCGAAGGCCTCAGGGTGCTCTTCGACGTAGGCGCACAGCATCCACAGGTCGTGCTCGCTGCCGAGCAGATCGCCCAGGCGGTCGGCGCGGCGAGCAGCGCGACGCGCACCCTTGGCCTTCTTGGCGCCGAGCATGTCAAGCGCGTAATAGAGGCTCTTCACGCGCTTGCGCCAGTCGTGTACGTCCTGCTCGTCGCGCCCGTGCTCTCGCGCGCAGCGTAAGTAGCGGTGGCGGCCTTCGCGGTAGACGCGCCGCAGTCCAGGGGAAAGCGTGCCGAAGTCGATGTCGACAAGGCTCCAGCGCGCCAGCTGATCGCGCATCGCGGCAATGTCCGCAAGTACCTCGTCGATGTCGGACGGCCGCTTGTTATTCAGGCGCTCGCGTCGTAGCTGTTCCTCCAGGCGCAGGATTCCCCCGCGCCCCGACCCGTTCCCGTTGGAGGGCTCCCGTGAGGGGGCGAGCGCGCGTGGATGGCGCTCGATCAACTCGCGCAGTGTCGTAAGCCGCACCTCGGCATCGCGCGACCCCGCCAGGCGTCGGCCGGCACTGCGCAGCGAGTCGTTGACGCGGGCGAACTCCCGCTCGCCGAGCTCGTCGCGCAACAGCCGCGCGAGCGCACGCATGCGCTTGATCGCCTTGCGCGCCTCGTGCACAAGCTCAACGGGATCTGCAGGTTGCAAGCCAGCCCCATCGTCGTCAATTGGGTCGCTTCTAATAGCCATGCGTAGCTCTGCTCATATTGGAGGCTATAGCCATTGTGTGCCGGCGCCCTCATCAGAGACTACGGTCGTAGTGCCGGACTTCAAGTGGCCGGTCAACGGTTGGCTTCGTATGGCGCTTTCCCAATCCCAGGCGATTGCCGCGAGAATGCTTGCATGTCGAAGTTGCCCGCAGCGCGCTGGTGGACGGTGCGCGCTACCCACAGCAACAAGCCGGCGACCTACCGTTGCCCCATCTGCGGGCGGCACCTGCCGGCGCTCAGCGAGCACGTTCTGATGTTCCCCGAAGACGACAAAAGCCGACGCCGCCACGCCCACTCGAAGTGCGTGCTTGCGGCACGTCAGCGGGGGGAGCTGCTGCTGCGCGAAGACTGGCTGCGCACCCAGCCGCGACCGCCCGCGCTGTGGCGGCGGCTGCTGGGACGTGTCAAAAGGGAGTAGTCAGCCGCTGACGTGCACGTATTCCGGGTCGACGCGCACGATCACGCGCTGTTCGCCCGGCTGGCGGAATGGGTAGGACTCCTTGCCCATGTACTTCATCGCCAGCGAGTCGATGTGCGCATCGGCCCCCTCGGTCGTGCGCTCGGCCACGCGTCCGCGGATCGTCAGGTACTCGTACGGGTTCTCCATGTTCTGTACGGTCAGCGTCACGCGCGGGTCGCGCTCGAGGTTGCGAGGCCAGGCGCGTCCCTCGGCGGTGTTCAGCACCGGACGCCCGTCCTGCACGTCCACCCAGGCCGGCGCGGCGTGCACAGAGCCGTCCGGGCGAATGGTGGACACGAGCACGAAGTTCTTGTCTTTGAGCAGCTCCTCGGCGCGACCTTCAATCGCTTGGCTCATTGGATCCCTTCCAGGTCGGAGTGGTCAGGGGCCACGGTGTGTGGTCCTGACAATGAATCTACCCACAGGTGGGCATCTTCTCCCCCTTTGGGTGCGAGCGTCTACCCGCCGTTGCGCGCTGAGGTAGGGGGGATCGTGCCGAGCGCGACAAGGTGGCCGTTGTTCAGCTGGAAGCGCACCGTCTTTTCACCGCTGGGTTTGCTGAGCGGATCGCCGGCTTTGTAGACGGGATAGGCGAGCGTCACTTCCGTGTCGCTCTGGCCGACCACTTTGACGCTTGAGCTTGGTTCGCTCGTGTCGGTGCCGATGTAGCGCCCGTCCACGAAGAAGAAGGCCTGCTGACCGTAGCCGTCGCTCGATCCGGTGCGGGTGCCGACGAGCACGCGCAGGGTCTGTTCGGGGCGGTAGGTGGAGGTGTCGCCGGCGGTGTACCCGTGCGCTTTGACGAGCGCCACAGCCGCCCCAAGGCCTTCGCCGCCGGTCGATTCTTTGGTGAACGCAGGCGCGCTGCCAGTGTGCGTCGTTTCCGCGCCGCCGGTCCCGTTCGTGCTGGTGGTAGTGCTAGGAGGCGTAGTGGTGGTGGGGGAGGATTTGGTCGTGCCGGTAGTGCTCGTGCGCTGTGTCGCACCTTCGGAGGGCAGGGCACTGGAAACGGACACGGTCTTCGTGCCTGAAGATCCACACCCGCTGGTCGCCAATACGACCGCGGCCACGGTGAGCAGCAGCGGTAGATGTCTTCTCGCGCTCATCCTTCCCCCTATTCGTCGTTGCGCGCTCTCATCCTCGCACCGGTCGGCCCGTTGCGCGCCGGCTCAATCGTGCGGCAGGGCGCTCGCGTGACTCGCCGTCCTGACCTTGCGTGAGAGTGTCCGTCTCGCGGGAAAACTCTCCCAAAATATTATTAGCGACTGCTAAGATATGCCTCATGAGCCGATCCGCGAGCATGGGAGACCAGCAGATGACAGCCCAAATCAAACCGACAAGCCGCAACTGGACGCTGGGGATCGTGTCGGTCGCCCTGTTCATGACAGTCCTCGACAACCTCGTGGTCTCGGTCGCGCTCCCAAGCATCCACCGCGACCTCGGCTCCTCGATCCAAGAGCTCGAGTGGACCGTCAACGCTTACGTGCTCTCCTACGCCGTGCTGCTGTTGACAGGAGCAGCATTGGGCGACCGCTTTGGGCGCAAGCGCATGTTCCTGATCGGCCTGTCGGTCTTCACCGCAGCCTCGGCTGCCGCGGCATTGGCGCCGACGAGCAACCTGCTGATCGCCGCGCGCGCCGTGCAGGGCGCCGGTGCCGCGATCGTCACACCGTTGACGCTCACACTTTTGGCCGACGCCTTCCCGGCCGAACGTCGCGGTATCGCCTTGGGCGTGTGGTCAGGCATCTCGGGTACCGCGGTGGCAATCGGCCCGCTGGTGGGAGGCGCCGTCGTGCAGGGCATCTCCTGGCACTGGATCTTCTGGCTGAACGTGCCGATCGGCATTGTGCTCGTGCCGATTGCCGTGCGTCGCCTCTCAGAGAGTCGCGGCCCCTACGGCACACTGGACCTGCCGGGCCTGCTGCTGGCCGGCACGGGCGCCTTCGGGATCGTCTTCGGCCTCGTGCGCTCGCAGTCGCTCGGCTGGACCTCGCCGTCTATCCTGAGCTCGCTGATCGTGGGCGCTGTGCTGCTGGCCGCGTTCGTCGTATGGGAGCGGCGTGCCCGCTACCCGATGCTGCCGATGGCTTTCTTTGCCAAGCGCTCCTTCGCCGTCACAAACGTCGTCTCGCTGGCAATGTACTTCGGCATGTTCGGCTCGATCTTCTTCCTCTCCCAGTACATGCAGAACGTGCTCGGCAACACGCCATTGCAGGCGGGCTTGAAGCTGCTGGTGTGGACGGGCGCCTCGATGGTCGTGGCCCCACTGGCCGGCATTTTCTCCGAGCGCTTCGGCTCACGCCCGTTCATGGTGGCGGGACTGACCCTGCAAGCTCTGGGACTCGGCTGGCTGGCGCTCATCACCGCTACGCACGTGCCCTATACACACATGGTCATTCCGTTCATCATGGCGGGTGCAGGCATGTCGCTCGTCTTCGCCCCTTCAGCCAACGCAGTGCTCTCCTCGGTGCGAGTGGATCAAGCAGGCCAGGCCTCAGGCGCCAACAACGCGATCCGCGAGGTCGGAGGCGTCCTGGGCGTGGCGGTGCTCGCCACGGTCTTCACGGGCGCAGGCGGCTACGGCTCGCCGCAGGAGTTCGTGAACGGGTTGATCCCGGCCATGTGGGTCGGTGTGGCGGTGCTCGGCACCGGAGCCCTGGTGGCCCTGCTGTTGCCGTTTCGCACGCCGCGCGCAACCGAGGCGGCAGCGCTTGCCGCGGAGCACGAGCACGCCGAGCAGGTCTTGGTCGAGCCGCAACGCGCAGTGCTCGCGGGCGAGCCGGCGTGAGCGTGGAACCTTCGCAAAAGGACGATGCCCCGCGCGCGCGCGTGGGGCATGGGGCCGTCGGGGATGCCGCAGAGGGGGATGTAGTGGTTGGCGATGCCCCCCGCGCGCGCGGGGGGCATGCCGATGAGGGAGATGTTGCCGTTCGCAGACGGGTCCCCGCGGCCGAGCGGCGCGAGGCGCTGATCGCGGCTGCCGTGCACGAGTTCGCGCTCAGCGGCTTGCACGGTACGCCGGTGGACCGCATAGCGAGGCGGGTGGGGGTGGCCCAGCCGTACGTCTTCAGCCTGTTCGCAGGCAAGCGCGAGCTGTTCATCGCCGCTGTCGAATTCGGCTTCGATCGCTTCGCCGAGGCGTTTGCGCAGGCCGCCGCCGAGTATCGCGCCGGACGAGCCCCCGCCGATTGTGAGGATGTCCTGATGGCGATGGGCGGTGCCTACAAGCAACTGTTGATCACCGACCGCGACTACCTGATGCTTCAGCATCAGGCCTACGCGGCCTGCAACGACGAGCTGGTGCGAGCGCGCGTACGCCGCCGCTCGGCTGAGCTGATGGCGCTGGCGGGCGAGCTCTCCGGAGCCGAGCCAGAGCGCCTAGACGACTTCTTTCGTCACGGGATGGCCCTGAACGTGGCGGCTGCGATGGACGTCGCCGAGCTGTCCGCGGGCTGTTCGTGGGTACAGGACGAGCTTGCGGGCCGGCCCAGCGGGTAGCATCAACCTGTGGCGACGTCCGATTCCACACAGGTCCAAAAGCGCAGCCGCCGCGAAACGGCGCGCACGGGGGCGCTGGTCCTGCTGGCCGTGCTGATGACGCTGTTTGCCGTGCTCAACGTCAAACAGGTCGAGGTCAACTGGATCTTCGGCAAGAGCTCGACGCCGCTGATCATCGTGATCGTGGTCTCGTTGCTGGTGGGTATCCTGCTGACGCACTTCGCTGAGCTGCGCTACCGGCGCAAGCAGCGCTAGAGCGCCTTCGCACAGTCAGCTAGAGCATCTTCAGCACTGTTAGGCGGATCATCCTCGTCACCCTGTATTTGGCAAAAGCCACAGGTTTGACGATGCGACCTCAAGCCACCTTCTCGGCGGAGCGTTGCTCGGTCACGATCTGCGCGGCCTGCTCGGCGCCGAGGAACGGCGCCAGCACCACATAGGCCAGATAGTCCGAGAGCTCGGGAAGCGCGCCTGTCCCACCGTCGGTGGTCTGAGCGTAGATCGTGTGCCATATGGCTCCTTCGATCCCCTCATGGGCAAGCCCGGTGAGCGGTGGGCCGGGCGCGCCTGCGGTCAGCCTGGCGGCGACCTCGCTGGCGAGCTGTGCGACCAGGTCGACGGCACGCTGTCCCATCGCAAACACACCTGTCGCGATCGTCTGTGTGTAGGCGGGTCGCGCGGCGAAGTAGCGCATCATCCCCTCCAGCGAACGGCGCACCGCAGTGGGCCATTCAGAGGAGGTGAGGCCAGGATCGGAAACGGTCTTGCGCACGTCTTCGCTGAGCTGCTCGATCGCCGCCAGGAAACATTCCTCCATGTCGTCGAACATGTCGAAGAAGGTGTCGATCGAGACGCCTGCCTCGTCGGCGATTCGCATCGGCGTCAGGTTTCCATAGCCTTCCAGCGATGCCAGCTCCAAGGCGCTGCGCAGGACGCGCGCACGTTCGTCCTCACAGGCGATGTAGGTCTCGCTGGGTACCGCACGCAGGCGCACCCCGAGCGGGCTCGGCTCGACTGTTCTGAAGACGAGCGTCCAGCTCAGCATGTCCTCCACCAACGCAGGCATCTCGTCGGTCCGCTGCTCGAGCAGACGCACGAAGGTGGCGCGACGCAGGCCGCCGACGATGGCTCTGGCCACGGGCTCGGGCAGCGGCGCCGCATTTGGTGCATGCGCGAAGCTGGCCGCGAGTCGCTGCTCGAAGATGCGCATCGTCTCTGTCAACCGCTCCCAACCGGCCGGCCCAGCCGAGGGAGCGTCGACGAGCATCAGACGCGCGCCCTTGGGATTGCCGGCGACGACCTCGGCGAACCTGCGCAGCGCTGCCTCCATGCGCTGCTCGAGCGTGCCTTCGGTGGAACGATAGCCGGCGGCGATGTGTACCAACGCCTGGCTTGCGATCAGGTCGAGTGTCGCCAGGAAGCACTCTTCCTTGTTGGCAAACTGCTCGTAGAAGGCGCGCCTGGAGACACCGGCAAGCAGCACGATCTGCTTGACGCTCGTGCGCCCATAGCCGCTGGCTGCAACCGCCTCGATCATCGCTCCGTACATGCGCCGGCGTTGATTCTTGGCGACCTCCAGCGGCTTCATCTGGTGGGGCCCCCTGGGCAGTCGCTCGTACAGTGGCGCCATCCCGCCGAAGTTCTTCCCACCCTCCTCCGTCAACGTGTTCTATCTCCTCGAATGCTTATAGCCCCTCGACTATCAAGGAGTCTTGGAAACAATATCATTCCATGTCAGAGATTTATTGTCTACTATCCGGCAGCATCTCTCTTAGAGGAATCTCATGTACTTGAGGCCATACGACAAGTCCCATCGCTAGTGCAGCAGCGCCCTCAGCACCAGGATCCCGATGCCCATGCTCGCCCCGACGAGCACCTCCAGCGCCAGCTCCAGAGGCCGCGCTTTGGAGCGAATGCCCGCCGCCAGCTCGAACGCGATCAGGCTCGCGACGATGCTCCAGACGGCCGCGGTCACGCCGGTGATCTGGCTGGCGCCCGTGGCCCAGGCAACAAGTAGGACCAGCAGCGGCACACTCGCGCCCTTGGCGATCGCCCAGTCGCGGCTGAACGTCCGCCACAGCTCCGCCCAGCTGAAGCTCTCGTGCTCGTCAAGGCGCAGTCCGAGCACGTCGGAGTAGGAGTGGGCGAACCAGTAGAGCACCACGGCGAGCGCCGCCGAGCCGATCGTCTCGGGGTAGGTGTCGCGCAGGCCGCTCTCGGCGGCAAGCAGCGCGCCGAGCGTGATCAATCCATAGACGGCGCCTGCCGGATTGCGCTCCGGCACGATCCAGGCGGCCACACGCTCGGCCACGCTTTGGTTCGCGTGTGTGTCGGTTGAGCGGTCGGATATCACGCTTGGCGCCAGCTTAGGGTGTACACCCAGACACTGCCTGCTGACGCCAACCGCCGGGCAATCCGCGATCATTCAGGCCAGCGTTGAGCACTGTCACGACCTCGCCCATGCCACCGCCTGCGCCCGATGGTGCTCCTCTGGGGTCGCTTCCGCCTGAGCCGCCGCGCCGTGGCTGGTGGCTGGCCAGACGCTTCCTGGCAGCCACGATATGCATCGTCGCGCTCGCCGGCGCGGCGACCTACGTGGTGATCCGCAACGAGGTGAGCAAGGTCGTAAGCGCGCTCGGGCAGAACAAGCCGGTGAAGGTCGCCTCCAAAGTGCTGATCCCCACCGGCACGGGCGAACCCGAGACGCTGCTGCTGGTCGGCAACGACGAACGCAAGGCCCCCAAGGGCAACCCGTCGGGAGCGGTGCTGCCGCACTCCAACGAGATGCTGCTGGTGCGCGTCGATCCGAGCAGGCCCACGATCTCGATGCTCTCGATACCGCGTGAGCTTCGCGTCAGCTTCACTGCGCCAACCGGCGAAGTGATCACCAACCGCATCAACTCCGCCTACACCTATGGCTACGAGGACGGTGGCGGCACCTCAGGCGGCGTCAAGCTGATGCTCGAAACGATCAAAAACCTGCTCGGCATCACCGTAAACCACGTGTTCGTCACCGATTTCAAACGTTTCGAACACGCGGTAGACGAAATGGGCTGCGTATACATGACAGTGGACAAGCGCTACTACCACAGCAACAGCGAACCTGGCGCCGAACAGTACTTCGAAATCAACCTGAAGCCGGGCTATCAGCGCCTGTGCGGTCAGCAGGCGCTCGAATTCGTCGCCAACCGTCACGAAAGCACCTCGCTGATTCGCGACGCTCGTGACCAGCGTTTCCTGCTGGATGCCAAGGCGCAGTATGGCCCCGGGCTCTTTGAAAACCGCGAAAAGTTCGAGGAGGTCCTCGGCAAGGCCGTGCAAACCGATCTGCACGGCGAAGAACAGGTGCTCGACCTACTGGAGCTCTTGGCGGAATCGGCCGGCAAGCCGGTACGTCAGGTGCCCTTCCACGTCAACCTGCTTCCCGCATACGACACCGCCACGCCACAACAGCTGCAAGAAGCTGCGCACTCATTCATGGCGGGCACGGCGGCGATTCCCAAGCACAAGCTCAACAGCGCGGTGCGCTCGGTCAAGAGCTCTCATCATCGCTCCGCTGCATCCACGTTGTCGCTCACGCCCACGCCGAGCTCGACGACAGACCAGGCCTTGGTCGCGGCTCCGCGCCTGCCATTCCCCTTGGAGGCGCCCCAGTACCAGAAGACCACCGCCGAATCGGCCCCAGACGAACTGCTGCTCTACGGCATCCAGAGCCCCAACGGTCGCCGTCGCTACCCCTCGTATGTGATCGTCGTCGACGACGGCGAACTGGGCCAGTACTACGACATTCAGGGCACCACTTGGACCGGCTTGCCGCTGTTGAGCGATCCGAGTCAGAGCGTTCGCATCGGCTCGCGCACGTACAGCCTCTTCTACGACGGCGAACACATCAAGACGGTTGCTTGGCGCGAAGGCCGCGGCATCTATTGGATCGAAAACACCCTGACCTACAGTCTCTCGCCCGAAACGATGGTCGCGATCGCCCGTACGACGCGGCCGGTCGGCAGCTCGAGCGCAAGGGTGCCGGCGGTGAGCGCGGCCCCACGCCGCCTGGGCGTGGCCTTGCCTACACCGAGTGCCGCCGGTACGAGCAGCAGGGACAAGATCGAAGCCGCGATCGCCCTGCTCAGCCTCGTGATCGTGGTGCTGCTGGGACTGCGCCTGCTCTACCGCCAACGTGAGCTGAAAATCCTGCGTGCGCAGGTTGCCGAGGCGATGGCGCTCGAAGCTCGCAGGGCCACGCGGCTGCGCGCCCGTGTCGGCGTGAGCAGAGGACCTTCGGTCGAGGGAGGCGCCGAGCAGCAGCAGCCGCTCGCCGTCAGCAACGAGCCGGTCGACGTCAACGACTGAGCAGGCACGAAGCGCAAGCCGACGCGGGACTCGAACCCAGGACCCACTCCTTACCATGAGAGGCCCGCCGGGACGCCCTATTGCTAGGTAGAGCGCCATTTTTGACTCCTGTGCTGGTGATTCGCTGCCCTTGCCTTGCGGACAAGAGAGGGCAACCGTGGACAAAAATGGTATCGAACTGCGGGCGAAGTTGCGGTAAAAGCGAGAGCCGACGAAGGGACTCGAACCCTTGACCCCCGCCTTACCATGGCGGTGCTCTACCAGCTGAGCTACGTCGGCGCTGACGGCGAATCGTAGCCGTTCTCGGGCTTCACGAGCTGCCCGTACCTGCGGTTGGCCACACAGCTCGGCAACCGTTTGAGCATGCCGCCTGCCACGTCTGCCCCGAAGTGCGGGGGAATGGTCCTGCCACATTAGCGACCTCGCCGTGCCTATAGGCTGGCCCGGATTATAAGCGTCTGGTCCAGCAGCCACCGGTTCTGAACCGGCCGGGGCGAACGGTTCAGGTCGGCTTTTTATGCGGTTTTCGAGGCTCCTGCGGTCTCTTTGCGGTCCCAAATCAAGGGCCGCTAGGGCACTGGGACCAGTGCCTCGCCCCCGACGGGATCTGGCCCAGGACCCCAACAGCAGGTCAGTTCGCACCTTCAAAGTAGCTGATACAGCCGCCCGCCACAGACTCAAAACACGTGCCGCAACCGCAATTTCGAGGCCAACATGCGTACTCTTCGGCCTGCAGCAGGGAAAGGCAGTTATTCGAATGATAGGATACAATCAATAGCTTGATATTGTTCTTTATCATCTATAAGTAGGTAGGGTGCTTGCCCTTATGTCTATCCAACGCCTAAGTCTTTCGAGGCGACTCGCCCTTCTCGCGTTCACACGTGCGGGCGTCGCCCCGACGGCCTTGAACATGCGCGACCGCGCGCGTTACATATTTGACAACGAAACCCGTGGGCACAACCAGCGCTTTATTGCACCCGACGGCCTTCCGTTGCCACCCCCGCGCCTCGTGTACCGCGTCGTCGGCCACTTCGACTACGAGCTGTTCTACTACGGGGGGGTGACTCTGTTTGACCTGATCCGTGACATGCTGGAACACGGAGGCGTTGAGCTGGATAGTCTCCACGCTGTGCTCGACTGGGGGTGTGGCTGTGGGCGTGTGATACGCCAGTGGGGCCAGGTCGAGAACATGCAGATCTACGGGAGTGACTACAACCCTGAGCTGATTGCCTGGGGACGTCTAGCTCTTCCGTTCGCACGGCTCTCCACCAATGGACTCGCTCCTCCACTCCCATTCCCCGATGACTCGTTCGACTTCCTGTACGGAATCTCAGTGCTCACACATCTGGATGAGCCACTGCAGAGACCATGGATCGACGAGCTGCGTCGGGTGGTAAAGCCAGGGGGGTACATTCTGGTATCGGTGAAAATCAGCAGTCACGGCTTGTCCGCCGACGAGCATGCTCGCTATGACGCAGGGCAGCTCGTCGTGGTCGATAAGGAGTTTCAGGGCCGGAACTACTGTGCGGCTGTGCACCCGGATGCCTATGTCCGTGACGTACTCACTCGCGGATTTGAACCTATCGCCTCATTACCGCTCGCTACTCCCACCTTCGACCACGGTCAGGATGCGTACCTTTTCCGAGTACCGACAACCTGAATCGACTATTGCGTGCCGATGTTATTCCGGCACTTCGGCCTTCGCGGATGCGCCCCTGGTCCCACAGAGCCTGGCAGGCGCGGCCTATGGGGCGATGAGCGTGGCGCCGGGGATGTGGGTGGCTACGAGGCGAGGGTCGCGTGTGAGTAGCGGGCGACCGGTCACGGCGGCGTGAGCGCCGATCAGGAAATCCGGCAGGACGGCCTCACGAGTTCCACTTGCGCGCCGGTAGGCGGCGTGGGCGTGGCCGGCGAGGAATGAGGCGGCAAGCGGGATCTCCTCAACGAGCGCCATTGATGGAAGAGAAGTATGTAGTTCCTCGACAAGGGGGAACCGCGGAGCGATCTCGGCAAGGACTACGGCGTTGAGGACGAGCGCTCCTCGTTGAGCGGCGCTTGTGAGCTGCTCTTGCGACCAGGCAAGCCAGTGAACGCGCGGACGGTGCTAGTTGCCAATCGCGGTGCGCTGGCGGGCGATCCCGCGATCGAGGCGATTATCTCCGGGGAGCTGGCAGAGCTGCGCCGGCGGATGCTCGACGCCGGCGGGCTCCAGGGTCGTGAGCGGGTACGCGCTTCGATCGCCCTTTCGGGCTGGCTTGCGTTCGTGCGCGCGGTCTGCGGCGCGTGGC
>Ga0210385_10001994_pt1 | contig 12366 bp, 9 predicted proteins | sample IncBWH26OmetaG_FD_160107 | JGI IMG/M metagenome (GOLD analysis project Ga0210385, IMG submission 160107) | Forest soil microbial communities from Barre Woods Harvard Forest LTER site, Petersham, Massachusetts, United States - Inc-BW-H-26-O ... | reverse complement strand
CCATCAATAACTATCCCTCTTCAACTATTCCCTTCAACCGCGCAAACCAGAAACAAAAATGCAAAACGTGAAGTGAAATCGTGGCTCTAATCTCTGTGCGAAAAGCAGCGCCGTATAATACTCGGTTCGCGCACAGGAGATTCCATCTTTGTCCACTCACACCGATCCCGCCTCGCAGACCTCAATAAAAACCCGCACCGAATCCGACAGCATGGGAAAAATTGAAGTTCCCTCCAATGTTTATTGGGGAGCGCAAACGCAGCGCTCGCTGCTGCATTTCAATATTGGACGCGACACGATGCCTCCCGAGTTGATTCGCGCGTTTGGCATTCTCAAGAAGGCTTGCGCGCTGGTGAATCAAGACCTGGGAAAACTGCCAGCGGATAAAGCGAAGTTGATTACGCAAGCAGCGGATGAAGTGATCGCCGGCAAACTGAATGATCAGTTTCCGCTGCGCATCTGGCAAACGGGAAGCGGAACGCAGACCAACATGAATGTGAACGAGGTGATTTCGAATCGCGCCATTGAGCTTGCTGGCGGCGAATTGGGATCGAAGAAGCCGATTCATCCGAACGATGACGTCAATATGTCGCAGTCGTCGAACGACACGTTTCCCGCAGCGATGCATATTGCGGCAGCAGAACGAGTGAAGAACGCGCTGATTCCGGCAATCAAGATGGTGCGCGACGCAATTGCCGCGAAGGCCAGGGAATTCGAGAGCGTGGTGAAGATTGGACGCACGCATCTGCAGGATGCTGTGCCATTAACCGTTGGACAGGAATTCGGCGGTTGGGCAAGTCTGCTGAGCCGCGATATCGAGCGACTGGAGCAGGTTCTCGGCGGTCTTTACGATCTGGCCATTGGCGGAACAGCAGTCGGAACAGGGCTGAATGCGCATCCGGAATTTGCCGAGCGAGCGGCGAAGAAGATCGCGGAGCTGACGTCGCTTCCCTTTCGCTCGCATGGCAACAAGTTCGCCGCTTTATCGGCGCACGACGAGATTGTGTTTGCGCAAGGCGCGCTGGAAACCTTGGCCGCGTCGCTGATGAAGATCTCGAACGATATTCGCTGGCTGGCTTCGGGACCGCGATGCGGATTAGGAGAGTTGTTGATTCCGGAGAACGAGCCTGGATCGTCGATCATGCCTGGCAAAGTGAATCCTACGCAATGCGAAGCGATGACGATGGTGTGTGTGCAGGTCCACGGAGCGACAGCAGCGGTGGGATTTGCGGGATCGCAGGGCAACTTTGAGCTGAACGTGTTCAAGCCAGTCATCATCTACAACTTTCTGCACTCGGTCACGCTGATCACCGACGCGTGTCACGGATATGTGGAGTACATGGTGAACGGCATTGAGGTCGATCGCGCGAAAGTTGACTGGTATGTCAAGAATTCGCTGATGCTGGTTACGGCGCTGGCTCCAAGAGTGGGATATGACAAAGCGGCGCAGATTGCGCACACGGCGCATGTCGACCGCTCGAGTTTGCGCGAGGCTGCGGTGAAGCTTGGATTCCTTAAGGGCGAGGAGTTTGATTCGCTGGTGAAGCCGGAGAGAATGACGCGGCCGTAGACTTGCTGGTCCACGGCCGACGCATTGTCATTCGCTTGAGAGGCTTCGCCGGCCTGCTGGCCGGCGATGTCGTCTACGACTGCGGTGTCGGCGTGATCGGCACTGGCGCGTTCTTCGGCGTGCTCAGATAGCCGGTGATCTTGTTCTTATCGACGGTCCAGACCACGAGTTCATAAAGCATATGGTCGCGGCCGGTGTAGAACTGCACGGGCTCGCTCTGGTTTTTGTCTTTTTTCTCGATGGTCTTGTCGTCCGCAGTAACGGTGATTGTGTACTTACCACGTTTGGGATCCGTCTTTTTCAGTTGCAGAGCGACGGTTGAAAACGCTGCCGGCTTCGCGCCCTTCATCAAGGTGAACTCGTAATACTGGCGATCGCCTTTGTGTTTGAGGGCTTCAAGATCGGAGCGCGTGTTGGCGATAAGTCCGCTCTGTTGGCCGAGATCGCCGATCGTGGTCTGAAGTTTCGCGATGGTCGCATCAAGCGACGCTTTGGTTGCGGCCACATCGGTCTTCACGCCGCCGACGTCGGTTTTGACGGCGCCGACTTCTCCGGAAACGGCGCTGACATCTTTCTTTTCTTCCTCCGCCTGAGCGGCGATGCGCGCGGATGCGATCTGTTGCTGATGCTGCAACTCTCCAGCACGCGTCGCCAATTCCTTTTTCGTCATGCCCAATTGCTGAGCCAGAGTTTCGGAGTCGGCTTCGGCGGCCTGCATGCGCTTGGTCAAGTCTCCGATTTGTTTTTCGCTGGAGGACTGATCTTGAGTGACTTTCTCGAGTTTGCCGTGCTGGTCGTAGATAAAGAACGACGATGCGGCAGCATAGGCTACAGCCAGAACGATGAGGATCCATTTGCCGATGTTGCTCTGGGGCTCAGGGTTATAAACGGTCGGTTGCTCGCCATCAGACATTAGGTTGTCTCCGGTTGAGGTGGACTGTAGACGCTATTGTTTGTGAGATGCGGGTCGCTGTCAATTGCGTTTCAGGTACTTGGGGGCGAGCACGGACGCATGGCGGACAGTCGCCGGGAATTGACCCTGGGGAAATAGCGAGCCTGCGCCCGCTTGATTCGAGCCGCATTAGAATGGAGGCGTGAAGAGCTGGGACGCAATTATTGTCGGAGCGGGCATCATTGGGCTGGCGCTGGCGATTGAGTTGAATAAGCAGGGGCTACGTGTGCTCATCGTCGAAAAAGGCGAACCGGGACGCGAGGCTTCGTGGGCGGCGGGGGGAATGCTGGTTGACTCTCCGACGGAAACGCGGCCGGAGTTGCGGGAGGTCGCGATGGCGAGTGCGCGGATGTATCCCGAGTTTGTGCATGAACTGGAGGATGAGTCGGGGCTGAAGATTGATTTGCGGGCGGCGGGGACATTGCTTCTGACTCGGTCGGAGGCGGGAGGGAATGACGCGTTGCCGGTGCCGCTGACGGAAATGGAGCCAGCCCTGCGGGCGCTTGACGGCGAGCCAATGAGTTTTACGACGCAGTTTTTGCAGGAGCGGTGTGTTGATCCTCGGGATTTGGCGGCGGCGGCGATTGGGGCGGCACGGCATCGTGGGATTGATTTTTCTTCGGGCGACCATGTGCTCACTGTAGAAACGGCTGATGGTAAAACGTGCGGCGTCCGCACGAACAAGACGCGGTTTGCGGCGGGAGTGGTAGTGAATTGCGCGGGGGCTTGGGCAGGACAGATTGGCTTGGAGAAAATTGGGCCGCATCCGTTGCCGACGCGTCCGGTGAAGGGGCAGATGTTGTGCGTCGTCATGCCGGAGAAGGAGATGGTGCGGCATGTGGTGAGGGCGCCGGAAGTTTACCTGATTCCGCGCAGCGATGGGCGAATGCTGATTGGGGCGACTTCCGAAGAAGCGGGATTTGACAAGCGCGTGGTGCCGGAGACGATTGAGAAGTTGCGGCTGGCGGCGGTTGATCTGGTTCCGATTTTGGCCGAGGCACGCTTTCTGTCAGCGTGGGCGGGATTGCGTCCGGGAACTCCCGACGGGCTGCCGATTTTGGGAGTGACGCCAACGCCGGGATATTTTGTGGCGACGGGGCATTTTCGCGATGGGATTCTGCTGGCGCCGGTTACGGCGAAGGTGATGGGGCAGGTGATTGGCGGGAAGAAGCTGGAGGTTGATTTGAGGGCGTTCGCTGCCGCGAGGTTTAGTGGCTAGCAACACTCAACCGACCTTGGCGTCCAAGAACTGTCGGCTGCCCATCCGGGTATATACTGAAGCGTTTTCCGCAATCATTTTCTTGAGTAAGTGCGCCCTGCGCGCCAGAAAGGCACTCCGAGTCTATGGCTACCCAGGCTTCCCCGGCAGTCGATTTTGCCCGCAGCAACCAGCCGCGTTTTCTTAATGAGCTTAAGAACCTTCTCCGCATTCCGAGCGTCAGCACTTTGGAAGAACATAAGAGCGATGTGCAGAAGGCGGCGGATTTTGTGGCGGCGGAGCTGCGCCGCATTGGGATGGAAAATGTCGAAGTCATTCCGACCAAGGGGCATCCGTTGCTTTATGCCGACTGGCTGCACGCTCCGGGAAAACCGACGGTTTTGATGTATGCACACTTTGATGTGCAGCCAGCCGAGCCTTTGGATGAGTGGCACACGCCTCCGTTTGAACCGACTGAGCGCAACAACAATATTTATGCGCGTGGCGCGGTCGACGATAAAGGCCAGCTCTGGATGGAAGTGAAGGCGCTGGAATCGCTGATGCAGGCGCATGGCGGCAAGCTTCCGATTAACGTCAAAGTGATTTTTGAAGGCGAAGAAGAAGTGGGCGGCGAGTCGATTGCGGCATACGTGCGCAAAGAGAAAGCGAAGCTGAAAGCCGATTTTGCGCTGGTGTGCGATACGGAATTATTCGCGCCGGATCTCCCGACTTTGTGCGTCGGGCTGCGCGGACTGGTGTATACGGAGATTGAAGCGACCGGAGCGAAGACCGATCTGCACTCGGGCATGTATGGCGGAGCTGCGCCGAATCCGCTGTTCGGGCTGGTAGAGATTATCAGCAAACTGAAAGACGCCAAGGGCAAGGTGCAGATTCCCGGCTTCTACAGCAAAGTCAAAGCTCCCAGCAAAGATGAGCTGAAGGCGTGGAAGCGGCTGCCGTTTAATGAAGAGCATTATCGCAAGACCGAAGTTGGATCGAAGGTGCTGACGGGAGAGCCGGGCTACTCGGTGCTATACCGGACGTGGGCGCGACCAACGCTGGAAGTGCATGGGATTCCGGGAGGGTTCGTGGCGGCGGGGGCGAAGACGGTGATCCCTGCGAAAGCTTCGGCGAAGGTTTCGATGCGGCTGGTACCGAACCAGGATCCGGAGGACATCTTCAAGCGCTATGTTGCGTTTGTGAAGAAACATACGCCGAAGGGCATCGACATCAAGATCAAGAGCTATAGCAAGGGACGGTCGTGTGTGGTGGGCACCGATAACGAGTACATTCAGGCCGCGACGGAAGCGTTGCATGACACGTTCAAGAAGGAAACGGTGTTCATACGCTCGGGAGGATCGATTCCGATTGTGACGGATTTTCAGGATGTGCTGAAGATTCCGTCGGTCATGATGGGATTTGGCTTGCCCGACGACAATCTGCACGCTCCGAATGAGAAGTTTCACATTCCTAATTTTCATCGCGGGATTGAAACGATTTGCCTGTTCTTTGAGAAGCTGGGGTAGGAACGGCGACCTGCTAGCCCTCGGTCAGCGGCGGGAGATGCGGCGAGCCACGTCTCTTCAGACATTGTTGGGGCGCCGATCCCGAACCCGCCCGGTAATCCCGAATCCCGCGCCTTCAGGTAAAATAACGGTTGAGGATCAGGGGCATGCGGGTTCGGGTTCTTGCGTCGGCAGCGCTGTTTTTGATGGTCATGATGGTGTCGGCACCATGGCTGCAGTCCCAGTCCGATCTGGTGGTTCCGCATTTCAACGCGACTCCGCCAGTGGATGCGAAAAAGCTGCCGGCGATCCTGACCAAGGACCAGCTTTGGGGTGGTAACGCCCAGTTCGCGTACCAGACGCATGCTTACGAACTGGCCGCGAAGATTCCGAAAGTTATTTATCAGCAGCCGTGCTACTGCTATTGCGATCGGGGCATGGGACACACCAGCCTGCATAGCTGCTTTTCCGGCACGCATGGTGCGGAGTGCGGGACCTGCCTTAAAGAGCTCTATTACACATACACGATGTACAAGCAGGGCAAAACGGCGCGTCAGATTCGCGCCGGCATAATGAAGGGCGACTGGAAGGCGGTTGATCTCTCGACAGCAACGAGCATCAACTAAGCTCGCTCGTGGCAAGAGATCGCAAAAGTAAAGTTCGTTGGCAACTTCAAGTTTTGTTTCACGCATTTCGGATTTTAATTCTCAACTGAGGCGTTTAATGCCATTGAAGATAGCTCCCAAGAAACAGGCGGCGGAAGATCCACGACACACACAGGCTGTGCAGAGCTACGAATTAGGACTGCGGGCATTGCAGGAGCACAAGTTCGAAAAGGCTAAAGGACACCTGCAAAAAGTGCTGAGCGGCCCGAACAAGTCGCTCGTCGACCGGGCCCAGGTCCACATCCTGACCTGCGACAAGCGCCTGGAAGGGCCTTCGCTCCAGTTCAAGACGACGGAAGAGCATTATGACTATGCGGTTTCGCTGATCAACACGGGCGACTACGTGACGGCACGTGAGCAACTGGACAAACTGTTGAAGCAGAATCCGAAGTCGGAGTACGTATTGTACGGACTGGCTGCGTTGCATTGTCTGACCGGTCACGTCGAAGAGTCGCTCAAGACGCTCGACGAAGCGATTCAAGCGAAGCCGGCGCTGCGCTTCCAGGCGCGAAATGACGGCGACTTCCAGAACCTGGCAGAAGACCCGCGGTTTACCGAACTGCTGTATCCGGACCCGGGTGCGGACGAATCTGAGGCGAAGGAAGAAGAAGAAGCGAGCGCGTACTAATTGAAGGTCAGAGGACAGAAGTCAGATTGCAGAAGATAGATTGTAGAAATTGGAATCACTCGGTGCGAGCTGCAGTTTCACATCCGCAATCTAACCTCTGACCTCTGCAATCCCTGAGGCGGCATGCTCTCCCAGTTGCCAATGAACTCATCTGAAACCAGCCGCGCTGGACCCGAATTACGTGTGGTAGCGATTGGCGGCGGCACGGGCCTCTCCACGCTGCTGAAAGGGTTAAAGCGTTACGTTATGACGCCGGCCCTGGCTGTCTCCGGCCAACCCACCATTCGCGAGTTGTGCGGCGTGGTGACGGTGAGCGACGATGGCGGATCGAGCGGACGTCTCCGCAAGGAATTCAACATGCTTCCGCCGGGCGACGTGCGGAATTGCATTGTTGCGCTCTCCGAAGATGAAGCCTTGCTCTCCCGGTTGTTTCAACATCGCTTTGCCAAGGGCTCCGGCCTTGAGGGCCACAGCTTCGGCAATCTCTTTCTTGCGGCGCTGACTTCCGTCACTGGAGATTTTGCGGAGGCCGTCCGGCTGTCTTCGGAAATTCTGCTGACGCGCGGACGGATCTATCCCGCCACCATGTCGAGCGTGGAACTGGAAGCTCTGTTCGAGGACGGAGCGCGCGTGCGCGGCGAAACGCAGATCACAGCTAGCAATGGAAAGATCCGCGAATTGGTTCTGATCCCGCACGATGTTGAACCGCTTCCGCAAACCCTGGAAGCGATCGCCACCGCCGACCTGGTCACGATTGGACCGGGGTCACTTTTCACGAGCCTGATTCCAAATCTGCTGGTGCGCGGGATTGCCGAGGCAATCCTGGAGTCTCCAGCCATCAAGGTATTTGTTTGCAATCTGATGACGCAGGCTAATGAAAGTCTTGGTCTAACTGCTGCAGACCACATTCGCGCGCTGAACGGTCACGCCGGCATCCAGTTGTTTGATTACGCGCTGATCAATCGCAAAGGAGTTTCGCCAGAGCTAAAGGCTAAGTACGCTCTTGAGGGAGCTTCGCAGATTGTTGTCGACCTGGAGGCAATTGAAGCGCTGGGCGTCTGTCCTGTACTGGGCGATTATCTGGACGAAGGCGAAGTGGCGCGCCATGCCACCGAACGGGTCGCACACGATCTGATGGCGCTGATGGCACAAACGCCCGACCGGCAGACGATTCGGAGTTAAGATCTCGCGGTATATTGGCTAGGCATGGCTAAAGCGCCAAGAAGTAAATCGAAGTCTTCCCCGTCAAGTCCGAGCGGATCGCGGGTCGCCATTGCAATTATGGCGGCGGGCAAGGGCACGCGACTCAAGTCGAAACATCCCAAGGTTCTGCATGAGATCGGCGGCAAGCCGATTCTGGCGCATGTGATTGCCACTGCGCTAAAGGTGGTTCCCGCGCGAGACATCTTCGTCATCATCGGCCACGAGGCGGAGCGTGTGCGCGAAGCGGTTGCGGGCACGGGCGTGAACTTTGTGCTGCAATCCGCGCAGCGCGGCACCGGACATGCGCTCATGGTGGCGCGGGAAGCGCTTTCGGGCTATGACGTCGTCATCGTGCTTTCCGGCGACGCGCCGCTGATTTCGGCTGAAACGATCGGGAAGCTCAGGGACTCTCATCTGACTGAAAAAGCAGACATGACGCTGCTCAGCGCCGAGCTCGATGATCCTTATGGTTACGGGCGCGTGATTCGGAAAGGTGCGCGGGTGTCCGCGATTGTGGAGGAGAAATCGGCAACCCCGCCGCAGAAGAAAATCCGCGAAATCAATTCTGGATTTTATGCCTTCGATGTGTCAGCCCTGTTTGAGTTCATAAACCGCCTTTCCACGGCGAATCCGCATGGCGAGTACTACCTTACCGATATGGCGGCGGTATTTCATCGGGCGGGAAAGAAAGTGATCGCGATAAGAACTGACGATGCGGGAGAAATCCTGGGGAGCAACACACGCGCGGAAATGATGGTGCTGGATGCGCGCTTGCGGCTGGCGAAGTGCCGCGAGTTGCTGGACGCGGGAGTGACGATTTTTTATCCGCATACCTGCGTGATCGACAGCGATGTGGAAGTGGGTGCGGATACGGTGATTGAGCCGTTTGTGCAATTGCTGGGCAAAACGAAGATTGGGCAGGATTGCCGAATTCGTTCTTACAGCGTGATTGGAAACTCAGTGCTGGGCGACGGAGTCACGGTGCGGCTGGGCACGATCATGGAAGACTCTCGCATCGGTGTTGGCGCAGTGCTGGGGCCATATTCTCATCTGCGTCCCGGAAGCGAAATTGGCGAAGGCGCTCATGTCGGCAATTTTGTCGAGACCAAGAAGATCAAGCTGGGCAAGGGATCCAAGGCCAACCACCTGACCTATCTTGGGGATGCGGAGATTGGCGAAGGCGTAAACATCGGCGCCGGGACGATTACCTGCAACTACGACGGAGTCAACAAACACACGACGGTGATCGAGGATGGCGTGTTCATTGGAAGCGACTCTACGCTGGTGGCTCCGGTCAAGATAGGGCGCGGCGCGTATGTTGCCGCGGCGAGTTGCATTACGGAAGATGTTCCGGCGGATGCGCTGGCGCTGGGGCGGGCGCGTCAGAGTGTGAAAGAAGGTTGGGCGCGAGCGAAGCGCGAGGCGCGGAAACAGCCTCGATAGCGACGATCGTGGATTCACCACTCTGGCGAAGCCAAGTCCTCCGCCACGTAAGCTAATTCCGGCGCTTCGGAGGGATTGGACTACACTAGAGACGAACCGAAACCATGACGCCGACACCTCCAACTCAGGAACTCTCTCCTGTCCGCTATGACGTTTCGCTGCTGACTGCCGAAGATTTCTATCTATTCAACGAGGGCAGCCACTATCGCATTTACGAGAAGATGGGGGCGCATTCCGCGGAATCGAAGGGAACCAAGGGAACGATCTTTAGCGTCTGGGCTCCGAATGCGCGCCAGGTGTCGGTGATCGGCACTTTCAATGGATGGAACCCGCATTCGCATCAACTCCAGGCACGTGGAGCTTCGGGAATCTGGGAAGGCTTCATTCCGGGCGTTGACAAGGGCACTCTGTACAAATTTCACGTCGATTCAACTCAACTGGGTTACCAGATTGAAAAGACCGATCCGATCGGGCTTTTCGGCGAAAGACCTCCGCGGACGGCTTCGGTGGTCTGGGACCTCGACTACACCTGGAACGACGCGGAATTTCTGAAGAAGCGCGCGGCCGCCAATTCCCTGCACGCTCCGATGTCGATTTATGAAGTGCACCTCGGCTCGTGGATGCGCGAAGAAAACAACCGGTCACTCACTTATCGCGAGGTTGCACCGCGGCTGGCAGACTATGTAAACAAGATGGGGTTCACCCACGTCGAACTCCTCCCGATCATGGAGCACCCGTTCTATGGTTCGTGGGGATATCAGACGACTGGATATTTTTCTCCGACGGCCCGTTACGGCACGCCGCAGGATTTCATGTATTTCATGGATTACTTGCATCAGCACAACATTGCGGTGATTCTCGATTGGGTTCCGTCGCACTTCCCTTCCGATGGGCACGGGCTCGCTTTTTTCGACGGCACGCATTTGTTTGAGCATTCGGATGCGCGGCAGGGATTTCATCCTGATTGGAAGACTTTTATCTTTAATTACGGACGCAGCGAAGTACGCAGCTTCCTGCTGTCGAGCGCCATGTTCTGGCTGGACAAGTATCACGCCGACGGGCTGCGGGTGGATGCTGTGGCTTCCATGCTTTATCTTGATTATTCACGTAAGGAAGGCGAGTGGATTCCGAACCGGTTTGGGGGACGCGAAAACCTTGATGCGATTGATTTTCTGCGGCGCTTTAATCTCGAAGCGTACAAAGAGCATCCGGATATTCAGGCTTATGCGGAGGAGTCGACGTCTTATCCCATGGTTTCGCGGCCTACCCATCTGGGCGGCCTTGGATTCGGATTGAAGTGGGACATGGGATGGATGCACGACACGCTTCAATACTTCAGTCAGGATCCGATTCATCGCCAGTATCACCACAACAAGCTGACGTTTCGAATGTTGTATTCGTTCCACGAAAATTTCGTGTTGCCGCTCAGCCATGATGAAGTCGTTCACGGCAAGGGGTCGCTGATTGGCAAGATGCCCGGTGACGAGTGGCAGAGGTTCGCCAACCTGCGTCTGCTGTTTGCCTACATGTTTGCCCAGCCAGGGAAAAAACTGCTGTTCATGGGCGGCGAGTTCGGCCAGTATCGGGAGTGGTCCCATGATCGTGGGCTTGACTGGAACCTGTTGGAATTTCCCATGCATCGCGGACTCTTGAGCTGGGTCGAGCAACTGAATCGCGTTTACCGCAGCGAGGTTGCGCTGCACCGGTTCGACAATGATCCGCAGGGGTTTGAGTGGGTGGACTGCAATGACGCGCCGATGAGCGTGGTGTCGCTACTGCGGAAGGGCACGCCGGACGAACAACCGGTACTCATCGCGTGTAATTTCACGCCGGTGCCGCGCGTGGGATACATGGTTGGTGTTCCAGTGGATGGATACTGGAAAGAGCTTCTGAATAGCGATGCGCGCGAATACGGAGGCAGCGGGATGGGGAATATGGGAGGCGCCGAGGCGCTTTCAGTCAGCACGCATGGCCGCCCGTATTCTTTGAGACTCACGCTGCCGCCCCTGGGAGCGGTGTTTTTGAAAAAGGCGTAGCGGCTGCGGATCCACCTGCGGGTGCCTTTCCTGAAACAAATTGAAATTAAGCCAACGCCCGCGCCACGCATTCCCCGCTACACTTTCCGACTCATGCTAGACTCGCAATGAGTCACTACCTTTGCGGATGCGCATCCTCACCCGCTACATTCTGGGAGAAGTCGTCTCCCATGCCCTGATCGGCGCGGGCGTTTTTACTTTTGTCCTTTTCACTCGCGACCTGGGACGCATACTCGAACTGGTCGTTCGCAACAGCGCGCCGCTTCCCAGCGTTGCCGAGATCTTTTTCTTCACCGTTCCGGTCGCGCTCACTTACACAATCCCAATGGGCGTGCTGGTGGGCATTCTCATCGGACTGAGCCGTCTTTCGGCGGACAGCGAAATCACGGCGATGCGCGCCAGCGGTCTGGGGGTGTGGACTTTCCTGCGCGTGATTTCGATTTTCGTAATCGTGGCATGGCTGCTGGCGCTGGGCAACAGCGTCTATCTCGCGCCGCGCTCGCTCGCGGCCTTGGGACAACTGCAGGACGACCTGAAAGGATCGCAAGCCTCGTTTGAGGTGCAGCCGCGCGTGTTCTATGAAGGATTCCCGAAGATCATTCTTTATGTGCAGGACGTCAAGGCCATCTCTGGCGGAGCTTTGTGGAAGGGCGTTTTTCTTGCCGATCTGACCGACCCATCGGCGCCGCGCATCAGCCTGGCACGCGATGGCCAGCTGGTCAGCCAGGGAACAGATACTCTGGATTTGCATCTCATCAACGGATCGACGCATGAGACCGATCCCAAAACGCCCGACCAGTATCAGATTTCGACTTTTCAGACGACCGACATTCCGTTGCAGGTTCCGACGGCGCAAGGCGGTCAGGAACACGAACCCACGTCGCTTGGCGAGGTCAAGTTTTCTGAGCTTCTTCGTGCGGCACAAACTGGCGACCCAAATACGCGCCGGTGGAACCTGATCGAATATCATCGGCGGCTCTCGCTGCCGACGGCCTGCATCGTGCTGGCCCTGGTCGGCATTCCGCTTGGGCTTTCGTCGAAGAAAGGCGGGAAGTCCAGCGGGTTTGTTCTGACGATTCTGCTGGTTTTTATCTACTACTCGCTTTCTTTGGTCGGAGTTTCTTTCGCGCGGCAGGGACACCTGTCACCCGCAGCTGGAGTCTGGC
>Ga0210385_10001993_pt1 | contig 12367 bp, 9 predicted proteins | sample IncBWH26OmetaG_FD_160107 | JGI IMG/M metagenome (GOLD analysis project Ga0210385, IMG submission 160107) | Forest soil microbial communities from Barre Woods Harvard Forest LTER site, Petersham, Massachusetts, United States - Inc-BW-H-26-O ... | reverse complement strand
AGTTATGTCAAATTCCGAATACCCGCGGCACAGCCGAGGGTTGTTCGCATCGCAAAGAATGCCTCCGGAGAAGTTCGCACTTTCCCCCGAGAAGTTATTTGCTGTCACCGAACTGTTGTCGATGGAATGGGAGAAGGTGTAATTAAGATCAAACTGCAAACCGTCCGCCAGCTTCCGGTGCAGCGTAGTCAGGAGGCCGTCGTAATTCGATGCGCCTTTGTTGGTTTGATAAATGTTCAATCCGTATTGTGGATTCATGCCGACACCGGGAATGAAACCAATCTCCCCGGGAACCCCTAACTCCTGCAATTGGCCGAGTGCAGCCTCGGTGAACACGATGCTCGCAAGATTACCTGTCGCCAGGAACGTGGAGTTGTTGGCTGCTAGAAGCGTTGTACAGTTGACTCCATAAGTTCCTTCACAGGCTGCCGTACCACCGACGGTTTGGTTCTCAAAAAATGGCTGCGCGGTGATGGCTGCTCCGCTCCTAGCCTGTGTCTCCAGCGCCGAGAATGCCTGATTCAGCGTCTGCCCGGAAGTTGGGTCGGTAAAGTTTACGACCTGTCCGGCGTCTGCCTGGGCAAGCAGCCGGCGGCCAAAGCGTCCAACGTAGGTCGCATCAAGCTGGAAGTGTCCCGGAAGCTCACGCTGGATGCCAAAAGTAATAGTCTCCGCGTATGGAGTCTTGAGATTGGGATCGGTACTGTAGGTAAATGAGCCTGAGGCCTCGCCTACCGGAATCCCGGCGACGAAATACGGGGTAAACGGGTTGGTTGGAGGCGTCGGTTGGATCACGCCGGGTGGCAGCGTATTCGTCGCAGTGAAACGCGGGTCCACCGCCAAACCATTGCCTGGGGTACCGTTGGAGTTTTGAAAGATCCCCGAAAGCTGCTGCTGAAAAAAGGCCAAAGCTGACGTAATGGTGTGGTCAAACACGACGCCCGCCCCGACGCGAATCACGGTCTTGCGGTCGCCCATGAGCTTCCCCAGAAATCCGTCTGTAAATGAAGGGTTGTACGCCAACCCCAAGCGCGGGGCGAAGTCGTGCCAATCAGGGTGATAGTATCCCAGCTGGTTATTGGCTTTGCCGGAAAGAGAGAAACTCACGGGTTCGAAAGGCCCGACTGAGCCCTGTTGACCGGCTTGCAGGCGTGGCAGGAAGAACTGATTGAAGCTCTGATTTGAGAGCGCTTCCAAGCCGTTCATTTCATAAGGAACCGAGTAGTATTGATAGCGCAAGCCGTAGTTCACGGTCAGATCGCTGCGGGCCCGCCACGTATCCTGAACGTAAGCCTCCGTTTCATAAAACCGAGAGTTGAGCTGAAACTTGCTGTCCGGCGGCAGAGGTTGCAAGTTGCGAGTGTTGTTGGTATTTACAACGGTGTTAGAGAAACGCCCGAGGATAAAGGGAAAAGAAGCATTCCAATCCGTTAGCGCAACTCCGCTGGCATCGTTGGGGCCCGGCTGGAGAATGTCAGACGGTTGCTGACTGGGGGGCAAGGCGTTCAAGTTACCGCCGATCCCAAGATCAACGTCATCCAAATCAAAAACGGTGTACCCTTCATCCTTGATGGGTTTGAATTGCCCACCCACCTGGAATGTATGCGCGCCACGCGTGTAGGTAAAGTCGTCTTTGTAAACCGGGATCGGGACCGTCCGCCCCTGGGACGCCTGGCTCGAGTACGGGCTGGTTATGTTTCCGAAGTCTTGGTAGTCGATGTACGTGGAGGGATTGAAAAGTGTAGGGAAGTTCAGCCGCTGGCGGGTCTCGCCATACACGAACTGATTCACCTTGTTACTCGATATCGTCCAAGTATGGCCGACGACATAAGAGTAGGTGGTGTCCTGGATCTGATGGGTGACAGGATCGCCAGGGAATTGAAATGGAGCCGGGAAGTTTACGTCATCGTCTGTGTACTGCCGAAGGATGCTGACCCTGCCGAAGAGCTTCATATTGCTCGACATGTTGTAGTCGATGCGGGAAACATAGTCGTTTTCCCTGAGATGTGCAGGCGCATTGAAGCGAAATCCTCCAGTGTTTATACCGTCTCCAACTCCCAGGTCATTGGCATGAGGATAACGGCCATTGATGAACGTCAAGAGATTAGTGTTCAACCCGAGACCCAGGGGGTCCAAGCTCATTAGAGTCTGCGCAGCAGCGGTGTTGGGAATATAGGAAATGCAACTCGGGGTCGTGTTGGCACGGCTGGCGGAGGTGCAATTCGCACCATCATTGATGTACCCCACCTCTGGGCTCCCTGTAAGGCTGGTCCCGTCGCCGCGCCAGGTGTCGAGGGGCACGATATTCTCTACAGAAACGGCGGCGTCGTCGCGGCGGCCGTTATAGTCGAAAAAGAAAAACAGCTTATTCTTGATAGCCGGTCCGCCCAGATCGGTGCCGAACTGATTGCGAATAAGTGGAGTGCGAGGGAGTCCAATCAAGTTGTTGAAGTAAGTGTCTGCCTCCAAGGCCGTGACCCGGTTGTACTCGTAAGCTGCACCATGCCAAGTATTGGTACCGCTCTTGGTGGTCAGCTGAATCTGCGCGCCGCTTCCGCGTCCCTCAGCAGTTAGCTGATTCGCACTCTCCCCACGAAACTCCTGCACAGAATCGACAGGCGCGTTGCCATTCACCACAAACGCCTGACCGGTCCCGAAATCGTTTACATCAAGACCATCCAAGGAGACGTTATTCTGATCGGTTCGTGCACCCGCCACCGCGCCCGCCCGGCTGCCGTTCGAGTCGCTACTGCTGCCGGAGCCGACGTCCACCACGCCCGGCTGCAGATCCATCAGCGCCGCCGGGTTGTCGCGAATCTGTACGGGCAACTCATGCACCAGGTTCATATCGAAATCGGTGCTGACGCTGGTATCGGTCGTATCCAGCGACACAGCCGACCCTGTTCCGTTCACTTCGACAGTTTGGGAGACCGTGCCCAGCTTAAGTTGCACATTCTGGGTGTGCGTCGAATCGACCGCCAGGTAGATCTTTGAAACCACCACGGTTTCAAATCCATCCTTCGTGACCGTGAGCTGGTACCCCGGGCCAGGTAGCAGCTTCGACAATGAATAGGCTCCAACTGCGTCAGTCTTAGTCGTAAAAGCGGCGTTCGTCTTTGTGTCAACCAGTTTCACGGAAGCATCGGGTACCACCGCTCCAGTGGTATCAGTCACAACACCTGGCAAGGAGGCGACTTCCTGTCCGGCCATGAAGCTTGGCACCACGAGGAACAGGGACAAAACCAGCAAAGCAAGCAAAATTCTGATCACAGCTGGGCGAAAGGCGGATTCCATTTACTTTCTCCTTAAAGTGGCCGGGACCCCTGGAAAAAGGCCGCAGCTCTCTTTTCTTAGGCTATGGCCAAGGCGAACGATCAGGGCGAATGCTTTGGTGGTAGCAGGCCTTAGAAGCATCTCGAATTCCAAAACGGCACCCAAGTAAGACATTTACGCACATAGACATACGCCAACCATGTGTTAACTGTCAAGGACTAGAAAACGCGTTTACGGAAGTAGTCTATGAAAATTGGTAGGATTCCCGCGGGCACCCGCGCCAAGAGAGCTGCTGATTCCACCTTGCCTCCTGCTACAATCTCCCTTTCCGTGACCATCTTTTCCACGCAGCCCGAGCCGATTAAAGCGGATTCGACGGCCTATCCAGCGCCTCCAGCGCCGCTTGAGCGTGTTCCTATGCTCGACTTGCAGCGGCAGTATGAGCAGGTGCGCGCCGAGGTACTGGCTGCAGTTGGCCGCGTGTGTGCGTCGCAACAATACATTCTGGGCCCTGAGGCCGATGCCTTGGAGCGCGAGCTTTCAGAGTTCTGCGGCGCTCACGATGCCGTGGGTTGCGCGTCTGGCACCGACGCTTTGTGGTTGGCGCTGGTAGCAGCGGGAGTGCAGCCAGGAGATCAGGTTCTTACTACGCCTTTCAGCTTCTTCGCCTCAGCCAGCGCCATCGCGCGCGCCGGTGCTCGACCCGTGTTTACCGATATTGATCCGCGCACCTTTAATCTCGATCCCGCTCAGGTGGAATCCTTTCTGCGCAGTGGCCGGCGAGACAAACTTCGCGCTTTGCTACCGGTTCATCTCTATGGCCAGTGCGCGGACATGGACTCGTTGCGCCATCTGGCAGACGAGTTCCGTCTGGCCCTGATCGAAGACGCGGCGCAGGCCATTGGCGCGGGTTGGAGCAAACAGAGCTCTGGATCGATGGGTGTCTGCGCGGCATTTAGCTTCTATCCCACCAAGAATCTCAGCGCTTACGGCGACGCCGGGATGGTAACCACAAACAACCCGGAGATGGCGGAACACATGCGCCACCTGCGCAACCATGGGGGCTCGCGCCGCTACGTTCACGAAGAGTTAGGATGGAACAGCCGCCTCGATGCCATCCAGGCAGCAATCCTGCGCGTGAAGTTGAAGTACGTGCGAGGGTGGAACGAGGCACGCCGTCGCCGCGCCGAGCGATACGACAAGTTATTTGCCGCCGCTGGCCTGACATCAAACGGCGGACAACCCGAGAACGCGGCTCCCATTCAGATTCCGTGGACCTCGGGACAGGCTCATCATGTTTTCCACCAGTACGTTGTCCGCGCCTTCCGCCGCGACGAACTCCGGGAGTTCCTCACCGCGCGCAAAATCGGGACCGAGATTTACTATCCCATCCCGCTGCACCTGCAGCCCTGTTTCGTTTATCTCGGTTACCGCGAAGGCGACCTCCCGGAAGCCGAGCGCGCGGCAAAAGCAGTGCTGGCTCTGCCTATGTTCCCCGAGCTCACGGAAGATGAGCAGCGCTGGGTGGTGAAAAGCATCGCGGACTTCTACTGCTAGCTCCTGGTCTGACGCGGGCAACTTTCTAGTTGGGTGGGCATCTACTCTGTTTGCGTGAATGAGGTGAAACACCATGAAACATCCTTCCACCGCGGCGATAAAGCTGTCTTGCGGGCTGTTTGTTGTGTGTTTTTGTTTGCCCTTCACTACAAAGCCGAACGCTCAAACCCCCGCGACGGAATCCGGTCGCCGGCCTGTAGTGGTTGAGCTGTTCACCTCTGAGGGCTGTTCCAGTTGTCCGCCGGCGGATGCGTTACTGCAGCAGTTGGACCAGCAACAACCGGTAGCTGGCGCGGAGATCATCGCTCTCGAAGAGCATGTGGATTATTGGAATCACGAAGGGTGGAACGATCCCTTTTCTTCGGCAGAATGGACACTACGGCAGCAGGACTATGCTGCTGTGTTCAAGAATGACGTATACACGCCGGAACTCGTGGTGAACGGGCACAGCCCGTTCGTCGGCAACAACGCGCGAAAGGCTGAATCGGAAATCGAAAGAGCGGCACACGGTGTGCAAACAGAGGTTGCAATCTCCCCCGGCAGTCCGCAGGCGAAGGGCGCGCAGCGCTTCACCGTGTCGGTGGGAAAGCTGGCGCAAAGCACGGCCGGCGATGTTGCCGAGGTATGGTTGGCGGTAACCGAGGACGGCCTGCATTCGTCCGTGAGTCTGGGAGAGAATGCCGGGCACGTCCTGCATCACATAGCTACTCTGCGTTTGCTGCAGAAAATCGGGGTCGCGAACGCGAACGGTGCATCAGGGTCATTCGCCGGAGAGCCGGTTGTGAAGTTCAAGTCTCATTGGGACCTTCAGAATCTGCACGTGGTGGTTTTCGTTCAGGAGAAGAAAAGCCGCGGAATTCTAGGGGCCGCTTCGACAAAAATCAAAAGTTAGAGGCGGAATCTGCCGAGGATGACAGGCGGCGCGGAGCTTGCTCTGTTTCCGAAGGCAACAGAGGAAGACCAGCGCTCGGCGGGCGAAACCTTTGCCGTGTTCTATTGCGAGCGGTGGTAAACCGAGACTGAGTATGCCTGACGGGAAGAATACAGCGCTCGTTGTCATTGATGTTCAATGCGGAATTCTGGACGACCCTCAGCTTGCTCGCAAGGGGCAAACGGAACGGGCTCTCACCGAAACAGTTACAAGGATTGCGGAACTGATCCGGCGCGCCCGATCGGCCTCAGTCCCGGTGCTCTACGTGCAGCATCACGGAAGCCCTGGTCACAGACTCGCTCCCGGCACACCCGGCTGGCCGATCCGGCCGGAAATAGCTCCGCAGCCGGATGAACCTATCGTTCACAAAAGCGCGTGCGACTCATTCTTCGGAACTACTCTCCAGGAAGAACTTGCCGCCCGCCGTATCGAACAGCTCGTCATCGCGGGATGCATGACGCAGTACTGCATTGACACTACAGTACGCCGCACTGTTAGCCTCGGGTACGACGCAATCCTCGTCAGCGACGGCCACATGACCGCAGACACAAGCTCGCTCCGCTTCGAACAGATCATTGCGCATCACAACGCCCTGCTCGACGGATTCGATGCCGGGGTGCATCGCGTCAGCGTTCGCGAATCATCAAAGATTCTTCTCTGAGACCCCTGCCCAGCTAACGCCGCCTTCGGGTACTTGCCTTTACTGCTACTTCTCCCGGGGCCAAGACTCTGCGCACAATTGGCGTGTTCAGCTTGTATTTGCGTTCGCTGACGTTGCCGCTGTCGTCTTTCACGCGCAGGATGAAGACGGGCAGCACGCCTTCCTTATCAAAATTCTCAGTGGTCACCGTTACCGGCAGCACACCGTTCAGACCGTGTTCGCGATAGGCGGTTTCGTAGCGGTGCTTCTTGACGTTCCAAGTGAAGACGCGGATCTGATCGTAGTCGTAGGGCAGACCATCGTGCGGCTCAGTGATAGCGCACAGATACTGCGAGACCGGCTTACCGGTGCCATCCTTGCCTGCATCCTGCACCTGGTTCAGCACAAAGAACGCGACGATGCGCTGGCCCTCGGCATATTGTGCGATGTCGAGTGGGACATCGATATCCACCATGCGGGCCAGCACCCACCCCACTCGCTTTTCTCCATCGCGTACCAGCCACCAGTCCTCCAGCACGGGGCCGGAGGACGCTTTGCCACCGGAAGCTTTCGCGGTCTTCGCCGGTTCGGCTATGCCTCCCGATTGCTTCTCCGCCGTAGCGCGTTTCAGCACGGAGACCTTCGCTCCTGCCAAAAGCTGGTAGAGATGCTCGGCCTCGCGAGAGGGCGTGATGTGCAAGTTCGTATCATTACGCAGCACGGCAGGAGACTGCACGGGATCGTTCAGGTTCTCTTGCGTAAGCTTCTGCAGGACGTCGTAGGTGGTCTGGTCGACCAGGTAGCGTTGCTCGATCCAACCTTCGATGCCGCTTTCGGTGCGGACGCGCGAAAAGCGTTTCTCGCGCTCCAGAACCTCAACCCGCTCGCCGTTCTTGACTGTGCCTACGTGGTTATAGAAATTAGCGACACGGTCGCGCAGCGTGGCCTGCGCGGCCGACACGTAATTGACTTCCAACACGTGGCGGCCTTTGCGATTGCAGGCGCAAGGTCCAAGCAAGAAAACAGCGGCCAGTCCGAAAAGCATGGCTCGTCGATAAATATGCAATGAAGAGGGCGTTTTCACGATCTTAACGAGCTTTACTTCGACCAGTTAACTTCAAATGGTTAACTCCAGCGAGCGACTTCAGGGGGTTAACTTTCTACTATAGCGCGTCGGCGCGATGGGTTGCGGACGAGGAGTCCGCTGTGCAGGCGCAAAGGGGAGTCTCTTCTAGTAACCTGACACCACGAAGCCGCTTCGGTTACCATAAAGGCAGAACGAGCCATGATTAAACGAGCGATGATTAAACGAGTGATGAAAAACGGATCCCGAAGCTGGTACGCAGTTCTGTCGTTGTTGGCGTTAGTGTTTGCTGCGGGTTTGTGCGCGGCCGCGAATGAGCCGTTGAATCCGGCGTTGCGTCCTCCCAAGGGAGCGCAGGTAGCCATCGTAGTTTTCGAGGATCTGCAGTGTCCGCAATGCCGCCGCGTAGCGCCGATTCTCGAGCAGGCCTCCAAGACCTACAAAATTCCCCTGGTGCGTCATGACTTTCCCCTGCCCATGCACAACTGGTCGTACGAGGCGGCAGTGATGGCGCGCTACTTCGACGAAACCTCGAAAGAGCTGGGCAATGAATTTCGCGATTACATTTTCTCCAATCAGCTCGAGATCAATCCGCAGAACCTGCGCGGCTATGCCGAGAAGTTCGCCAGCGAGCACAAAGTCGGATTGCCCTTCGTGATCGATCCTCAGGGCAAGTTCGCCGCTGAGGTGAATGCCGATCGCGACGTGGGAAAGGCCATCAAACTCGAACACACCCCAACGGTCTATGTAGTCAGCAGCCGACATCCGGAAAGACCTTACGTAGAGATGAAAGACAGCAGCCAGCTCTACCTGCTGATTGACGCCATGATGAAGGAGTAGTTCTCAGTTCTCAGTTCTCAGTTCTCAGTTCTCAGTTCTCAATCCCCGAATCCGATGCCGATGGCGCGAGCCGCTCGGACCAGCTCGCCTTTCGGATCTACCGACTTGAGATGGCCGATGGCGTGGGCCACATCCACGGAGACGATAGAGTCGCCGTGTAGGGCAACCATCATTCCAAACCCTCCCGCAGCGATCAGGTCGACGGCGGCCACGCCGAAGCGCGTCGCCAGAATGCGGTCAAAAGGCGTCGGCGTGCCGCCGCGCTGAATGTGTCCGAGCACGCTGATCCGCACTTCCTTGTTGGCGCCGGCGGCAATGGCGTTGCCGATCAAATTGCCGACAGGACTGGCGCGGCGGTTCTCCTTCAACTCCGGCGGCAGCTTCACCCCTTCGGCCACAACCACGATGGTGAAGTACTTGCCGGTTTTTTCGCGTTCGGCGATGTAGCGGCAGATGTGACCGATGGTGAAGGGGATTTCCGGGATAAGGATGACATGAGCCCCGCCGGCGATGCCGGCTTCGAGCGCGATCCAGCCACAATCGCGGCCCATTACTTCGACCACCATCACGCGATGATGCGACTCGGCGGTGGTGTGAAGTTTGTCCAAGGCGTCGGTGACGGTGTGCAGCGCGGTGTCGAAGCCGAAAGTGACCTCCGTGGCGGAAAGATCGTTGTCGATGGTCTTTGGGACGCCGACGATCTTTAGTCCTTTCTTGAAAAGTTCGTAACCGATCTTCTGCGAGCCGTCGCCACCAATGCTGATGATGGCGTCGATGCCCAGCTTGGCGGCGTTCGCGATCACCTGGCCGGAAATGTCGCGAGACACCTCCTTGCCGTTCTCGACGGTCTTGTAGTGGAAGGGATCGCCGCGGTTGGTGGTACCGAGAATGGTGCCGCCGCGGGGCAGAATGCCGCTTACTTCCTTGAGCGTGAGTTCGATGGCCTTTTCCGGCCAGATGAGGCCGTCGAAGCCGTCAGGAATGCCGATGACCTTCCATCCGTACTTGATGATGGCGGCCTTGGTGGCGGCGCGAATGACCGCGTTGAGGCCGGGGGCGTCGCCGCCTCCAGTGCCGATGCCGATACAGCGAATGTCTGACATAGAGAAGTTTGGTCGTTCGTCGTTCGTCGCTCGTCGTTCTTCGCTCGTCGTTCTTTGTTAGCCATTGGTCGCTAATCGCTAGTCATTAGCGGGAATCTGCAGGCTTCCTCCGATAATACTTTGGCTCCCGGGGATCGCAACTTACGAGTGGGCATGACAGATTGGGCGCCACGGTCACGGGACGAGGTTGAGTTGCGCGGCGTCAGAGAATGCGCGGAAATCGTTGTCTCGTGTGAGGAGAGCAATACCACGGTCGATGCAGTTCTGAGCGATCAGGGCATCGCCGAGGCGCGCCTTGCGCATCGACAATACTTTCGACCGCAGCAGACCGGCGCGTTGCCAATAGCCCGGTTCGAGCTCAATCATGGGAATCTCTGAAAGCGTTTCCGCGACTCCCGAGGAAAGCGCTGGATCACTTAACAGCTCGGTCAACACAACTGGGATCATCACTACCTGTCGATCTCCGAGCGCCCGCCCCAGCAGTTGCGAATCCTGGCCGGCAGTGCCCTCGAGAAACGCGATCCAGGTGCTGGTGCCTGACGGTGGATTTCTGCCGCGAAATAAATCTTGCGCGCGATCCCAGGAAGGGCCTTGACTGGGGTCGATGATGGGTTTATCCGGGGGTCCCCCCCCTTCCCCCCTCCATCCCTGGAATCATCGGGTTAGCGCGAAATTCCTCGCAAAATCCGGATGTCAAAGAACTTAGATACTAAAATCCTAGAAACAAAGGACTTAGCGCGTGGCGACTTGCTGTGTAGCAGACCGTCACGGCCTCGACCATGATCGCTGATTTGAATTGTGGGGGCAAGGTTAGGCGTCACATACCGATTGTGGAAAAAGTCAGAACCGCGGGACCAGGTCTGTGGGCCATCTTCCTCGACTTCTCGCCGGAAGATTCCGCTAGCCACACTGGACCGGCAGTTGCGCGCCGCGACGAGTGAGGGGGTTCAATCGCTGGGCCGAAGATCCCACTTCTCGCAAAGGACACGGGAAGTGGGACACTCAGGTTTCATGGATACGTCAGAAGTGTGCGGCCCGGCAGGCCACGGCTACGTCGCCGGCACTACGGTCACAGTCAGATTGGCCTGGAAGTTGGTGGCTACGCCGTTGCAGGTGTAGGTTCCGAAAATAATCACCGTGCCCGAAGAGGTGACACCTGACAAATCCACGCTCGCAGGATCTCCCGCCGTAATCGAAACCCCAGTGTTGCTCGAAGACCACTGAACACCGGCAGTGACATCCTGAGCGCCCATGATTCCCGAAACGTCCGCGGTTACCACCATGGTCACCGCAACATCCGATTCGACGTTGTTGGAGGGAGAGAACGCGATCATAAAATTTGTTCCGTTCTCGACGCATACAGTGGCCGACGCTGTTGCCGTAATCCCTTGATCCTCCGCCGTGATTGTCGCCGCCGTTGAGCTAAGAGCACTGCCGCTCAGCAATCCTGCGCTGTTGACCGCAATCCCATCGCCGCTGCTCGTCCACGTGACCTTGCTCGTAATATTGCCAGCCGATGAACCGTCGGTGTTGGTTCCGAAGGCAGCGACTTGCGCGGTGCCCGCTAGCGGTACGGTTGGGGCGGACGGAGAAATGGTGATCGAGGACAACTGCTCCGGGACGAAGAAGCCTGTGCAGCTTACGGCCAGGGCTAACGTCGCGAGCGCGGCGAAGGCGCCCGCGAGGCGAAGCTTATGTTTGGTAAATGACATAGTTATTGAGACTCCTTGGCGCTCCTGCCGGACCTGGAACATTCTTGCCGAGCTTTGCCGCTGTCGGCAAAGACGTAGCAAGCTACGTCTCTACCTGATCTTGGCCTTGCCCTGAAACATTTGCCGCTGCGACGGTTACGCTGCCTGCTCCCTCTAGGATACGATCACCCTGCGCCCAGGGTTGTAAAAAATTGTAGCAGATGAAGATTATGGGCCGAAGTCGTAACCTGCACTTCTGTGCAACCCTTGAACCAGCACGGCCAACGCGGTTCTTCGTTGTTGCCGTTCCGTGGGGTAAGAACGGACGTCGGAGGTGGGCTTGCGAGAAAAAGTGACTGGCGGTGGAACTCGCGACGGCTGCTCCCTTACCGCTGAGTCGTTCAGCAGGAAGTGCCACAATCGGCGGAATTGTTGCATTGTCCTCTTTTTAGACACGGGTGGATCTTGCTGCTGGGAAACTGCTTGGAATGAATGGAGTGGAGCGGGAGTCGAGATCCCTCAGGGGCTAAAGCCCGATCTAAAACGGCTGGCTTTAACGCAGGCCCGAAAGGCAGCTCCACCCGCTTGTTCTGAGGCGCTCAGTTCGTTCGTTTGGAGCGGGCGATCCGCTCGTCGATGGGCTTGCGGCCGGCGAATCCTTCTTCGGTGCTGTGCCAATGGGTGATGGAGGGTTCGCCCATCCTCCAGCAGAGCAGGACGATGCGACCGTCGACTTCGCAGGGAAAATCGAGCAGGCCGATATCGAGATCTTTGACCTGGACGCCGATGGAGTCGATTTCGGCGAGGGCGTCTTTGGCGCGTTGTTCTGCCTTGGCGCGTTCGGCCTTGCGACGGGCGATAGCGACCACGTCGACGTGGGTGCCACCGTTCAGGAAGATGCGGTGATTCAGCGCCTGCATTTCGCCCTCGACCTCTTCGATCAGCTTCTTGCCGGTGATCGCGGTACGCAGCAGAGATTCGAGTACAGGGAGCAGCGACTGGGCTTCGTCGAGAGTGAAGGTGCGGTCGGACATTGGGGACATCTCCATTCTAGCGCAATGGGGAGAGCAGCAGTTGGCAATTAGCAGTTAGCAACTGGCCGGCAAGTTACCTGTTTTTCAGTTGGCTATGGGCTTGGTCATTTCAATGTCGAGCGTGATGGTGATGTCGTCGCCGATCGCTCCTGGAAGGCTGGTGATTCCGAAATCGTTGCGGTTGATTTTGGTGGTCGCGGATGCGCCCGCGCGC
>Ga0210385_10001990_pt1 | contig 12383 bp, 11 predicted proteins | sample IncBWH26OmetaG_FD_160107 | JGI IMG/M metagenome (GOLD analysis project Ga0210385, IMG submission 160107) | Forest soil microbial communities from Barre Woods Harvard Forest LTER site, Petersham, Massachusetts, United States - Inc-BW-H-26-O ... | reverse complement strand
CTCCGCGACCACCGCGATACCGTCCAGCGTGCCGCGTACCCGCGCCACCCCCATCGCCTCGGCGGCTGGCGCATCGAGCTCGAGCGTGCCCGATCCCGGCTGACCCGCAAGTTGCAGCTGCGCGTGCATGCGTGCCTTGCCACTTGCCGGCCAGTCGAGTCGCCCCGAAACGGCGAGATCCTCGGTCCAGCGCACGCTGCGCAGCGTGAGCCGGTAACCGTCCGCCACGCTGGCCGCGGTGAAATCGCCGTTGCGCAGCCCGCTGCCCCGACCCGCACCATTGTTGCTGGTGCGCGCCATCACATCCGCACAGGTCAGGACCGCGGCGCTCACGGCGCGCAGCTCCTGCGGGCCGGCGCGATTTCCCGGCAGCGCACGCGCCGGCGGCAGCTCCGCCGCGTGACGGGCGAAGCGGGCGAGCAGCGCTACGGGTGGGGCTGTGCCCGCGCAGCTCTCATCCCCTGGGGTGAGATCGCTCATGAAGCGCCGCACCAGTGAGGCTGCGCATTCGCTGCGGGCGCGCGGCAACGCGTTCACGTGCAGACCGTTCGCGATCACCACCTGCTGAGCCTGCGGAAACTGCGCCGCGGTGGCGGCGCCGTCGGCCACGCCCGTCAGGCTGTCGAGGTCACCGGACACCACCAGCACCGGCATGGCGGGGAACTGCGCCGGGGGCACCACCAGCGGCGCCGCGGGCGCCACCGGCCAGTCGATGCACTGTTCGATGAAGGTGTAGTCGAGCGGCATGCCGCGGTACTCAGCGATGGTGAAGGGCGCGTAGGTGTCCGGGTGCGCACGCTGGCGCGCCGCGATGACCTCCGTCCATTGCACGGCGCGCTGCGCGGGCGGCAGGCTCATATCGAAGATCTGCGGCTCGTCCAGACAAGACACCACCGCTGCGTAGCCGGAGCTGAACAGCCGCGGGTCACGGGTCGGATCACGTGAGTCGAGGCTCGTCAGTGTCTCGGCCATCAGCCGCAGCAGCGGCTGAGGATCACCCGCGACGAAAGCGCGCGCGGCCGCGTCGGTTTCGCGCAGGCTGGTGAGCGGCGGCCAGCCGGAAAACATCACACTGGCCAGAGCGCTCGCGTCGGCTTTGAAGCGCAAGGTTTTGCCACTACCGTAGCGCACGCTGGCATCGAACGGCCGCGCGCGCAGGCGTGCCAGTGCCGGAGCAATGTGCTGCAGCGAGTCGCCCGGCAGTTGTGCGCAGGCCGGATCGCGCGCGCAGGCGCGATTGAACCTGTCACGCATGGCTGGCGCGTAGTTCGGCCACCAGGCGAGTTCTGGCGCGCGCACCGGGTAGGCGCCATCGAGCACCAGCGAACGCACCACCGTCGGATGACGCAGCGCGAATACCTGAGCGAAGAATGTGCCGGTGGATGATCCGTAGAGATCGATCGGGCCAATAGCCAGTGCCTGAATGAGCGCGGCCAGATCATCGCTGGCGAGTGTCATGCTGTAGAGCGGCGCGGAGTCGCCCAGATAACGCCCGCAGGCACCGATCCCGGCGACCGTGAGGGCCGGCGCGTGCTGCAGCTGCGGGCAGTTAAGCGCCTGCGAATCACCGGTGCCGCGGTAGTCCATGATGAGCAGGTCGCGCGTGGCGCGCAGCGGTGCGAGCAGCGCGAGATAGTCATCGCGCGATCCGCTCGTCGGATATCCCGGACCGCCCTCGGCGGGCACGAACGTGCCGGCGCTAGGCCCGGGCGCGGTGTGCGGGTAGTACTCAAAGTAGATCGCCACCGTGCCGGGCCGCTTGCCACTCGGATCGAGCGGCCGCGGCAGCGTCCCGCACCAGCGCGCCGGTGCCGCACAGCGCTGGAGTGTGAGCGCACCGACCTTGAGGGTCGCCGGTACGTCCGCCGGAGCGCGCAGCACCACGGCCGCGACCGTCAGCATCAGCAGCGCGCGCAGTGCCGTCCCGGTCCGCAGCAGCGGCATCGTCGGAATCATTCTGTGCACCGTCGCGATCGTTCAGTGTGTTGTGTCGCCAATTTGTGCCGCGCTACGCTTGTGTCATGTCGTACCACATTATCGCAAGAACACTGTGCGCTGCCTGGTGGGCTGCCACGCTCTGCAGTCCTTGCTTCGCGCAGACACCGGCGCCACCCCTGAAAACGCGCAACGTGGTGCTGATCGTGAGCGACGGCCTGCGCTGGCAGGAAGTGTTCACCGGCGCCGACCCGCTGCTGCTGAATGAGAAGAATGGCGGCATCTGGGACTCCGAGAAGGACCTGAAGCGTGAGTTCTGGCGCGAGGACGTCAAGCAGCGCCGCCAGGCGCTGTTTCCGTTCCTCTGGGGCACCGTGGCAGTGCACGGCCAGATCTTCGGCAACCGCGCACTCGGCAGCAACGCGACCGTCACCAACGGGCTGGCGTTCTCCTACCCGGGCTATAACGAGATGCTGACCGGTCACCCCGATCCGCGCATCAACGCCAACGAGTTCGGCCCGAATCCCAATGTCTCGGTGTTCGAGTGGCTGAACTCACTGCCAGATCTGCACGGCCAGGTGAGTGTTTTCGCCACCTGGGTCATCTTCAAGGACATCTTCAACGTCGCGCGCAGTCACTTGCCGCTGCACGTGGGCTGGGACCCGCCCTATGCGGGCCTGCTCACACCGCGCCAGGAACTGCTGAACGAGCTGTACGCGACCACGACACGCCTCGACGATGAGGACGTGTACGACTCGTTTCTGCAGGTTCCCCTCCTCGAGTCCTTCGCGAAACAGCAGCCGCGGGTGCTGTTCGTCGGCTACGGTGAAACCGACAACTGGGCGCATGCCGGGCGCTACGACCTGGTGCTGCACAGCGCGCACATGTTCGACCGGTTCGTCGAGCAGCTTTGGACCCGGCTGCAAAGCCTGCCGGCCTACCGCGACCGCACCACCTTTATCATCACGACCGACCATGGTCGCGGCGGCGGCACCAGCGAATGGAAGGAACACGGTATCGAGGAGAAGGGCTCGGAAAACATCTGGATTGCCGTCATGGGGCCGGATACCCCGCCACTCGGCGAGCGTCGCCGCACGACGGAAGTGCACCAGGCGCAGATCGCCGCGACGGTCGCGGCGCTCCTCGGCAGGGATTACCGCGCCGCGATACCGGCGGCCGCGGCGCCGCTCAGCGAAGTGCTCGGCAGCAGCCGCTGAGCCGCTACTGCTCCAGCATCTTCTTGAGGTTGTCGAGACCGCCGCGATAGACGCCGGAAACCAGCTTGGTCACGCCGGCATCGCTCTCCGCCTCGGGCGGATTATCGGAGGTGTTCTTGCGGCGGAAGTGGCCGCTCCAGGTGACTTTGCTCATGCCGCCGGCCCCTGCCTGGACGCTCACCGTCGAGGTGTAGTGCGCGATCGGCAGCGGCGAATCGGTGATCGCGTAACGGAACTTGTGGCCGGCATCATCGAAGGCCAAGAGCTTCTCGGTGATGACCGGACCGTCCTTGATGGTCAGCTTGCGGACCGCGCCCACCGTGTTGTTGCTGCCCGAAACCAGCTGATCGCTGGAGAAGCCGGGGTGCCACTTGTTCAGACTGTCGAAGTCTTTGACCGTCGCCCAAACCTTGTCGGCCGGCGCCTTGATCTCGACCGACTCGACGACACTGAGGGTCTTGGGCGGGTCCGCCGAGACGCTGGCGGCGGCCAGCACTGCGATTACCCCGAAAGCCATACGCATCATTTTCATTCTGCTGTCCCCTGAGCGACTACGCTGAAAGCTTAACCCAATGGGCCTGTCATTTCTTCTCGGCTCTGACTGAGATCTGCAGGCAGCCCGGCGTCGCGCTGCCAGCGGCGGTGCCGCCGCGGTAGTAGCCCGAGCCTGCCTTGGCGACGCTGACTGCCGACTGGTCGAACTGAGCATCACCGGAAGAGCGCGTGAGCTGCGGATCCTGCAGCAGTTTGCCTGCATCGTCCACGCATACACGCACCTCCGCCCTGCGCTCCGGCGCCGCAGGCCCGGGAGGACGTGGCACCGCCGGGACGGCTGCGGCGGTGGCCGCCGCGGCGCTGCCGGCCGCCGGCGCCACGGCCGCAGCGTCAGCGCGCGGCGGGGGGCCGGCTTTCCAGGCAATGACCTGCCAGGATGCGACGGCACCACCATCGCCCAGGCGGGTTGCCGGCAGGAAGCGCAGTTTCGGCACGCAGGCGAGCGCGGCACTGTCGAGCGCATCGGACTGCGATGAGGATTTGATCGAGACGCGGGAGGGAACGCCCGTCGGGCCGACGTAGAACTGGACAATCGCCGCGGAGTTGTCATCCAGATCCGACTGGCGCACGTCGGGGCAGCGGGATTGCGCGTTAAAGGCCGGCGCGACGCGTGCCGGGGACACGCTGTCGGCAGGTCCTGGCCCGGACTGGGCCACAGCGACATGGGCGTTCAGGGACCCGCCCAGCAGGCAGACCACGGCCCAGTCACGCAGCGAATGCATCAGCTTTCTCCCAGAAAGATTGCGCCCGCGGCAGCGCTACCCAGCGCCGCGCGAGTCGCTTGCGCCTAGTCTAACGTCGGCTTGCCCACCACGGTACGCTCGCCGGCCGCACCCTTCAGGTCCCGGTCCTGCGCCCTGGCACTCGGCCTGGCCCCTCGCCGGGTTCGCGTGGATCGTGATCGAGCACATAGCGCACCCGGGCGGCAAGGCTCGACTGCGTAAACGGCTTGAGAATGAGTTCAACGCCCGGATCCAGACGGCCGTGATGGATAATCGAGTTGCGCGCGTAACCGGTCGTGTACAGCACGCGCAGCTTGGGCCAGCGACGCTGCGCCTCGGCCGCAAGGTCACGGCCACTCATACCCTCCGGCAGACCGACATCGGTGAACAACAAGTCGACGCCACCGAGCTGCTCGAGCGCCTGCAGCGCGCGCCGGCCGTCGGCGGCCGTACTGACGCGATAGCCGAGGTCGCGCAGCACCTGCTCAGTGAAGGCGCGCACATCCTCGTTGTCTTCCACCACCAGAATGGATTCACCCTGGCCGGTGCCTTCACCGGGTACCGGCAGCACGGGACTCTCGCCCGCGGCGCTGGCGAGCCGCGGGAAGTACAGTTTGACCGTCGTGCCGTGGCCGGGCTCGCTGTAGATCTTCACGTGCCCGCTTGATTGCTTGACGAACCCGAACACCTGCGACAGGCCTAGTCCGGTACCGCGCCCGGTGTCCTTGGTGGTGAAGAACGGATCGAAGGCGCGCGCGGCAACTTCCTGACTCATGCCGACGCCGCTGTCACTGACGGCCACCATCGCATACTGCCCGGCCCTGACCTCGACATGAGTCGCTGCATAGGCATCGTCGAGAAATGTATTGGAGGTCTCGATGGTCAGCTTGCCACTCGCCGGCATCGCATCGCGGGCGTTGACCGCCAGGTTGATGAGGGCAGTCTCGAGCTGACTGCGGTCGACCGCGACCGACCACAGTCCGGCCGTGAGCACGGTCTCCAGCGCCACACTTTCGCCCAGCAGGTGGCGCAGCAGATCTGCCATGCCCTGCACCAGCTTGTTCATGTCGGTCGGCGCCGGATCGAGCGGCTGCTGGCGGGAGAAGGCCAGCAGCCGCGCGGTGGTACTGGCCGCGCGGTCGGTGTTGCGCAGTGCCATGTCGAGATAGCGGTGCACCTCCTCATCCGCACTGCGCACCCGCCGCTGTACTACCGTGACGGCGTTGCGGATGACGTGCAGCAGGTTGTTGAAATCATGCGCGACGCCGCCGGTCAGCTGACCCAGGGCTTCCATCTTCTGCGTCTGCGCCAGCGCCGCCTGCGCCTGCAGCAGCTGTTCATTCAGGCGCCACTCGCTCTCGCGCTGCTCGCGCTCGGCCGCGCGCGCATTGCGGAAGGCGAGCCACGTCAGCCAGTGACCCACGAGCAGCAGTGCAATGGCGACGATGCCGCTGATCAGGGCGACCTGGCCGACGCGCTGCTCATGGGCGGCGGCGCGCGTCTGGCGCAGCGTGAGCAGTGACCGCTCCGTGTCGATGGTCGCATCGATCAGGCTGTCCACCGTACGCAGCGTGTTCTGTCCGGCGCGCGCTGCGACCAGCTGCTGCGCGGCGTAGGCTCCGTCATGCTGGTACACGTCGACCATCTCCTGCCGCTCCGTCAGCCAGTCATCGAGGGCCGCGGCCAGATTGGGAATGCGCCGCTGCTGCTCCGGATTGTCCAAGGTGAGCTGACGCAGCCGTTCGAGTTGCACGCGGACGCCAGTCACGTCCTGGCGGTATCGGTCGAGGACGCGCTCGCCACCGGTGAGCAGGAAGCCGCGCTGCGAACGCTCCGTGTTCTGCGCCCACGACTTCACCGACTCCGCGGCGGCGATGACCTCGAAGGTATGCGCGATCCAGGCGCGATCGAGGGCCAGCTGGCGCGGCCGGATCATCGTCTCGTAGCTCTGCAGTGCAATCAGCGCCAGCAGCGGCAGGGTGATCAAGGTCAATGCGAGCGCGAGCCCCGCCGGCAATGCAATTCGTCGCCCACCTATTCGGATCGGCATGACCAGGCGCATTCCGCTATGACCCCGCAGGCACCGCAGTGAGCCTGCCGGGCAACGATACGAATTTAGCGAAAAGCACCCTTAACCGCCATGCAGGGGATGACGGTCGCGGGGCCGCCCACGTCAGTCGCCTGCGCCCCCTGGCGGGCCGGGAAAGACGGGCCCAAGGGACAACGGCACATCTGATTCATGGGAATTGAAATCATCATGACGACTGCGTTCCTGCTGCCCGTGGCTGCGGCAGCCCGTGCGCTTGCGCGAACCGCGATCGCGCGCAGCGGCACGCTGCTCGCGCACTGTCAGGACGTCATGTCAGCCTCTGTACTCTTCAATTGCTGCACGCAAACCGGCCAATCCGAGAGCGGCGCCTGCGCACAATCAGCCCCCACTCAACCACCCAATCGTTCATACTCGCCGCGGCATGCAAGAGACGGTGCGCGAGCAGCTGAGACGCCAGGTCAGGTGGCTGACACTGGGATTCGTCGCCATCATGCTGATCGGATTCCTGGCCGTCGTCATGACATCAGTCAATGGTGAAAGTGTGTTTCAGAGTCCGTTATGGATTCTGGTGACGGTCATCGCCGTGGCGTACGTCTACAGCGTGCGCTGCAAGTGTCCGAGATGCGGCAAGAGCGTCGCCGGGATCTACGGCAGAGTCCCGGCGGCCTGTCCTTATTGCCGGCTCGATTTCAACGCGCCCTGGCCGTAGCGCGCGATCAGCGCCGTAGGTAGCCCACGCACCGCTCGTCGGAGAGTGCGTCGCTGGGATTATGTTCACAGCCACTAGGGTGTTCACCGAATAGGTGACGACGCCGGAGGACGCTATGCTATCGCTGAGTCTCAACGCCACAGGATGTGCCAATGAGAGCGATCTCCGCCCGAAACGATGCTGCGCGCTGGCTGTCCGGGAGCGCGCTTGCCCCGGAACCGGCATCTTTCACTTCGATCTGTCCCCAATGCCGTAGCGAACAGCTGCAACGTGGGTTCACGCGCGCTGAGCTGTTGCGATTGCTGGACGGCGGCCACGTGATCGAAGCCTATTGCGTCGGTTGCTTTCAGTTCTGGCCGATAGACCGCGCGGCACGCAGTGCGCTCGCCCGGGAATTCGAATACTAGGTCGTCATACCCGCGGCTCGGAAAGTTTTGGGGTTCGACAGCGCCACTGAGCGTCGTAGAACTTCCGATTGTTGATTGGCGGAGAGGGTGGGATTCGAACCCACGAGGCTCTTGCGAACCCTCCGGTTTTCAAGACCGGTGCAATCAACCGCTCTGCCACCTCTCCGCTTCAGTGCATCGGGCAACTTGCGCGCATTCTATCAGGCCACCGCGCCGTTTCCGGTCAACGCTGTTGCGAGTCACCGGGCGAGGTGCGCCGCGCCATGACCTCAATAAGCACATCCGTACCGGCGGCCAAAGGATCGGTGCCTGAGGTGAACCGCGCTGCGATGCCGTCATTGCGCAGCCCGCGCCGCAGCAGATGAGCGGAAACCTCCTCGATGCGGATGAGATTCCGGTCTACCATCCGTGAAGTCGCCGGACGCCTTGGAGTTCCAATTCGCGCAGGTGTAAGCCCCGATCCCGTCGGGGTCTGAGCGCCATGCGGCCCATCACGCCATGAATGAACCTGTTCGCAACACCGAAGCCAGCGAGGCACTGTCGGATCCCATCACACGCAATATCGCCGAAATGCTCGAGCTGGAGAATCAGGATCTCGAGCGGACCAGCCAGACGAGGCGGTGGCTCGAAGCGGCCAGTCGCAAGATCGCACAACCCCTGTATCTGCTGGCGCTGCTGCTGTTTGTCCTCGGCTGGGTCGCATTCAACCTGCTGGCACCCGCTTTCGCATTCGATCCGCCACCTTTTTCCTGGCTGCAGGGTCTGGTGACCCTGAGCGCGCTTCTGACCACCACCGTCGTCCTGATTGCACAGACGCGCCAAAGCAAGCTCGCACAGCAGCGAGCTCACCTGGATTTGCAGATCAATCTTGTGACCGAACAGAAGGTCACCAAACTCATTCATCTGATCGAGGAGTTACGCGCGGATTTGCCGGGCGTGCGGGCGCGCGATGATCCGCATGTCTCGCAGCTGAAAAAGCCCACCGATGCAACTCAGCTCGCCTCTGCCCTGAAAGAAAGGGACAGCACGGGTGGTACGGCGGAGCCGGGGCCACGTGAGCCGTCGGCCTGACCCGCGAGCACGGATCGGCATTCAGGCCCCCTCGTTAACCTCCGAGTTCCTCCTTCTGCCGCAGCACCGTGAGGGGCGTGGAGCGGAAATGGTGGACCCTTTACTTCGCAGGGTTGCTGGCAACTTGCGCGGCGGGTGGCGGCTTGCTGGGCCCGCCGCTAGCCTCGGGCGCCGCGCTGTCCTTCGCCGGCGCTGGCGCGGCAGAGGCCTCGGGTCCCTTGTAACCGGGCAGATGCGCTGCTGCGGGCGACGTCGCTAGCGCGACTGCGTCATCCACACTGCTGTGGAACGCCGGACGCGTCGGCCCAATGGGCACCCGCGGACGGAAGAAATCCGCCCACAGAAACTCCGCAAATGCCGTGGGTGTCTTTTCATATCCGCCAGCGTTACGCACGTATCCGGCGAGTGAGCGGTAAGGATCGTCGATCAGCTTTTCCAGATGATCCGGGATCTGCTCGAAGGAACAGGCGTTGCCATTCTGGTCGATGGGATGCACCCATTTGGCCTCGTTCATTTTTGGCCAGAACTGCGCGATCGGCAGCTTGGAAAAGTCTCCCTCGATGAAAAAGAACCCGGTGTCGACGGCTGCCTCACTGGCGGCGCGGCCCAGATGATGGTGATCGGTGATGTAGAGCTTGCCATCCGGTCCCCACACCGCCGGGATGGGATGCGCAGCCATGAAGTCGCGCTGCTCGTGTTTTTTCATCGCGAGCAGCTTATCGCGCTTGTCCTGCACCTCGATCATGCCGACTGTGATCTGGGTGGGTCGCAGCCGGTGGATTTCGACCTCGTGGAGTTTGGCCATAAGACCTCCAGTCCCCGGCGGGGTGTGCCATGGTAGCACCGCCCCGGGACGAATCCGTTGGGCGCGAGGATGGATCCGCGGGCGCCCCCCTGCTGCCAGCGGCCACGCCGGCGTCTTATATGGCACATAGAATTGCCGCCGGGAGAGGCATATGAAGCTGACGAACTGGGCCGTGTTCGGATCACTGCTCGTCGTCGTGATGCTGGCGCTGGTGATCACGGTGATCACCGCCGCGCCGGTCGCCCAGGCTGCCGTGCCGAAGGGCAAGACCAGCGGACACTGCACGCTGCACTACGGCAAGGGTCTCGCGGACGCCGCCCCCCCTGCCGCCAACCGCCATGGGCATGACTACCTGGTGGACGCGCGCATGGGCTGGGCCATTAGCTGACGGGTGGCGGCCGGCCGGCGCCGCGCACTGCCGGTCGGCCGCGATTCTTTATCCGTCCAGCGCCACGTGCGGAGCGGGGACACGCTCGCTGCGCGCCGAGCGCAGCATCGAGATCGCGGCATAGGTCACCACGACGATCACCAGCCAGCGCATCGCCGTCAGCGGCAGCTGCTTCACGATAAAGAAAGCCACCAACACCCCGACCACCCCGCCCAGCACCAGCCCAAGCGCCGGACCCTGCGCGAAGCGTCCGGAGCGAAAAAACCCCAGACTGGCCACGGGCTGCAGGATGCCGTCGCTCCCCATCATGATGGGGAAGGCCGCGAGCGGATTCATACCGAGCAGCGACAGCACGATCATGCTGGGCGCGTAGTTACCGATGCCGATGCACATGAGCGCCCCGAGCACGAAGTTGACCCCCACGGCGAGCGCAAATGCCCAGCCGTGCAACCCCAGCTCGCTCCCGCCCTGAGGAAACGCACCCAGGTTCTTCAGAGCAAAGAAGAACGCCGCAATCAACAGCGCGCCGCCCATGAACAGCTGAATGGCGCGCCGCGGCAGACGACTGACGATGCCGGCGCCGAGCCACGCGCCGGCGGTGGCGCTCGCCACCATGGCGGCGAGCAGCAGCGGCTCGACCGGCACCGCCGTCACGAACAGCACCGTCTCGAGAAACGCCGCGGCGTTGTGCCCCACATTGAGCGTGCCGGGAATGAGCTCATCGGCGGGGACTCCGCGGAACTTGAACAGTGCCGTGGTGGGCGCGAACGAGCCGATGCCGAGGGTATCGAGGAAATCGGTGATGAAGCCGATCACGATGTCCGCCGCCGTCGGTCGTGCGCGCAGACGGTGGCGGCGCGCCGCCCAGATCCAGCCGAACACAAACGCAATATTGACCAGCACCAGCACGGTCAGCAGTGCGGTTTTGGCCATGCCCACCGCTAGCCCTCAGCTCTTGGAGAGCACGCGGTCGCGCACCCGCGCCAGGCCGTCGATCGCGCGCAGGTACTGAATCGTCGCGCGCGCGGCGATGGCGCTGCCGGCGTGCAGCGGCAGCGGCATCACCGGGCTGACCGGAAAGCCCAGTTCGGCGACCGGAATGCCGAGCGCGCGCCGCGCCAGCAGCCGACCCATGACGGTCGCCATGGCCACGCCGCGGCCGTTGTAGCCGACGCCGGCCAGCAGTCCCGGCGCCAGCTCGTGCAGGTGCGGCAGATGATCGCGCGTCATCGCGACCAGACCGCCCCAGTGATACTCGAAGGGAATACCGGCGAGCTGCGGATATATTTCATGTACGGCGCGATAGTGGTACTGCACATCGCGCAGTGTGGGCGCCGCTGCAAACACGCCGCGTGCACCGAGCACCAGCCGCCCGCCCGCGTCGAGGCGGAAATAGCGCAGCAGTTGCCAGGTGTCGGAGGCGGCCTGGCCGTCGGGCAGAATCGTGCTGCGCAGTTGGGTGGGAATCGGTGCGGTGGCAACCTGCAGGGACGGCACCGTGACCAGCGTGCGGCGCAGCTCATCGTTCAGGTTGCCGGTGTAGGCATTGGTGGCAAGGATCACGCATGGCGTCGTCAGGCTGCCCTGCGTGGTCTCGATGCTCCAGGCGCCGCTCAGGCGCGCGAGCCGCAGTGCGGCACTCTGGGTGTGAATGCGTGCCCCGGCACGCAGGGCCGCATCGGCAAGTCCGCGCACGTACGCGAGCGGCTGCACCGTGCCGCCGCGGCGGTCGAGCAGACCACCACAGTAGCGCGCCGAGCCGGTCAGCTGCAGCACCTCGCGGCGCGCGAGCAGATCCAATGGCACGCCGCGGCGCCACCACTGTTCCGCGCGCCGCGCCAAGCGCGCCAGCGCCGCCTCGGAGGTCGCAGGCTGCAGCCAACCGGCGCGCTTGGCCTCGCACTGAATGCCGAGACGGGTGATTAGCTCGAAGACGACATCGGGAGCCGCCGCAGCGGTGGCAATCAACCGCCCGCCGGCGTAAGGACCCAGCATGGCTTCCACGGTGTCAGGATCGTGCTTGACACCCGGGATCACCTGACCGCCGTTGACACCGGAAGCACGTTCGCCGATGTCGGCGGCCTCCAGCACCACGACATCCTTGCCGCCTTCGGCCAGATGCAGTGCTGCCGACAGTCCGGTGTAACCTGCGCCGATCACTGTGACCTGGGCGCGTTGCGTGCCGAGTAAGGGCGCGCAGATTGGGCCGGGCGGTGCGGTCACAGACCACAGCGACTGCAGCGGTACGCTAGAGGTGGGCATATCGATTATCGATTCTTCGCTATCGTTCCTGATAGAGGTAAGCGCCGAACGCGCGGCGCTCATCCCCACGCGCCTGGCGCGTATTATGCCGCGCCGCGCCACCTTTCGCCGCCCGCCATGTTATGCCAGACTCCCCCCGGGCCGCCGTACCGGCAGGCGTCTGACGCCTTGTCCGCGCGGAAAGCAAATCAACGCACCAGCGGCCCTGCGCTTCAGGGTGACCGATGCGATCTGCTTATGTCCGGTCCGCGCTCTGGCTGTG
>Ga0210385_10001988_pt1 | contig 12397 bp, 7 predicted proteins | sample IncBWH26OmetaG_FD_160107 | JGI IMG/M metagenome (GOLD analysis project Ga0210385, IMG submission 160107) | Forest soil microbial communities from Barre Woods Harvard Forest LTER site, Petersham, Massachusetts, United States - Inc-BW-H-26-O ... | reverse complement strand
AGTTGTAGAAGTGACCGCGATACTGCTGCAGGCGACCCATCGTTGCCAGGGTTGCCTCCAGCCGATCGACGCAGTCCATCGTTCCCAGCCAACCGAAGTCGCGCGCGCTGACGACCGACAGCAGATAGAGCCCAATGTTGGTTGGAGAAGTCCGGTGCGCCAGGATCGGTTGCGGATCCTCCTGGAAGTTATCTGGCGGCAGCATGTGATCGTGGCTGGTGACGAATGTCTCGAAGTAGCGCCACGTGCGGCGGCCGATCAGTCTCAGGCTGCGGGCGTCGGCCTCCGTGACTGCCAGTCGACCGGCGACCGACGGAGAGAGACTGATCAATACGGCGATCGCGGGAGAGGCAATCCACAGGATCAGGAACGGTAGCGCCACCGGCCAGCCACCGGCTCGCTGGTAGCCCAGAACTAGCGCCACGATCAGCGCGACGACTAGGGCTCCGCTCATGCGCCGATACGCACTGCCGAATCCGAACAGGCCGCTGACGTGCGTTTGCGCGGCGGGAACCCACTGCAGCAGGTTGCGACGGCTGATGTAGACGCGAAACAATGTGCGACTGATGGCGTCGCTCATCAGCCACGCCTGGTGCGCGAGAAAGATGATCAGGAAGGCAGTCAGAGAGGCGGCGAGCCAGATGTCCCTTTGCAGCGCGCGCAAGTGGCTGCGTGCATCAACGCCGGCGCGCTGTGGCAGGATTGCGGCGAAAATCGGCAGCAGCGCTGGCAGCGCAATCGTCACCAGCACAAACCCGGTCCAGACGAGCGCAGCATTGCGCGGCAACAGCCAGCCGGCGAGCAGGGCTGCGACGCTCGCCGGCGCCGACAGCGAGCGTCGCAGGTTGTCAAACATCTTCCACAGGCCGATCAGCGGCAGACGGCGGCTGCCTCTGGTATCGGCGGCGGCATCGCGCCTCCCGAGGATCCACGGCAGCAGTTGCCAGTCGCCGCGCGCCCAGCGGTGCTGGCGTGCGGCAGCCACGTCATAACGAGCGGGGAATTCCTCGACCACTTCGATGTCGGAAGCCAGCCCGGCACGCGCAAAGAGTCCTTCGAAGAGATCGTGACTGAGCAGCGTCCCGTCGGACACGCGACCGGCCAGGGCCGCTTCGAATGCGTCGACGTCATAGATGCCCTTGCCGGCATAGGAGCCTTCTCCGAACAGATCCTGGTAGACATCCGAAACGGCCGCGGTATACGGATCGATCCCGCTCGCGCTTGAAAACACGCGCTGAAAGAGCGAGCCCTCGCGACCGACTGGCAGCGACGGGGTGACTCGGGGTTGCAGTACGGCGTAGCCCTCAACGACGACTCCGGTGGCAGCGTCGAAGCGCGGGTGATTGAGCGGATGCGCCATTTTGCCAACCAAGCGGCGCGCTGTTTCCCGCGGCAGCCGGGTGTCGGCATCCAGCGTGATGACGTAACGGACCTCCGCGGGCACTTCAGGAGCCCGCTCACCGGGCCGATGGAACGTCGTGTCACTCGCCCCACGCAGGAGTCCATTGAGTTCATGAAGCTTGCCGCGCTTACGCTCCCAGCCCATCCATTGCCGCTGGCCCTCGCTCCAGACGCGGCGGCGGTGCAGCAGCATGAAGCGTGCCCCTGCTGCGCCGTCGCCATGCAGTCGGTTGAGGCGTGCAATAGCTGCGACCGCACTCGAGAGCAGCGCCTCATCTTCCGCGGTGCTTTCGTTGGTGGAGTCCGCCCAGTCCGAGAGCAGCGCAAAGTACAGTTCGCCTTCAGGCGAGGCGAGGTAGTGGGTTTCGAGGCGCTCGATCTGCTCCTCGAGTGCCACCTGGGTGGTGAGCAAAGCCGGAACCACCACCATGGTGCGCAGGTGCGCCGGAACACCGTCGCGCAGAGCCAGACCCGGCAGGATCTTCGCGCCGAACTCTTCTGTGACGAGGCGATTGACGAGCGAGATGGCAACGTCGAGCGCCGGAATCATGCCGAGCAAGGCGAGCAGCGCCAATTGCGCGCCAGAAATTCCCCAGCCGGCGAGAATGAGCAAAGGGATCGACAGTGTCATTGCCGCCAGCAGGGCGATTCCCGTCAAATAGTCACCGACTCCACTCGCGAGTCCCAGGCGACGCGGCCAACTGAAGAGACTGCGTCGATAGCCGATGCGCGCTTCAAGAGCACGCCGGCCGTTTCCAATCAGGTAGTAACCGGGATCATGGCGGCGGTAGTCGCGATTCTCGGCATCGGTTGCCGCCGACTCGCTGGCGGACAATGCGGTACGCGCGACCGCGAGTTCGGCGGCACCCGAGCGTCGCGCCAGACGCTCTATCTCGCGCCGATACAGGTCCCGCGTCGGAAAATCGAACGCCGCAAAGTTACTGCCGGTGCGCAGCAGCTCGTCGACCAGGCTGACGCTCTCGAAAAATTCCGGCCAATCGACATCGGAAAGCAAGCGCATGCTCGTGATGATGTTGCGCACCGTGACGTTGGAGGCGCTCTGTCGCTGATGCTCGTCGCGCACCATCTGGTCCGCGGTTATTCCTTGTGCGCTGAGATGTTCCTCCAGCCAACGCAAGGCCGGCGTCACAGTCGGGTCCTGATCACGCAGTCGCTGCACCAGCTGGACTGCAAATGCCGGTGACAAAGACGTGCCAGCGGCCGCGCGCCGCACCAAAGCGTCGGGCTCGGCCGCATGGCCGTTGACACCCAGAATTCGATCCGCGAGGTAGTCCGCTTCCTGGCGCTCGGCGCGACTGAGGACAATGCGTGCGGCGGCACGGCGCAGGTTCTCCACCAGAACCACGCGCAGTGTGATCGCAACCGCCCAGAGCTCGCCTATGGTCAGCGGTTCAACGCGCTGATAGGCGCGCACGAAGGCGCGCAGCGCTCCCGGGTCGAAACGGCTGTCGGTATGCGCGACGAACGCCCAGGCAACCCCGAGCACGCGCGGGTAGCCATCAAACGGCCCACCGCCCAACTTGGGAAGCAGTCGATAAAAGCGCGGCGGCAGGTCTTGTCGAATTTCGCGGATTTGCTCTTCGACGAGGTGGTAGTTGTCGAGTAACCATTCGGCGGCCGGCGTGATCGCCCGTCCCTCGCCCGTCGCTGCGGCGATGTCGCGATAAGCCGCAAGTAGTACTGACTCATTGTCCCGCAGCCGTACACTGAGAGCTTTCCGTGGTGTCGGCCGCTGCGTAACCTGTTGTGCCGCGGCGAGGCTCTGCGCGTGTTGCTCAAGGCGCTCGGTGCTGAACAGCTCGGCGCGCAGGATCTCATCACTATTCCATGGGGAAACCGGCGGGCCGTGCCCAAAGATGCGACGGAAGAAGGAGCTCAATGGGAAGGCTGGCGCGTTGAACGTGCGCGCGCTGTCGGATTCCTGGACTGAGCATTGGATCGTACCGATGCTGCTGGTGGGCCCGGATCGCATCCCTGGGTCAAGGCGGTCTCCTTAAGTCGGAAGTATTTTGCGCCGCAGCGACGCAGCATCGGTGCGCTGGCGCACATTTGCGTGGGCGCCAGAGCTCTTGGGAGGGCTTCAGGAGGTCAGCTTAGTCCAGTTCTAGACTGTTCGGTAATCCGGAATAGGGCCAGCTGCTTCGATTCCATCATGCCCCACTCGGTAATCACACGTAAATAAAATGTCTAAAACGTCTTTCGGAAGGTCTGAGAGTCCATTAGAAAAGCTGGTGGCAGTAGGGCGGCGACGTCCCCTTTGTGCGTGGTATTTCGCGCCCGCGCGGCGGTGGGCGATTGCGCTACAGGCGTATTCTTACCCCGCGGATTCATCGCCCTTGGAGACCGAGTCTATCGCGCAAGCTGACCTCGCCGTCGAGTCGCACGCCCTGCGCGAGCGGTGGGGTGAGTGGACCTGCAGAGCGCCGAATCGACGCAAGGAGCCGGAGCTGTGGCCATGCTTAAAGTGAACGCATCCATTTCCATCGACGGGTTCGGTGCCGGTCCGCAGCAAAGCCTCGAGAATCCCCAAGGCGTCGGCGGCCTGGCGCTGGGCGAATGGGCCTTTGCGACGCGGACATTCCAGCGCATGCAAGCTAAGGACTGGACGGTTCAGGGAATCGACCGCACGGAGGAAGCGACGACGGGTATCGACGATGACTTCTTTGCTCGAAGCTTTCGCAACGTCGGTGCCTTTATCCTCGGCAGAAACATGTTCGGGCCCGTTCGAGGGCCGTGGCGCGACGACTCTTGGACCGGCTGGTGGGGAGAGACGCCACCATTTCGCGCCCCCGTGTTCGTGCTGACCCACTACCCGCGCGATTCGATCCCGATGCAGGGCGGGACAACGTTTCATTTCGTGACGGATGGAATCCGTCCCGCTCTGGAGAGAGCCGTGGCTGCCGCGAATGGGATGGACGTTTGTGTCGGAGGTATCGCCACCGTTCAGCAGTATCTTCGCGCCGGCCTCGTTGACGAGCTACATTTGGCGATATCCCCGGTGCTGCTCGGCTCGGGTGAGCGCTTCTTTGGGGACATCGATCTCGTCAAGCTCGGATATACCTGTACGGAACAGGTTGCGGGCGAACGAGCCACGCATGTCGTCCTAGGGCGCCCCACACAAGATATGTGACCTTGCCTCAGTTTTGTTGGTTCTCGTCGCTTCTGCACGACCGCGGCGATGCGAACCACATGCCGAATGCACCGCGCAGAAAAGCCTCGGCTCCTGGACAGCATCTGCGTTCGGGCGCTCGAGTCGTCTAAATAGTGGTCAAGGTCTTCCCGGCGGACTGTCAAGCTGAAGGTTGAGAACCGCCACCAATACGCTTGCTCCAAGTTTCGATAAGAAGCTCGCTCACAAATCGCACCGCCGCAGAAATGCCCTAGTGGCAGTTCACCGGCGGGCATTCGGTGCTAGAGCCGGTGACGGTTTCGACGGCAAGACAGAAACAGGAGTTGTGTGAGCGAACCATCCTGTTAGACGGAAGCGTTAGAAGACTGTGGCGCAGACGCGGCGCGCGCTAAGCTGATCCGCAACGTTCTGGCGAGAGGGTGCGGAGCCCACGTGAACGTCGCAACCGGGCGATTGCTGCCACCAAGGTCGAGACGCCGCACCCCGGCGCCGGCGAGTACGCTGCCGTGGTACGGGCTCGCGACCTTCACGTTTTTCTTCGTCACCCAGCGCTTTCCCGAATTATTCACTGAAGTCGGGATTTATCTGGCGCTGCTGGGGCTCGTGCTGCGCCCGGAAGGTCTGATATTCCCGCCGCCGCTGCGCTGGGCACTGGCCTTTCTCTTGTGGGCTTCCATCACGGCACTCTTTGCCATCGTGCCGGACGCGGCATGGCCGGCACTTCTCGAGCGTCTCAAGGCGCTCGTGATCTTCTTCGTCGTTGTGAACACTCTGCGCACCCCACAGCAGCTGCGCGTCTGCATACTCATTATTCTGTTCGCGTTCTTGATCTATCCCGTGCGCGGCACGTTGCAGGGCTACGTGAGCGGTAACACCGTATTCGGGCGGGCGATCTGGAACAAGATGTACAGCAATCCTAACGAGCTTGCGGGGATCACGCTGCTGATGCTCGGATTGGCGCTGGCAGTCGCAAGCGTTAAGGCGCAGAATCGACGAGTACGGCTGGCAACGACCGCGTTTGTGCCCGTGTTGCTGCTCATGATTCTGCTCACGCAATCGCGGGGAGCATTCCTCGGACTGCTGGTGGGTTTCGGGCCACCCCTGCTGACGCGTGTGAGAAGACAGCCCTCAGGCGCGGCCGCGGTGTTGATGGCCCTGGTGGTGGTGGCCATGCTGGTTCCGGCGGCCTCCTGGGATCGTCTCAAGAGTATGACCCAGCTGGGCGCTGCGCCCAGCAGCACTGCGGTGCAGGGGCCGCCATCCGCAACTAGGGGACAGCCATCATTTTATGTGCAGGTGGCCGAGGCCTCGACGCAGCAGCGAATTGAAATCCTCAAGACTGGCTGGCACATTTTCTTGAATAACCCCATCCTGGGAGTCGGTATCGGCTGCTACAACGATGCCAACGCGCGACTGGCGCCATGGCTCGGGCTGCGGGACGCACACAACACCTATCTTAGTCTTGCGGCCGAGACGGGATTACCCGGCCTGCTGCTCTGGCTGGGCCTGCTCGGCTCTGTACTCGCTCAGGTGAAACGTCGATGTGCACCTCTCCAGGTGGCTGACTGCCCGATTCAGATCCTGTGGATTAAAAGAGGGATCATCGGGTACTTCGCGGCGGGCTTCTTTGCCACGTTCAGCGGCCTGACGATGGCTTATCTATTTCTTGGAGTTCTCCTGGCCGCCGCCAACGTGCTGGGCTCCGACGCGCCCGGGCCTGGCAGGAGGCGCTATAACACCGCTCCAGCTGGAACGCTGCGCCATGGACGGGGGCTGAAGACGAGCGTCAACTGTACCAATGCGACAGGTCGCGATTCAGCAGCCGGCTTAGCGCGTCCACATCGGGTGCGATTTCCCGCTTGAGTTTCGCCAACAGCTGTTGACTTGCGGCTTCGGCGAGGGGCGGCCGCGGTTCCACGGACTCGTTCAGGCGGCGGATACAGTTGCCCACGAATCTGCGCATCGGTTGCGACATCACAGCGTGGCTGACGGCCCGGATCGCGTCGGGCGGTGCTAACAAAGTCCGGTGCAACGGCATACTTCTGATCCGACGATAACGGTTCACCGGCCTCAGGCGCGGCTCGAAACCCGCCCGCAGACCCAGGAAACCGAGCGTCTCGCCGTAGGCTTTTGCGGTGTCCTCCTTGAAATCATCATAGACGATGACATGAACCCGCTCGCTGCCAAAAGTGCGGAAATATCTCGTCACCTGAGGGGCGAAGCGGACTAACTCGCGATAGCGCATACCCCACGGCCGGCGGTGGCGCGGTGTCGCGCACGGCTCGTCTTGCTCATCAGCGGCGAGCGCGGACTCAAAATCGACGATCATCTCGTTGCCGCCCAGAATCCGCACGCCGTGTTCTGCCTGCATCACTTCGAGCGGATTTCTCAGCATTATCAAGATCTGGGCTGCCGGGGTGAAGTCTTTAATCCTTCTGGCTGCCGACGGAGAACCAAGATAAACGGTCGATGCCTCTCCGGCTCTTTGGCTTTTGGCCGCAGCAAACAGGGCCAGATAGGACTCCCAGTCGCAGATGTTTCGGCGGTTACCGAGAAGATCCTCACCGAAGAACTGAGGCTCTTTCAGGGACGACATGAAAACATCCGGATGAGCCTTGAGATAACTGTACAGTGCCGTCGTGCCACATTTGGGCGCGCCGACAATAAAAATGCTCGGCCGTGTCATCGTTTCAGGAAATGCGGCAACGACGTTGTTGCGTTACGATCAATGCGAGTATTTGAGGCGGCTCGCGGCATCCATCCGCACGCGTCCATCGTAGTTGCAGTGACAGTTAGGACAGTGCAAGGAAAATGCGGCGCGCGCAGCCTGTTCGTGAGCTGGTGTAAACAGGAGATCGGACAGGCGCGTCTGGTTCAGGTTTCCCAGCTTGAACGTCACATAGCACAGCTGAACAGTGCCGTCTGCGCCGATCCAGATGAGTCGACGCCGATCGCACGGCACTCTCATGTTCGGCCCCTTGATCAGCCAATCCGGTATCGAGCGCAGTCCGATGAGCGTCTGCAGGATCAGCTCAGGCTCCGCTTGTTTCAGTCGAATCAATTCCGCAACCACAGCCTGGATCTGCGGCAGATCATCGACTGTGAACTGGAGCTCGCGCTCCGGTCCCTCGGTGAAATAAGGCAGCGAATAGTGAATAAGCGAGACACCGAAAGGCGCCGCGTAGGTTTTAGCGAACTGCCAGGTACGGTTTACGGCGTCAACGGTGCAGTTGGGACGCATCAGGACCCACCCCAGTGCCAGTGATACGGCCATGCCGTACCGATCGCGCACGTACGCGACGCCCCGCTGCATCCGCGAATACTGGTTCTTGCGCTGTACGTACGAGTCGTATTCGTCGGCCACGCCGTAGAAGCCCAGCTCCACGTGCCGCAGCCCGACACTGAAAAGATCATCGATCTTCTGGCGCAGAACGATGCCGTTGGTCGTTATCCAGGTATTCAAACCGAGGTGAACCGAGTACTCGACGGCGCGAACGATGTCCGGATGCAACAGGGGTTCGCCGCCATAGAAGCGGATCGCCTTGATGCCTAGACTGCTGGCATCGTCGAGAAGATCGCGGATTGTGGCCCATGAGAGCTGCGAGCCCGCCATGAAATCACGGCCGTAACGGCAGCCTCTGCAGCGGAGATTGCAGTTGGCGGTCAGTGTAATGAAAATTTCGCGCGGATCAGGCTGAAGGATCTGCGGCAGCACGTGCGCGACCGAATGTGTGATGAGGTCGCGATAGCCGTCGACGCTTTTGAGGAACTGTTTCGCGCGCGGGTGACCGCGCACGCCAGCCAGAATCATCGGAGAAAGCGAACGGCGAAGTGACATGAAGACACCTCCCGGCGGATCGCGCGCTGTTGACGCGCTGCAATAGCTGTCACAGGGGGTCGCTGTGACTCGTGCAGAGCACGCTACGCTCGGCGAGGCGACGTGTCCATCTGAGTTCCGCCCCTGACCGCGGCTGGCGCAAGTGAGCAACGGCCAAGCGGCCGCTCGGCGTCGGATCGAGATGCGCTACACGCAAACGACCCGACGCCGGGCGAGATTAATCTACGTTGCTCAGTGCGTACGTGTCACCACCACGCTCAAGGGCACGGCCTGCGGGCTGCCAACGGCACTGTTGGGAACATTGAGTAGTGCAGAAAGATTCCCGACTTGATCGGCGAACATCAGCACGCCAATGAGGCAGCTGCGGCCCGGTGCGAGTGTCGAGCCGCACAGACTTGCCGCTGTGAAGATCACTCGGTCAGTGCCATTCGCCGGCGTGACGGAAATTCGCGAGAGCGATATGGGTGTGCTGCCGCTGTTGGTGAGCGTGATCACTTTCAATGCCAGGTCGAACCGCGTCACGCTGCCGAAGGAGACAGCCATCGGTGCCACCGTCAACGAGGCAGGCGCGGGCGATACCGTAATCGAGCAACTGGCTGATGCCGTGCCTGCCGCCGTGCCGGTCGAATCGGTTACCTGACCGGTGAAGCTGAACGTGCCGGCAGCGCTCGGTGTGCCGCTGAGGACACCGCTGCTGCTGTTCAGCGTGAGGCCGGGAGGCAAGCTGCCGCTGCTCGCGAAAGTGTAAGGCGGTACACCACCGCTCGCCGTGAGCGCGGACGAATAGGCCTTGCCTGCCTGCGCAGTGGTCGTCGGGCAGCTCAGCGTGACAGGGGGCGGAGCGCTGCCGAGCAACTTACCGCCGCGGAAGCTATAGAAGTAGTCGGTGCTCTCCAGGAGCGGGCTGGCGATGTTCAGGGAGTTACTACCGAGTTGCAGGCCGGCGATAGCCGTCGGCGCGGCGCTGATGTTGTACTGATCACCCGTATTCAGCCCGTAGCGGATGCGGATGTCGAAGTCGCCGCTGGCGGAAGCAGCGTGCGAGTAAATGATCAGTTGCGTAAAGATCTGATTGCCATTTGCATCCGTGAGCCCATACCACAGTACCGAGAACGCCGGGACCTCATCGGCCTGATCGAAGTTGCCATCAGCTCCAACCTGCGCGGATGCGGAGCCGCGCTGGTACATGATCTGGCCGAAGTTGGTGCCCGCCATATCAAACACGGTGCCGACGAACGTTACCGAGGTCAGATCAGCGAAATAGGGCGCGATGACCGGCTGTCCGAGTCCGGAGAGGTTGCTGAATGAACTGCTGCTGATGCTGAGTGGAGCATTGAACGAGACGATGCCATTCTCATTCACGAACAGACTGGTGACGGGACCGCTGCCAAAGTCGATCGGGAATCCCAGTGCGATGGCGCCGCTCGACGCATCGTTCACCAGCGTCAACGGGCACGACTCTGGTCCGCTTGAGCCGGGCGTGCATGCAGTCCCGTCGCCCGTGCTATTGGTGCCGAAGTCATCGCCGTCGCCACCGGAGCCGAATACCGGGCCGAAGTCGACCGAGACATGTTTGGCCAGAACAGGCGCACTGAGACAGAGCGCGCAGAGTGCGGCGATCAAGCCGCGCAATAACGAAACTCGCATGTTTGACTCCCTGAGACGTTGTTAGAAGTTGCCGCCCGCGCGGATTGACGCGACATTTGATTACATTCTATGGTCGAACGCAGAGACGTGCGACAGGAACCACAGGCGACTCTCATGACCGCTCGACGTTACGTGGCCTACATCAGCTACCAGCACGACGACAAAGCGGTCGCTAGATGGCTGCACCACGCCATAGAGACCTATCGGATTCCGCGGCGAAGTCGCGCGACGCTGGGAGCGCATCCGCGCAGCAGACTGCGGCCCGTATTCCTCGACAGAGAGGAGCTGGCGGGATCGGCGGACCTGTCGCAATCCTTACGGGACGCGTTAGGAGATAGCGAATACCTTATTGTCGTCTGTTCACCGTCTGCTGCGGCCTCGCGCTGGGTCAACCGGGAGATCGAAGTCTTCAAGACGCTGGGGAGAACCGATCACATCCTGTGTCTGACGATTGACGGCGAGCCGCTCGCCGCCCAACGCGGTCTACCGCCGGAACTGGAATGCTTTCCGCCGGCGCTCCTTGCGGCTGCCGAGGGTGCGGGCTCGCTCGAGCCTCTGGCCGCGGACCTGCGTAAGGACGGCCGGCACAATGCCAAGCTGAAGATTATCGCGCCGCTCCTGGGCGTCAGTTTCGCCGACCTGCGGCAGCGCGACCATGCGCGCCAAGTCAGACGGCTGCTGATGCTGGGAACGGCGGCAGCCGCCGGTTGCGTGGTATTCGCCGCGCTCGCCGTTGCGGCATGGGTGGCACGCGCCGAAGCGGTCAAACAGCGGCAAATCGCCGTGCGTAAGTCGCAGACCGCGGAGCGCACCGCCGAGTTTCTCGTGTCGCTCTTCCAAGTCTCCAATCCGAGCGAGGCGCAGGGCAATACCGTCACTGCGCGTGCCATTCTCGACCGCGGCGTCCAGCAGATTGACGGTTCGCTGCGCGATGAGCCGCTGGTACGTGCCGAATTGTCAGCGACTCTCGGTGAGGTCTACGCGGGTCTCGGCCTGTACAAGCCGGCGCAACATCTTCTTGAAGTCGCGCACGATACGCCCGGGCAGGATCCCGCGGTGCTCGGCCGGACCACTGTCTCGCTGGCCAATCTGGAGGAGGTGCGCGATCACGCCGCGCAGGCGGATGCACTGTACTCGCAGGCGCAGCAGCTGGCGGACGAGCTCAGTCCGCCGGATCGGGCACTCCAGACACGGATTTACATTGGTCGCGGCGAGGTGGCCGGCAACGCCGACAAACCGGCCGAGGCAGCCGCTTTTTTCGGCCGCGCGCTGGCGCTGCAGAAGGATCAGCCGCCGAATGAACTCAAAGTCCGGGTACTGGAACAGCTGGCGACGGCCGATCTCAACACTGATCAGCTGACCGCGAGTGAGCGCCTGTTTGAGCAGGCTTTGGCGGCGCGCGTCCAGCTCTCGGGAGAGACCCATCCGATGGTCTCAGAGACGCTGAACAATTTAGGCGCGGTTGCCTATATGCGCGGCGAGGGCCGCCGGGCCGAGGGCTTCTATGAGCGAGCCCTGACGATCGACCAGCGCGTCCTCGGCAAGGAGCATCCGGAAGTAGCAGTCGATCTCAATAATCTGGCGTTGCTGTACGTTGAGCGTCGCGAGTTCTCACGTGCCATCCCGATGCTCGAGGATGCGCTCAGAATCCAACTCGCTCAGCAGGAGGAAACCGAGCGCGACGTAATTTTCGCGTTCACCAATCTTGGTTTGGCGCGTATGGGATCGGGCGATTACGCGGCGGCCGAGATCGCGTTCCGCAAAGCGCTGCAGGCGGCGATCGCGACGGACCATCGCATGCACGCGCCGATCCTGGTTCATCTGGCCGATTTGGAATGTCGTACTAACCGTTACGCCGCAGGCCTGGAGCGCATAGAGTCAGCGAGGCCTATCATGGCGAAGCGCTATCCCGATGACGCGTGGCGCATGGCATTGTTGGAGAATGTCAAAGTGGAGTGTTTGACCGGACAGCAACGTCTAGCGGAGGCAGATGCACTGCTGGTCGCGAGCCTGCCAGTCCTGTTAAAGAGGTGGCAGCCGTCGAGTCTTTACGGTAACGACGCACTGCAGCGCGCCATTCGCCTCTATCAGGCCATGGGTGATGCTGGACGGGTGGCGAAATATCGTCGCCTGGCGATGTCCTGACATTTGCGGGCCATCCAGCTGACTGTAGCGACCGACCGCGGCTCGCGTGACGGGTCGATCAGCATGCGCCGCGACACCGTAGTTCGCGCACCTGTCACCGGCAGTTAGAGATCCTGTGCAACGCGGCTCAGGGTGTTGGCCACATCCGTCAGCAGGCACTCACCATGCGAGGTGGTCACGATCTCAATGTCGCGGCGCTGCGCGAGCGCGGCGAT
>Ga0210385_10001986_pt1 | contig 12402 bp, 11 predicted proteins | sample IncBWH26OmetaG_FD_160107 | JGI IMG/M metagenome (GOLD analysis project Ga0210385, IMG submission 160107) | Forest soil microbial communities from Barre Woods Harvard Forest LTER site, Petersham, Massachusetts, United States - Inc-BW-H-26-O ... | reverse complement strand
GGCCGAGCGCCGCCACGACAGGCTGGCCCTGCGGCGGCCGCGGGGTGATCGACGGGCCCTTCACCGCGAACCAGCGGCCGGTGAAGTCGATGTAGTGCAGCTTGTCGCGGTCGATGAACCGCCCGGTGGCCACGTCGCGGATCTCCGCGTCGTCCTCCCAGCTGTCCCACAGCCGCCGCAGCACCTCGACGTAGTCGGCCGCCTCGTCGAAGTGAGCCTCGATCAGCGCCTGCACGTCGGGGTCGTCGCGCCGCTCGGGGTCCAGCGCCGCGATCTCGCGGCGGCCGAAGTGCGCCGCGGTGTCGGCCCGCCCGGCGACCTGCACGCGCACGCCGGCCCGGCCGGCGCTGACGTAGTCGAGCGTGGCGATCGCCTTGGAGAGGTGAAACGGCTCGGTGTGGGTGGTGACCGCCGTCGGGACGAACCCGATGTGCCGCGTGACCGGCGCCGTCCTGGCCGCGATCAGCACGGCGTCCAGCCGGCCGCGGACCCGGTCCGTGCGCTCGTCGCGGCGGAAGTGATCGTCGGACTGCAGGTCGAGGCCGTCCTCGATGGTGATGAAGTCGAGCAGGCCGCGCTCGGCCTGGCGGGCCAGGTCCACCCAGTAGGCGGCGGTGAGCAGGCGGTCGGGCTGGGCGTCCGGCTCGCGCCACGCCCCCGGGTGCCAGCCGGCGCCGTCGAGGGCGACGGCCAGGTGCAGGACGTCTGTTGGGGCCACGGCGAACTCCGTTTCATGCGGCAGCGCTTTGCTTGTCCGCCTTGGCTAACGGCGCCGCTTTGTCGATTATTTCGCTAGGGATGATCGATAAATCACCGACCGCGCGTTTGCGCAGCTCGCGGCGGAGCAGTTTGCCGGTCGGCGTCTTCGGCAGGTCGGGCAGCACCTCGATCCGCCGCGGGTACTTGTAGGCGGCCAGCTCCGCCCGGCAGAACGCGGTCAGCTCCTCCGGGGTCGCCGACGCGCCCGGCCGGAGGCTGACGTAGGCCCAGACCGTCTCGCCGCGGTAGGCGTCGGGAACCCCGATCACGGCGGCCTCGCGCACGGCCGGGTGGCGGACCAGGGTGTCTTCCACCTCGCGCGGCCACACCTTGTAGCCGGAGGCGACGATCATGTCCTTCTTCCTGTCCACCAGGTAGAACCAGCCGTCGCGGTCCATGAACCCGACGTCGCCGGTGCGCAGCTCGCCGCCGGGCAGCGTCCGCGCGGTGGCGTCGGGCCGGTTCCAGTACCCCGGCACGACCATCGGGCCGCTGGTGGCGATCTCGCCGGCCTCGCCCGGCGGCAGCTCCTTGCCGTCGTCGTCCACGATCCGGGCGACCGTGTTGAACACCGGGACGCCGACCGACAGCGCGCCGCTGGCCTGGTCGACCGGGGCCCGCCGGCCGAACGGCACCGCGTGCGACGGCGAGGTGGTCTCGGTCAGCCCGTAGACATTGCGGATGTAGGGGCCGACCTCGCGCTCGAACCGCTCGACGATGCTCGGCGCGATCGGCGCGCCGCCGCTGTAGGCCTTGGTCAGCGACGACAGGTCGGCGCCGGCCGCCGACGGGTCGTTCGCCAGCGCGGTGAACGCGGTGATCGCCATCACGGTGAACGTGCAGCGGTAGCGCTCGGCCAGCCGGATGATCGTGGCGGGCTCGAAACGGTAGCCGAGGACGACCGGCATGGGCACCAGCATCCCCACCGCGACGTGGGCGATGAGGCCGGTGATGTGGAACAGCGGGGCGCCGCCGAGCACCACGTCCCGCGGCGTCAGGCTCATCCACTGACGGAAGGCGCAGGCGTTGAACACCACGTTGCCGTGGGTGTTCATCGCGCCCTTGGGCTCGCCGGTGGTGCCCGAGGTGTAGGTGAGCAGCGCCACGTCGTCCGGGCCGAGCGCGACCGGGTCCGGCCGCTGCCCGGCGTGCTCGCGCAGCAGGTCCCCGAGGTCGGCCGCGCCCGGCGTCGCCAGCCGTGAGACGCCGGCCAGCACCGGCGGGACCTGGTCGTCCTCCAGGTAGTCGAGCGGGCTGGTGGTGACCGCGACGGTGACCTCGGTCCCGGCGGCCGCCCGGGCGCCGACCGAGTTCCACAGGTCCTGCAGGCTGATGACCGCCCGGGCGCCGGAGTCGGCCAGGACGTAGCGGAGCTCGCGCTCCTTGAGCATCGGGTTGACCGGGACCGCGATCGCGCCCAGCTTCCAGGCCGCGAGCAGCGCGATCACGAACTGCGGGACGTTCTGCAGGAACAGCGCCAGCCGGTCGCCCCGGCGCAGGCCGCGGGCGGCCAGCGCGGCGGCCAGGGCATCGCTGTCCGCGTCCACCGCCGCGCCGGTCACCGCGGTGCCGAAGTAGTAGAGGAACGGCCGGGCGGCCGCCCCGGCCGCCCCGGCGCCGCCGCGCCACATGGCCAGCGCGTCGCCGCAGGCGGGCGTGATGTCGGCCGGCTGGCCGGGCTGGTACAGCCCGAGCCACGGCCTCTCCTGGTAAGCAGTCACCCTTCCACTCCAACACCGGCCCCCGGGCCGCGGTCAAGAGCGTCGCCGATAGCGGGCGATTCGATCTTCACAAATGCACCCGGCTGGACTAAACGTGGAACCTACGAAAGGGACGGGTGAGATGGCTACCGAGTACCGCACCGAGACGATCTTCACGTGGGGCGCGCCGCCGCTCAAGTTCGGGGTCGGCGCGCTCGACGAGATCGGCTTCGACCTGGGACAGATGGGGCTGTCCCGGGTGCTGATCGTGACCGACGAGAGCGTCGCCGCCACCGGCATCCCGCTCCGGGCGGCCGAGTCCATGCAGGCCGCCGGGCTGAAGCCGACGATCTTCACCGGCGTGCACGTCGAGCCGACGGACGCGAGCCTGCGGCAGGCGGCGGACTTCGCCCGCGACACCGAATGGGACGGGTTCGTCGCCATCGGCGGCGGCTCGTCGATCGACACCGCCAAGGCGATCAACCTGCTGACCACCAACCCCGGCGACCTGATGGACTACATCAACAAGCCGGTCGGGGCCGGGAAGGCGCCGTCCGAGCCGCTCAAGCCGCTGATCGCGGTGCCCACGACGGCGGGTACCGGCTCAGAGAGCACGGCGATGTGCATACTCGACGTGCTGGCGCTGCGGGTCAAGACCGGCATCAGCCACCCGCGGCTGCGCCCGGTCCTGGCCGTGGTCGACCCGCTGACCACGCTGACCGTCCCGCCGCACGTCACCGCCGCCACCGGGCTCGACGTGCTGTGCCACGCGCTTGAGTCCTACACCGCGCGGCCGTACGAGTCCTACGCGCGGCGGCGGCCCGAGCAGCGCGCGGTGTACGTCGGGAGCAACCCGGTGTCGGACGGCTTCATCGAGAAGGCGCTGCCGCTGCTGTCCCGGTCGTTCCGCCGGGCGGTGCTGACCGGCAACGACCTGGCCGCGCGGACCGACATGATGATGGCCGCCTCCTTCGCCGGGATGGGGTTCGGCAACGCGGGCGTCCACCTGCCGCACGCCTGCGCCTACCCGATCGCCGGGAGGGTGCGCGGCTACCGGCCGCCCGACTACCCGCAGGCCGAGCCGATGGTGCCGCACGGCGAGTCCGTCTCGCTCACCGCGCCGGCCGCGTTCGGGTTCACCTTCCCGTCCAGCCCGGAGCGCCACCTGCGCGCCGCGGCGCTGCTCGACCCGGGCGCGGCGGAGACCGGTGACCCCCGGGAGCGGCTGCCGCGGGCGATCGTGTCGCTGATGCGGGACATCGGCCTGCCGAACGGGATCGGCGCGGTCGGCTTCGCCGCCGCCGACATCCCCGACCTGGTAGAGGGGACGCTCAAGCAGCAGCGGATCCTGGCGATGGCGCCCCGGGACGTGTTCCCCGAAGACCTGGCCGCGATCTTCCGCCGCTCGATCGACAACTGGTGACGGCCGCCGCCGGACGGCCGGCCGGGCGCGACTACGCTCTGTGGTGCACAGCGTGCCTCACGAACCCGGAATGGGAGAGCAATGCCCAACGACTGGAACGAGCACAACCAGCAGATCATCACGGAGTTCCACGCCAACGAGGGCCGCGTCGGCGGCCCCTTCGAGGGCGCGCCCATGGTCCTGCTGCACCACGTCGGCCGCAAGAGCGGCCAGGAGTACATCACCCCGCTGGTGTACCTGCCCGGCGACGCAGGCACGATCTACGTCTTCGCCTCCAAGGGCGGCGCGCCGGCCAACCCTGACTGGTACGGCAACCTCATCGCGGCGGGGAAGATCACCGTTGAGGTGGGGACGGAGACCTACCTGGCCACCGTCACCGAGCTCAGCGGCGACGAGCGCGACCGGGTCTACGCCGAGCAGGTCAAGCGCATGCCCGGCTTCGGTGAGTACGAGCAGAAGACCGCGGGCATCCGCAAGATCCCGGTGCTGAGCCTGACCCGCGCCTAGCCGTCGCGGGCCCCGGGCCGGCGCCCGCGCGGCGCATCCCTTCGCCGTCGCGGGCGCCCGGTCCGTCCGGGTGAACCCCGGTGATCCAGAACGGAAGCTTGCTTCGCCCGATCCCCGATTCCCGGCCCCGGGGCGGGCCACTTCCCGCGGGCCAGTGACGGAAAGGACTGCAGCCACGGCGACCTTCGTGCTCGTCCACGGTGCCGGCGACGCCGGCTGGTACTGGCACCTGACCGAGGCCGAGCTGCGCGCCCGCGGGCACCAGACGATCGCGCCCGACCTGCCCTGCGACAACGCCGCGGCGAGCCTGGAGGACTACGCGGGCGCCGTGGCCGATGCGGCCGCCGGCCGGCCGACGAGGCCATCCGCCGGGGCGGGCGCGGGGAATCCCCGGGACCTGAGCGACCTGCTCGTGAGCTACCTCGGCTGACCGGTGACCGCGACGGCGGGCGGGACCGGAGGCTGACCAGCCACCGGCACCGGGCCGGTGAGCGACTCGGAACGGATCAGCAGGGCGAACACGGCGGCGGCGAGCAGCAGCAGGCCGGCCACCAGGAAGGCCCGGTCGTAGCCGGTGGTCAGGGCCACCTGGGCCGCGTGCCCGGCCGCGGCGCTGTTCCTGGTGGCGCCGGCCGCGAGGGTCGCGAGCACCGCTAGGCCGACGGCCCCGCCGACCTGCCGGGCCGTGTTGACCAGGCCGGAGGCGAGGCCCGCCTCGGCTCGCGGCACGCCGGCCGTCGCGGTCAGCGTCATCGGGGTGAAGGTGGTCCCGATGCCGAGGCCGAACATCGCCAGTGGCAGGAACATGTGCCCCCAGTAGCCGTCGCCGAAGGACAGGAACGACATCCACAGCAGCCCCGCCGCCGACAGCACCGGGCCGAGCACCAGTTGCCGACGCGGCCCGATCCGCGCCACCAGCCGGGAGGCCGCGAGCGAGCCGACCAGGGTCATCGTCCCGGCCGGCAGGATGGCCAGGCCCGTGCGCAGCGGACTGTACCCGGCGGCCTCCTGCAGGTAGAGCGAGATGAAGAAGTACATGCCGAACAGCGCCGCGCCGACGACCACCGCGATGCCGTTGGCCGCGACCAGGGAGCGGCGACGGAAGATGCCAAGCGGCACCAGCGGGCTCCGGGCCAGCCTGGCCTCGATGAACAGCGCCACCAGCAGCATCGCCACCCCGGCCGCGAGCGGCGCGATGGTCTGCGGGACGACCACGCGTGGGTGTCGGTGGAGACGATGCCGTAGACGAACACCGCCAGGCCGGCGGTGATGGCGAACGCGCCCGCCACGTCGAGGCGGGTCCTTGGCCCCTGGCCCTGCGACTCCGTCAGGACGCGCGGGGCGACGATGAGCAGGACCAGGCCGATGGGCACGTTGACGAACAGCACCCAGCGCCAGTCGAGCAGGCCGGTCAGCAGCCCGCCCGCGAGGACGCCGGCCGCGGCGCCGCTCGCGGCGGTGGCCGACCAGACGCCCATCGCCCGGCGGCGCTGGTTCGGGTCGGCGAAGGTCGAGGTGAGCAGGGACAGCGACGTGGGCGCGAGCACGGCCCCGCCGAGCCCCTGGGCGGCGCGCGCCGCGATCAGCCAGCTGCCGCCCTGGGCGAGGCCGCCGAGCAGGCTGGCCGCGGTGAACAGCACCAGGCCGACGAGGAAGACCCGCCGCCGGCCGAACAGGTCGGCCGCGCGGCCGCCGAGCATGAGGAACCCGGCGAAGGCCAGCGTGTAGGCGTTCACCACCCACTGCTGCGCGGTGATGCTCAGCCCGAGGGCATCGCGCATCTGCGGGAGCGCCACGTTCACGATCGAGACGTCAAGCACCACCATGAATTGCGCCACCGCACAGATGACCAGCACGCCCCAGTAAGAGGGCGTCCGGCCGCCGGCGCCGCCGGCCTGCGAGAGAGTCATTCGGGACCACTGCCTTAATTCGCAACGGAACAGATCTGTTCCGTATCATAGAGCCGGGCGATTCCGAAACGCAACAGCTCTGTTCCGTTATAGGATGAGTTCATGGAGACCGCAGCCCGTCCGGCCGGACGCAAGAGAGACCCGCGTACCGACAGCGCCGCCATCGACGCGGTCCTCGACCTGGTCAACGCCGGGGCAACGCTGTCGGGACTGTCGCTGGTGACCATCGCCGAGCACGTGGGCGTCTCCCGTAACTCCCTCTACCGGCGCTGGAAGACCAAGGACGACCTGTACCTCGACGTGCTTGACGCGGTCAACAAGCCGCTGCCGGAGTTCAGCACCGGGACGGCACGCGAGGACCTGATCGCCGACCTGGCGGTCGTGATCGAGCGGACCCTCGACGAGCGGGCCAACAGCATGCTCCGCGCCCTGCTGGCGGAGGCGGGCGCCTTCCCCGAGCTGCACCGGCGCTACTTCCAGGAGGTCGTCGTCCCCCGCCGGGAGTACATGCACGGCATCGTCCGCCGGGGCATCGCCGCGGGCGAGATCAGGGCCGACGTCGACCCGGCGCTCGTCAACGAGATGCTCGTCGGCCCGATCCTGGCCCGGATGTGGGCGGGCACCGCCGACGGACTCGATCCCGCCGCGACCAGCCGGCGGCTGGTCGACCTGCTCTACGCGGGCATCGCGGCGGCCCGGTGAGCCCCCCGGCTGCCTACTCCTTAGCGCCTGACACGCCGGCGCTGTCGAAGGTCGCGACGTCGCGCAGCACGCGGGCCGACGCCTGGAGGACCGGAAGCGCGAGGACCGCGCCCGAGCCCTCGCCGAGGCGCAGGTCGAGGTCGAGCACCGGCCGCAGGCCGAGCGCGGCCAGGGCCCGGCTGGCCCCCGGCTCGGTGGAGCGGTGGCCCGCCACCATGTAGGCCGTGGCGTCGGGGCAGAACGCCGCGGCGGCGAGCGCGGCGGCGCACGCGATCACCCCGTCGAGCACGACCGGAACCCGCAGCGCCGCCGCCCCGAGCAGGTAGCCGGTGAGCGCCGCGTGCTCCAGGCCGCCGACGGCGGCGAGCACGCCGAGCGGGTCGGCCGGATCCGGCCGGTGCCGGTCCAGGGCGCGGCGGACCACGTCCACCTTGTGCGCCCAGGTCGCGTCGTCGACGCCGGTGCCCCGCCCGGTCGCCTCCACCGGGTCGGTGCCGGTGAAGACGGCGACGAGGGCCGCCGAGGCGGTCGTGTTCGCGATCCCCATGTCCCCGGTGACCAGACAGCGGTTGCCCGCCGTGACCAGGTCGCGGGCGGTCTCGATGCCGGCCTCGACGGCCTGGCGGGCCTCGTCGAGGGTCATCGCCTGCGTCTGCGTCATGTCCGCGGTGCCGCGGCGCACCTTGCGCGGCAGCAGCCCGGGGGCGGCGGGCAGGTCGGCCGCGACGCCGACGTCGACCACGCAGACCTCGGCCCCGGCCTGGGCGGCGATCACGTTGACGACCGCGGTGGAGGCGAGGAAGTTGGCCACCATCTGGGCGGTGACCTCCTGCGGCCACGGGGTGACGCCCTGGGCGTGCACGCCGTGGTCCCCGGCGAACACCGCCACCGCCGCGGGCTCGGGCAGCGGCGGCGGGCACTCCCCCGCGATCCCGGCCAGCCGGACCGACAGGTCCTCCAGGAACCCGAGCGAGCCCGGCGGCTTGGTGAGCTGGGCCTGGCGCTGCCGCGCCGCGTCGGCGGCGGCGGCGTCCGGCGGGCGGATCGCGGCCGTCGTGTCGGCCAGCAGGCTGGCGGCCTCCTGGCCGGGCAGGCCGCGCCGCCCCCACCGGCCCTCGTGCACCGACCAGGCCAGCGGCCGCTGCCGGGCCCAGCCCGACAGCACCAGCTCGGGCGCGGGCGGGAACTCGGTGACGCGGCCGACGCACAGGTAGGCCACCACCCGCACCCCGTCGGGCAGGCCGAGCTCCGCGGCCAGCTCGCGCTCGTCGAAGAAGCTCACCCAGCCGACGCCGAGGCCCTCGGCCCGCGCGGCCAGCCAGAGGTTCTGCGTCGCGCACACCGCCGAGTACTCCGCGACCTGCGGCTGGCTGTGCCGGCCGAGGACGTGCCGCCCGCCCCGGGTGGGATCGCAGGTGACGACGATGTTGAGCGGGCTCTCCAGGATCGCCTCCACCTTCAGCCGGCCGAAGGCCAGCGCCCGCCCCGTCGGCAGGGTGGCCGCGAAGGCGTCGCGCTGCGCCTCCGCCAGCCGCTGGACGCGCTCCCGGGCGGGCCGCTCCCGCAGGATGAGGAAGTCCCACGGCTGGCTGAGCCCGACGCTCGGGGCCTGGTGCGCGGCGGCAAGCACCCGGACGAGCACGTCGTCATCGACCGGGTCGGGCAGGAACCCGTTCCTGATGTCCCGCCGGGCGCCGGCCAGCCGGTAGAACGCGTCGATCTCCGGCTGGGCGAGAGCGTGGTCGTCTTGGGTCATGTCGGTACCTCACTCAGTACTTCAGGAAGGGAGCGGCCGGGCGGGCCGGCGCGGCGCCGCCGCTCACGGTGCACCCGGCGGGACGAACGGGAGGCCGGCGGGCGCGCCGCCCTCGATGAGCCGCCAGAGCGCGCCGGTGTCGAGGTGACCCGCGATCAGGTCGCCCAGCGCGTCGAGCTGGCGTTCACGCTCGGCGCTGAACGACACGCCGGACGGGACGTGGCGCCGCCCGGCCAGCACGGCGACCCGGCCCAGGAACGCCTGGCGGAACCGGTCGCCCTCGAGCAGCCCGTGCCAGGACGTGCCGTAGACGGCGCCCGCCGAGCAGCCGCCGGGGAACGGCTCCCCCGCGTCCGCCGTGGTCACGCCGTGATGGATCTCGTAGCCGGTTACCGGCTGGCCGAACGCCTCGCCGCGGCACTGGCGCAGCACCTTGGCCCGCTGGAAGCGAACGGCGGCGGGCAGCAGGCCGAGCCCGGCGACGGTCCCGGCGCCGCTCTCGACCTCGTCGTCGATGACGCCGGCCAGCATCTGGTACCCGGCGCAGATGCCGAGCACCGGGTGCCCGGCGCGGGCCCGGGCGGTGATCGCCGCGGCGAGGCCGTTGCCGCGCAGCCAGCCCAGGTCGGCCACCGTGGAGCGGCTGCCGGGCACGATCACCAGGTCGGCGGCGGCGATCTCGGCCGGCGTCTCGGCGTAGCTGACCAGGACCGACGGCTCGGCCGCGAGCGGGTCGGCGTCGGTGAAGTTGCTGATCCGCGGCAGCCGCACCACCGCCACCCGCAGGATGTCGGCGTCTGCGGCGGCGGGCGCGGCCCCGGCTGCGGCCGGGGCCGACCCGGCGCGGCTGGCCAGGCCGAGGGAGTCCTCGGTGTCGACCCACAGCCCGCTGATCATCGGCAGGGCCCCGAGCACCGGCCGGCCGGTCAGCCCGGTCAGCATCTCCAGCCCCGGCGCGAGCAGCCGGGCATCGCCGCGGAACTTGTTGATCACGAACCCGGCGATCAGCGCCTGGTCCTCGGGGCTGAGCAGGGCCAGGGTGCCGAACATGGACGCGAACACGCCGCCCCGGTCGATGTCGCCGGCCACGATGACCGGCAGCCCGGCCGCGCGGGCGAGCCCCATGTTGGCGAGGTCGCCGTCCCGCAGGTTGATCTCGGCCGGGCTGCCCGCGCCCTCGCAGATCACCACGTCGAACCGCGCCCGCAGCCGCGCCAGGCAGTCCAGGACGGCCGGGCGCAGCCGGGGCTTGAGGTCCGCGTAGGACAGCGCGTCCGCCTCCGCGAACGGCTCGCCGAGCAGCATCACCTGGCTGCTGCCGCGGGCGCCCGGCTTGAGCAGCACCGGGTTCATGGCCCCTTCCGGCTCGATCCCGGCGGCTGCGGCCTGCATCGCCTGGGCCCGGCCGATCTCGCACCGGTCGGCGGTGACGAAGGAGTTCAGCGACATGTTCTGGGCCTTGAACGGCGCGACCTTGACCCCCTGGCGGGCCAGCCAGCGGCAGATGCCGGCGGTGATCACGCTCTTGCCCGCGTCGGACGCGGTCCCCGCGACCAGGATCGCGTTCATCCGCTCGCACCTCCTCCGGGGTAACCGCGCCCCGGCGGCGAGGTGCCCGCCTTGGCCTTACCGCCGCTCCGCGACGGGGGCCCAGCCTATCCGATGGGGCGCGGCCGCCCGGGACCGCCGGCCGGGAGCCGCGCTCCGGCGGCGGGCCGGGTGGTGAAACGCGCTCCCGTTCGGGATAAGCAGGGTTGCCGGTCGGGGCGGCGGCCCGGCGCCGGCCCGCGGCGGCCGACTAGTACTCGGGCACCTCGACCTTGCCCTCGGCCACCGCGATCATCTCCTCGGACAGCGGCTTCTCCGGCATGGCCAGCGCCAGGACGAGGGCCAGGACCATGAACGGCACCGTCCAGCGGAAGACCGGATGGTAGGCGGCGGCGGTGCTCCCGGCCGACAGGGCGTGCACGAGGATCGCGCCGAACAGGGCCGCGCCGAACGCGCCGCCGAGCGACTTGAAGAAGTTCAGCGCGCCGGTCGCCGTGCCCAGGTGCCGGTACGCGGCCGCGTTCTGCCCGGCCAGCACCGCGGTGGCGGCGATGAGGCCGACGAGCAGCGGGATGACGTAGAGGCCGGCCGTGAAGGCCGACTTGTGCTGGACGGCCTGCAGGAACGCGGGGACGTAGAGCATCGCCACGAACAGCACCATGGTGGACATCAGGAACTGGACGGCCGAGACGGAGAAGACCGGCGAGCGGAACAGGTGCAGCGGGGTGAGCGGCTCGGCCGCGCGCCGCTCGGCGACCACGTACCCGGCCAGCGTGAGCAGGCAGCCGCCGATGAGCGCCAGGATCAGCGGCGAGCCCCATCCATGGGCCATTCCGCCCCAGGTCGCGACCAGCAGGACCGCCACGGTGAACCCGGTCGCCAGCAGGGCGCCCGCGACGTCGACGCGGCCCGGCCGCGGCCCGCGCGGGCAGGTGCAGGAAGGCGGCGACCGCTATCACGGCGGCGATGCCGACGGGGATGTTGAGGTAGAAGATCCACCGCCAGGACAGGTCGTCGGTGAACAGTCCGCCCAGCAGCGCGCCGGCGATCAGCGCGACGGTGGCCACGATGCCGAGCACCGCCTGGTACTTCGACCGCTGCCGGGCCGGCACGACGTCGCCGATGATCGCCATGACCAGGGAGTTCAGCCCGCCGCAGCAGCCTCCCGGGTCTTTTCGTTGGGTGAGCGACCCTCTAAAGTTGGTACCTAGATAACGTAAGTGGCTCACCTAAATGATCGCCGGGGCGAACGCATTCACTGTGGAACTACACTGACTTACTCTTTATAGTTAGGAACGAAGGATGACGGCTGAAGGGGAGCTCCGGGCGCTGCCGCTACGGGAACGCAAGCGCGTGCTCACCCGGCGGGCGATCCTGGGGGCGGCGGAGCGCCTGTTCGATGAGCGCGGCTTCGAGCACGTCACGGTCGCGCAGATCGCGGACGCGGCCAACGTGTCGGTCAAGACCCTGTTCGTCTACTTCCGGTCCAAGGAGGACCTGGCCTTCACCGACACGTCGCTGCTCGACCTGTGCGTCACCGCGATCGAGCGGCGCGGGGCCGGCGTCGGCCCGGGTGAGGCGGTCGCCGCCGCCCTGGTCGGCGTGCTGCGCGAGGGCAGGCAGACGGTGACCGACGAGATCGAGGGTTTTCACCGCGGCTACGGCGGCTCCCCCGCCCTGCACGCGCGGCTGCTGCGGATGTGGGAGGAGTACGAGGACCGGGTCAGCGCGGTGCTGGCCGCCGAGTCCGGCGCCGCGCCCACCCCCGCGACCCGGCTGCGGGCCATCGGCCTGGTGGGGATGCTCCGCGCCCTCACGTCCCCGGAGATGCGCGCCGCCGTGGCGGGCCGGGCGCCGCGCGACAGCCTGGCCTACGTGTGCGACTGGCTGCTCGCCTCCGGCGCCGCCGCGGCCTTAGCCCCGGGCCGCCCCGAGCCGAGGATCCGGCCAGGCGGGTTGCGCGGATCGCCGCCGCTTGGGATTCTCTGGTGAGCCCGCAGCGGAGGAGGAACCATGGCAGCCGAATTTCGCCCGGTCGCACCGGTAGACCCGACGAACCTGAGGCCGATGCTGTTCCTGGACGCGGCCCGGGAGATG